>Ga0209647_1004670_pt1 | contig 10237 bp, 13 predicted proteins | sample GraSoi_2013_60cm_FD_185827 | JGI IMG/M metagenome (GOLD analysis project Ga0209647, IMG submission 185827) | Grasslands soil microbial communities from the Angelo Coastal Reserve, California, USA - Sample 9_17_2013_60cm (SPAdes) (version 2) | ecosystem: Environmental > Terrestrial > Soil >...
GCAAAGACTGTTGGAAATCAAAAGCAGACTGCGCCCGAGGTTGGTAAGAAGCTTCCGCAGCAAGCTCACTTGGCAAACGCGACCTCATAACGCCCTATCGGGAATACTTGCATAGCTTCGTCAACCAACGGGAAATCCCGGAGATTCACTAGGAAAGCTCTGGTCTAATTCTTACCGTAGGCACCGTAATTATCCCAGTGCCTCTCGATAATTGTGCGGGAACACACGCCTCTAGTTGTAACGATGACGGTAACACAAACAGGAAAGAAACATGATGAACGTGAACAGAAGAAGCAGTGTTGCTAACCGCCGGAAACCAAGAGGGCGCGTCCGTTGACGGTTGGACGTCGGACCTGACTATCACGCGAGGAGGATAGAATGAGGAAACTTTTAGATGCAAGTGATTCTGATTCTTGCCCGGGGATGGAAACCGGATTGAGAGTGCAGACAGTCGGCTCGTTAGTGCTCCGCTATGGTCTCGTCTTAGTAATTGGTTGGATTGGCCTAATGAAGTTTACTGAATATGAAGCAAAAGGGATACAGCCCCTTGTCGCGAATAGCCCGTTAATGGGTTGGATGTATGGCTTTCTGACACTACGTGCGTTTTCACGTGCACTGGGTGTTGTCGAGGTTGCTATCGCGATTTTGATTGGCCTTCGACATTGGTCAACGAGGGCGTCAGCGCTTGGTAGCGGTGGTGCTGTGCTCATGTTTCTAACCACACTCTCCTTCTTGCTTTCGACGCCAGGGTGGGAGCCAAGCCTCGGTGGGTTTCCCTCGCTCTCTGCTCTACCCGGACAGTTCCTGTTGAAGGACGTGGTATTGCTCGGGGCGGCAATATCGTCATTTGGTGAAGCTTGGACCAGCAGCGTCCGGATTCACCGAAAAAGGCGTGCTGGCCATGAATCGGTCCGGGAAGTCAAGACCAAGAGATTTTGACGGACCGAGGGGGAGAACACCGGCATTTGGCGACGGCGGAAGCAAAGTGAATTTGCTTCCCGATGCTAATGGATGCATTGCTTGAGGGAATAATTATCTGCGACGCGGGATCTGACATACTGAAAAAAAGGCGCCTATGAACTTGTCGTATCTCTCCGTTTCATCGTAAGGAAAATCTTTATCGGACAACGATGGTTCGCGTTGCCTACCTGGGGACTTGTAGTTATTGTCTGGCTTTCGGCCTCGTCCTCGATTTTTGGCAGAGGGCCCCTGCTGGAATCCGAGAAATCGGTAACGAAATTGCGTGTTCTCCGTAGCGGCCAATTGAACGCAGGAGTAGCGAGTGCCAGCTAACGAAGAATGCAATCTGAAACGACCCCTGAATCCCGCGGACCTCGTAAGCAGCACTTTAGAATTTTATGCTTAGAATATCGAGGATTGACTCTTCTACCAGCGACGTGATTTTGCGTTTAGAAGGAAAGCTAATTGGGCCGTGGGTTAATGAGTTGAAATCCTGTTGCGCGATCGTTGGCAATGAAGGACGGCGATTTTCGCTCGATATGACCGACGTCTTGTTTGCTGATCGGAGGGGACTCGCGTTGCTGCGCGCTTTACAGGAATCCAATGTCGCGCTAACCGGTTGTACTCCACTTCTTTCCGAAGAACTGAGGAGGCCTTAGCTCCTGTGTCGTTTTACTGTAGGCTGTTAAGATGAGCGCCGCACAATTCCAAGCTTCTGCATTCGCCTCTGATGCGTATTGGGATGAATGCCGAGGATCTTAGCAGCGCCTTTTAGTTAGTCCCTCAATTTGGGCTAGTACCGACAGAACGAAAGAAAGAAGAGGATGTTCTTCTCGCGCAGATACGACACCAACGAAACGAGAGCCATCCTTACTTGGGCGACGGGGAATCGAACGGAACCAGCCATCTCGCCGTCTCTGATTTTTACGAGAGCTTCGGGCAGCCCGTCGATCCCTAAGACCAAGATCTTCCCCGTAGGTATGCCCATTTGCTGGAGCGCCTCAAGGGCTCCTAACGCCATGTCATCGTTGGCGTCAATAATTGCTGGCGTATAAGCGAGAGAAGTCAAGACATTCTGTGTCACAGTGAGGCTTTCCGAACGTGCCCATTGGCGGTTTGTTCCGCCACGATTTTATACTTTTCTCCCGGCGCCTTTATGGTGTCGTGGACACCTTTGACCCGATCGATAGCTGCACTGCCACCCGGTTTGCCTGTAATAAAAACGATCTTGGCTCCATTCGGAAATTTGTCGATCACGGATTGGGCGAGGGCAGCCGCCCCCGCAACGTCATCCAAACAAAAGAATGGGACCGGTTTATTTGCTCCCTCGACGTATCGATTGAAACTAACGACCGGGATTCCAGACTCGAACACATCTTTAACCGCCGCCGTCAGAGCCCTCACATCATAGGGATCCAGAACGATGCCGTCCACACCCTGGCCCTCAGTCTCTGGCTGGCAGCCCGTTTATCAATTAATTTCACGACCTCGCTAAGCTTTGATCCGCCACCGATCAGCTGCGTAATGAGTCCGCTCCTTTATAATCCTCAGCCTTGCGACGGACCGGTTGCGATAACGTTCGAGTTTGAGGTCGACCCGCTCCGCGGTCGTGAGTTTCTTCGGGTAATGCGAGAGCCGCGTTTGATTCATCTCAGAAACGGGGCATTCAACTGGCGTCTTGACGTGGACCTGACGCCCTCGACTACCTACCGGATCGAAATGATGGTTCCATCTTGGACCGAGTATCTGTTGCAGCGTCAACGGCTCACAAGAGCTGAGCAGGAGATCATCAAGAAAGTTTGGTGCTTGCACGTTGGCGAACAGATACCTTTGGAACGCTATTATCTCTGTGTGAACAGGGAATTAGAGGCGCAGCAGGTGGCACAGTCAAATGCTTCGAGAACGTCCACGATCCGGCTGAATCTAACCGCCCAAGAGGTTTCACGAACGTCGTGATAGAATCGGCTCTATCGAGCCTTATTGTTGTTGAAGATGTGAGAGTTTTCGGCCGGCACTAGAGCTACCTCGGCATTTCTTTCTTACTCAGCGCCCGACGCAATTTCGCCAAGGCGATATTCTGGAGCTGACGGATTCGCTCCCGGGTAACCCCAAACTCGTTACCCACTTCTTCGAGGGTCTTCGGTTTGCCACCGTCCAACCCGAACCGCTGGAAGATTATCACGCGCTCCCGGTCGTCAAGAGCCTCAAGCAAGTCGCTCACCTCGTCGCGCAGGTTTTTGTCTCTGAGCAACTCGAACGGCGTTTGCGCGCCTTCATCCCCAACGATCTCACCAAATTCAGTCGAGTCGTCATCGCTGATCGGTGCGTCCAACGAAGCAGGCCGGATCGAGACGGTTTTCAATTGCGACACTTTGCTGCTCGAAATACCGATCTGTTCCGCCAACTCGTCGTCAGTCGGTTCCCGGCCGAGTTCTTCACTCATCTGCAAAGAAACTCGGCGCATTTTGGAAATCTTGTTCACCCAGTGAACCGGAAGCCGAATCGTTTTACTCTGATTGGCCAAAGCCCGCTTGATCGACTGTTTAATCCACCAAGCCCCGTAGGTACTCAGTTTTCCGCCCTTTGCCGGGTCAAAGCGCTCGACCGCCTTCATCAATCCGATATTGCCTTCTGATACTAAATCCAACAGAGGCAAACCCAAATTCGCGTAATCATGAGCAATTTTTACGACCAAACGGAGATTAGCCTTGATCATAAGCGCTCGCGCTTCTCGGTCGCCCTTCTTGATGCGCGCGGCCAAATCAATCTCCTCTTGCGGGGTCAGCAGCGGGATTTGGCGGATTTCCCGGAGGTAAATTTTAATGCCCGTATCTGAATCTTCACCATCCATACCGGCAGGAGCATTCCTTTCTTTGAGATCGATAGTCATGTGCTCTTGAAGTTTCATTGGAGTGCGCTCACATTTTGAGCTTTGCCGTTATCGAACGACCGGTTTTCCTTAGTGACGTCCACCAAGCTAATGAATACATCCTCGCGTCGCAGAGAAACACGTCGGTGAAGATCATCTGCTACCGCTTTGTAAAAGCGTTGTTTTGTTCGACCGCTCGCCCCTCGTTGAGCGTCAATGATTGCCTTCGATGTTTTCGTACGTTTTCCTCTGGTTAGTTGGATGATCTCTGCTCGCCTCCGCGCCTTGGATTACCTTAGGGGGAGTCGATCAAAACACCTCGATCCCCCGTTTGTGCATGTCAGCACATAAGTAAGACGCAGAGCGGGTGTTCCCTATTCCACAGAGATAAATGACATTCCATATAGGGACAGGCCTGCTGATCAGGGCTGGAATCACGACCTACGCCGTGCCGAATGGAAGCCCGAAGCGGTTCGCTTTGCTTTCAATGACATAGATCGCGGGATGCAAAATTAAATTAAGTTTCGCCTTCTTCGCGCGACTAAGTATGTAGAAGATCGCTCTGTTTCAATGAAGCCGCACGACTCACCGGGCCCGCCACAGACTTCTCAGAGACCTGACTGCTTCCCTCGCGCACGTCTTGTCGGCAACGCAGGGAAGACCCCATAAGATGGCAATCCTCAAGCCGAACAGCTGGCTGATTACAAGGATAGTCGCTTGGATCGACACGATGACTCCGTCTTGCCGGGAAATGACCCATCTGTTGTCTCAGTCTATGGATCGCCAACTGTCGCTGTACAGCCAGCTCGTGATTTGGCTTCACCTTACAATTTGCGATCACTGCGTGCGTTTCGCCGAGCACCTCGCTTTCATCCGCAAAGTTAATCGCTCGATCCTAAAGTACGCAGAGGAAATGTCGCCGGCTGGTCTGACCGCTTCGCCAGAGAGCGTATCAAGGAGCGGGTCAGACAGAGTTTGGATCACGGGCGGCGCTGAAAGAGAAAGCTCTGGCTTATAATTCAAATCTTGGAACCGTTGTAACTATCGTTTGCTCGATACGCTGGTTGGTTTGCTCCGGTCGAGCAAAGCGCTCCGTGGCAGTGATGGGTCGTTAAGTGTGTTGAAATGGCGAGCTGTCGCTTTCGTAAGCTTCGATGTTTGTTCATTGGTCGAGAAGGCTTCAAATCCTTCCACGTTGCTCGTGATTATTTCGACGGGATCGCGTCCTTTCGAAATAGTGAAAACTTGTAAGGAAATTCGCCTAATTGGCGACTCATCCCAAAGAAACACAGATCTTCTGACGGAGAAAAGCGCGGCGCCACGAGGCGGATCATCCTGGACGGGCTCGAGACGGAAAATCCGGCCGCCGATAAGCTAGAAATCCGCAGTACCGTGCAACTTTCACCAGATAATGATGCCAACCCGGCGCGCGAGCTGAAGCGACTTTTTTGTTCACACTGGTTTTTGTAAGGAAAGTGCGATATCCCCGACAAACATCATAAATACAAGAGTTCGTTCCCCTACGGTTCCGCTCGTCGCGGCTTTGATGCGTTCTGTGATTCTGGTTGCTGGATCCTCTGGATCCGCCGGAGCTGAAGGTGGCAAGTTCGACTCGAAGGAGGCTTCATAAAACGCGAGGCGGCCGAAAGGCCATCAGCGATACGCTTCAGGCGTGGGGATCAGCTACGTCCAACGGAATCTCTCGACTTGGCGCGCAGGATAATTTCGCAGAGTTAAAAGTTAAAAGGAGTACATCGCAGATGAACGAAGAAAACACCGAGCTACCCCAGGATTCTGAGGAGAACTCAACCCGATCGGTTAACAGACGAGCATCTCACCGGCATGGCGTCGTCAGACGATCCTTTCTGAAGGGTCTCGGCATGGCCGGCGCAACCTTACTGCCAGCCAGTGTACTATTGATGACCAAAGCCAAGGCGCAGCAGGGGGATAGCAATAGAAGTGCAGATAGAAGCGGCAGCCTTTCCAGAGGCGATGCCGCAATCCTGCGCTTCCTGGGCGCGGCCGAAATCCTTGAAAGCGATCTGTGGATACAATACTGGGAACTCGGAGGAACCCAGGACAACGAATTCGCGATTGCCACTGGGGGGAACCCGCGCTACACGGAAGCCCTTCAGATTCTTGATGGCGACCAGCCCCAGTATATCCACGACAATACAGACGATGAGATCAGCCACGCGGCCTTCATAAGGGCTTACTTAGCTTCCAGAGGCGCCTCGACCGCCGAGCACGATCTCCTTAATGGCCCTCACTTTCGCGCGTTGCCGGGCAGTACGGCGACAGGGTCCTCAGGAAAGAACCGGCTCACAAACCTCATGCAACTCAACGTGGACACCAGTTTTTGGACTCGGTATCGCATCGACAATGAAAACCCCGATCTCGATCCCGGCTTCACGTTTCCCCAAGCAGTCAATCCCCCTGGAGGGATTAAGAATCGGACGGCAATTCCCAGAAATGATGCCGACATCGGCACCAGTACCCCTGGTAACCTCACCAACCACCTGAAAGCGATTGCCTTCACGGCGGGATTTCATTTTGCCTTCATTGAGCAAGGTGGTAGCAGCCTATACCCTTCGCTGGCTCAGAGGGTGACCGATCCAGAAGTTTTGCGAATCTTGCTTAGTATCGGCCCGACCGAGACGCAGCACTTTCAGACTTGGCAGGACAAGGCAGGCAATGCGACTCCGCTGACCGACATAGATCCCGTAACTGGGTCATCGGTGACATTTCTGGACCTCACTACAAACCAGCCGCAGTCGTTGCAGGCCAACCTGATCATGCCTGAGCCGACCCCGTTCCTGAGCCGAAAGTTCCCGATCTGTTCGATTATTCGCCCAACCAATACGAAGGGGGCTGCAATGGGGGCCCTGAGGGCTCTTACTGCGGACGGACTTTTCATCGGCCAGACGAATGAGTTTTTTGAGCTGCTCACTGATCTCGCAGCGGATGCGGACGCAGCCAGACGCGAGTTCGAAACCGACCAGTCTTAGGCGCTCAACCGACGGGGCTGCTAGTCGGCATATACTCGAAAATTCGTGTGTGGAAGGAAGTTAATGTTGTTCCTGTCAGCTATATTACGCAGATACTTAAGTATAGATGCCACAGACGATCTGCAGAGGATCACGAGAGAGCGCACCGATAGGTTCGAACTCCAATTCATTGAAGAACTACGAGCCTACTACCTTGTATGAGGAGAGCTGGTTAAAGTGATTCAGCAGGACGCAGCTTCTGGTGTGGCGCAGATCCATACCGGCGAAATTAGAAAAGATGTTTAGACCCTCACTGAATTTTAAGCAGGTACCCAATTAGGGATGCCTATGGAGAGATTGAATGCTCTGAAACCGACCCGCCTAATTCCGCGAAGCCATTACCGATACTGGAAGCAAAGTGAATTCGTTTGCTAATAATAATAGATTCGCAAGCTCGTGGGAGATTTTTAGCTTCGGCGGGTGGTATGATAGCCGGAACCATGCGCGCCCGCATTCCACGCGGCCTTCTCAACGATTTTGTTCGGGTCTTAAACAGTCCGATCTCCATTCCAGCCGCCACCGCTGCCTTTACGGATAAAATCCATCCTGTCCTTGTTTGCTTGTTCAACTACGCGGCCCGCCTGTCCGCTTCCTTGATCGCGGCTTTAATCAAGGTTTGGCGCAGCTCCTTCAGCTCTTTCATCAGGTCGGGGCTGTCCTGCAACGCCTCATCTACCGTATGCCTACTTCCGATTTTGTCCTTCTCTAGACCGTAGTTAACGGCCGCAATGAGACCCTCACAGGTTGGAGGGCAAATTTCAGACCCTGGAGAGTTTGGAAACCGCAACCCATCATAGAGCTGACTGGCAACAAAGTTGCGTTGTTCCTCCGTAAGAGATTTCGGATCTACTTCAACTTCAATCGTGCTCGATGGAGCATCGACACCATGGCGGAGGCACTCCACCTGGTCTACATCACACAATATTTTCACTGTCTGTATTGCCCGCTTGTCCGGTTCTTGGGTGCGATTGTCCTCCGCACCGCGAGCTTTTTGGCCTCAACAAGTTTGCCGCTCGGCCATCCTTCGGACGCTGCAGAAAGTACAGAGAGTTGGGCGGAAAACGCGAGTGCTTCAGGGTACGCAATAACGAGTTAAGCGATCTGGAGGGTTTCGTAATGAGTCCAGGTCAGGATGCGATTGAAAAGACCGTCATAATGCTCGCCGTCTCTGCGTCGAAAATAGAACGTGGATCCGCGAGAAGGATTGGTCATCAAAACAATGGTTAGTGTCCGAGGCATGGCTTTAGTTTTTTGGGCTCGACGGTTCTCGCCCGCATCGACGCGCTTCTCCAATACCTTTCTCAAAGTGTCGCTATCGCTTTTGCGTATGGCAAATGTCGGGTGCCGCCTTGACCAAGGTATCCCTCGACTCGAACTGCTGCAGCGGGCAGGGCTTAACCGTCATGCGCTCGCATGGCACCGTCCTTGAATCCGGTCACCTCCCCAGCTTCAACCGCGGCCTTGAATGCCTCAAGGGCATCGCGGATTTCCTGAATTTCATGTGGCGCTACAAGCCAGTTCTTTTCTGGTGGCTCGGCCGCGGCCAGCTATGCGATTCAGGAGGGTCCTTCCAGAAAAACTTGGCCGAGGGCGTCGCGTTTGTGGGGAGGCGATCAAAGAAACCAAGATCGGATATTTCCTCGGCAGGGAAATGCATGCGGATGGCCCGCCTCTGTACCAAGACTCTGAACAAGATTGTGATCGCTCCGCGCTTAGGCCGATCATAGATCTGAAGATATTCGCTCGCTCTGACACTCAGCCCGGTTTCTTCTCGCACCTCGCGTTTTAGTGCACGTTCCAGAGATTCATTCCGTTTTACTTTGCCTCCGGGCAGCGTCCAAAGCCTTTGACCCGCGGCCTGGCGAACAAGCATGGCGGAGCCTTGGTCATTCTCAATCCATGCCATCACGGAGACTTCCTTCTTTGGGTTAAATCCTGTGCTCTTCTGTTTCGGCATTTTTCGATTGTCTGAACGATGATAATTGGACCGCCGCGATGCGATAAAATTATTGTCTCTAGACTCTCTGGCCCAGCTGTCTGCAGGCGCTTTGATGCCGCTGGTCTTGAATCAAGCAAGACCGGACTTGAATTGGCGGCGGTCGCCTGATCGAATTTCGCTCGTTCTTTGGTAATGAGTGAACCCGACCCGAAAACCACACTGCGCGAGTTCCAGGAATACCTCGACCTAAGCTACGAATCGCCCGGCGAGTTCGCTGCTCGCATTGGTGTAGCAAAGGAGACCATTTGGTATTGGCTTTCCGGTAGACGCCAACCCAAAACCAAGTCATTGGCAAAGCTTCGGAGATTTCTGGATCAGGAAGCCAAGCGGCCGGCTCAGGGTGACGGGATTAGGCCGATTGAAACCGTACCGTACAAAATCATCAGGCCCATTCAGCAAGTACGATATGCTCGGCTCTGTCCGTTCTGCCGTAAGGCGCGGGGCAAGATTCGGAAGCTAGGCGCGGCTTCGTTTCAGGGCGTCTGCCCACAGTGTGGAGCAAGTGGACCGAAGCGCGGGGGACACCAGGAGGCGCTCAGGGCGTGGAATGGGAGGGAGTGATCACTTACTTGAGCTAGCCTCAAAGGCTGCTGTTATCAAGGCAGACTAAGCCCGAGGTGCGCAAAAGAGTTTCTGGTTGATTGTGACCTCTGTGGTGCTCGGGGAGCGAGTCACATGGCGCTGTCCATTTAGAGCGTTAAATGTCGCCTCGGGGGCACTCACTCGCGAGCTGAGGTCCGGCGTTCTGGCTGGGTTTTTGATCGTGGCCAAAGGCCGAGGAGAAGCCTATTGTACCGGGTGAAGAAAAGAAGCTGGTTCCAGAAAATCAGCCTGGCCGTCATCTACAAGGATTAGGACGTGATCGAAATAGCCAGCCTCACCGAGGCCGATCGCGGCCGCTGGGTCCGATTGAGCCGCGAACCGTACACTAATCCGGGCCGGATTCTGCGCTGGAACGATTCGCATATTTTCGTTCTCTGGCACCGGGGTCAGTTTGAGAAATCTCTCGATCATACCCAACGGGCCGTGGCACCAGAGGATCTAGAATTTCTTGACGATGATGGAGAGCGTAAAATTCCGGGGGCAAACTGCAGTAGCGTGTTCGGATGAGCGATCCGACACTATGTTCTATTTACCGGCTCCGGGTGGTGCTTAACGGAGTGAGTCCCCTGGTGTGGCGCCGTTTCTTGGTATCCAGCAAGACGAGTCTGGCCGATCTCCACGAAATCTTACAGTTGGCCTTTGGCTGGAGTGGTTTCTATCTGTATGAGTTTCGCATTCATGGGAGGACTTTTGGAGAGGAGCGTTCAGTCTGCCTCGCTGACCTTCAGCTGCATCCGGGTGAACGTTTCCGCTATTGCT
>Ga0209647_1004672_pt1 | contig 10233 bp, 6 predicted proteins | sample GraSoi_2013_60cm_FD_185827 | JGI IMG/M metagenome (GOLD analysis project Ga0209647, IMG submission 185827) | Grasslands soil microbial communities from the Angelo Coastal Reserve, California, USA - Sample 9_17_2013_60cm (SPAdes) (version 2) | ecosystem: Environmental > Terrestrial > Soil >...
TGCGCGCTTTGTCGCCTATGGCGACTGGTATCTTGCTGGCGCCCTGGGCATGGTTGATTTTTACAGCGAAGTCCCGCTTGCCCTGCTGAGCAACCTGGATGCCATCCTACTGGCATACGCCCCCGGTATCGGCCAGCGAACGCATGAAGGAGAGTCTGTAGTTGCGCGTGCCCTGCTGCTGGCCGGTATCGCCCAATCCATTGTCAACATGTCTGCCCCCATTTCAGGTACCGAGCACGTCATCTCGCACAGCTTAGACATGATCGCCGGCCATTACCACCATGGCCTTGCCCTGCACGGCGCACAGGTCGGCGTAGCCACGCTTACCGCGGCGGAACTCTACCAGCGTTTCCTGGACAACTTTGATCCTCGAGCTGTCGACATCGATGCCACTTATCCCAACAGCCAGCATTTACACGCGCACATCCGCAGGCTCTTTCAACCAATTGACCCCAGCGGAGCCATGGCGCGAGAGTGTTGGAACGATTATAGCCAAAAACTGACCCTCTGGCGCCGCAACCGCGCGCATTTCGAGCAATTCTGCAAAGACTGGTACAGCATCCACCGCTCCAAACTCGCTTCGCTTGTTAGCTCTCCACAGGTTGTACACCAGGTCCTCGCCCAGGCCGGAGCGCCCCTCACCCCTCAAGAACTGGAGCCGCCCATCAGCCAGGAAGAATATGATTTTGCAGTACACAACGGCCACTTCATCCGCACGCGCTTCGTCTTGAGCGATTTACTCTACTTTCTCGGCTGGCTCACATAACCCCGGCCACATTTTAACCAAAGGCGGTACCGCCTTATCGCCCTACCGCGCAGGTGCTTTCGTCCAGCGCCAAGTACGGAGATGTTTGGAGATAAGGCTCCCGGAAGCGGACTGGAGAGGGTTCCGGGCTGTCATCCTGAGCGAAGCGAAGGATCTCTGCGCCCATCAAGCCAGGCCCTTCGCGGAGTTTACCCTGAGCGAAGCGCATGGGCTCAGGGTGACAGGCATTCTCTCCAAATATCTGGCCAGTACGTCTCCCCCTTTGACAAATATATCGTTTCGATAGTATTATCTATATCGGAACGATACTATCGTTCCGATATAGAATTTAGGGAGAAGTACTATGTTTCATGATCAGTCCGATTCTTCGCTAGGAGGTGATGACGGGCCATTGTCCATTGAGAGCAAGCCTGGCTCTGTCACTGCGCGAAAGGCGCCTATGTATGAACTCTTCGTGCTGGGAGAATTGATGGATGGCCCACATTACGGCTATCTCCTCCGAGACATTCTTGGCAGGTTACTGGGGCCTTTTCGCCAGATGAGTTGGGGCGTGCTCTACCCCCTGATTCGTCAACTGGAACGTGAGGGGCTTATTGTACCTGATGAAAAGATCGAAGCCGGACGAAGCAAGAGCATCAAGGGTAACCAGCAACGCAAGCAGTATCGCATTACCGAGGCAGGGCAGAGACGTTTCCTTGCCCTCATGTTGGTGACCGGTGACTATACCGCTGATTACCCTGAACTCTTCCTCATCAAATTGAACAATCTTGACCATCTCACTCGCGAACCGCAACTGACACTCCTCTGGCACTATCGGGAGTATCTTCAGATTGAGAAGAAGTATCTCCAGGAAGGTCAAAGCAACATCTCTGACGGAACACGCTTTATTCCGGAGGACCAGCGTGCGCACGTTTTGGATGTGATTGGTTTCCGCCTGAGTGGTATTCAGGCTGAGGTCGATTGGGTTGCTCGTAAGATCGCTCGCCTAGAAAGTGAAAAGGAATAAACGATGGAAACAACCAATTCCCAGAAATTGACCATCACGGTCACGCAACCGGCTACTCTCAGCACAATCATCACTGTTGTTCCGACCGAGCCAGACCAGGTAGGTGACGTGGTTGCGCGCACCAGGCGGCGCACAGAGGCGCTGTCCCATGCTGCAGGCTTCGTTGGCACTGCCATTCATCACAGTATCGACGGCGAAAGGGTGTTCGAGTACTCCCAGTGGCTCTCTGCGTCATCTTGGCGCGAGGCGACGCAGGGATTGTCCGAGCGCGAGGTAGACGATCCAGGCCGTTGGGATGTGGGTCTGTATGAAGTCGTGCTGGTATTCAGTGCGTCGCGGTCGAATGTGCTCGAGATCGCAGAGCCAGCGGGCGTCATGGCCATGATCAACGTCCTGAGTACTGACCCCAGCCGGCGGGACCAGCTCATGGACGTTTGGCGAAGGGGGGCCGAACGGTTTTGGGAGAATATGCCCGGCGCCGTGGCGGCAGTACTGCACCGCAGTGAAGACGGTATGCGCCTGGTCAACTATGCGCAATGGACGAGTGGCGAGGCCTGGCAGCGAGCACGACAGGTTGCTGGCGACAACCGGGCTGGAATGCATGGCTTCGGCACGTCGGATCCGCGCCTGTACCATCTCGACACGATTATCCGGGCTGCAACCCAGCCGCGCGCGACCGGGTAGTCCCCGTAGGCGCTAACGTAAGCGTTTCAATGAGCGGTTGCCCGGCACCACCGCAGGGTGGGGGCAAGCCCACAGGGCAGGGGCAAGCCCAGCCCCTACTATACACGGGCCTGGCAGGCCGATTCGTTGTATAGTAGGGGCGACCCTTGCGGTCGCCCTGGGATGGGGGCCTGCTGCCATCTGCCTTACTCACTCTTGCCCCAGCAGCCGTATCGTCTGCCAGCGCGCTTTCTCCAGCGTCACACCCTGGCTTTTCAGCACGCCCGCCGCGATGCCCTCGCCCTCGCGCACCAATCCCAGCAGCAGGTGTTCAGTCCCAATGTAATGATGGTTCAAGCGGCGCGCCTCATCCACCGACAGCTCGATCACCTTCTTTGCACGCGGAGTAAGCCCAACCACCCCTAAAACAATGCTCGATCCACCACCGATAATAGATTCAACCGCGCTCCGGACGTTGTCCGCCTCTACCCCCAGATTCAGCAGCACTTGAGCCGCAATACCTTTATTTTCGCGTACCAGTCCTAGCAAGACATGTTCGGTGCCAATATAAGGGTGGTGAAAATGCTCTGCCTCTTGCTGAGCAGATTCCATAACCCTTCTCGCTCGCACACTGAACTTATTAAATCTATCCATCTGACCTCGGGTTGATCCAGGCGGGCGATCATCTTCATCTTGTAGTGACTCCAGGTTGATTGCTCTATCTTTATCCTGGTCGGGTATCTCGACCACCTCTGTCTCTTCTTGGCGAGGCTCCTGGGCACCTCCTTGACCACCTCCACTTAGCACCACGAGCGTTTGTCTTCGTGCCTGTTCCAGGTTCACGCCCAGGCTTTCCAGCACCCCTACTGCTATGCCCTCGCCCTCGCGTATCAATCCCAGCAGCAGGTGCTCTGTCCCAATGTAATGGTGATTCATGCGACGAGCTTCATCCACCGCCAGCTCAATCACTTGCTTTGCACGTGGGGTAAGCCCGATCTCCCCCAGCACAATGCGGTCTCCACGCCCAATAATATCCTCAACAGAACTACGCACCTTCTGCAGGTCTACACCAAGATTATGCAACACTTTGGCAGCAACCCCTTCGTCTTCACGTACAAGTCCCAGCAAAAGATGTTCCGTGCCAATATAATTGTGCTGGAAGCGTTGGGCTTCCTCCTGTGCAAGACGCAAAACCTTCCTGGCTCGCTCGGTGAACTTATCAAATCTATCTCGATTACTCATCGTACTGCTTCCTCTCCTTGTAGATGGGGGATCAGCTCTATTAGGCAGGTAATATCGTGGCAACGTATATATTCAACAATGAGGTGTTATCCGCATTTCTGTAAGTATACCTTATAGTGTGCGCATTTTCTATCTCATCTTGCCCGTTTCGGGCGGCTTGCAGAGGCTCGTTTCGTGCCATTTTGTCCACTGGTGTCTACCGTTGCCGGTCAAGTTTTTGCAAAGCTGTTCATGCTTTCACTTCACCAGACGTATTTCTAGTAAGAAGTTGTTTCCCTACAGAACAGATAGAGCAGAGATTTTGTGCATTGCATGAGAGGAGTGCTTCATGATTTCGTCGAACGAAATGAAAAAAGGTCTTACGCTCGATGTCGAGGGAGAGCCTTATATCGTGCTTGAGTGGCAGCATGTCGGTGAGGCGCGCTGTAGTGCGAACATACGTATGAAGCTGCGTCACCTGCGTACCGGCACGATCATTGAGCGGACGCTGGATGTGGGCCCCAAGTTCCGAGTGGTCCCGGTTGAGCGCCGCCGGGTGATCTTCATGTACTGGGATGGCGAGTTCTACCACTTCCTGGAGACTGACACCCAGGATGAAACTATGATCCCTGCTGGGCTGCTTGGCGAGGCGCGCAAATACATCGTCGATAACCTGCAACTCGACCTGCTCCTGCTCAACGGCGAGCCGGTTGCAGTAGAGCTACCCGCCGAATCGGTCGTGATGCGCGTAAAGGAGACCGAGACGCTGAAGGTCGGCACCGCGAGCCACTACAAGCATGTCACGGTTGAAGGGCCGGCACGCATTGAAACTGGTCTGGTCGTGCTGGCCCCTCAATTTATCTCCCCAGGCGACCGGATTCGCGTCAATACCGCGAACGGGGAATATATGGAACGAGTTTGAAGGTCTATGCTTCAACGCCAGGAAAAGCCCTCATCCAGATTTGGCACCCGCCTGATAGAGAACCGTGCATGAGATAGCTGGCGCGGTGATCGCGCCAGAAACTCGCCCCAGATACTCATCACTGATGCGATCCTGGGAGACTACACTTATCCAGTTTCCAGGCGGCAGGGTACACGCGATATCGGTCTTGTTAGGATTGTAGATGACGAGAATGCGCTCCCAACTATCACCATTTGCGTGCCCTGATAGTTCGAACATCAAGGTGTTCTCAGGACTATCGAGGAACGAGAGATGAGCGCGAATATCACGAGCCGATCTCATTCTGAACGCAGGATGGTATCTCCGCAGGTGAATCAGGCCGGCATAATACCTCCACACCTTCCAGTAGCGGGCTTTGCGCGACCAGTCGAACTGATTGACGGCATCACCCGCATTGTAACTGTTATTGTTGCTGCCTTTCGTGCGCAGCATCTCTTCACCGCCCTGTAGAAATGCTACCCCTTGCGAGGTCAGAGTTATTGCCTGGGCAAGTTCGTCCATTTTCACACGATCTGCCTCCGTGTCACCTGGGCTGCTCAGCGTGATCTTGTCCCACAAGGTGTAGTTGTCATGGCTGCTCACATAGTTGATGGTTTCCTGCGGGGAGGAGGTGAAATCGCCGATACTGCCTACCACAGCGCTCTTAATGCCATCGATCAATCCCCAGGCACCTGTTGCAAATCCTCTCGCCGTTCCATCAAAGACGCTGCCGCAAAGGGTATCGCGGAAATGGTCATTGAACACGGCCATGCCCAGTCCCTCCTGCCTCCCCTTGGTGAGGAGTTCGGCGTCTGGTAAGCCCGAAGTTCCACCCGCCCACGGCTCCCCACAGAGAAGCGTATGGGGATTGATGGCATGGAGTGAGTCGTGCACGTCCTTCATCGTATTGATACCAAGCAGAGCCATCAAGTCAAAGCGGAAGCCATCTACGTGGTACTCCTTCGTCCAGTAGATGAGGGAGTCGAGGATGAGTTTTTCGACCATTGGCCGCTCTGTGGCAATCTCATTGCCGACCCCGGAGCCGTTGGTATAGGTGCCGGCGTAGTCGGTACGATAGTAGTACTGCGGAACGATCTTGTCGAGATCGGAATCGTACGGGGCGAAAGTATGATTATACACAACATCCATAATCACTCCAATACCTTCGTTATGCAGGCTTTGGACCATTTGCTTGCATTCAGTGATGCGAGCTGTCCCATGGGGCGTTGTGGCATAGGTTCCTGCGGGCACATTGAAGTTGCGCGGATCATAGCCCCAGTTGTACTGATCAGGATCATGCTCATCGACGCTGGCAAACGCTTGCACAGGCTGGAGCTGCACATGAGTAATGCCCAGCTCTTTGAGATGATCCACACCCGTCGCTACGTTAGCGGGACCCCTTGTTCCCCGCTCAGTAAAGGCAAGATATTTCCCCCTGTTCATCATGCCGGAGTTCGGGTTGATCGAGAAGTCACGCACATGCACCTCGTAGATGACCGCATCTTCGTAACAGGCGAGCGCCACATAGTCATCCTCGTACCATGCCGGAGGATTCGTCTCTGGCAGATGAACAATCATGCCGCGAACCCCATTCACGGCAATCGCCTTGACGTAGGGATCAACGGCGTACCGTGTCGTGCCGTGGACAGTGACCTGGTAGAGGTAGTACCAGTTCTGCAAGTCGCCGGAAACCTGGGCATACCACGTTCCGTTGTCGCTTCGAAGCATCGCTACCTGCCGTTTTAAGGGACCCGTTTCACTATCGTACAGGAGGATCTGCACATCAGAAGCTGTGGGAGCCCACAGGCGGAACGCAGTGGCTTCGGGCTGATAGGTATTGCCCAGGTCATTCCCACGGTACATGTATTTCTCTGCATTGAGGACATTGCGCGGCGTAATATAGGCTGGCGTGTATCCTTTCAGTGCGATATGCAGGCTATGGGTCACATCTGGAGCCTGGGCCAGCGACACTTCAATAAGGTCGGTCAGTATGGCGGCAGGGGCGATCAGAGATCCCTTCTCTAGCTCTGTTGACGGCTGTGACCCGTTGACAAAAGAGACGGCAGAAGAAGCTTGAGGCTGGTCTACGTTAAGGACTGGGATGCTCTTACCTGCGGATGTGTCAGTCACTGTTACGTCACTTGCGTTGAAAGGCAAGGTGAGAGGTGCAGTGAGCTTCACGACGATAGTCGTGTCCTGTTCCAGGTAGGCGTTTTGTATAGAAGGTTGCTCTGTAAAGAGAGGAGATGTTGGCAAGATCGACACCTAATATCTTTCGCGTAACGGAGCATGCTAGGGATTGCTCTCCAGTGGCTGAGTCTGCTCGAGTCCGTACTTTCACAAATGGGCAGAAATCACCTCCGCTGCAAAGCCCCGTCATGAGAGACGTAGGGCACATAACGTATCTAGCTGTTTAGAGGAGGTTACCAAGGTATAGTAACAGATAATGACTATTTTTGCAACGGGACCAAAGGGCAGAACCACATCAAAGAAAGCCTCCTTCAGAGGTGTACTTCCGGAGAAACGGATAGCCGCTTTGCAAACCACGTAAAAGAAAAGATTCGTGAGAGGAGGGAACGGGCAATTGCTTGGCTCGTTCCCCTGATGAGGTGAACAGCGTATCGCAGTTCGAGCAGGAGTAGCTCCTTGATGAACGAGAAGAGCAAGCAACGCAAGAAAAAAAAGCATGTCACGGTGGGAGAGCCCTACCTGGTCACGAGAGCGCTGACGCATATTCGTCTGGTGGAGGTCAACTCTGGCAAACTGGCCGCCCTCGACGCGCTTGCCCCGGTCTATCTCGCCCTCTGTCAGCAATACGTCACGCTCTTCTGTACGCAGGAGATGCCGACCAAGTTGCGTGATCCGCTCTATGCGACCTCCCTTTCCGAACGCTGGCACCGCGTGGCGATCATGCAAGCGGCAGGCATTGCGCAATCGTGGCGCTCCAATCGGGCTGCCGCTTATCAGCAGTACCAGGACGATCTGGTGCAGTACAAGAAGGAACAGACAGACGAGGCCCGTACGACAAAAGCGCAAGAACCCCGGTGGCGCGAATGGTATGTGCCCACCTTGCGCGAACCGTGTATTCAGGCCAATGTCAATGTGGTGAAGTTGGAAGCCTCCCAGGCTTCAACCTATGATCACTGGTTGACCATCAGCACGCTTGAGAAGGGCCAACCCATTGCCGTGCCCGTCAAACTCGCTCCTTACCACAAAGAAGCCCTCACCGACCCCAAGACAGGGCAGACAAGGAAGCTCAACAGCAGCGTGCAACTCAATAAGCGTGATGGCGTGTGGTGGCTCACGCTCTCCTACGATGCAGAACATCTCATGCAAACGCCACCGGATGCACCTGTGGTTGGCATCGATGTGGGCATCGCCAATTTCGTCACGACCAGCACTGGCAAGCACTATGGCGCGTTCCATAAAGACCTGCGTGCGCGTCACAAGCGGGATCGAGCCAAACGCCGACGCAAAGCCAAATTGAGAGCGTGCTTGAAGAAGAAAAGGGGCAAGAAGCTGCCATCCACCAGCAGTCGTAGCGGAGGGCGATTGATCCGTCATGTCAAGCAAGAGATCAACCACGCGGTGAATCAGTGCTTTACTGATCCAGAGCACGAGGGCGTCCAGTTCGCCTATGAGCAGTTATCGGTGGCTTCGATGCGGTTCAAGGCGCGAGCACAAAATGCGTATTTACGGGCGTCCCATCTGGGACATATTCCGCGACAGATTGTCTGGAATAGTCAGAAACGTGGGGTCCAGGCAACCCCGGTCATCAGTGCGTATTCGTCCCAGGAGTGCAGTGTGTGCCATTACACGGACCGCAAAAACAGACCTGATCAGAGGACGTTCCGCTGTCAGGTGTGCGGGTTCGAGGCCCATGCTGATCACAATGCGTCGGTGAATATTTCCCGGCGCGTTGGGGATAGGCAATTGCGCGCTTGCCGTGACCGAACTGCCATCAAGGCTGTGCTCATGAAGCGTCATGAGGCATGGAAACAGCAACAGGGCATGGGAAACAACAGTCCGGTGAAACACCGGGAAAGAGGAAAGTCCTCGGCTGCTACGTCATCCATCTGACGCATGTTCCCCTCGCCATGTGAGAGGTTGCCCGTAGTGTAACCTGCCGCCTAGTCGGTTGTTTCGTAAACAGGCGTAGCTGAACCCAAAAAGCAAGCGGTCAATAGAGCGCTATATTTTTTGGAACTATCGGCAGCGTCGGGAGCATTGGGAGTACCGGTTCCATCCTGAGCTTTGGCAGGGGTTGTTTGTCGAAATAACTTTTCGCATTCAGACAATAATGCGTATGGAAGGTTGCGGATTGAAGAAGGGTTTTTCACTTCGGAAGATGAGTTTTTCGCAAGCTGGAAAATTCGTCCATAAGATCTGAGACAGGATGCTATCACTGAGCGTGGTGAGCGATCAGATCAGCCCCTCTTTCTGCGATCATAATCGTCGGTGCGTTCGTGTTCCCGCGAACAATGGTCGGCATGATGGAAGCATCGACGACGCGCAAACCTTCGACCCCATGGACGCGGAGTTGGTCATCGACCACCGCGAGATCATCATAGCCCATTTTACAGCTGCCAGTGAAATGGTCAATGCTTCTGGCATTCTCACGTACATACTCGAGGATCTCTCTATCACTTTGGGCCTGGGAACCTGGGAGGGCTTCCACGTCAGTGAAGTGTGCCAACGATGTGGTCTGGCTGAGCCGTCGTGCTAGTTTTATCCCATTGATGAGCTTTTGTTGATCTGTCTCATGCGCAAGGTAGTTGGCATAAATTGCCGGAGGCTTTGTCGGATCAGTCGAGCGGAGTGTCACATGACCCTGGCTTTGCGGAGTTATCAGTAATGTGGAAACGGCATAGCCATTGCCAGATGCCATTGGGAAAAGAAAGAAGGGGGAAAGCATCAGCTCAATGTCCGGCTCTGATAGATCTGGTTGTGTTTTCACGAAGGCGACGCCTTCCGGTATGGTCCCAAATTGCGTGAAAGATGGTTTCGTCTTGAAGTACATTTCGATGCCGAGATGATCCTGAAGATGATGACCAACACCCGGTACATCAGCGACCATAGGAATATCAAGTGCTTGTAGTTGATCAGCAGGCCCGACACCGGAAAGGAGGAGTATCTGTGGGGAATTGATCGCCCCACCGGAGAGGATGACTTCTTTCTTTACCCGCACCTGTTGCTCGATGCCATCTTTCAGATACGCGACACCGACTGCACCTGTCCCTTCGAAAAGCACGCGTGTGGTCAGGGTTTGCGTCCATACCGTCAAATTGGGACGGCTCTGGGCTGGATGCAGGTAGCCAACGGCTGTGCTCTGCCGCTTCCCCTGGCCTATCGTGAATTGAAAGGTGCCGAAGCCCTCTTGTGAAGCCCCATTGGGATCGTCATTGCGTGGCCAGCCAAGTTCTTCTCCCGCTTCGATAAAAGCCTCAGTCAGTGGATTGATGGAGGGCAGATCCGTGACAGTGAGTGGGCCTCCTCTACTACGATAGTCTGAGGCCCTGCCCTCATAATTCTCGATCTTCTTGAAATAGGGCAGGACATCAGCGTAGCTCCAGCCTTGATTTCCTAGCGCTTGCCACTGATCATAGTCAGCGCGGTTTCCGCGAACATACACCATGA
>Ga0209647_1004673_pt1 | contig 10231 bp, 9 predicted proteins | sample GraSoi_2013_60cm_FD_185827 | JGI IMG/M metagenome (GOLD analysis project Ga0209647, IMG submission 185827) | Grasslands soil microbial communities from the Angelo Coastal Reserve, California, USA - Sample 9_17_2013_60cm (SPAdes) (version 2) | ecosystem: Environmental > Terrestrial > Soil >...
CGAGTGACTCAGCTGGATCTAGATGGACGACCGGAGCAAGTATCGCTGAACTTCATTCCGGGCTCGATTAAGGGGTGAGGGTTAGCGGTTGGCGGTTGGCGGTTAGCAGTTGGCCGTTTGCGGTTTGCAGTTGGCCGTTCGAGAGCGTTGGGCGCCTGCACGAATGGGACCTATGGGACTCATGGGACCTATGAAGCTAAGTAGAGCGTGTCATCACGTCAGACCGCCAACCGCCAACCGCTAACCGCTAACCGCTAACCGGTAACCGCTAACCGCTAACCCTTCCGAAGGTGTGGTACATGCATGTTCTTAAAGATACAAGGATAGTGAGGGGCGTGGAATAGTTTAGCGGTGAGTATATGGCGATCGCGCTGGAATAGATAAAAGAGGGCCACTGCCGTGAGACCGCCTAGGGGTGGAGCAATCCAATAGAGCCATTGGAAGTACCAGAACCAGTTGATGACCGACGGGCCGAAGCTTCGAGCCGGGTTCAGGCTGGTACCAGAAATGGGGGCGCCGAGCCATACCAGGGTAGCCACCAACAACCAAGTCATCAACGGTGTCCAACGCAGCAGTCGTTCTTGGCTGAGAAAAATAAAGATGGCGAATACCAGGGAGAAGGTCATGCCGAACTCGGCTAAAAAGACAAACCAGATGGGATATCCCTGACCAGGCGCAGTGACACCGTAGTGAATATTCGCGGCGTGAGCTCCCCAAATGCCAACCAGTAACCAAGCCCCGACAAATCCGCCAATGAATTGTCCAATCAGGTAACCCGCCAAGTCATGACCATGCATCTTTCCTCGAGCAAAAAATGCGAGCGAAACGGATGGGTTGATATGTGCGCCGCTTAACTTTCCTAACGGTGAAATCGCAAACAACGAACCGCTCCCCGCGAAAATGAGGCCGGTGAGTAGTAAGCGTAGACTTGAGGAAGGAATAATATGGGCGATGGGAAAATCCGGGCTGAAATTGATGACCCCGGCGCTCAAGCCAACAAAAACATTAAACGCGGTTCCGCAAGCTTCTGCGGCGTATTCAGACCAGTTTAGCTTCGTAGGCATATCTTTGTCCCAGTAATAAAAGTCGTGAGAGGTGGCTCGGTTTAGTAATCAGTAAGTCAGTAATCAGTTTTGTACCACCACGCCAGCTCGCCTTCTGCACTGATTACTGACACACTGATTACTGATTACTCAGTCGCCACCTCTGAAATCTCACTTTCTTCCACCTAGTGTCTTTTCCACACCGCCGTTGTTCCCGACTGCGTGTCCACAAATTGATCGGAGCCTTCGAAACGATAGTTTCCCTGTGCCGATAAGAGTCCACTGGTTAGTGTGTACACGCCGTTAGTCGCCTTGAGGGTGCCGGTCTGTATTCGGGTCAGGTGAAGAAAGTAGGTTCTGTCCGAGCTAAACTCGAGTGTTCCTGGGGCATACACAAAGACGATGTGTGATCCTGTAACAAAGGTGAGCAATGGTGTTTTCCAGATGCCGAGCAGAGACTGAGGATTGCCGTCACTTTTACGCACCCAACGCGTCGGATAACTCGAAAAACCGGTCAGATCAAGGAGTCTGTCTCCGGGGACGGCAGCGATAAGAGGGAGCGATCCGACAGCGACACTTTTTTTAGGAGTCCAAGGAGTCCAAGGAGTCCAAGGAGTATGAGGAGTTCGAGGAGGCAGACGAATCACGTGGCGGGAGGATGGCGTGCTCGTTTGGTGGCTATAGCGTTCCATTTTTTGACTAAGCGGCGGAGTCCGGGATCGAGGTGCCAATCTTGTAGGTGGGAGTAGGTAAACCAGCGCAGTTCCTTGCTTTCTGCGCTGGTTTGAACTGTCGCGGTTTCCGGAGCGATGAGCACGTAACGAACGTCGTAATGGAAATGCCCGGGCTCATCTCCGTGGGCTGGTATCTCATGGATATCAAGATCGAAAGGGCGGGCGGAGGCTACCACTAATCCGTCGACTCCTGATTCCTCTAGTGCTTCCCGGCGCGCTACGGCCAGCACGTTTTCCTCGCCGTCGCAATGGCCCCCAAACTGTAGCCAGCGATCGAGCTTCCGATGATGATGGAGCAAGACTTGGCTGCCGTCGGCGCTGACTACCAGCGCGCTGCCCGTGAAATGCGCCGGGAATGCGTCCCGTCGAAAACAGTCTGCCCGTGTGTCGAGCAACTCCAGCATTCGCTGGCGACAGGATGCTTCATCCGGACGATCAGAGAGGTCGAGAGTTAATAATATGTTCCTGAACCCAGTGCGATCTGTCTCCATACGATGAAAAACCTAGGCGTGAAGTATCCCTTCTGACAGACGGACTTTCACAGAAGATCACAAAGGACACAAAGAAGGAATTAGAGAAACCGATTCATATGAGAGCCTTTGCATGGCCTCTGTACTACAACGAGAAGTCTTCAAACATTTTGACGAGGATTCACGTCCTCGCGGAGACAAAATAATTCACAACAAGGTCGCAAAGCCACGAAGAGAAAATATTTCACAACAAGGCCACAAAGGTCGCAAAGACAGACCCTTTGAATTCCTGAAATCAGTCTTTGTGGCCTTTGCGATCTTGCTGTGAACTAGTCCGCGCTGTGTCCTGGCTGTGAGATTTCCGGTTATTTGGTTGCGGCTCTGCCTCAGTGTGACCTTCTATTGGCATTTTTGGGTGGTGCGAGCTATTTAGCGGAACAGCCGCGTCGCATTAACCTGAAATCCGAAGTAGCGCGACGTAGAACCAAGATGAAGACCTCTCCAAAATTCAGCGTTTTTGTAACCTTGCTACTGGGAGCTTTTTCGTCGTTTTCCAGTTACGCCCAAGAGGCCGGCAAAGCGGAACAGATCATTGCTGCATCCAAGGCCGCAACCGGAGGAGCAAATTGGGATCAAATCAAGTCCTGGCAGGAAGCGGGGAAGATAACGCAGGGAGGACTAGAAGGAACTTATCAGGCTTGGGTCGATTTTCCGAAAGTTCTTACCGCCGAGGTATTCAAGCTAGGCCCGGTGAAAGGGTCAGCTGGCTGGAATGGAAAAGAGTCATGGTCAACCGACAGCAGCGACCAGCTTCGGATCGAGACCAGTCAGGCAGCAATCGCTAACGCAATTAAATCGGCTTATCAGGCCGGTCACGTGTTCTATTTTCCAGATCGTTATCCTGCCGAACTCAAATACAGCGGGGTCAAAGATGATAATGGCAAGCCGTGTGATGTGATCGTCTGCCAGCCGAAAGACTCAGACCCTTTTGAAGTATGGATTGATCAATCAACGCATTACCTGACGAAGATGGTGGATCTTACTGGTGAACAGCCACAAACCGCCTCTTTCTCTGATTACCGCCAGTTCAAAGGATTAACCATCCCGTTCAAGTCGACGGTTAGTATAGGCGATCCGAAATACGATAACATCACTGAGTCCCAAGAAATCGAGTTGAACGGTGAGATCGCCGCCGAACGGTTTGATCCGCCGAAACAGGTAGTCGATGCCCTGATATTTCCGGCCGGAAAGGATCAGGTCTCAATTTCGTTTCAGCTCCTAAATAATCACATCTACCTACCGGTATCGTTGGATGGGAAAAAGTACGACCGGATGATCTTCGATACGGGTGCGACCAACGTAGTGAGCGCGGCGGCCGCCAAAGCCAATGGTATCAAAGCTGAAGGCGAGTTGCCGGGAGGCGGGTTCGGAGAAAACGTCTCTGCTTTTGGACTGGCAAAGGTCGGACTGGTCGAGGTAGGCGGCATACAACTAAAGGACCAGGTGTTCACGGTCTTTGACCTGGCTAGCTTGGCCAAAGTCGAAGGCGTCGAAGGGCAAGGGTTGATCGGGTATGAGATCGCTCGCCGCGCTGTGATCAGGATCGATTACGCCAACCACCAATTAACCATCATTAAACCGGATCAATTTCATCCGCCGGCGAATGCCATTAAAGTACCTTTCAAATTCAATAGTCACGTTCCGATGATCCAGGCCGAGCTCGATGGAATCTCTGGGGAATTCGAGATCGATACCGGATCGCGGGCTTCGGTTTCGATAATGGGGCCCTTCGCGACCTCCAACCATCTGAATGAAAAATACCAAGCCAAGACGGAAGTGATCGGTGGCTACGGCGTTGGTGGTCCATCGCGGGCATTGCTAGTACGGCCGCAGATTCTCAAGATTGGATCGATCGAAATAAAAGATCCGGTGGGCCTGATAGAACTAGGAAACAGAGGCGCCGCCGCGGCTACGCAAACTGCCGGGAACATCGGCGGAGGTATTCTAAAGCGCTTTACGCTGACATTAGACTACGAACACCGAGTGCTCTATTTCGAGCCGAATACTGCCTTTAAAGAGCCGGATATTTTCGATCATTCCGGAATCTGGTGCATGCAGGATGATCATGGCGGCTTATCAGTGGTCGATGTGGTTAAGAACAGCCCGGCAGATAAGGCGGGATTACAGGCTGGTGACAAAATTGTTGGGCTCGATGGCAAGACGATCACCGGGGCCGAGATTAATGCCGTGCGGGCCAAACTAAAGGAAGCTCCGGGGACGAAGGTGACCCTGCAGGTCGACGGCAAGGCCGGAAAGCGCGAGGTGAATCTGACGTTGGCGGAGCTCTCTTAGGCGAAAGGGCGCATAGGCGCATAAGCGAAAGGGCGAGAGGGCGAATGGGCGACGGAACGTGTGGATGAAGGAGCGACTCCGGGGAATAATTTGGTCGAACCGTTGTTCTAAGCAGGTTGAACAACTACCGACTTTATGAGAAGAAATTTTCTATCGATGTCCGCAGCGATCGCCGCAATTCTTTGTTTCGCTGCCACTTCTTATCAGGCGCATGCGGCCACGACTGCGGCTCCGGAATGGCAATTAAACGATCCCGACGGCCAACCAGTGAAGCTTTCCGACTTTAAAGGAAAGGTCGTCATCTTAGATTTCTGGGCGACCTGGTGTCCGCCGTGCAAAGCCGAGATTCCCGGCTTTATCGCACTGCAGAAACAGTACGCTGCCCAAGGATTGACCGTGGTCGGAGTTTCTCTGGATACGGCCGGAGCTTCGGTGGTGAAATCGTTTATGCAGCATATCGGAATGAATTATCCGGTTGTAATTGGTAACGAAAAAACCGCAGCCGATTACGGAGGGATCACCGCTATACCGACAACGTTTGTTATTGATCGCAGCGGCAAAATCGTGACTTCTCATCAGGGCTATGCGAGCCAGGTGGTATTCGAGTCAGAGATTCGTCCGCTTTTGAACCAGCGATAGTGGCGGCGTGGCGGCGAATGGGCGAATGGGCGAAACGGCGATAGCGCGATGCCAACGCCCCTGATTCGGTGGGGCGAAGAACTCGGCGCGCCGAGGGTGTGGCTAACCGTTTAAATCATTTCGCGCCGGGTTTGAGCCGCGCCGTGGATGTGCCAGCCCGATTGAATATCCTTAGCCCCGGACGCATCCAACCATGTGATTCTCGAACATCCTCCTCGATGCCACATCCACGGAACGGCTCAAAACCGGCGCGGATTTATCGATAGCCCAATTCGCGTCCTCGGCGCGCCGAGTTCCTCGCCCCACCGAATCAGGGGCGTGGGCATCGTGTCGTCGCCCATCGCCAACCCCGTTACGCTCTGCGGAACAATCGGGCTGAATTCAAAATGAATGTCAGCTCTGAGCCCACGTGAATCAGGGCAGCCACAATCGGCGCTAAGACACCGAGGAATGCTAACACGATACCAAGTGTATCGACGGCAATGGTTCCCCAAAAGTTGAACATGATCACCCGGTAACAATTATGCGCGATCCGGAAGACTTCGACGAGTCGGGATAAATCCGCGGTCATCAGTGTGATATCGGCTGTCTCCAGAGCGACATCGGTTCCTCCGCCCATGGCGATTCCGACCGTGGCCTCGGCTAAGGCAGGCGCGTCGTTAACTCCGTCGCCCACCATCGCGACCTTCCGGCCTTGCTTTAGCAGGTCTCGAATTATCTTCAGCTTTTGTTCTGGCAAGAGATCACCCTTGGCTTCATCGACGCCGAGCTGTTGTCCGATTGTAGACGCGATATCGGCGCTGTCTCCAGTGAGTAGCAAGGTCCGATACCCTTGGGCCTTGAGCGCAGTAATGGTTTGGATTGCTTCACTCCGGAGCCGGTCGGCCAGCGAAATAGTTCCAAGGAAGGTGGTATCGCGTCCGACGTACACCATCGATTCACCGGGCTTAAGCGGTTGCAGCTCGGCACCGGTATCGATCCGAACCCCGTTCTCCTCCAGAAAGGTGGCGGTGCCGACTATGATTCGGTTGCCACCATCCCGGCAGGAAAGTCCTTTCCCGGGAACGTATTGAAGCTCGGCATACTGGCGCAAAGACAGTTTTTGATCTCTGGCGGCTCGCACAATGGCTTCACCCAGCGGGTGCTCGGAATGTTGCTCCGCAATTGCAGCATTCAATAGGACCGTTTCTTCGGGTAGGCCGTTAACGCCATGTACCCCGGTCACTTCAGGAACGCCAAGCGTCAGTGTCCCGGTCTTGTCGAGGACGATAGTGTCGATCTCAACGAGCTTTTCGAGATAGAGTCCGCCCTTTACGATAATACCGCGCCGGGCAGCGCTCCCGATCCCAGCTAAAATTGCTAACGGAGTACCGGCGGCAACCCCGCACGCTCCGGCAACGATGATCACCGCGATTGTCGCCGTGAGATTCCGCGTCACGAGAAAGGTCAGAACCGCGGCGCCGAACGCGAAATAGACCAAGCCGGCCGCGAGCCGGTCAGCTATTCGCTCCAAAGGCGCTTTCGACTTCTCAGCTTGTTCGACTACCTGAATTATTTTTCCGAACGTGGTATCGCGTCCGACGCGTTCCACTCTGACCTCCAACACACCGTTTTTGTTGATGGTTCCGGCAGAAACCTTGGCTGATTCGATCTTTTCTACCGGCAATGATTCCCCAGTGATGGAAGACTGGTCGACGAAGCTGGTACCCTTCACCACCTCCCCATCTACCGGTATGCGTTCGCCTGGACGAATCACGATGATTTCGCCTGGCGTGAGTGCATCGGCGGATAATTGCTCCTCTCGGCCATTTCGTCGAACGGTGACCTGACGGGGCAACGCATCAATCAGTTTCTCTATCGCCTTCCGTCCACCGCCGACGGTGTAGCCCTCCAGCAGCTCTGCGAATAGAACGAAAAACGCGATTACGAGCGCGGTAAAGAATTGGCCGATCGCCAGCGCCGCGACCAAGGCAATGGTCATGGATAGCTCCATGGTCATTCGCCTTTTAAGCAGGTTTTCCCAAGCCTCTTTGTAGATGGGAAAACCGCCAATCACAGTACCGGCAAATGCCAACCAATCCCGATCCATGAAAGAACGCCACCAACCGGTGAGGCTGGCGATGATAATGAGAGCCATCACACCCAAGCGGACATATTCGCCAGGTCCAGCGGCGTGATCATGGTCGTGATGGTCGTCCTCGTGATCATGATGGTTATGGTCATGATCGTGTTCGTTACTATGATGGTCCTGGTGTGTGTGGTCAGGTCCGTCCGCGTGGTCTGCGCTCCGATTGAGCGTCGTCTCCGTTTCCATAATCAGCGCCCCGTCTATTTGAGGTATCTCTTGATAACTTCGATTAATTCCTCGGCCGCCACCTCCCGGTCCTTTGCGGATTGAGCTCCTAAGACATGCTGGCGAACATGATCTTCAAGGATTTCAGCCATGAGTGAATTGAGAGCTCCCCGGCAAGCCGCCAAAGTTAGCAGTACTTCTCCGCAGTCCCGATCAGCATCCAAAGCTTTCTCGATGCCGTTGAGTTGACCCCTAATGCGGCTAATTCTAGCCAGCAGCTTTTTCTTGTTCTGAATCAGGTGAGCCATGCCGGAGATAGGATACCCCGGTAGGGTATCGGGGGCAAGGGACGAATGGGCGAATGGGCGAATGGGCGATACCAACGCCCCTGATTCGGTGGGGCGAGAAACTCGGCGCGCCGAGGACGTGATTGCGCCTACTGATAAATCCGCGCCGGTTTTGAGCCGTTCCGTGGATGTGGCATCGGGTGGGGGTTCGAAAATCATCGTTGGTACCATCTAGGGTTAAGGATCTTCAATCGGGGTGGCACGTCCACGGCGCGGCTCAAAACCGGCGCGAAATGATTTAGACGGTTAGCCATGTCCTCGGCGCGCCGAGTTTCTCGCCCCACCAGAATCAGGGGCGGCTAGGGGACCGCGAGCGGTCTGGCTTCATTTTTTTAAACAAAAAGTGCATTTCTGTTTAAATTCTAAGACGAAATGCTAAGGATAATTATTATTTGAAGGGGTAGCGACAATCCACGCCCACTAATCGTTCTATGCCTAAAAGCGTTACTCGGCCTCCTAACTCCGCGAAACGGGTATCTGAGCGAGACGGCGTTGGTGCGGTGGTCGACGGCAAAAATCTGACCCTCAACTCGGTTGCGCATTTGCTCGAATCCAAGGCGCGACTGGACTTAGCTCCTGAAGCACTCGAAGCCGTCAAGCGTTCCCGCACGATCGTGGAAACGCGAGCGCGGGGCAAAGAGGCGCTTTACGGAATCAATACTGGGTTTGGCGTTTTAGCGCACGAACGCATTCCGACCAAGGATCTGGAGCGGTTGCAGCACAACTTGATTCTGAGTCACGCGGTAGGGGCAGGCGATGAAGTTCCGGCCGAGATTGTCGCGTTGATGCTGCTATTCAAGGTCAACGGGCTGGCAGTTGGTCTCTCGGGGGTAAGGCCCCTCGTCATCGAATATCTTATTCGCTTCTATAACGAAGGGGTTTATCCCATTGTTTATACCAAGGGTTCGTTAGGTGCTTCGGGTGATTTGGCGCCGCTAGCGCATCTGACCTTGCCGCTATTGGGTATGGGTGAAGTTTATCGGGGTGAGGTACGAATGCCGGCCGGGCAAATGCTTAAAGAACTCGGTCTAGCGCCACTTCGTCTTGAGGCTAAGGAAGGCTTGGCGTTGATCAACGGCACCCAATTCATGACGGCGTACGCTGTTCATTGCCTGCTCCGGATTCAACAATTGCTGGTGACGGCAGACGTGGTTGCGGCGATGACGCTAGAGTCAATCAGAGGCAGCGCTGCTCCTTTCGACGCGAGAATTCATGAGGCACGTCCGCACCCGGGACAAAAGAAAGTCGCCGCCCGGATGCGACAGCTCTTACGCGGCTCGCAAATATTGCCTTCCCATATCGATTGTCCGAAAGTCCAGGATCCTTATTCCGTCCGTTGTGTGCCGCAAGTTCACGGAGCAGCCTGGGAATCATTCGAGCACGGCAGGCAGGTAATCGAACGAGAGTTAAACTCGGCAACGGATAATCCGCTGGTCTTTGCAGATGGCGATATTGTCAGCGGCGGGAATTTCCATGGGCAAATTCTGGCGTTCGTAATGGATTACCTGGCGATTGCGGCGGCGGAGTTAGCTTCGATCTCGGAACGGCGGCTGTTTCTGTTGTTGGGAGGGGATACCTTGGGAGATCTCAAGCTGCCTAAACTCTTAATGAAAGATACCGGGCTCAACTCTGGGTTTATGTTACCGCAGTATCTGGCGGCGGCTCTGGTATCGGAAAACAAAATCTTTGCGCATCCAGCGTCGGTGGATTCTATCCCCAGCTCGCTTGGGCAGGAGGATCACGTCTCGATGGGGGCGATCAGCGCAACCAAGCTGTTAGAGGTGGTTAAGAACGCGGAGACGGTGCTAGCAATTGAGTTGATGAGTGCGGCGCAGGCCCTGGACTTTATTCATCCGCTTAAAGCCGGGGAAGGCGTCGAAGCGGTTCATACCGAGTTTCGGAAGCACATTTCTTTCGCTGAGTCGGATCGGCTGTTTCATGACGATATCCAGGTCGCGCTGCGATTCCTACGATCCGGTAAAGTAGTGAAAGCCGCGGAATCGGCGTTGGGAGTGTTGGAGTGAATAATTTTGGGAAGTTGAGTCAACGATACAAGCCGAGGCACTCCGATGCCCCGAAGGGGCTAAAGATTATAGCCCAGGCCTTTAGGCGTGGGTTAGGCGTCTCCGTGAGATGTGCCCTGAAAGGGCACTAGACCTGTCGCACGGGTCGCGGTCACCGATAGCTATGAGGAACATACGGAGCCAACGACCCCTCCGAATTGCGAGCGGGGTTGAGGATGCTTTCAGGGCGCATCTTCGAATAAAAACAAACCCAGGGCTAAAAGCCCTGGGCTATGATCTTTAACCGCTTCGCGGTAGTTTCTACGACGACGAGAACGAGGACGATTTAA
>Ga0209647_1004675_pt1 | contig 10221 bp, 8 predicted proteins | sample GraSoi_2013_60cm_FD_185827 | JGI IMG/M metagenome (GOLD analysis project Ga0209647, IMG submission 185827) | Grasslands soil microbial communities from the Angelo Coastal Reserve, California, USA - Sample 9_17_2013_60cm (SPAdes) (version 2) | ecosystem: Environmental > Terrestrial > Soil >...
GGCGGCCGCGCCTATGGCATCTTCCTCGATAGCGTCTGGCGCACGGAGCTGGATGCGGGGGCGACGCGCGACGACCGGCTGACCTTCGCCGCTGACGGGGGCGATCTCACCTACTACATCTTCGCCGGCCCAACGCCCGCCGCGGTGCTGGCGCGCTACGCCGAGCTGACCGGCCACATGCCGCTGCCGCCGCGCTGGGCGCTGGGCTACGGCCAGAGCCGCTGGAGCTATTTCCCCGAGGAGCAGCTGCGCGAGGTGGCGGCCGGCTTCCGCTCACGCGAGATCCCCTGTGACACGCTCTGGCTCGACATAGACTATATGGACGGCTATCGCGTCTTCACCTTCTCGCCCAGCCGCTTTCCCGCGCCGGGCCGGCTCATCGGCGATCTCGCGCAGCAAGGCTTCAAGATCGTCACCATCCTCGATCCGGGGGTGAAGGTGGACCCCACCGACACGACGTTCAGCGAGGGGCTGGCGCGCGACTACTTCGTGCGGCGCGCCGATGGCACGCTCTTCACCGGCGTCGTCTGGCCAGGCGACAGCGCCTTCCCGGACTTTAGCCGCGCGGAGGTCAGAGCCTGGTGGGGCGAGCGTCAGCGCATGCTGCTGGAGGCGGGCGTCGCCGGCGTCTGGGACGACATGAACGAGCCGTCGCTGACGGATCGCTTGGCGCCGGACGGCGATACGCCCCACGGCGCGACGCTGCCGCTGGACGCCGTGCACCGGCCGGAGGGCGCGGATGGTCCCGCGCTGCCGCACCGGGCCTTTCACAACGCCTACGGCATGCAGATGGCGCGCGCCAGCTTCGAGGGGCTGGCTCGGCAGCGCCCCGCGCAGCGTCCCTTCGTGCTGACCCGTGCCGGCTACGCCGGTATCCAGTGCTACGCCGCTGTCTGGACCGGCGACAACGTCAGCCGCTGGGAGCATTTGCGCCTGGCCGCGCGCATGTGCCTGGCGCTCGGGCTCTCTGGCGTGCCCTTCGCCGGCTTCGACACCGGCGGCTTCTGGTATGACGCCACGGGCGAGCTGTTGGTGCGCTTTACGCAGCTAGGCGCCGTCTTCCCGTTTTTCCGCAACCACAGTGCGCTCGGCACGCTGGCGCAGGAGCCCTGGGCGTTCGGCCAGCCTTTCACCAGCTTCTGCCGCGCGGCCATCGCGCTGCGCTATCGCCTGCTACCCTATCTCTACACGGCCTGTGCCGAGGCCGCCGAAACTGGCGCGCCGATTGCGCGTCCGCTCGCTTATGCGTTTCCCGACGACGAGGCGCTCGCGGATGTGGACGACGAGCACTTGCTGGGTGGCGACCTGCTGGCGGCGCCGGTGCTGGAGCCTGGTCAGCCGCGGCGCTTCGTGCAGTTCCCAGCGGGCTCCTGGGTGGACTGGCAGACGGGTGAGCGCGTGCTAGGACCCGTGCGCCGGCGGGTAGACTCCCCGCTGGATGTGCTGCCGCTCTTCGCGCGCGCGGGCGCGATCGTGCCGCTGGGGCCGGTGATGCAGCACGTCGGCGAGCGGCCGGAGGATCCGCTCACGCTGGCCTGCTATCTCGGCCCAGAAGACGGCGCTGAGGCGACGGGCCGGCTCTATGAGGACGACGGAGAGACGCCGGCTTACCGTGAGGGCGCGTTCCGCTGGACCCGCTTCGTGGCACGGCGCGCGGGAAGCAGCGTGACGATGCGGGCGGAGCCGGCGCGCGGAGCGTTCGCGGGCGCGCCGTACGCGTGGGTGGCCGAGCTGCATCTGCCCTATGGAGGTGACGCGCGCCAGGCCATCGCGGCGGCGCAGGTCAACGGCCAGCCGCTCGACGCCTCGGCATGCGATATCGTGCCGCGCCGCTATGAGACGCTGCTGCGCGTGGCGCTTGGCCAGATCACCGCGCCGTTCGAGGTCACGGTGCGGCTGGCGTAAGTGGGTCGGCGATGCGCCGATGCGGTGAGTCGGCATAGACGGGAGGAGGTATCCGTTTCGGTGGACAACCAACACTCAGCAGGTGAAGGCATGGGCGAGCAGGGGCGTCGCCTGGCCGAAACGGCACGGCAGGCCTTGCACGCGGGCGGCGCTCCTGGGTGCGCTGTCGCCGTGTCGGTGGATGGACACCTCGTGCTGGAGGCCGGTTTCGGCAGCGCCGACCTCGCGGGTACGGCATCGCTCGCCGACGACGCGCGCACCTACATCTATAGCGCCACCAAAACGCTCCTGGCCACTGCCACGCTGCAGCTCGTGCAGCAGGGGCGGCTTGCCCTCGACACCGCCGTGCAGACCTACCTACCCACCCTGCCTCTCGCTACACCAGTCACCGTCCGTCAGCTGCTCAGCCATACCGGCGGCATCCCCGACTACGGCGGCATGCCGGACTACTTCGACGCGCTACGCGCCGCGCCGACCCAGCCATGGACGTCGGATGAGTTCCTCACGCGCACGCTGGCCAGGGGACTCACATTTCCGCCTGGCCAGGGCTGGGCCTACTCGAACATCGGCTACCTCATCATCCGCCGGCTGATCGAGCAGATCTCCGGCCTGTCACTGCGCGCCGCGTTGCAACGCACTCTCTTCGCCCCGCTGGGCTTGCGGCGCACCTTCGTCGCCGAGACGCTGGCAGATGCCAGCGTCCTCACTCCCGGTTACAGCGCGTTCTTCAGCACGGACGGCGAGCTCGCGGATATTCATTCGCTCTACCATCCCGGCTGGGTTTCGCACGGCGTCGTCATCGCGACCGCCGGCGAGCTCGCGCAGCTCTTCGACGCGCTGTTCGCGGGCGTGCTGCTGCCGGAGGAGCTGCTGGCGGCGATGCTCGCGCCCACGCTCGTGCCGCACTCGCATTTCTGGTTTCGGCAACCGTCCTACGGGTTGGGCCTGATGATGGATGGGCAGTCACACTACGGCGTGAGTGCTGGCCACGGCGGCGGCGGCCCCGGCTACTCGGTGGGGGCGCTGCACTGCATGGATGTGGGAGGGCACGGCGTGACGGCGGTGGCGCTGGTCAATCTGGATAATCGCGAGGTGCCCGATCTCGGTATGCGCATCGCCTGCGCGCTCGTCGACACGCTCGCGGTGGCCTGACGGCGCGTAGACCGCGCCCCCTGATGACGGCCTGCTGCTACACTACACGACGTTGGCCAGCCGGCGGGCCCAGAGGCTCCTGCACTGTGGGTATGGCGCTCGGCGCGCGCGACGTAAAGGTAAAGGACAGACATGCGCGTTCTCATCACCGGCAGCTCAGGATTCCTCGGCGACGAGATCACGCGCCAGCTGCGCAGCGCCGGGCACGACACCCTCGGCGTGGATCTGCGCCAGGGGTCACACACCGATCAGGTGGGTGACCTCGCGGATCGCGCGCTCGTGCGTGCGCTGGTCGGCCAGGCGGACGCTGTGGTGCACACCGCATCGCTGCATGCGCCGCACGTCGGCGTGCGCTCCCGCCAGGACTTCGTCGCGACCAACGTGCTTGGCGCGCTGCACGTGCTGGAGGCCGCGGCTGAGGCGGGTGTGCGCCGGCTCGTCTACACCAGCACCACCTCTGTCTATGGAGAGGCGCTCGTCCCAATTGATGCCCGCGCGGTCTGGGTGACCGAGGATGTCGTCCCACGCCCGCGCGACATCTATGACATCACCAAGCTCGCCGCCGAACAGCTCTGCCGCGACGTTGCCCGTGACGGCGGGCTCTCCGTCCTCTGCCTGCGCACCGGGCGCTTCTTTCCGGAGCCGCCAAACATCACCGCCGTCCACCGGCTCTCGCGCGGGGCCGACGTGCGCGATATCGCCGCCGCGCACCTGCTGGCGCTCGACGCCCCCACCGACCTTCACTATGAGACCTTCAATATCGCCGCGCGCTCGCCCTTCACCGAGGCCGACCTGCCCGCCTTGCTGGACGACGCCGCGCCGGTGGTGCAGCATGCCTTCCCGCTGGCCGCCGAGGTCTTCGCACGCCGCGGCTGGGCGCTGCCGCACCGCATCGATCGCGTCTACGTCATCCAGAAGGCCGAGCGCGTGCTCGGCTATCGTCCGCGTTACAACTTCGGCGAGTTGCTGCGCGAGCTACAGGCAGGAGCGTGAGGCGTACAAGAGGGGCGAGGCAGCACCAGACGATTTCAGGGGGGAAGGAGGTCACGCAGGACCGTGACATTCAGGCCGGGGACACGGCGAAACAAGGCGTCGTTGGTCACGAACAGCGTGCATCCCTCGATCAACGCAGTCGCGGCGTGAATGGCGTCGGGCGTCTTGAGATTCGTCGCGGCGCGCAGTGCGGCCGCGCGCTCGAGCACCGCGCGCGCGATGGGCACCAGGCGCACGTTGGCTGAATGCAGCAGCAGATCCTTGAAACCTACCTGGAGGATTACATTTCCCCTGCTGTAGTGGCCCGACAAGCACCTCGAGCAGACTCAGCTCGCTGGCAACGATGTCGTACGTGCTGGGGCCAGCACCCAGCCAGACTGGCTCCAGGATGGTGCGATACGGCTCGACCTTCTCGTAGCTGTAGATGATCGCATTTGCATCGAGATACACGCATCCGCTCATCGGTAGAGTTAGCGATCCCACGAATCGCGCTCTTCGCGGATGTAGGCGTCCACTTCCTCGGCGGTCTTGAATAATTGATGTCCGGGCGCCTCCCTGAGGATCTCTATCGCCGGGCGCTTCTCCTCGGCCAGTGCCTCCTCCGGCTGAATGGAGACGCGGACGCGCTGGCCCGGCGCCAGCTCGGGGACGCTGATCTCGATCTTGCCCTCTGGTGAGACAGTGGCCTCGACCTGTATCGGTGCTGCCATGTCGTGCTTCCTTTCTCTGTGCCTAATCAGTATATTACGCCATAGGCGCGGACACGGCTGCCTGCCAGGCTACGGCCGCACCGAACGAGCCCCGTTGTCATGGTAGAATCCCTTGGGCCAGCTTACCTCTCAGTTGGAGCACATCATGACGCCGGACAACACCCGACCGACCAGCGAGCCTGCCGCACGTGAGAGCCTGTCGTATCCCACGCGCGTAGCCATACTCGGCGGGGGACAGCTCGCGCGCATGACCGCCGAGGCAGCGGCGCGGTTGGGCATCGAGGTCGCGATTCTCGAACGCGAGGCCAACAGCCCGGCGGGACGCATCGCGGCGCGCGAGCTCGTCGGCGCATGGGATGACCGCGACGCGCTGGCCGCGCTCGCTGAGGGTGCGCTGGCGGTAACCCTCGAGAACGAGTTCGTGGACGTGCCGGCGCTGGCATGGCTGGCGGCGCGTGGGACCCCGGTCTTCCCCACGCCCGCCACGCTGGCCACCGTGCAAGACAAGCTCGCGCAGAAGCGCTTCATGCGCGCGGCCGGCATACCGGTGCCAGAATTCGCGGAGGTGACACAGCACGACGACATCCTGCGCGCCGGCGCAGAGTGGGGCTGGCCGCTGGTGTTGAAGGCGCGACGCAACGGCTACGACGGCTATGGCAACGCGACGCTGCGTGGACCGGAGGATGTCGCGGACGCCTGCGCCCGGCTGGGCTGGCCGGCGCGCGCGCTGCTGGTGGAGGCCTGGGTGCCGTTCGAGCGTGAGCTGGCGGTGATGGTGGCGCGCGGCCGAAACGGGGCTTGCGCTGTGTATCCCGTCGTCGAGACGGTGCAGCGCGACCACATCTGTCACCTCGTGCGCGCACCGGCGCCCATCGCGCCGGCTGTGGCAGCGTCCGCGGCTGCGATCGCGGAGCGTGCCGTCGCGGCCATCGGCGGCATCGGCGTCTTTGGCATCGAGCTCTTCACGACAGCCGATGCGGTGCTCTATAACGAGATCGCGCCCCGGCCACACAATTCCGGCCACTACAGCATCGAAGGCTGCGTCACGTCGCAGTTCGAGAATCATCTGCGCGCGGTGCTCGGCCTGCCGCTGGGCGCAACCGAGCTTGTCGCTCCGGCCGCCGTAATGGTGAACCTGCTCGGCACGCGCATGGGTCCCGCCCGCGCGGAAGGGCTGGCCGCTGCGCTTGCCGTCCCCGGCGCGCAGGTCCATTTGTACGGCAAGCTCGCCTCGCGCCCTGGCCGCAAAATGGGGCATGTCACGGCGCTGGGCGCCACACTGGCTGAGGCGGAGGCGCGCGCCCAGCGTGCAGCCGCGGCGCTACGCATCTGAGCGTTGGCCCACCAGCGCAGGTGCGGCTGGGGGCCGCGCGCCTAGCTCCGCCGCATCGCCGCGAGCAGCAGATACACCGAGATGATGAGGAAGACGAGATTGGCCGGCCCAAAGAAAAATATTCCCGAACCGAATGTAAGCACTGTGCCGGTGGCTGCGGAAATCAGCCAGAAGACGCTCAGGATGAGCAGGATCGTGCCGGTTCCACGTTTGCCAGCCATGATCCAGCCCACGCCATAGATGCCGAAAAAGGCGAGGATCGCCTCGACCACTAGGGGCGTCGTACTCTTGCGCCGCGGCTGTGGGCCTGCCGCTGTGGCGACCACGGCCGCTCGTGGGGCGGCGGGCGGCGCGTAGGCGGGAGCCGGCGCCGGAGCCGGCGGCGGGTAGTACGCGGGTGCGGGTGCGGGTGCGGGTGCGGGTGCGGGTGCAGGCGCCGGTGCGGGAGCGGGCGGACCCGCGGGGGCAGGCGGTGGAATGTAGCCCGGCGGCAGCGTATATTGCGCCGGCGGGAGATAGGCCGGCGGCGGCGGGAAGCCCCCCGGCGGCGGTGAGGCGTCCGGCGTGGGAGGGTCGAGCGGCGTCAGTGTGCCTGGGTAGGTTGGGTCGTTCGCGCCCGCGAATGTTGCTGGATAGGCTCCCGGCGCGAACGGCTGGCCACCGGCATAGGGCAGCGGTGGTGGCGTCTCGGGCGGCGTCGGGCGGGTGCCCGCATCCTGCGCCGGACCTGTCGCGTCGTCCTGGGCCTGCGGATCGCGCTGGTCATCCATCGAGCTGCCTCCACCCACACTTAGTCGTCCTGCTGCTCCCAGCGATCACGGGCCGCGTACGCCTCGGTGGCCGAGGTCCACACATGCGGCGTCGACGTGACAACCAACCGCCGCGGAACATATGGATCCGGCGCCAGCCAGTGACCGCCGGCATGGCCGTCGAACTCGCACGAGACCCACATCCAAAAGCCGCCCTCCTGCCGCTGCAGCTCGAAGGTCGCCATCTCGAAGTGGCCCTCGCGGCAGCGAAGCTGCAGTCCCCGCTCGGAAGCCGCCATGCTCTGCCTCCCTCCCGCGCCACTGTGCCTCGCTTCCTCATGCAATCGCGCAGAGAAGTGTAACATGCGCATTCCGTGCCGGCAAGCCGCGCTGTCGCCACCCAATCACCACCGGCGTGCACTGGACGAATCGTGAGGGACTCGCTATACTGAGCCCAACAACCGCGCATCTCCAGCCCGCTTCTCCTGCGAGAATCTCGCGGGTGTAGCCAGAGCGAGCCGCCGCTCGTCTGTATGTGCTGGAGCAACGGCTTCTTGCCGCAGCGACGCGGCATGTGCCTCCAACCTCACGCTTTCCACTGGTTATGCCACGGATATAGATATGTCGCGGGCGACGGCGACGTGATGGCAACACAACGACAGCCGGCAACCCTGGCAGCTGCAGCCCACATGTGAGAACGAGGGCCACACCGCCGAGCGAGAGAATCGCTCGCTGGAGCTGGTACTGAGGGCGGGGTGGAGAAGGCGGTAGCACGATGACAGACCGTGATGGATGGCTCGGCATGTCTCGCGGCGGCAGCGGTATGTGGATGGCGGCGAACGGCAACGCCTCCTCGGCGCGGGTGGCCGCGCGGCGCGAAGAGGATCTCACACACGCCAGCAATCCACAGGTCCCCGCCTTTTGGGCGCGCGATGGCGGTGGCCATCCCATTCTGCTCTGGATCGCAGCGGCGCATGCCGCCGCCGGCCTGTTCGGCGCGACCGCCGGCGCGCTGGTCTGGCTCTTCGTGGCGCCCAAAGACGCGCACGCGCCGTTGGCCGCGCTCGCGGGCGCAGGCGTCGCCGTCGCGTCTGTCATCGCCTTCCAGCTTGCTCGCTCGCCGCGCGCCAATGCCGCGACGATGGCGCGTGGCGTGTTGCCGGCGGCCGACCTCGTCGCCTGCGGAGTCGTGCTATGGCTGCTTGGCGACATCGGTCTCGCCTCGCTCCTCTTCGTCGTGCCAATTGGCGTCGCCGCGCTGCTGCTCTCCTGGCGCAGCGGCGCCACCTTCGCCGCGCTGGCGGTCGCCACCTTCGCCGCCCTGAATGCGCTGCGGCTGGGCCCCGTGGTGGGCGAGTGGGTGCCGCAAACGCTTGCCCTTGCCGGCGTCGCCAGCCTGTTCGCCGTCTGTGTGGGGATCTTTTCCGCGCAGCTGACCGAGATCATCGTTAGCCTGTCGTGGCGCTTCACACGGCTACATGACCAGCGTGCCGCGCAAGGTCAGGAACAGGCGCGCCTGCTCGAAGGGCTCAATCTGCTCGAAGAGGCACAGGCCCGGCTGGAACAAGAGCGCGCGGCGGTCAACGCGCAGATCAGTGAGCTGGCGGACGCCGCGCGCCGCATGACCGAGGGCGACCTGGCGGCTGCCCGCGGGCTGCATCCTGGCATGTATGGGCCGCTGGATATCCTTGCCGCTGCGCTCGTTCGTTTGAGCCAGCAGATGGCGTCCGCACTCTCCGCGCGCCAACAGTTGGCCGGGCGCCAGTACGCGCTCGACTCACTGAGTGCGGCGACGCGCGAGCAGGCTCAGATGCTGGCTTCGCTGGATGCCTCTCTGCGCGAGTTGGGCCTTTCGGCCAACGACCTGGTTGCCGAGGTGCAGCGCGTTGGGCGGGGCAGCGGCGAATTGTTGGGCGGTACCTCACACGTACTCCTCCACGCACTCGCCGGCGTCGAGCGGCATGCGCAGGCGCAGGCATCGAACACGTCCATCCTGGCATCGCGCCTGGCGCAGACGCGCGCCCGCCAGGCAGGGCTGGAGGGCGAGATCCAGCGCCTGAGTCAGTTGGCCGCGATTCCGCAGTCCGGCGAGCTGGTCTCTCGCGGCGCGGCGCCGCCACCGGCGCCCGCCAACTTCGACGCGTCGGGCGTGCTGCCTCCAGACTCGGTTGGGCCTGGTGGCGCGCGGCCATGGCCAGCGCTCAGCGAGCCGCTGCGCTAGCGCGCCTTGGTGGCAGGGCAGGACGTGGGAGCCGCCGCGGCCCAGGAGTTGCGATGTCTGGGGGGAGTGGACACAAGCTTGTCGACAGGGACAGGCGAGGGCTGTAGAACATCTGTGTGGCACGGAAGGTGTGCCGGTTTGACACCTGGTATGGCGCATGCTATGCTCTCTACAGCACTGCTGATGCGCACCGTCGCACCCCGGATGTGACGGCCAGCGCAGCGACCGCCCGCGAGGAACTCGTGGCCGCCGGATGTGCGGTGTCAGCCTGTGGAGAGACGAAGCGATTGCGGTGTGGCTCGATCCTACCCCTGTCGCTCGTATGAACAGGACGCTCCAGTAGGCGACCGCCTGGCATCCCCTGACGTGATGCGTGGGGAGGACGTCACTTCTCGAGAGAGCCCAAACCAGTGAAGGGCTGCTCTCGCGCGCTCCTCGAAGAAGACCGAGTGACGCGCAGTTTGACAGTTGGAGAGCGTGTAGGCGCCCGTGCACCACCCGCCATGCCGCTCAAGCGTGTGACCTGTTTCGCATTCTCGACGTTTGCGCAGCCGCACCGTCCGCCGGCTGACCTGACAGCCGTCGCGCATGCCAGCTTGACGCGAACGAACGGCTAATCCGCTGTTTTTCGCGGTCGCGCACGCCGCGACCGCTCTGCCTGACAAGGCGTCGCCGATGTGCCGCAGTGCGTGGCACCGCTCGCGGCCGGCGCTGGATCGCGATCATCTACGCGCACTTTTGTGGAGGGACAAGCGTGTTCTCTACCTGCCGGAAGCAACCTCCGGCCCGACGAATGTCACACTTTGTCATACGTGCATGGCGAATCGCTTAAGGACCCCTTTATTCACACGCTGTATTTGCCGAACGTGACACCAGTATGTTCCGTTCCGCGCGTTGCATCTCACTCAGGAGGCCTGTGTGCCAGACAACCAGGATCAAGCAGTAACTCGTCGCCGGTCGCGGCGCAAGGAATCAGCCGAAACAGCTGAGCAGATTCCCGCCGCTGGCACTGACACGCCTCGCGCGGACAGCAGCGCCGAGTCCACCCCGCCCGCCACCCCAGCAGGGCGCCGGCGCGCAACGCGCGCAGCCAGTGCCTCCACACCCGCCAGCGAGGCGCCGATGCGCCCAGCGCGCGTTGCGCGCTCGACCGCCGCC
>Ga0209647_1004677_pt1 | contig 10218 bp, 9 predicted proteins | sample GraSoi_2013_60cm_FD_185827 | JGI IMG/M metagenome (GOLD analysis project Ga0209647, IMG submission 185827) | Grasslands soil microbial communities from the Angelo Coastal Reserve, California, USA - Sample 9_17_2013_60cm (SPAdes) (version 2) | ecosystem: Environmental > Terrestrial > Soil >...
AATCTCTTGCAAAAGAAACCAAACCAATTACCCTTCGCACCCTTGCACTTGAAGCCAGGAGTAGCAAACGCAAAGAGCCGGCCACGGGGAACAATATCGCCATACCAAAAGATAGTGGCACTCTGCGTGCGAGCTGGCCCGAGGCTGCACCCGTGTTACTACAGGCCATCGACCAATCCGCGGCTATCCTCCTGCTCAACCCTTTTGTCAGTTCAACACCGTTTTCATACGAAGACCTCTCCCCTCTCTATCAGCGGACTGCGCCAACAGAACTCTGCCTGCTTATCTCACACAAACAGGTTGAGACTCGCCTGCTCCCATTCCTGCGTACCTCTGATGGAGCCTCAGCCTTCACAGCGCTGCTGCATACTGATCGCTGGAAAGCGCTGCTCACCAATGACGCGGGCGCAGATCACCCAGCTGGTGGCCTCATCGATGCATTTCTCGCTTCAATGCAGCAGCATTTCCTTTCAGTGCAGCGTATTGCTCTATCCATGCAGGCAGGCCGTGCCCTGGTCACATCGATCCCCTATACATTGCTATTTGCCACGCGTCGCCAGGACAGCCTGGCATACATGAATGATGCAGTCTGCCTGCATCGTCGTCGCTTGTACGAACAGAGTCACCGGGGAGTATTGACGGAAGAATGGTTCATGACCCAGCAGCGCGAACAGCATGCGGAGGAAATGCAGCAATTATACCAGCGCATCCTCGGCCAGGGCCGGGCCCAGCGCTCCCGTCGCTGGCCTGATCTGCGCCAGCAATTGCTCATTGCCAACTTCGGGCAATTTACAGTGCAAGATTACAATGAGCTTATCTGCAAATTATTACAAAACGGAGAGGTGCGCTGTGAGTGGAGGAGACAACCCCTCGCGAGCCCTGGAAGTGAGGAACAGCGCATACCCGGCAATGACGATATATTGTTGTGGAAGTAGTGTAGAGTAATCAGCATGTTTGACAAATTGTCTGGTAAAGTTCTACCAGCTAACCCACAAGCCTGTAAAAGCTTACAGGGACGCTAATTATCAGGCACACTCTCGATAAGTTCACTTGCATCGACTCCTAAAGCCTTAGCAAGTTTATCCAGGGTTTCTGTAGTTACAATGGTAGTAGGATGCTGAAAGATGCGTTGAAGCGTCTTGACATCAACGTCTGATGCCCTGGATAGCTTGCCCTGGCTAAAGCCTTTCTCCCTGGCTACCTCTTTGACTTTCAGACGTATCATTTGCGGCTCCTACTAGTATTTTGGTTACTGTAACAGGTTTACCACGCTTGACAAAGTACGGCTATTAACGTATGTTTGTAAGCATGGTTATACAAAACCATGCTTACATTACCGTAGCACAAGATAACCCAAGGGAGGCGATTATGCGGCTCGTACAGGATGTGGTAGATGACCTTTTCGTGGTATTTGAGACGTTCAAGAAGTTGTTTCAGTCTTGGGAGCCTACATATCATAAAGCATTTATCAGTGAGATGCGAAGACTAAGGATGCTAGAGGATGAACTTAATAGTATGATAGAAGACAGCGCTATCGTGCATAACATCATTCGTAATATCTACCTCTACACATTCCCTGAATACAGCAAGGGGTACCCAAACGTCTCAAATCCGATCTCGCCTGGTGTAGAGCAATGAAAAAAGAGGCGTTACTAGGGGGAAACGCCAGGTATGGGGATGCCTGACGTTTTAGTAATGCCTCTTAGAGTTAGGAACGTTCCGCCTGATAGATTGGTGGCATATTTTGGTACAAAAATAGACACTTTGAAACAAATTGCAAAACAAAAAAAGCACCAGGCAAGCATGGAGCTCTCCATATAAATTCAAAATCACCCCTACCATAACGTTTAACCAACGAGTATAATTACGGAAATACATAGATGAATATCAAAGAAAAGAACCAGGCATTCCACTGGGGAAGAGAGGAATAATTAATGCCACGAAAACATAACACAACTCGACAATACAGCCATACGCCTGACCCTTTCGATGGTCAGCCGCAGGACTACACGATTTTGAATGATGATACCCGGCTCGAAGAGCCGCTTGAAGTACACCCGATGACACATACGGCAGTCGATACCACCTTTGAACAGGAAGAGCATCGCGAAGCAGGAAAACGCGATGTTGAAATGTACATTCGTACTTATAATACCTTGCTGCGCAGCTCGGGCGAAGTCAGTTTGAAGGCGGTCGTGCAAGCGCACTACAACATCGATTCCAGCCTGCATCCCGAAGCGCGTTCGCCCTATCCCGACATGTCTGCTTTCATTTATAGCGTACTGCGGCTCCCGGCTGCGATCATAAACTGTAACCTTGTGCTGCTAGGCCAGGCGGAAGAAGTGTTTGTGCAGCAGGGTTTTCATGTGGATAATTGGGAGGGCGTCACAGCTTCTGCCCGCAGGCGCAAATGGTTCTACGATGGTAAAGAGACCCTGGCCGTCTACGTTGCCAGTGTCAGCGATACAGATGATATTGTACCCATCCTGGTCGCCTTTCAGATCGAATGGAACAAAATGTATTACCTGCTCAACGCCGATCCCACCACCATGCAGTTGTTGGAAACGCGCATGGATCCCACCTCGCCGGTCTTTACCGAGATTTCAAAGGTGCTGCGCGAACGCCTGCACATTCGCTCGGATGACTGGCGGCGCCTGGAGGTAATCTGGGGTGATCGCCTGTGGGAAATCCTTCATACCATCGGGCAGCAGAGCAAGAGCTTTGCGCTGCGCTTCCTGGGCGGCTCGCACGTGGGATATGTGCGAGCCACGCGCAAATGGTGGGTTCCCGTTGAGAACCTGCTGAACACGCTTGATTTACAAAACCGCCCCGTCTACTTTGTTTCCAGCAACACACACAGCCTTGTTAACCTGATGTCAGGTTCCCTGCTGAGTCGTGACGCGGAGCTGACGAAGTTTGCCCTCAGTGGCGAAGATCCCTACCTGGCCGACGAGTGTCGCAAGTTGCAGCAAGGTGTAGTTCCTGGCAACTGGCAGAACTTCCTCTACTTTGTGGCTCGTGAATGGGTGCGAACTCCCGCCGGGAAAGAGTTTATGCGCAATCGCCCGCGTGAGGAGCAGGAGCGCGGCATCTGGTATGTGGGAGCGCGGCATGGCCTGGAGATCGATGCCCAGGTGTTTGAATTGGCAAAACTCCACCCCACGGAGATAGATCCACGCTGCCGCATGCTGCACATGGACAAGCTCGTTAAGAGCGAAGCCATCATTCTCAACATAGATTACCCGTTGGGGATGGCAGCGTATCGCATGATGCGCGAGATCATGGAGAACCTGACAAATATGCGCGGCATCTACATTCTTGGTAAAGCGGCAACCCTTAATGGCAGCATTGGTGATGTCATGATCTCCAATGTAGTGTTGGATGAACATACCCAGAATACTTACTGGTTGGATAACTGCTTTACCGCCCAGGATGTGGTGCCTTACCTGATTTATGGTTCGGTGCTGGATAATCAGAAAGCAGTCTCGGCGAAAGGTACCTACCTGCAAAATCGCCAGTACCTGGATGTCTACTACCGCGACAATTATACAGTCGTAGAGATGGAGAGCGGCCCATACCTCAATGCTGTCTACGAAGATCAATACCTGACGCGCTACCCGGAGGGAGACAACATCAACTTTGCCCGCCTGCCGTACGAACTGGGCGTCCTGCACTACGCTTCGGACACCCCGTACACACGCGCGAAAAACCTGGGTGCGGGCAGCCTCTCATACTTCGGCATGGACTCAACCTATGCCTGTGCCGTAGCGATCGTGCGCCGCATTTTTGAAAACGAGATTCGCCTCATCATCCAACAAACAACCCGCCAGCTTGAGGAGATCGAGGAACAGCAGGCCGAGACTAAGGTGTCATAAAGGGTTTACAAGAGTCAAAGATCATAAGGAATCGGGGTATCTCCCGATTCCTTATGACAAATGACAAGCTTTTGTCACAAATTCGTAATACTTTCCGTACACCTTTCAGGCATACTGTTGTGTAACGCGGCATGGTAGAATACTGATAGCTGCGCTGTATTGGACCAATTAGGAACCTGGAGCCTGTGATGGACAACCCTACCGGTAATCAAGACTGGCAGCCACCGCTAGAACCAATGCCTCGCGTTGGCACAACAAAACGTACTGTGCTGCATATCCTCTACCTCCTGTTGTCCTTCCCCCTGGGTGTGTTTTACTTTGTCTTTCTTGTAACAGGTATAACTGTCGGCATCACTACCCTGATTATCTGGATAGGAGTGCCCATCCTGATGCTGACGATGGTAGCGTGGTGGTACCTGGCGGCTTTCGAGCGCGTACTGGCGATACGGTGGCTGCACGTTGATATTCGACCCATGTCACTGCCATCCAAAACGGCGAGGCCCTGGTTGAGGCGCTTGCGCGAGAATCTGAGTAATGCGATGACGTGGAAGAGCCTGACCTACCTGTTAGTCAAATTCCCCCTGGGTATACTCTCGCTTATGGTATCCATCTGTATACTAACGCTAACTTTTGGTATCTCTCTGGTGCTTTTCACGTTGGCATTGATCATAGCACCATTCTTTTATCTCGGGCTTTTACTCACGCGCAGTCCCAATGCACTGGCGGGACTTGGGAGACTGTTACAGCTTGGTTTGAAAGGCTTCGGGTTGTGCACAATTTCGCTGCATGTGCTCAATGGCTTTGCCTATGTCTCGGGAGAATTTGCGCGTCTCATGCTTGGTATGAGCGATGCAGCTATACGACTTGTACAAGCAAGAGAACTGGCGGAGCAGGAGCGGAAAAAAGCCGAGAAGGCCGAGCAGAGCCGCCGCGAGCTGATCGTCAATGTCTCTCACGAATTGCGGACACCTATTGCGAGCATTCGTGGGCACGTCGAATCGCTGTTGATGGCGGTCGAGGAGGAGGGAACAGATTTGCTCTCCAGCGCAAAACTACAAGACTATCTCTACATTGTGCAGCGAGAAGCAGAGCGCCTGGGCGCACTTGTAGACGATCTGCTCTCTTTGGCACGCACGGAAGCTGGCGAGTTACACTTGGACATCGAGCCGGTTGTTGCTGCCGATGTCGTCGAGGAGATCTATGAGACGATGGCTCCGCTGGCCCATCGTGAACGCGAAGTTGCCCTTGTGCGCAAAGTAGATGCGCATCTTCCTCTTGTCCTGGCTGATCGGCAGCGACTGGCCCAGGTGTTGCTCAACCTGGTGCGCAACGCGATTACCTCCACACCCAATGGCGGAATTGTGTCAATCACAGTAGAAAGAGCTGATACCGTCTACCTGGCGCTGGTAGTCGCAGATACGGGTATCGGCATTCCACCAGCGGATCTGGAGCGCGTATTTGAGCGTTTTTATCGCACCGATGCCTCACGAGCGCGCACAACCGGTGGTTTTGGATTGGGTCTCGCCATTGTACGCGACCTGGTCAATGCAATGGGAGGGTCGGTCACTGTATCAAGCAAAGTGGATGAGGGCAGTTGTTTTCGCGTGTTGCTGCGGGTTGCCACGCCCACTTACCGCGCGCTTGCAAGCACTGTCAAAGATGCTCCATTTGTGTAATGCTAAGGAGTCTTAAGCAATGGCGGCGATTCTTGTTGTCGAGGACGAAGTAGCTCTTTGCAATTTGATCCGCTCGAAGCTAGAAGCCGAGGGACATACTATCTTTCAAGCATTTGATGGTCTTACAGCGCTTACGCTGGTCGAGGAGCACCGCCCCCAGCTCGTTATCCTGGACTGGATGCTGCCAGGCATGGATGGTTTAGCGGTCTGCCGCCAATTGCGCCAGAACTACCTCATGCCCATCATTATGCTCACGGCTCGCACAGAGGAGATTGACCGCGTGCTGGGATTGGAGGTTGGCGCCGACGATTACATCTCAAAGCCGTTCAGCATACGCGAAGTGCTGGCGCGGGTGCGAGCAATACTGCGGCGAGTTGATTTAGATAGCCGTTCGCAACTGGCGACGCCAATAGCAAACAGCGCCGATCAACAGGTATCCATCAATGAGCAACCTGCAGGGGCATCCCAACAACTTCCCCAATCGCCCCCCATAGTGCGCGGCCCGCTGAGCATCTTCGAGCTTGAGCGTATTGTCACGCTCGATACAATAGAAATCGACCTGACGCCAAAAGAATACGAACTGCTATTACTTCTCGCATCACACCCTGGGCGCGCTTTTAGTCGCGAGTTTTTGTTGCAACACCTCTGGGGGTACGATTACGACGGCTTTGATCGCACGGTCGATACGCATATCACGCGGCTGCGCAAGAAGCTCGGCTCGCTTGGTGAAAAGATTGTGACCGTGTGGGGTGTGGGATACCGTTTTGTCACCTGATTTGTGACGAATTCATGATCCCGTATTCACATGCTCTCCTGGCTGTAGCGGTCGAAACTGCGTACCATCATTGATGAATATAAGGGTTTGATCCTGAATATGGACGATCATGTCTAGTTTACCGTCGCCATTTACATCTCGAAATTCCGCGGTAACCGGCGTTAAATCCTGACCATCACCAAACAGGGTGGGACCATTGTAGATACGGGAGCGCGTTGCGTCTCCACCCGGTAATTCGATGATTATGACGTGTCGATTGAGGTTGAGAAAGATAAAATGCGACGGGTTAGCAGCGCTGTCTCCATGCCCCACGACGGCATCCATTTGAAATGTGCGGGGCCGGCCGTACGTCACATCGTCCTGGTGGATCTGCCACCACGAACCAAAGGCGCTGACGGCATACACAAGCAATGACATCAGCAGCATACCTACAATAATCGCCACTAAGGCGTTACGCTTGTTACGAAGCCATGCTGGGCGCCAGGGCCAGGAAGGAGCAACGGCATGTGATACCATCCCATTGCCTGTGTTCGGGCTGGCAGCAGAGCGACGTCTCTGAATAGACGGACCTTTAGGTATGTCGACGTCGTCGAGCGTGTCACGCTGTGGCGGGCGAGTATAGCGTATTGCACTCCGGGGAGGACGGATTACATAGTCCTCAGCATCTTCTTCAATGTCATAGTCACTGTTTTGTGACAACTTCTTTACGTTGGTGGCTCCCATTGCAAATGCCTCCTTCTCTAGATATTTTGTTCTAAATCCATTCTAATTATACCAGAACAGGCGTTCTTGTCAATAGATTTGACGGGCAATATCCTGAGTCTGCGTCCTTGCGGGGGAAGATATCCGTAGGGGCGAGGGCGGTTGAGTGGAGGTAGGGAGGGCCTTGATGGTCGCCCGCTCGTTCCCCCTAATGGACGCAGACCCAATACCCTCAGCCTCTTTCTAGTAGAAGTCGAACATGGTACAAAAGTCCCACACCCCAACTTTACAACGACGCACCCCTACAAACCCACACCACACCTAGGCTCAAAACCCATGCATATGTGGCAAGCAATCCGAAGACAGCAAAATTGACAGCTAAACTGGAAAAAACATGAACAGCAAAGTCCTACACCCTCTCCATATATGCGGTTAGGTTCCTTTGGCTAATGAGTTGACTATTTAAGATGATTATCGTAAACTATACCCAACACAGATTAATGTGTTAAGAAGAAATTCAAAATGAGATTCAAATTCAAAATTTTACACGTTCGCATTGAGGTCAGTGAACGTCCCATCTCGACTATCCTTAGAAAACCTGAAAGGAATAACTAGAGCGAGGAACGCTACTGACCTCACCGGGCCTCCTCTTTGCAAGATCATGTTAGGGCTGGACTCACATTGTTGTGTATGTCCATGCCTGATTATTGCAGAGAGGATTACTATGTCCGGGATACTTACTAAAGAGTAACCTCTTTGCGGCAGAAAGAAGTGAGGTTACTCTTTTCTATGTCAAAGATTCAATCAATAGACCGAAAGCGATCTCAGCAAAGGCCTCCCGCTCCAAAGGATTTTGAGGAACACATGACATGGCGCATACGATGGTATCTTATCATCGCCATAACAATCGCATATACTCTCTCAATTATCGGCGGTCTTTTCAGCTTCTGGGTAACGAGAGATACTCATTACCTGCTCTTCATTGCTCCTACCGCTCTTATCCCGTTTGTGTACTATCTGGTTCCTATGGATAAGAAAAGATATGATTTGAAGCTAGCAAAAATTAATACTAATAAGGAACTTTCTGAGGCAAAATTGCGGATTCAGATGCTCGAAGCAGAATTGGGTAGGCAGCAAGATAGTGGGAGTAGATCTCCAGCGGTGAAAACGTAAGAGCAGCTACTTTCTCTTCTGTTTCTGCTCAAGTGCATTAGCGCCAACACACTTCCGTCGAATAGCGACTATTCATCCCCAAGTATTTCACCAAGCTTACGCGCCACGTCCTGATGCATCGAGGGCAACACATGCGAATACGTGTCTATCATTATTACAATGGAGCTATGTCCCAACCGCTCTTGAACCTTTTCCGGATGGACATCCGCCTCTAAAAGTATGGTCGCCATCGTATGCCGCAGATCATGAAAGCGCATATCAGGTAAACCCGCCCTCGCAAGCAACGCATGAAATTGATTAGAGGCTACTTCGGGAAGCAGATAATTCACCCCGCCTCATCCCAGTGTTCAAAGCAAACCGTAACATCACCTCGATGCGGGAACCTCGCGCTTCTTCTAACAAGCGCTTCACCTGGCCGCTCTAGAAGCCATACAGCCGAATGGCTAGCCAACGCGCATGAGCCATGATACAATAGTCCCATTACAGCAAGATTATTGAAATGGGTATACGCTGCTCATCATGCTAGATATCATCTTCACGCTGGCAGAAGCATTTCTCGCACAGCATAAACAACTGTATATAGTGGGAGGCACGGTGCGCGATGTGCTGCTGCATCGTGGGGAGTCGAACGACGCGGACCTGGCAACCGATGCGAAGCCCGATGAAATCAAACAAATCGTGGCACCCACGCATCCGAACGCTGTTGTCCTGGTGGGGGAGCGTTTTGGGACGGTGCGGCTGCATTATGCCGGCGACATCATTGAGATCACCACGTTTCGCAGCGAGGTGTACAATCCCGAATCGCGCAAACCAGAGGTATGCTTCGGCACGGTGTTAGAAGAAGACCTGCTGCGGCGTGACTTCACGATCAACGCGATGGCGCTTCATCCCTTGACAGGACAGATTTATGATCCCTTTGGAGGCCAGCAGGACCTGGAAGCGCACATCTTGCGTGCAGTGGGGAACGAGCCTGATAAGCGCTTCGATGAGGACCCGCTGCGCTTGCTGCGTGCCGTGCGTTTTGCTGCTCAACTTGATTTTACTATCGAACCCGAGACGCGCCGTTCGATCATACGGCAGGCCCCAAAGCTGCAAAAGATCTCACGGGAGCGTATCCGGGACGAGATGAACAAGCTGCTGCTTTCAGCGCATCCTGCCAAAGGATTGGACCTGCTCGTAGAGTTAGGATTGATGGAGTGGATCATCCCGGAGGTGCTGGCGCTGCGTGGTGTGAGCCAGCAGCCCCAGCGGGCGATTCAGACAAAAGACGTATATATGCACGTCCTGCGCGTAGTCGAACGTTCGTCGCCACGGCTGATCTGCCGCTGGAGCGCACTGCTGCATGATATTGCGAAACCACGCACGCGCACGGTGGATGATGGGAAGGTACACTTTTTTGGGCACGAGGATATCGGGGGGCACATGGCGCGTGATATCCTGAAGCGGCTGCACTTTGACCGGGACTTTATTGAAAGTGTTTCGAAGATTGTGCGTTTACATATGCGGGCGAATGCGTATACGCCGGAGTGGACGGATGGGGCCGTGCGACGGTTGATGCTGGATATTGGGGACAACCTGGCCGATCTACTCGACCTGTCGCGCGCCGATATTACAAGTTATCGAGCAGACAAGTTGTCACGCGCTGCTGCCCGCGTTGCTGAACTTGCCGAGCGCTGCCAGCGCTTGCAGGAGGAGGCCGAGCGTGTACCGCTGAAAAGCCCGCTGGATGGGAAAGAATTGATGGCGATGTTCGATCGCGGTCCCGGGCCATGGCTGCGGCCGATTAAGGAGCACCTGCTGGGCCTGGTGATAGACGGGGCGCTTGCTCCCGATGATAAGGAGGGGGCGGCGAAAATCGCACGGATGCTGGTAGAGAGGGAAGATTCCTAAGTAAGTGAACAACTCAAGAAAAAGGATCAGAGCATGACAAAGGCGAGTAAGCCAGGACCTCAGAGGCCTGGGGCAGACAACAAGAAGGGAAGCGAGCCGAAAAAGCCAGGCGCAAGTGCAGCCGGGG
>Ga0209647_1004678_pt1 | contig 10217 bp, 6 predicted proteins | sample GraSoi_2013_60cm_FD_185827 | JGI IMG/M metagenome (GOLD analysis project Ga0209647, IMG submission 185827) | Grasslands soil microbial communities from the Angelo Coastal Reserve, California, USA - Sample 9_17_2013_60cm (SPAdes) (version 2) | ecosystem: Environmental > Terrestrial > Soil >...
CGGCAACGGGACATTTGCCGACGTCACCGCCAATGCGCACATCGACCGCACCAACGGCCATTACGCCTTCAGCATATCTACGTTTGATTTTGACGACGACGGCTGGCCGGATATTTACATCGCCTGCGACAGCGCTCCCAGCATTCTCTACCACAACAACCATGACGGCACCTTCACCGATGTAGCAGTGATGGCAGGAGTTTCCTTCAATGAAGATGGTCGCGAGCAAGCGGGAATGGGAACGACCATCGCCGATTACAACGGCGACGGCCGACTGGATATTTTCAAAACCAACTTTTCCGACGACACGCCGACGCTTTACCGCAACGACGGCGACGGGATTTTTTCAGATGTCACGTTCGCCGCGGGACTCGGCACGCACACCCAGTACCTGGGCTGGGGCACAATGTTCTTAGACTTCGACAACGACAGCTGGCCGGACCTGATCCTCGCCAACGGCCACGTCTATCCGGAGGTGGATAAATTTCACCTCGGCAGCGGTTACATGGAGCCGCGCCTTTTGTATCACAACAACGGCAATGGAACATTCACGGATATTTCGGCAGCGGCCGGGCCGGGGATTACAACACCGACCTCGGCGCGCGGTTTGGCGGTTGGCGATTTTTGGAATGACGGGCAGCTTTCCGTGGTGATTAACAACGTCTATGCGAAGCCCAGCCTTTTGGTAAACACGTTGCGGTCGGGGAATCATTGGATCGAGTTCAAGACGGTGGGCACACGCTCGAACCGCGACGGAATCGGTGCAAAGATCACCTTAAAGATGGGAAAGAGGACGCTAGTGGATGAAGTGCGCAGCGGATCAAGCTACATTTCCCAAAACGATTTGCGGGTGCACTTTGGATTAGGCGCCACAGACAAAATCGAGGCGGTGCAGGTCCGCTGGCCCAGCGGGCTGGTGGAAAATTTTGATCATTTGTCCGTGGATGCGATTCACATACTGAAAGAAGGAAGCGGCACCGCGCTCCCCGCGGCTCCGAAAAAACCGTAATTCGAAAAACGCATCGGCTTACGAATGGCCATTGTCATTTGGGTTGGTTTTTCCCAGTGACATTGGGCTGCGGCTCATCGATTTTCAGAATTTGATCCCCGCGGACGTCATTCAGTATCTGGCGAATGCCGCTTGGCCACTGAATTTCGATGCTTCGGGCCGCAGTCTCGGAACCCAAACCGAAATGCACGCGTTTGTCACTAGAAGAGAGATAACTGCCCGCCGTCGTTACGGTCGCCCATTGAGTGCTTTTCGTGGTGACCAACTTCACTTCCGCTCCGATCGCATCTCGATTGCTGTGGTGCCCGACTAGCTCCAGCGTCAGCCAGTGGTTTTTATTTTGCGTTGCGTTATGGAGCACGTGCAGGCCGCCATCGTTCGTGGTGACTACCGCGTCCAGCCGACCATCATTATCAATGTCGCCGATGGCCAGTCCACGCCCAACCCATGCTTTCTTGAAAATTTCTCCGGCCTGCGCGGAAATGTCCACAAACCCTTTGCCGGTATTTCTTGCCAGGAGCATCGGCTCTTTGTATCGCAGATCCGGGAACGTAAGCTGAATTGTGTCCAGATCGTGTCCCTGCGTGATTAGCAGGTCCTTCCACCCGTCATTGTCAAAATCCAGAAAACGCGCGCCCCAGCCGGAGTGCTTCATGGTCATCAGCCCTAGGCCGGAGGGGTAGCTCTCATAATTGAATGTGCCGTCGCCATTGTTCCGGTAGAGAGCGTAGATTTGGCTGGCAAGATCGGTGACTACAATGTCCGGGAAGCCGTCGTTGTCGTAATCGGCGAAATCCACTCCCATTCCCGCGTAGGAGTGACCTTCGCTATCCACGGCAACGCCCGATTGCAACGCCACTTCCTCAAATACGCCGTTTCCCTTGTTGTGGTACAGAAATTCCGGCATGGAATCGTTGGCGACAAACAAATCGATGTGGCCGTCACGGTCGTAATCGGCAATCGCTATGCCCAGCCCCTTGCCTGGAATGGCGAGGCCGGCTTTCTGCGCGATCTCCGTAAAATGGCCGTTGCCGTCGTTATGATAGACAAGAGGCGCGATCGGGCGGAAGGAATCCGGATGGCAGTAGGAGCGGTAGCCCTCTCTACGCTCGCCACAGTAGATGTCGTCGAAATCCCACTGCAAGTAGCGGAGCACGACGAGATCGAGCAGGCCATCGCCATCCAGGTCCACCCAAGCCGCGCTCGTTGACCACCCGCCGCCAGCCACGCCGGCCCGCTCAGTCACGTCCGTAAAAGTTCCGTCGCCGTTGTTGTGATAAAGCTTGTTTCCGCCGTACGCTGTTACGTACAAATCTTCGAATCCGTCGTTGTCGTAATCTCCCACGGCGACTCCCATTCCGTAACCCGAGCCCTGGAGTCCCGCCTTTTCGGTAACGTCTTCGAATGTTCCGTCTTTTTTCTGGTGGAAGAGCCGGTTCCAGTCCTTGGGGCCTGTCTTTTGAGGAATTGTTCCTTTGGGCGTGGTGTCGGCGAGCAGCGCGCCGTTGACAACGTAGATATCCAGTCGTCCATCGTTGTCATAGTCAAACAACGCCACGCCGGATCCCATCGTCTCGATCAGGTATTTTTTGGACGTGTGCGAGGCGACGTAATCGAAATTTATGTTTACGGTCGAAGTCACGTCAGTGAACTCCGGGGTGTCTGGACGCGACCCAGAGGCTTGAGACAGACTCAAAGAATTCACGACAGCTTTCGGCCTCTCTTGCGCAACGCAAAAGAGAACCTGCAGGTTCAGTAAAACGACAAAACACCCGAGTCTGGTTCGCGGGCGATCAATCCATCTGATTGCGTGCCGAAATCTTTTCATCTGCCATCAAACTTTCCTGCGAATCTTTCTCCGCTGAAAACGGAAATTAGCTGCTGAAGATGTTTCTTTCCAGGAATGCGTTGCGGAGTTTTCCGCGCGGATCGTATTTCCTGCTCAACTGGATGAAGTCGGGCAACCGCTTGTATCTGGATTTCAATTCCACGGGGGACATCGCAAACAGTTTTCCCCAGTGCGGCCGGGCTTCAAACACCGCCAACTCTTTTTCAATCACCGGCAAGAGCTTGCTGACGGCGGGCCAGTCCTGTTTCCAAGTGAAGTGAATGGTCACGCTGGGCTGTTCATAGCAAGGGCTCATCCATAATTTGTCCGCAGCAACGGTCCGAATTTCCGAGATCAACAGATAGGGGCTGACTTGGTCCCGCAGGCGTTCGATCGCCAGGATGGCCTCAAGCGCATGCTGTCGCGGCACAAAGTATTCTGATTGCAACTCTTTCCCCGCGCTGGGCGTGAAACCCATGCGAAAGTGCGGCAGCCGTTCGTACCAAGGGCCTGGCGCGCCCATTTGCTCCGTACAATTTTCGGCGGAAAGTTCGGAGATTGGGTGCAAATTCCTGGTGGCAAGTTTCGCTCCGAAAAATTCGGGGGTTGCCTGGAAAGCCTGTCCCGCCTCATCGCGGCTTTTGATCCACACTTCTCTGATGCGATCCTTCTGCCAATCCGTAAAGAGGCTGACGCTGTAACCGCTGGCCTCAATGGCCTCAAAATGGTCTTTGAGTTCACTCAGTGGCAGATTTTCATACACGTACTGCCGCATCATGTACGCGGACTGAATGTCGAGTGTGATCTTGGTGATGACGCCGATTGCGCCCAGCCCAACAACGGCGCCCTGGAAGGCCTCGCCGTCATGTTGGCGGGATACCCTGAGCATTTCGCCGTCCGCCGTGACCATTTCAAGTGCGGATACAGCCGTCGCGAGATTTCCATTCTTTTCGCCCGAGCCATGCGTTGCGGTGCTGCACGCTCCCGCTACGGATATATGAGGCAATGAGGCCAGGTTATGCAGTGCAAAGCCTTTACTATGCAAGTACGGGCACAGTTGCCCATACGTCATTCCTGCCCCAAGTGTCACTGTTTGCGCTTCCGCGTCAAGCGCAACGACCTCGTCCATTGACTTCAAGGACAAAAAGCCGTGCGTGCTATCGGCAATGTTGTTGAAGCAGTGGCGTGTTCCCAACACCTTGAATTGTTTTCGTTTCTTGGCGTAACTCGTTATCTGTTCAAGCGAGTGAGCTGGAAACAAGTGGTCGGTGCTGTATTCGAAATTCCCCGCCCAGTTCGTCAACTTATTATTTGCCGCCCAGCTCAGGAGCGGTGAGACGAGGGGGTTCGTCGCCGCGGCGGCCATGAGTCTGATAAATGTCCGCTTATTCAAGGATTTAGTCCAATCAGTATCGAAGATGTTTCCTGGAGATCTATCTCCAGAATTCTAAAATCGTGGCAATTGTACACTACGCACTACAAGCAGTGCAGCGTGGGTTGCCGGCATCCCCGTTGGACATGCAATTTTCATTCTCAAGGATGGGTTCGTAGGACAACCCGCCAATTTAAGCAGGGCCGTAAGAGTCAGGAGCGCCTTATGCGGTGTTCAGCTTCCAGCTGCTGGATGAGGCTAGCCGGTCACGGAAATAGCTGCGCTTGTGTCTACAAACGGGATCCGGGAAGCGAACTCCGGGCTAGGATGGGGTCCGTGGACTTTTCCAACCCACAGCCCAACCCACAGCATACGATGTCTTGTACGACTTCTGCGTAGTTTGGCAGTCCCCGCGGTCTTGTAAGTTGTTGTAAAACCTAGTCGTGCTACCCTGATAAGGGCGAGGTTGGTGGTTCAAGTCCACCCAGGCCCACCATTCAAATCACCAATATATACGCGGCGATTCTCACTTTCCCCTTCCAGGAGACTTGCCATCAAAAAACCGTTTTGCCAAAAATTTGCCAAAAGTTCGAGTGGGTCATAGATCCCGGGCATCTCGTGAAAGTCTGTGCGGACACGACCTGCAAGATTCATTTTGGAGGCCGGGAGCAGGAAGAAAAACAGCGGCTCCAATGGAAGGTGGAAAAGGCCGCTGCCAACCGGAAGGCGAAGGAAACGCTCGCCTTCCGGCACCGCCTTCTCGCCGACGTGCTCAAGCGGGTAAAGCCGCACTTTGGAACGGAAGAACTACGCATGGTTGCGCAGTTTGTCTTGCGCTCGCTGTCCCACGATCTCACGTGCCGTCTTGCCAAGCGCCACGGCTTGCAAAACCCGAAAGACGCCAATGATTGGCAAATGGCCGAGAAAGCGCGGATGCTTTACAAAAAGGCAGACGCGGCGGCGCTGGCCGCTCTCATCTTCGAAGCCATGCTCCTCAGCCCTACCGGAAACGCGTCCGCAAACAAAGACGACGACCCGCTGGCGGACGCAGCCAGCCTTTACAAAGTTGATACGAAGGCGTTGCGCATTGCCGTTGCCAAGGCCGAGAACGAGAAGGCGGCGAAAAAGAACAAGGCGGCAAGCAGGAAGGAGAAAACCGCGCCGAAAGCGAAAATAGTTCGCAAGTAGCACAATCGCAAAACCAACCGGGGCCGTCCTTCACCGGACGGCGCTGTTCTCTTTACTCATCCCCAGTCATGCGGCGTATTCCAAGGCATCGGTTCTGAGGGAAGGACGCTCCCAGGACTGACCTGCCCTCTTCTCTGTCATTCAAGGATTCACCGAAGCGGAGTGCATCCGGGCCATCTCGGCCAGGCGCATGGCCACGCCGGTGACGCGGCCCACGATTTCTCCCTCCCGTGGGTGAATTAACTGCCGCGTCTTCACAGGAGAGAGAGGATGGGGCACGAGCACCAGCAGGTTTTCCTTCTTCTCGCACCAGCTGCAGGCATACCCCTGGCGCAATTCTACAAAATAGACCGGGCGGTCCTCCATCGTGCTGTGGGGACCAGCGAGGACCTTTCTCTGGTTCACGTCGATCTGCACGAACGTTCCCGGCCGGATCAGCGGGTAGAGAGTGAAATCTTTAAGACCGACATAGCCGTAGAGCGCGCGCGCTGGACTCAGGCGCTCGACCAGACCCACCGGGATGTCACCCCAGATGGCAACCAACTTCGAGAGCAGGTTGGTGTTGTCGAGTGCACCGTCATTGCGAAAACGAAGCGGAAGGGTCACTGTCTCGGAATCCGTAAGATGCGCACTCCCGAGGAGGTGCGTCCTAGGGGCGGAGAATTCGGCGTGCTCCCGTCCGAGTTCCCCGATGCGCACGTTGTAATAGCCCACCAGTTCCCGGACGGACCGGCCGTACGCGGATCCAAGGCTATAAAATTTGAAAATGCTGGGCACGCCATCCCCGTTTTCGATGCCAGTCAGCCAACCATGCGAGATTACGTACTCCAGGTTGTTCTCTTTGGCGGCGATGGCCATGCTGCGGTCCTGGACCTCGCGGATCGTGAGGCCGAGACGGCTACGCAACTCCTTAAGCTTTGCGCCCGCAGAGCGCGTCGGATCGAAGGGCTCCATTGCCTCGCATAATACGTGCACTTTGAAAGTATTGTCTAGCGAATAATCTTCCAACCAGTCCATCCGGTTTCTCCCGCTTTCTCGCACCGTTATCGCCCTCTTTGGCCGGTATCCCGGCCAAACCAAGATTCCGCACCATCCTTGAGGCAACTTCGTCGACCTTCGACCTGCAGCGAACCCGCGTGCCTCTCTGCTCCGGGCAAGAAAAGGATTCCCGACATGAAAGGCAGCCGGGCGTCTCGCTCCCGCTCTAACTCGGAAACCGTCCCCGGTTTCGGCGTCGCCGAGCGCGTTGAGCGGATCCTTGCGACCCGGAATCTCACGCTATCCGAGGTCTCACGGGAGCTCCGCCTGCGCTATGGGCGGATGCCGCACTACCTTGTGCCCCACGATTTCTATTACGACCTCGGCCATCCCAGCTACAGCCCCAGGATCGAGCAGGTCCTCGCGCTCAGCCGCATTTCCAAATACCGTCTTGCTGACTGGATGACCGTCTTCGGCCTTCACCTCGATGACGTGCCGCGCCTCCGGGCCGACTTTCACGTGGCGCGGACCTCCCTCCTGGACCCCACCACCTATGACCGGGCAGCTTGGATCGGCTGGTTTCGCGACGCACCGCGTGTTGCCGACCCGCCTGCTGTTGCCCCACTCGGCCAGCTTCTCATTCCCGGTAACCCGCGCCGAGTGGATTCTCTTATTGCTCCCGAACCTTCGCCGTTTCTCTACGCCAAGATCGGGCGGCAGGACGCGTTCGCGTTTCCCGATTTATTGCCGGGGAGCATCGTGAGGGCGGACACTCGCGGCGTTGGCGAACTGCTCCGAAGCATGCAGAGCAAAAATTCCGAGCGGCTCTTTCTCGTGGAGCACGCCCAAGGGCTCGTCTGTTGCCGGTTGCATACAAGGACGAAAAGCAGGCTCACGCTCCGCGCATCGACACTGCCGTTTGCGCAAACCGAGCTGCGGCTGGGCTCGGAAGCTCGTATCCTCGGAGTCCTGGACTGGGAACTCCGTCCTTTTAAGAGTGCGCGGCCCGAAGTTCCGATGGCTTCCATGAAGTTTCTAACGCCCCAAACTCTCCCTGCGGCCCGGACGCAGCTAGGCCTCCGCGAACTACTCGAACGTGCCCGGTTGCGCAGCGGACTTTCCATCCGCAACGCCTCCGCAAAGAGCCGCTTGATCGCCGAGGCCCTCGGGGATCAGAGATACTTCTGTTCTCCTACATCGCTCACAGATTATGAGAAGGAGCCTCGATTGCCCCTGCAAATCCACAAGATCGTTTCGGTATGCGTTCTCTACTCGCTTGGCTTTCGGGAACTTCTCGCGGCTGCGGGCCTCGACACCGACGATTCCGGTCGCGAGCCAATTCCGGATAAGCTCGTTGGCCGCGATACAACGGACACTCCACCGACGGCGAACGATGCCACGGCCAGAAACAGAAAGCAGCCGGGTTTACTTTCGTCTCTGATCGCCGAGTTCCAGGAGATTCCGGTCTTCCTACGGCACTCGTTGTCCGCGGTAACGGGTCTTCCAGCTCTCTCTCCGCGCGATGTGTTCTGGACAGGGGGCAGAACTGCTTCGCTCCATCCGTATCTGCAGGACGCCGTTTTCGTGTCCGTGAACAGGCGCCTCAAGATTCCCGTTTTCTTGAAACGAAAGTTCCTGTGGGAGCAGCCCCTCTACATCCTCCTAATGCGGGATGGAACCTACCTCTTGGCGGGCTGCAGCATCGAGGGCAGCACTCTCATCGTGCACCCGTTTGCGGACGGCTTTTCTCGTCCGCAGATACTTCGGAATGACGCGGATGCGGAAGTGGTTGGCAAGGTCACGGCGATCTTCCGCCGGCTTCAATGACCGTTTTTTGCGCACTCCGCGGAAGCTCCTGAACATTTCTTTCGTGTGTTTTCCCAGTATTTCTGAGGAGGATGACCGAAACCCGAACAGTTGCGCTTTTCTCTATCGCCCGGGGAGGAAATCTTCCTACTCTGATCGTTCTTGCCCTTGGGAGGAAAAGGCTGAATCCCATTTCCTTTCGCTCACTTTTGAATCTCGTTCCCGTCGAACTCCGCTGGCTCGCGACCGCGCTTCGTCCCGTGTGGACCTTGCACGCCGCGAGTTTCCTGGCGTTTACCTTCGGGAGCGCGCTCGGACTTCTGGGGCCCCTCGTCCTGCGATGGCTTATCGATCGCATTCTTCCAGAACGAGATGCGTGGTTGCTTATTTCGGCCGTGGCTCTTCTCTTCCTGAGTTATGAAGGACGCGTCGTCTTCACGAGCCTCGGAAGCTGGTTGACCGTCGCGGCCTCGCAAAAAATCGTCTTGGCGCTTCGCCTCGAAATACTGAAACATCTCGACAGCCTCTCGGCCGACTATCACGAAGCCACCCCAACGGGAGAAAAACTCTATCCGCTCCGGGAACCCGTGGAGGAGATCGCCTATCTCGGTTCCGACCTTTTCCCCGGAATCCTTCGAACGCTTCTTTCGTCCGCTTTCACCCTTTTTGCGATGGGCGCACTGAGCTTCCGCCTCACCCTCGTCGTTCTGCCCCTCGTGCCGGTGTTTCTTGTGACCCGCCACCACTTTCGGCAGCGCCTCGGACGGCATGCTGACGATCTGCAAGGCAAGCGACTCGAAGTGAACTCGTTCCTCGAAGAGCACGCTCCCTCGGTCGTCCAGATTCAGTCGTTACAGCAGGAAACGCGCCGCGAGCGCCAGGCATACCGACTCTTCGCCAAGGCCGCGCGTTCGCAACTGCGGCTCGCACGGACCGGCGTGTTCTTCAGCATTTTCACGAACCTCGCCATCGTCCTGGCCATCTCCGCCATCCTCGGCTACGGCGGCGTCAGGATGCTCCGGGGGGATCTCACTATCGGAAGCCTGGTGGCCTTCTATAGCTACCTCGCCCAACTCTTCGAACCGTTGAGCGGGGCCATGGAGATGTATGCGCGAGCGCAGAGGACGTTTTCGAGTATCCGGCAAGTGTGTGCCGCGCTGGCCCTGCGGCCTACGATCCATGAAAGTCCACACGCTGTTCGGTTGCCTTGCGGTGCTTCCTCGGACCTCGAGTTCCACGAACTCCGGTTTGCTTACCCGGGCGAGAGACACCTTCTCCATATCCCCCGACTCACGATTTCCGTCGGAGAACGCGTGGCACTGGTAGGAGATAACGGCGCTGGCAAGAGCACGCTCGCAAAGCTCGCCGCCCGCCTGTACGATCCGGATTCAGGGTACGTATCCTACGGCGGGGTGGATCTTCGCGCGATTCGCCTCAGAGAGTTGCGCTCGGTAGCCGCCTATCTCCCGGCCACGCCAGTCCTATTCGACGACACGCTCGCCGTGAACCTCCGCCTGGGACGGGTCCAGGCGACAGAAGAGGACCTTGCCGAGGTACTCCATGCCGTGGACCTCACAGCTTTTGTCGAGAGCCTTCCTTTGCTCTACCAACAACCGCTGGGTCCGGGAGCGTCGCGCCTCTCGAGCGGACAACGGCAGCGCGTCGCCCTGGCCCGGACGCTCCTCAGGAAGCCGCGCATTCTGATCCTGGACGAGGCGACTTCTTCGATGGATGCGGCGGTAGAACAGATCGTTCTCGACCGTACCCGGCTCCTTCTTCCGTTCTCAACCGTTGTCTTGCTATCCCACCGCCTTTCTTCTGTTGCTTGGGCGGACCGCGTGATCGTCCTCGAAGCGGGAAAAATCGTTCGCGACGAAAACGTCAAGGTAACTCCTAGAAGCGACGACAGCTCTGAGGCGTAACTCCCTGGAAATCCAGAACCCTTTCCTGCCAGCGGCGGGCGCTCGGGTTCACTGGCTTGGGCCTGATTAGGCCCGGAATCCGCGCACTCCCCCAAAACTCGTTTCGTCTCCTGC
>Ga0209647_1004683_pt1 | contig 10209 bp, 14 predicted proteins | sample GraSoi_2013_60cm_FD_185827 | JGI IMG/M metagenome (GOLD analysis project Ga0209647, IMG submission 185827) | Grasslands soil microbial communities from the Angelo Coastal Reserve, California, USA - Sample 9_17_2013_60cm (SPAdes) (version 2) | ecosystem: Environmental > Terrestrial > Soil >...
ATACTGCCCTTGTCGAAGTCACCGACTCCGACAGGGATGCCGACGACAAGAGATCCATACTGTTCCTGGGTCGGAGCATCTCGTTCGATCCTAAAGCGGTGATATCTCGTATTGTTCATACTAGATCTTAACGCAACTCACCTTTCGAGCCGTCTTGCTCGAAAGCGCAGCAGTTTTCTTTCCAGCTCCGTTGCCATCAGCTTGAGTTCCGCTTTTTCCGCTAGCGTTTCCTTTAGTTTAGCCTTCGTCAGAATCGGCTCCCATCTTAGAGCCATTCGATGATGCGGACTCGGACTGCCCGCCACCTGGTTTTTATCCGTTTTGATCACATTAATATCGCTTGGTTAATAACCTTGCGAGTGTACAAATGTAACACTTCCTACGAATAAAGGGCGGGTGCTTTAGTATGACGCGCCGAAGAGCGTACCAATTATTGGATGCGTCTCGGATTCTGGACTGTTCGCTCTCGTATCTTAACCGTTAAGATCGCGGGCCGCGAGACTCCCGCCGAGCGCTTCGAGTCAATTCGAGAGCGCTAACTCAGCTTGAGGGGTGCGCATGAAGTGCACGAAGGACTCGGCCTCGTTCTCGGACATCTCCATGCCCAAAACCCGCTTTACGCGTTCCTGCAGCAGGCGCACGAATGTATCAACACCGAACTCCTTGATCCCGACACACTCGATCCCCACGATCTGGTCTGCATCATTGACGTCGACCAGCAGAATCGGCCAGCCGGAGACGAGCTCAACAGTCCTGGCCGCCTTCTGGTCGGCGAAGGCGAGATAGATGACGTCTCCGCCCGAATCGTAAGAATAGTCGATCGGTTCTGGATTAGCGAAGATTGGTTTCATTGAAGCCAGTACCCAGCAATACCGTAGCATCTGTTTTCGTGGACCTCAGCAACAATTTGGAGCGTCCGTCCTTCGAAGGATTTGCGGAAATACCAGATCAGACCGCCGCTTAACCCGCGTCCTTGCGTCTTCTCGATGTGATCAGGGTTCTGGATGCAAGTTCTGGCTTGTTCCACAGTGTAGCCCCGCTGCTCGCCTCGAATGGGGACGTGACCGGATAACTCGATGGAGTCAAAGGGCAGCATATAAATTTCCTCAGCTCACGCCCGTTATGAACGGATCTTAAGGCTGGCCGCGATCGAAAGACTCAAAAAGGAAGATGCAGTGCTAGAGGACGACATCAGCACTTTACTCTTGCTGTTGGAAAACTTCTTCGTGTGGCCATCATCTGCCCCACGCTGTGGTGACGCACAAAACGCTGCATTCGATAAGATCCGAGAACTGCTCAAGGAGATGCGGCAGCGATACCCGCTAGGACCGTCCTAATTCCTCTTTAGTCTTCCCGCATATCCGGCACGTGTATCTGTCACGTTGGAGAGCTTTTTCTCGCTGTTTCGGCCAATTCATTGAGCTTTTCGCCTACGCCGCTTCCTCAAAAATGCTTGCAGTTTAAGGCCGTTATCCAGATTCGGAATCGCCCGGCCTTTGATCCAATCGCTGACGATCTGACGAGAAACACCTATTGCCTCAGCAACTTCGGCGCGGCGTCCATATCGCTCGTCACACCAGATTTTCAGCTCAGCCATCAGGATCTCGGACTCTTTGGGCGACATCCCCCTATTTGATACGTTCGCCCTGGATTCGGCAATCAAGTTTGGTGACATGTCAAGTATACGATAGTTCGGATTCTTACTGCTTGCAAAGTATCCGCCATGGCGTATTCTACCACCACCGCACTACGGAATCAACCCACCATGAAATCACACCTTCCCCTCCCAAAACGAAACTCCGAACGCCGGACCGGCTGAAGCAGTAGTGGCCATGCCCATGTTGTCCGCACCAGAAATCGAGCTGTTGATTTCCGCACTCTATACCTTGGAAGATGCGCACTGTCGCTTGGCCGATCCTGCCGCGACCGAGGGCCGGAAAGAGCAAGCGCGAGCGAGAGTTGAAACTGCCCGCCGCTGTTTAGTGCGGAGGCCAACCGTGAAAAGCAGGCCGCTCTTTCGGCCGAATTGGTGGGCGCTCCTGTTTGGCGTCGTAGCCTGGACAATCATCGCCCCGGCCATTTACGGACTCAGCAAGCTCTTAGGTTGGTGAACTTACAAATGAAAAACCAAGCCACTATTTTCCAGGCGTTAGGTTGCGATTTGATTGTCTATACCATGGGTTGGTTCTGTTGGTCGTTCAGTATCGATGGTAGACCGGGCGGTAAATCTTTTTTGACACGGACGGCTGCTATCAAGGCAGCCCGTAAAACAGCCAGACGCATTAATTTTAGGAATGAAGATAGATAGTTTTTCGTTTGGTTAGGTAAGGTTCAGGTAGGCTACTAGCTTGCCAGTTTGATCGAAAATACCGATCTCGACTACGGCTGGCCGCGCCTTCTGTACCAGCACACGAATATCAACTGCCCCATCAAAAGAAAACCTACCACTTGAAGAGGATCGTAGCGGCTTCGCCGGAGAGCGACGTTGCCGAGCTTCAATTTGACGCAGCGAACATTCCTTACCTCACCCTCGGCTCAACATCTTCTTTGGTTGAAGGTGAGCATATCCTAGCGATTGGCAATCCCGAGGGCCTGGAGGGAACCGTCAGCGAGGGCATCGTGTCGGCCTTTAGGGACAACCGCACGATAATCCAGATCAGTACGGCGATCAGCCATGGCAGCAGCGGATCACCCATTCTCGATTGCGAAAGCGGCCAAGTGATCGGGATTGCCACATCGATACTCAGGGAAGGACAATCGCTCAACTTTGCTATCTCTTCGGAAGCAGTTCAGACCGCGGTTGCTAAAGCTGAGAACGCCGCGCCGAGTTCGCCACCGGTTGCCATAGCGACGCCAACGCCGAAGCCTGGTCCAGTTGTCACAGCGACGCCGCCACAAAATACGGCAGACGACCTGACAGGTAGTTATGCCTTTCGGCAGTGGAAGGACGGAAATTATGAAAACGCGGTTAGGGGATTTGATAATTTAATCCAGTTAGAGAACAAGGAGTGGCAAGACTGGAACTCAATCGGGACACCGCTTTCAGAAACACTGCGGACGCACCAACTCTTTTTGGCTCGCGCTTATGCGCTCCGTGGCGACGCTCAACGCCATCTGAAACATTACGGCAATGCTATTCGGGACTATACAGAAGCGATCAGCCTTTGTCCCGATGGCGAGTTTTCCTATGCAGGTCGCAGTAAGGTTTACAGTGCCATTGGCAATCGTTCTCAGGCCGCGCAAGACATGGAAAAAGCGCGGGAACTTAAAAGAAACAAATGACAGCAATTCGTGAACTGACTAAGTTTTGCATGCTCGCCAACAGATTGATTCTTGCTCACTACCAGTCATTGGACTCGTGTATTTTTTCGACCGGCGTTGTCTGCGAGGTGCTTTCGCATTTCGGGTTCAAGGCTGTTCCACTGCGGGTAGAGGCCGCAGTGTTCCCTACGAATAACAAGCAGACTGGTTGCATCCTCGGTTCGGAGGGCGACGGCACACGAATGCCAGCGGCCAGTCCAGGTTGTTGGCTAGGACACCTCGTGTCACTGATCGAAAACGAGTATTTGATGGATACAACGCTGGACCAAGCTAATGATGTTTACGCTTACCTTCAGGTGGCTCCGGTTGTCATTTACCTGCCTCACACCCGCTGGTATTCGGATGGCGCTCCTATTCCTAACCCCGATTATCATTGCACCGGGAATCTTCCGCTCTTCGCCTCGGGTTCAACCGTAAGGTACAAGAAATCCCATCGGCAAAACGGGTGGAAGTCGGCTGGCGATTTTCAACCGTGCCGACGTAGGGAAATTGTCAAAATCTTCATCGAGCAAGCTGCTCCGCTGTTTAAAGAATGAAACCAGGAACCAAAGTGACCCATAAACAATACGGCACTGGCACCGTCCTTAGAATTTGGGGATCATGGAAGGCGTGTTTTATTTGCCGGGGGCCAGTGGATGGTCGCGGCCGCTGTGAGATCCGTGGGCACAACATCATCAAAGCAACCACGGATCGACCCTGGCCTCATGCGCGCGCGTTCGATGTCTCCGCTAATGACGTGATAGACGTAGATTTCGGCGAGTTCGGCGTCCATTCCCTTAACGTTTACTTAGCGACCAAGGTTCCGGTCCTCAGATCGAAAAGAATCCTGGCACGGTTATGAGCGTTTTATGAGTCTTTTAATAATTGATGATGAGGTAACCAACCAGATCCGCAACTTGCGCAATCTCGCTGAGTTGCCGGAAAATTACTATGCGCCCTCACGCGAAAGCGATGGCACGGAACCATGCCCAGGCGATGACCCTCGCTACGTGATTCAGCTCGCCAGTTGCCGTGTGGTCTACTCGATCACGATCTGGGGTAAAGACCTCTGGCGGCACATCTCGATCAGCACGAAAGCAAATTATCCAATGCCAATCGTCGCCTTTACGATTGCGGATTTGTTTGGTTTCACCGGCTGGAATGAAACTGATAAACCGCCGAAGGGTTGGGGTTTCCTGGCTAAGCCAGAACCGGAGCGGTGCATTATTATCTGTCAGAAGCTGGAGAGAGCGGAATGAAAAAGAGTTGTGGATGTTTGTCACTGGTCGTCCTCGCGATAGCTGGTTTCATCGTATGGTGTTTCATTCAGGGAGCACAGGGCCCAACGCAGAAATATTACGATAGGGTCGATTCGATGACACAAACAGAACTGGATCAAGCGTACAACGAAATGGTCCGCACCCTGAAACCACGCGAACGAGCGGATGAAGCCGATCAAATGCAATTGTTCCCAGGAGCGGCGCATAAAAGAACTGCGCTCAAATATCGCGCCGCAACGCACGACATCTCCAATGCTTGGAACGATCTTGAAAATGCAGTTAAAGGTTTCGCGTCTCCCAGTCCGATTCCCTCAGTATCACCATCCCCAACGGATTCGGATCTTGCCGCTTCTCCGACTCCGACCCCTCATCACAAACCCCACCAGCAATGAAAACGCTCCTTTTTCTAATTCTCGCCGTGCTCTTTTCGGTGGCTCCGGCGACACTGACCAGAGCCCAGACCACGATCGTCATTCAGGCTAACGAAGCGGCAGCCCACCTCGGACAATACGCGACCGTCGAAGGCGTGGTTGCGAAAGTATTCACCTCCAAGAGCGGCAACACGTTTCTGAATATCGGAGCGAAATATCCGAACCAAACTTTCACCGGCTGGATTCCGAATGCTTCGCCAGTGAACAAGTCGCCCGTGCTTTCGGACATCGAAGGGAAGCGAGTGAAGATCACTGGACGGGTCGAGGTCTACAAAGGAAAGCCGGAGATTCGGATTAATGCTGCCTCTCAGCTTGAGGTCGAAAGCAACCCATGAGAACGCTGTTCATCTTTTGGATTGTTTGGATCATTGTTTCCGTAAGTGCTGCTGCCATAACCTGGGACAAGCGCAAGTCGTTTAAAGATCAGGCAGAAACGCTGCTGGCTATTTTTATTGGTGGCGCGGTGCTCACGGCTTGTGTGATGTTATCCCACCGAAATGAACCCGACTTTTAGTTCCGGTTTGGGGAAAGCCGAAACGCCGCCTAAACGGTCAAGGACCGGCTTTGCGCGATCTATCGCCGAGCGTAAGGACGTGCGGACTTCCGCAACGAGGCCATCTCGATCATGTGGAGTAAGTCTTCCCCAGCTTGTGCCATGAAAATCCCCTGGCAAGTTGACTCCGGGCAACCTGTTGGCGGTTTCTGTTCTTCCTCCAATTGCCGCATTTCCTTCTCCCAGCGCAAACGGTCCTGTTCGTTCAAGCGTGCCAGACGCTCTTGGAATCGTGGGTGTGAAAGGAGACTCAACACCTCCAACACTACTCCTTTGGCTCTCTGGTAAGCGCACCAGAAGCCAAGGCGGTGCGGTCGTATTTATTGTCGATAGCCTTCGTTCGGGCGAACTCGTCTGGTGTGAGCGTCCGTTTGGCCCACTGCGCAAATGCTGGTCCCGCCTTTCCTTGCGGGATCGGACGGTGACTATCGACGCTCTCTCTCAAGCTAGTTGCAAGCGTTTTCGGATCTAACTTCAGCTCGACCCGCATATCTCTAATGATGCGCTTGGCTCCAGCAACATCACCGGCTACGAGTGCATCATTTAGATTCTGCAAATAAGGAGTGTGCGTGTTCCCGGCGAATGAACCGCCCTTTGGCCGTTTATCCCATTCGGGATGAAGATCGTAAAAGACATCCAATCGGCTTTTAACAAAATTGGACTCACGGTGACCAATGTCCTCAGAGTGCCACGGCAACGGGATGCCAAGGGTGTGAGCCAGATCTACTGCCGCTCTGCCGCCACTAAAGAAAGTGCCAAGTGCCTGGCCTATTTGTCTGTTCGACAGATGCCAGCCTTCCTGGCTGAGCTTGTTGATAACGGTAAAGAAGTTCTCCACGAAACTGACGGCGGCAGGCTGTGCGGGATTGAACGAATGAACCGTATCGGCTCGCCCTTTCAGTCCCATCGAAACGAGATTACCAACGTCACCAAATAACCCGATGACCGGACTGCCGATGATGTCTTGGCCAAGTCTGGATAGCACCATGTGCGCCGCCTCAGGGTTACCGGTAACAAACGCTTTCCAAATTTCGCCAAAAGTAGCGACACCCGACTGTGCTCCGAAGAGTTCCTGAAACTTGCGCAAAGCCTCGGATGCTCCAGCAGACACTGCAGCGGTTCCAACCAATTGCATAGCGTAACGACTGGCCAGCGTCCAATCACCTTCATTTCCAGCTTTCACCATTGGAAGAACAATTTCGCGGGTTATCGCACGAGCGGCTGCGTAGCTCCAGTGACCGAACTGGAACGCGAACCCAAGTTTGCCGGATGTCCATGCCGGATAATCTTCTGGCCGATACGCGGTTTGAAAATCATTAACACTCTCGCGAACGTACTGATCTCTCAATTCCTGACTCACATTGCCAGTAGCAAAATCTTTTGGGTTCATTCCGCGCCGCTGAATATCTTGCGCGATCTTGCGAGTCTCAGAATTTGTTAGTCCGGGATCACGCTGCAATCTCTTGATCGCATAATCCTCCAGCCATGAACGAGACGCACGAGCGGTAACGCTCTTACCCAGGTCTTGCGCGAAAGCGTGGCCAGCAAGGTTCAGAACTCCAGTAAAGAGGTTCTGAGCTTTGCTGGTCGCTGTCGCAACCGTATAAGGATCATCGCCTAGATTGAGGATTTTATTAGACGATAGCCCAAGTCGCCGAAGCTCGTCCATGCTCTGGCCGGGTTTAAAAACGCGGTCGTAAATTCCAAGCAACGTTCGCCCGATTCCACGGTACGCAAAGCTGTTGGCTAACATCCCTAATCCGATCTTGCCCGATGTCCGTGGACTTCCGGCGAATCCGGCGCTCGACGCCCCTCTCGCAATCTTTTCGGTAGTCCCTCGCACATTAAGTCCGTAAACATTATTCTTGAGCGATTCGACGGCGGCGATAGCGGCTTTTCTTTGTCCGCCGGTCATACTCAGATCGTCATTGATCTTCGCAATCGTCTTATCGATCAGGTCCTCTTTCCCGCCAATCTTCTGGCCGAACGCGTTTAACCTGGCAATCTCAGTAGCTTGATGTGTCAAGGTGTTGAGCATTGCTTGAGGGGTGTAGCTGTTGAAAAATGACGGATACTTGAGTACTCGCGCTTTTTCTAAGCTCGTCTTCACTGGACCCCGGCGTTGTTGTTCCATCTTGTATTGGCGAGCCCACGCCTCAAGGTCTGACGGTTGCGAGAATACCGGGCGACCAGTGTTCTGGTCGATGGTTTGACGGCCTTCAGCAAATAGCTTCTGTGCCGCTGGCGTCAGGCGCTGTTTAGTGGCGTCAGTGTAAATTTGTCCAGCGAGGACATGAGCAACATCTGGGCGCATGGTGCCGCGTGAGAATGGAATGACGCCTTGAGGTGCTCCGATAAATGGTCGCCTAGTGCCATCAGGCAGCTCAACCTCATACTTGCCAGCCCGCATCATGTCGCCGATTTCCCGATACAACCCGGAGTTAGCAATTCGTAGCCATTCTATCACTTCCGGGCTCATCGTCCTCGGCTGTTGTCCGGCTTCGAGTTTCCGGCCTATCTGATCAATCTCGTTAGTGAGTCCGGGATTCTTTTTCACTAGCTGATAGAACCGACGATTCAATTGAGCCACTTTACCCTGCAACCGGCCTTGTTCTGCACGCCAAGCGTCGATTGCCTTGATCAATGGCCCGGTGTGCGGGTAGGACGCAATGACATCACGATTAGGAATTATCAGAGCCAGCCGTTGAGCCCGTGTTTTGACATAAGATACCGCCCTGCTGAATAACCCCGGTTGATTCTGGGCTGGAGCCGGACCAGTAACACCCGGAAGTGCTGAATATACCGGAACGCCTTCCTTTGTTTGGGCCGCTGGCTTGGTGGCTTGAACGGTATCGAGAATAGCTCGGTTAGCCTCTCCTGGCCGCGTCTCCTTTAATCCGGCTGCATCCTTAATTCCCTTTAGAAACGAGAGCCACGGCTTATTGTTGCCGCCGCCTTGAAGGAATTTCTGAAACCTCGGATCGCTAACCGCCGCGCTTACAAACTCATCCGGTGTACTGAGACCGTACTGAATGTGTTCGGGTAAATTCCCAATTTTCCCGGCCTTAACCCGAGCTTGGTTGTAGGCATCATCGAAAACGCCGGACACAACCGAGTCGCGCAGACCCGCATGAGTCGCCTCGTGGATGATCATGCCTGCCGGATCGGTCGCGGTTGACGGAATGAAAGCCGTTTTCTCCACTGGATGGTAAAGGCCGCCAGCGTTCGAGACATCGAAGGAATGCCCATTGATAGTGACTGGCTCCGATGGATCTACAATCTTGAGTTCGGCATCATCCGGTACCAGATCAATAATTGAGCGCACAACCGGATTGACTCTGTTTCCGAGCGCCGTACTAGCCGCTTCTTTGAGCGAGGTGATCCCCTCGTAAGGCTGGACAGCAGGCGAAAGTGCTTCCGGCGTTTTGTGCTGAATATCTCCAGTCGGAGCTGGCTCCTCAGTTTGAGCCGGAGCGGGTTCGGTCGGCGCTACCTTTTGCTTTTGGATCTCTTGCTCAGTCGGCGGAGGCGTTATTTGCCCTTCCTGGGCCGGAGGCTTGGCCCCAGGCGGCTTTTGGGCTTCGCCGGGCGGTTATGACAGCGGGACGCGACTCAATTGGCTCCTGGGGCGTTGTAGGAACCTTGCCGCGACCGATTTCACTGGCCGCGTGCGGCAACCCGAATCCAACAGCCTGTGGAATCGTCTCTTTAAGCACGTCCATCAAACCACTGGTGATCTCTAGTTCTGGGTCAATCGACTTCTTAAGAGCGATGTTCTCTTGCACGCGAGCCAGAACATTAGCGGTAGCGAGAGTTGCATAGGTTATGCCTAATCTCTGTGCTATCCGCGATACTAGTGGACCTACTGCCGGGATATTAAGGTAACTCAAGGCAACACCAGTCAGACCCGCCCCTTTAGCGCCTTCCGCTGCCGCTGCCAGCGCCTCAGTCGTTCGCCGCTCATCACTCCATTCCGGGTGAGTTTTTTTAGAGTCTTCAATCGCCCGGTTAAAGGTCGAGTCGTACTGGCTTGCCGTCATCTGAAGAGCAGCCGCCATCGGAGTAGCGAAAGGGGCGACAGCGGTAGCGGCTAACCATGGAAGAGCTTGACCGGCTAAAGATGAAACCACGCCCGGTGCGCTCTGTTGGAACTGCGCGTCTGGCTTATTTTTCTCGGCTGCGTCAATGTTGGTCTGTTCGCGTGTAATTTGGCTGGAAATCGTCTGCTGCCGGGTTTGTTCGCTTGAGGCTTGCTTATAACGCTCCGCCTCAACTAAGGCGACCTTCCGAGCCGGTGGGATTGTCGGGTCGCCTTGGATCTCTTGAATCCGTAACTCGAACGGATTATTTAGATCGCGCTGTACAGCCAAAGCAGGATTACCTTGAGCAACCCTAGCCCCTCCTTTGTTGAGTCGGGCAGTCTCTTCGAGCGCGTTCTGCCAAAGATTAGTCATGCTCTTCCCGAGCGTCGTCATCGCGTCATCCGGTGGTGCTGCGGGCTTGGTAGCGGTAGGGGGTTGGAAGTCGCTCGGAGGAACCGGCAAGTTTAAGAATATCAAAGGCAGTGGCACGTATCGGGGGAAGGCCACGGCAGAAGGGGCCTCTAGCGAGTTTGAAGGTGAAGTGGAATACTAACGTGCGCCCC
>Ga0209647_1004685_pt1 | contig 10205 bp, 7 predicted proteins | sample GraSoi_2013_60cm_FD_185827 | JGI IMG/M metagenome (GOLD analysis project Ga0209647, IMG submission 185827) | Grasslands soil microbial communities from the Angelo Coastal Reserve, California, USA - Sample 9_17_2013_60cm (SPAdes) (version 2) | ecosystem: Environmental > Terrestrial > Soil >...
AAGAGAAGTAAAGAGGTAAGGAAGCAAGGAGCAAAACAGCAAAGATCGGTTCTCGTCGCTGGGCTTTGTGGAGAGGATTAAGCTGAGGTTCTTCGCGCATCCTCGTCGGATGCGCTCAGAATGACAGCGCTTCGTATCGGTGGTGCGGGAGAATTCAAACTTGGATGACGAGGGAGTCGAAAGGGAAAATAGATGGTGCCCGAAAGAGGACTCGAACCTCCACGACCGTGAGGCCACTAGCTCCTGAAGCTAGCGCGTCTGCCAATTCCGCCATTCGGGCACAGGGAATCACTACAGGCAGGTCTTATTTTGGGGCGGGGAAGGGAGTTTGTCAACGAACGGGGACCTGGCGGGGGCCAAATTGGCGACCGGTTCAGGGGCACCAAGGTCACTAGCATTCTAAGGCCAGAGTGCTATACTCCGCCTGAAAAGCTCTGCCTACGGTTGGGGGTAGGCACCGCGGACATGTTCCGATGGAGGTTGCAATGGAAGCCATGGGACAAGCGTTTGCAGGGCCACTGATGTATCTGCTGATCGTTTGGGGAGTCGTGACCGCCGTGTTTTTGCTGTTGATCGCATGGCGAAGCGTGCTCTCCAGCCATGAAGACGATCAGATCTTCATCGATGCGGCGCAAGAACATATGGCCAGGGAGCAGCGTGAGTTGGTAAAGAAGATCGAGTCGCTGGGGAAGCCGCTGATGATGAGCGGGATCACCTCGGGCGTGCTGCTGCTTGTGATTGCCGGGATGTTCGTTTACCACGGCCTGAAGAATTTCTAGGCGCAGGCGTGGCGAAACGGAGCCGCAGGAAGCTCAGGGCTTTGGAGGTGTAGCCGCAGGAGCGGCTGTCTGCGAAGCCTGCACCAGCGAAGTATGATTGTGGACCACCAGCCAGTTGTCGTTGCGCTTTTCGAATACCAGCGTGGTGTGGCCGAATGCTGACGACGGAACTCCATCCACCACTGCACTAAATTCCCACTGATAGGAAGCCCAGGCCACGCTGTTTCCCGGCGCGAGGCGGATAAGTGTGTTGCTGCGGTCAAGACGGACTTGCTGCGCGCGGGCGCGCTGCGACTGGTAGCTGGTGAGATAGCTTGGCCAGCCGACGACCGGCGGGGCCCACATGCCGTTCACGACGTCCACGTCGTCTGCATAGTGCGAGTGGAGCTTTTCGATGTCGCCCAGTTGCCAGGCGCCGAGCATTTCGCCGATGGCGTTGTCGATGCGCTGCTCGTCGGGAAGGATGCTGGCGGTCGGGGGATTCGGCGTGTCGTTCTTCTTCTTTTTCTTTTGCGCGGAGGCAGTGGAGGCGAGAGACAAAGTGAGAAGCAGGAAGAGAGAGAAGAAAAAGATACGGCTTGCAGCTGTGCGGATGGTTGAAAGGTCTTTCCGGAATTTCATGCTCGATTCACTCCCCAAGTTTCAGGCGCGGTTCCGTTGGTGGTCCGGGAAGCGGCGCGGTGATGACCGTTATGCTGGACAGTAGAGAGGATAGCGCATGGAGGCCACGCGCGTTGGCGTTTGTGCCCAGTTGGTTTACGGCCGCAGCCCTTCGCGCACTGTCATCCTGAGGCTATCCGACGAGGATAGCCGAAGGATCTCAACTTTCAAATTATGCACGATATATGCGTTGAGGTCCTTCGCGCATCCTCATCGGATGCGCTCAGGATGACAGTTTTTTTCGTTTTGTCTAAGGGACAAACCTCGCGCAAACAAAGTCGCACGCCGCCAAAAACTCGCGTTAGTGAGTAGCTTGCGAAGCACTGAGCAAATTCACGAAGAGACGGTAGGCGCCGGGGACGCCTTCGGGGAGTTCGCGGAAAAAGGCGAGGCCGGTGTAGATGTAGACGCCTTTGCCGCGGTGTGTAGACGAGGCCGCCGGTGAGGTCTGTTTCGCCGGGGTCGTGCATGGAGAGGAGCGGCGTGTACTTGGCGTCGAAGTCGCTCCAGTAGTAGAGGCCACGCTCCTGGACCCAGTTCTGGAAATCGGCGGCGGTGATTTTGTTGGGCGTGTTGAGAAGAGGATCGTCGGGCTTCAGAAATTTCACTTCGGCGGTTTCGTCGGTGATGCGCGGCGTGGGATTGCCGATGGTGGCGTGATAGGGCGCGGGAAGGAATTTGTTCCAGATGAAATCACGATTGTACTGGACGACGAGCGTGCCGCCATTGGAGACGTAATCGAGTAGGCGCTTGTTGGCGCTGGCGAGTTCGGGGCGGAGTTCGTAGGCGCGGACGCCGACGACAATGGCGGAGTATTTCGAGAGGTCACCGAAGGTGAGGGCATTGGCGTCGAGCATTTCGACGTTGATGCCGAGGCGCTTGAGCGCTTCGGGGATCATTTCGCCTTCGGCGGTGATGTAGCCGACGCGGAGATTAACGGGGACGTTGATGTCGAAGGCGTGGACGACGGTTTGCGCGGGTTCGCTCCAGAGAATGGAGGGCATGGTGGGAAGCGGCTCGAGCGAGGTGGAGAATTTTTCGTCGTCGCGCTTGGCGTAGGCGGCGATCGTGAAATTGCCCGGCGCGAGTTTGGCGGGCGGCGTGACAGTGAGCTTGGCGTACTGGTCGCCGACGCCGTCGAAGGAGAGTTCAACAGGAGCACTGGACGTAAATCCGTCAGGCGTGTCAAGGCCAACGGAAACTTTGGCAGATTTTAGTGAGTAAGAATGGACGCGCAGAAAGACGTCGAAAGGTTTTTGATTGGCAGCGAGGACTTCGACGGCCTGTGTCGGTTCAACAGCCAGCGTGTAAGCGGGCACTAGTCGAACGGGAACGCGGGTCACACTGGTTGATGTGGCTGCGACGTGCAAGACAGTTGTGGTGGCAGGGTAGAAATACCTTTCCCCAATCTCACCGTTCAGGGCGGCGAGGACCAGGGGCGATGGCTCGGGACGGAGTTGTTCAGATACGGTTGGTGGGAGCACCGGAGAATTAATCGTAACGGCGTACTTTAGACCTTTGGCTGGATCGCCTTCGCCTACCGCGGGTTCCCTAGAGTTGGCCCAAACCTCTGCGGGGCCTTGCACTGGGCATTTCACTCCCTGACGGCAGTGGTATGCGACAGTGACGGTGAATGGTTCTTTCATTACTACATCGCCTGTTTCGGCTTCAGCATAAAACTCAAATCCGGAAGCAAGACGAAGGGCTTGTGAAATGCGTCCGAGTTGAGGAAGTAGCTCGGCTTCCGCTGCACCTAGCGGACCGTAAGAGGAGAAGAAACCTGGCGGCAAAAGGCTGGCAAAAGTTTTTCGGGCATTGACCAGAAGTTGCGTGGCTGTCGGCCAATCCAAACTCAACGAGCGGGATCGTGCTTCGAGCAAAATTGCATCAACGGTCTTCAGTTTCTCACACGATGTTTTGTGGGCTTTGCAGGTCTTTCCGTCCGGGGGACCAAAGAGTTCAGTGAGGGGAATTGCCAGGGAGTGGGGATTGAGCTTGCTGCCGTCTTCGGGAAGGAGGGCGAGGGGGCGGTGGAGGAATGGGGAGCTCAGGAAAGCGGAGATGCCCTGGCTGCGGTGATTGCTGAAGGCGTCGAGGCCGATATCACGCCAGGATTTTCCATAGAGGGGAGAGACTTCGTCGACAGGCAATAGATAGCCTTTGGGATTGTCGCTGCCGCGTTCGACATCGAGGATCTGGACCCCAGCGCCAGCCGCGTCCCACGTGGGGAAATTTGGGTTTAGAAAAAATTTTGGATCAGCGGCGAGCTTCACTGCTTTCGGGGTCCAGATGCCGGAAAGTTGGTGATGGCCGTGGCCTCCGTGGACGCCGCCCCAGCCGTTGATGACGATGTTGGGGCGGAATTCGCGGATGACGCGGACCATGTCTTCGAGGACGGGGTCGCCCCAGATTTTTTCGGTTTCCTCGGGAGTTTTGGAGAAGCCGAAATCCTTGGCGCGAGTGAAATAAAGTTTGACGCCGTAGCCGCGGGTGGCGGCGAGAAGTTCCTGGGTGCGGATGAGGCCGAGCTGCGGAGCTTGTTCGGGGCCGAGCGCGTTCTGGCCGCCTTCGCCGCGTGTAATCGAGAGCAGCGCGACGTCGGCATGGAGGCCGCGGGCGAGATAGGTGAGGATGGCGGCGGACTCGTCATCGGGATGCGCGGTGATGTAGAGGATGCGCGTGGTGACGCGGGCGGCGTCGATGGCCTCGATGGTTTCGGGCAGACCGGGACCGGTGCCGGGGGCGGGGGAAAATTGGGCGCGAGAAGAGGACGCAAGGAGCGCGGTGAGGAGTAGGAGTGTTGCGACGCGGATGCGGTTCAAATGGCCTCCCTGATTGGCCGATAGCATTAGAAGTTGAGCTCCTTCGAGCATCCTTATCGGATGCTCTCAGGATGACAAATTGTGCATGTCGCTAGCCGGGAGCCCGCCTGAGAAGGCAGCCGCTACACTGGCTTCGCGAAGGGCCATTCTCTCATTTCACGGGCACGAATTAGAAATGCGGTTGCGCCCAGCGCGATTTCGAGAATGCCCCACTTGCGGGCCGGGCCCGTCTGCCAGAAAAGCCAGGCCCAGCCGAACATGGTGAGCACCGCAGGAACCGGATAGAGCCACATTTTGAATGGCAATTTTTCCGATCCCAAGCGGCGGCGGAGCAGCATCACGCCGACGGCTTGACCGATGAACTGCACGATCAGGCGCATGGCGAGAATACCGGCGATGGCGGTTTCGAGTTTCAGGATGATGCTGAAGAGGAACGCCAGCGCCCCGAGTATTAGAAGCGAAATGTGGGGAAAATGTTTCGTCGGATGCACTTTGGCGAAGACCGGGAAGAAATTGCCGTCGAGCGCGGCGGAATAAGGCACACGGGAGTAGCCGAGGAGCAGGGAAAAAACGGATGCCATGGCGATCCAGAGAACCATCCAGGTGACAAAATGCGCTGCGCCGGTGCCATAGAGACGCTCGACAAAGAGGCTGGCGATGAAAGGAGTGTTCTGGGCTTCACGCCAGGGGACGACGCCGAGCAGGCTGGTCTGCATGGCGAGATAAAGGACCGTGATGCCGAGAATCGAAAGAAAAATGCCGCGCGGAATATTTTTTTCGGGATTGCGGATTTCGCCGCCGAGGTGGCAGATGTTGTAGTAGCCCCAGTAGCTGTAAACGGTGTTGATCATGGCGGCACCGAGGCCGGCGAACCAGAGGGAAGAAAGATGAAACGCGCCGGGAGGAAAATCAAAGGCCAATTTGGGATCGAAGTGGCGAATGCCGCCCCAGATGAGCCAGAGCATGGTGCCGACGACACCGACCCAGAGGAGCACGGAGATTTTTCCGATGGTGGTAATTTTCCGGTAAAGAAGGACCACAAGAAAAATTACCAGGCTGCCGGAGATGGCTTTGGCTTGCCAGAGTGTAAGCGGATGGAGATATCCGGCATAGCGCGCGAAACCGATGGAAGCGGAAGCGACGGAGAGCGGGGCTTGGACAAAGGTTTGCCAGACGAAGAGGAAGGACATCAGACGTCCCCAGCGGCCAGGGCCGTAGGCTTCGCGAAGGAAGACATAGGTGCCGCCGGCCTTGGGCATGGCGGCGCCGAGTTCGGACCAGACGAAGCCATCGAGCGTGGCGAGAAGCGCGCCAGCGAGCCAGGCGATGAGGGCTTGCGGGCCGCCCATAGCCTTGATGACGAGGGAACTGACGACGAACGGGCCGATGCCGACGATCTCGATCATGTTAAGGGCGACGGCTTCCTTCAGGCCGAGGCCGCGCTCGAGGGTGGGTTGCGATTGGGCGAGCGGGGAGGATGGAGGGGAAAGGGACATGAGCAGCGAGAATAACAAAAGGGCGAGAACCCTCCTACGGGATGCATAAGTAGAAAAGTGCTAGGAGAAAATGCGCCCGCCTCGTAGAAGCCTTCGGGACGGACAAAATGCGCCCGCCTCAGAAGGCGGCCGCTACAACAGCAAGAGCACAGAGAGGAATCGCTGGGCCACGGAATTCTCGAATTGTTTTGCGATGGCCTGAGGGGTCGGCTTACACTTCTGAAGAGGAGAGCGCAGGCCCGCCGGGCTCTCCGTTCAACGCATGAAACGAAACTTTATTTTGCCGATGCTGGGCGTGTGCGCGTTGCTGCTTGCACCTGGTGTTTTCGCCGCCGGCAATCTTTCGTTGGCGCCGGGCACCGATGCGATTCTGGAGCACATTTATTCGGGGCGAAGCGATCTAGCGATTCCCGAAGCGCAAGCGCTTGAACGCGAGCAGCCGGAACATCCCCTGGGATATTTGTTGGAGGCGGAAGCGCGCTGGTGGCAGATATGGTGTCTCTCGGCGGATTACAAATACGGGATGAGCCTGCCGCGGCACAGGGGGAAATCCACGGGGGACCAATTGTATCTGGAAGTGGTGGTGAAGGCGGAGGCGCTGGCAGAAGCATCTCTAGCAAAACACGAAGCGGCGGAGATGCATCTTTACGCAGGGATGGCGGGAGGATTGGCGTCGCGGATGTACGGGTTGCGTGCCGAAAACCGGGCGGCGGCGCGCGCCGGAGTGCGAGCGAGAGAACATTTTTTGCGCGCCCTGGCGTTGGATCCTTCGTTGGCGGACGCCGACATGGGCCTGGGGCTCTACAACTATTATGTGGACACGCTCTCGACGATTGCGCGGGTGCTGCGTTTTTTCATGGGGATTCCGGGCGGATCGAAAGAAGACGGCATCCGACAATTGCAGCTGGCGATCGACCACGGCCAGTTGACGCCGACGTTGGCGCGCTACTACCTGGCGGTCAACCTGCACCTTTTCGATTTGAAGTATGAACAAGCGCTACGAGTTGCAACGCCGCTGGTGGAACAATATCCGCAGAATCCGATTTTCCGGCTGGTGCGCGGTGATTTATACGGGAAGCTGGGAAGGAAAGCACTGGCGATCGCCGATTACCGCGAGGCCGCAGCAGTGCAGATCACCGATGCAGGCTGCCGAGCGAAGATCCAGCAACTTGTGAGGCAGTCGCTGGCGGCGCAGGGCGCGGGCCGAGAGAAGCACGACTCCGGGCTTTGAGCCTGCGGCGGCCTGCGCCATAATAGGTGCCTGGGTTTGTGGGCAGGAGTCAGTTACCCGAGTCCCAGGGGGATCTGCGGGGGGCCGGTCAACGCGGCCACGCTTTTTAGCATCTCAACCCAAACAGTCAGGCGAAGTCCCATTCTCTTCCTGGAGAAGAGACCCGGACGCACAGGTGAGTTTCGCGCGAAGGAGTTTTCATGAAGCGGTTTTGGACAGCGGTGGCTGTCGCAGGGTTCGCGTTCGGCTTGTTGGCCGGATGCAATGATTACAATAATTCGATCCAGTACAACACCGGGGCGACGCTGACAAACGTTGCGCCGAACGGATTACCGGCTGGAACAGGCTCATTTTTGCTCACGGTGAATGCCAGCCAGTTCAACGGGTTCAACAGCACGACCGTGGTGCAATGGAACGGGCAGAAGCTGGCGTCGACATTTGTGGATGTGACGACGATGACGGCCACGGTTCCCTCGAGCCTGCTGGCCAAGCCAGGAACGGCGTTGGTCAACACACTTACGGCGCAATCGGGTACCGGACGAAACGGGCTTTCGAACACGCTGGCGTTCAACATTTATGGAGCACCGAATCCGTTGCCGACGCTGACTTCGGTTACGCCGGGGACGGCAGCCGCCTGCGGAACCAGCTGCACCAACGCCGCTGTAACGGTCACAGTGGTAGGAACCAATTTTCTACAGTCCTCGAACAATGGCGGGTCGCTGTTGACGTTCGTCGACAACTTGACGCCGATGCGGCAGCCGACGGCACTTTCGATCCATAGCCTTTCGGACACGCAAATTCAGGCGGTGATTCCGGGCGCGTATCTGGCGAATCCAGACACGGCCACGATCGTGGTGAGCAATCCGGGCAGCGGGCCTTGCAATGATCCGAGTTGCCTCCCGTTGGTGGGCGGCGGCAACAGCAATCCGTTCTCGTTCCTGATTGGCGGCGGCGCGCCTGCGGCGGCGATTGCGGAAGAGACGCCGGCGATCAGCCAGGACGGGCGCTACGTTGTGTATGGCTCGCAGCAGAGCCAGGTGAACCAGATCTTGCTGAAGGATACGTGCGTGGGAATTTCAAGCGGATGCAGCGTAAACACGCGCGTGGTTTCTGTTGCGGTGGATGGAGCGGCCGGGAACGCGGACAGCCACAACGCGGTGGTGACTCCTGACGGGCGGTATGTTGCATTCAGTTCGGCGGCGACGAATCTGGTGGAAGGCGCGGCCGCGGGGCGGCAAGTCTACGTGCACGATACGTGCATCGGGGCAGAAACTTCCTGCAAGCTGGCGACGACTTTGATTTCGACGGATTCGCAAGGGGCGTTGAACGGGACCGAAAGTGTTTTGCCTTCGATCAATTCGACCGGAAGATATGTGGCGTTCGTAGCGATTACGCCGAGCAACGCGCCTAGAATTCCAGGCGGCGCTGCGGCGAACGTGCAGGCTGCTCCGAACAGCGGGCTGCGGCAGGTATTTGTACGCGACACTTGCCTGGGTGCGACGGATTGCACTCCGAAAACGACGCGGATTTCGATGATGCCGGGGGATGCGCCAGTTAATGGAACGAAACCCGCGGGGCCGGCGGTGAGCAGCACGGCCAAGCAGATTGCGCTGGCGGACAGAAAAAGCGCGACGGTGTTTACGCCGACAGTCGCGGTGGACGAGAATGTGGTGCTTGCAGTGCTGAAGCAAGAGTAGGCACGCTTTTCGATTTGAGCCACGCCATCCAAACGGAAATTTGTGCAGCGGCCTTAAGTTGAGGTCATTCGCGCATCCTTGTCGGATGCGCTCAGGATGACAATTTTTTTGGTGTGTAGGCGACGAAGGAATGTCGCGGCCTGTCAGAAATATTCACGAAATAAAAACTAGTTGAAGCGGACTTTGATGTCGGGGCGCTTTTCCAGGCGCACAGAATCGATGAAGCGCACTTGGCGTTCGTCGAGCGTCAGAATCATGGAAGAGGTGCGGATGCCTTCGCCAAAGAAACGCACGCCCTTCAGGATGTTTCCATCGGTGACGCCGGTGCAGGCGAAAATGATTTTCTTGCCGGGGGCGAGATCCTCGGTGTCGTAGATGCGCTTGGTGTCGGTGACGCCCATTTTTGCGAGGCGTTCCGCGTCCTGGGGCTTGCCGATGACGAGGCGAGCGAGGATCTGACCGTTCAGGCAGCGCAGCGCCGCGGCGGTGAGCACGCCTTCGGGAGCGCCACCGGTACCCATCAGCATGTGAACGCCGGTTCCAATGACAGCGGCGGAAATTCCCGCGGACAGATCGCCATCGCCGATCAGGCGGATGCGCGCGCCAACGCGGCGGATCTCTTCGATCATTTTTTCATGACGCGGTCGGTCGAGGACCATGACAACCAGGTCTTCGACGTCGCGGTCGAGGCGCTTGGCTACGGACTTGAGGTTGTCGGCGACGGGAGCGTCGAGCTCCACAGCGCCCTTGCAGGACGGGCCAACAACAATCTTTTCCATGTACAGATCCGGAGCGTGGAGGAGTCCGCCGCTTTCGCTGGCAGCGAGCACAGCGATAGCATTCGGAGCGCCCGTGGCACAGAGATTGGTGCCTTCTAGAGGGTCAACGGCAATATCCACCGAGGGGAAAACGGACTTGGGCGCATGCTGGGCGAGGCCGACTCTTTCGCCGATGTAGAGCATGGGGGCTTCGTCGCGTTCGCCTTCGCCGATGACGATGGTGCCGTCCATCTCGACCTGGTCCATGGTTTTGCGCATGGCTTCGACGGCGACTTCGTCGGCTTTGTGGCGATCGCCGAAGCCCATGGTGCGGGCGGCCGCGATGGCTCCATTTTCAACTACGCGCAGAAATTCAAGGCTGAGTTGTTCTTCCATAGTGGCGCCCTCCGCGGACGCAATCTTAGGGCAAAACGCGGCTTAAGGTCGATAGGGGTGTGGGAAGCGATGGAGCGAACCGGACACCGGCATTGGGCAATCACACTCCAACAGTGAGGTCATTGTACTTGTTCTTTGCCCGGAAGTGGACGAATAAGCCCGTTGATGAGGAACGGATCGGTAAACTCAGTCATCTCCCCGGCGTGTTTCTGCCGGACAGGGAGCAGGCGGGCGGAGAGTGGCTTGTTCCATTTGACGGAAAGCGTAGCGACGTCGCCGATGATGCGGGCAAGTTCTTCGACTGTTGTGTCCCCGGAAAGAGGAATGGTGTCGAGGCCGGTGGCGCAGACGGCGGAGTAGCTGAGG
>Ga0209647_1004689_pt1 | contig 10201 bp, 14 predicted proteins | sample GraSoi_2013_60cm_FD_185827 | JGI IMG/M metagenome (GOLD analysis project Ga0209647, IMG submission 185827) | Grasslands soil microbial communities from the Angelo Coastal Reserve, California, USA - Sample 9_17_2013_60cm (SPAdes) (version 2) | ecosystem: Environmental > Terrestrial > Soil >...
GATCTTGCTGATGCTGGCATTCAAGGCCTACCAGGGACAGATGTTCAAGTTGCCCGTGATCGGCGACATGGCCGAGCAGCAGGCCGGTAGGTAGGCAATCACGCCGTCTGAGCACCGCTGCGAAGTAGAGACGGCGATTGCCCGTCTCCCCGCCGCCAGAGACGCGGCAATCCGCGTCTCCACGGGAAATCGCTTCGAAACCTTTCCTCTTCGGACACGTCAATCAGGTAAGGTAGTACTGCGTGTTTACGAGTCTTCAGCCCGCGAGTTCCATATTCCGCCGCCATTGTGCTATCGGAGTGTCCCTGGCCGCGCACCTGTCGGTATTGGCCGTGCTTCTGTTTCAGAATCCCAGCGTAACCGACCTGAGCCCTGCCTGGCTTGCCTACGGAGACGGCGCTCACACCTACAAACTGGTTTACTTTCCAGCGGGCGCCAACAATGATGACAAGCCACCAGACGCGGCCAAGTTGTTATTTCCGCCGCGGATGAGCAAGCCGCACCCGCAATTCCGGCCATCAAAGCCTCCACCAGAACTTCAGCAGGTCCCTGCAATTGTCGGCGCGGAAGCAGGCGATCACAACTCCCGTGCCGGATCTCCCCTCGGCACCATGATTGACGGACCAATCACCGGTCACGAGGTCCACGTCGCCTACCCAGTCGTCTATCCAGATCCTCCCGTGGCACGAGCCGAGCTTCCCCTGGACCTGCACGGCGACGTCGTCATCGAAGTCACGATCGACTCCCAGGGCACCGTCGTCGAAACCAAAATTGTGCAGGCGATCGGCTACGGGATCGACGAAAAGATCGAGGCCACGCTTCGCCGGTGGCATTACCAGCCCGCGACGCTCGACGGCACGCCAGTCGCCTCCAGACACGACGTCCACTTCCATTTTCCGTCGTAAGTCAACTGCGGAGGAATTTCAAGCAGTCAGCCGGTGGAGTGCCGGGCGTCCTCGCCCGGCCACCCATGCTGCTGGAGGGCGAGGATGCCCGTCGCTCCACCGCTCTCTCTGGCTTAATTCGCCATTTGTTCGCCTATATGCTAAACTTGCCTCCCATCCGGCGAGGAGGGCCACAACCATGCGCAAAGCGATCACCCACCTGAAGAAATCCGATCCCGTGTTGGCCGCGATCATCGAGCGGATCGGCCCGTTCCGCATGCAGTATGGCGACCCCACGTTTCATACCCTGGCCGAGTCGATCTTGTATCAGCAGTTGAATGGCAAAGCGGCGGAGACCATCTTCAATCGCTTCACCGCTCTCGCCGGTGATCCGCTGACGCCGAAAGGCATTCTCAAACTCACCGATGTCGAAATGCGCGGCGTCGGCCTGTCCCGCCAGAAGACAGCGTATCTGCGCGATCTCTCCGAGAAGACCAAAGCTGGGCTGCTGGAGTTCGAGCGCATGACCGACACCTCGGAAGAAGAAGTGATCGCGCATCTCACCCAGGTCAAAGGCGTAGGCGTCTGGACGGCGCACATGTTCCTGATGTTCACATTGCGGCGTCCGGATATTCTGCCGACCGGCGATTACGGCATACAGGCCGCCATCAAGAAGTACTACAAGAAACGTAAGTGGCCGAAGCCCGCGGTGATGGAGAAGATCGCGAAACCGTGGATACCTTATCGCTCGATTGCGTGCTGGTATCTGTGGAGGAGTCTGGATATCAAGACGGTGGAGAGATAAAGAAGCAATCGACAGTAACGCCGGCATCTTGCCGTTGCCTGGCCACCCTGTATATGCCTTTACACGCATATACTATGTAGAGTATATAAAGAGAGTGGAATCTGTCTTCGAAATCATTGCGGAGCCGAACCGCCGCGCGATACTGAGCCTCCTGGTCTCGTCACAACAGTCGGTTGGAGAGATCGAGCGTCAGCTTCGTATGTCGCAGCCGACCGTGTCAAAGCACCTGCGAGTGCTGCGCGACGCCGGTTTCGTGGAATCCACGGTGGACGCACAGCGCCGCCTCTACCGGCTGAAACCTGAACCACTTCGGGAGGTCGATGCCTGGCTGGCTCCGTTCCGCCGGTTCTGGTCCGCTCACGTAGATGCTCTCGAGCGCCACCTCGACCGCATGGATCAATCAACACGAGATCAACCAACACCAACGAAAAGGAAGACGAAGACGAGGAGAAGAAGATGACCGACCGCGAGCAATACGCACCGGGTCCGGCCAGCGGGGCGCAGGTACGAAAGGACCGGGTACAAAAGGACGAAGAGAAGTGGACGCTCATTCTCGTCCGTGAACTGCGCCACTCGCCGGAAAAAGTCTGGCAGGCTCTTACCGACCCGGCGCATCTGCGCGAGTGGGCTCCCTTTGAAGCCGATGGGAGCCTGGGTACGGTGGGAACCACGGTGAAGCTCACCACGGTGGGAGCGCCCACGCCGCACGTTACCGAGACAAAAGTGACGCGAGCCGACGCTCCCAAAGCGCTTGAGTACAACTGGGGTGGCTTCGATATGCGGTGGGAACTCGAAGCCTTTGGTGGCGGCACGCGCCTGACGCTGTGGACCAACATCGATCGCCGCTTCATCTCAATGGGTGCTGCGGGCTGGCACATTTGTTTCGATGTTCTGGATCGCCTTCTCAGCGGAACTCCCATCGGCCGCATCGTCGGCCCCGAGGCGATGAAGTTCGGTTGGCCTCGACTGAACGCGGAGTACGCCAAGCAGTTCGGGATTGAAACGCCCAACTGGCCGCCTCAGGCGGCCCAAAAATCGTGAATCGACCCGCTTCGGGCTCGTGTTTAGTGTTAGAGGAGGTCACATTGAACTGGAACAAATGGGTTCGGCAGACTCACCGCTGGCTGTCCATTGCCTTTACGGTGGCCGTCATCGTCAACGGCGTCGCCGTGGCACGGGGAAGATATAGCTCTAGGATGGGCCTCTTGGCGGTGTTCGTGCTCGCCTTGCAGTTTTTTACCGGTCTGTACTTGTTCGTGCTGCCGTTTGCGGCCAAGTGGGGTAGCGGGCGACACACCGGCTGAACGCGCGTCCGGCTGTTTAGGTCGTAGGACGGGTGGCTCTGGACTCTAGCGTCGGCGATGTGAGAATCATCCTCTAGCTACTTGCAATCGACCTTGTTGTCCTGCGCGGCAGCGATCTGCCACTTACCATCGCCCTTCAACCAGGTATCGGTCCAGACCTGGCACTGCTTCGCGTCTGGATGCGTTTTGTCTTTGCCAATGGCGTGCTCGCTGCCCTGCAAAATCTCCCTAATTGGAGTGCGGCCGTCCTTCCGGGGCCAGTTCGACAAGATTTGTCCGCACGCGGTCTCCGACCTGCGCGCTCTTTAGCGTCGCCAGGAATTTCTTAGTGAAGTCCTGTTGCAGATGGAAATCCTGTGCGGCTTGCGACCTGTAAATCTCGTAGAAAACAAAGGTATTGGGATCGTCTTTTCGTGCCGTGATGTAAAACGCTTCCACGCCCGGCTCCGCCCGCACCAACGGCAGGTATTGGCGTGCGGCCTCGACAAGCTCCGCGCGGCTCGGTGGCTGAATTTTTGCTTCAATCAGCATAATCACCTTTTCGTTCGTCATATTGGACTGCTCCTCTCGATTTTCATTGGCCGGCGTATTCACCGCCTGCTGCGCCCACGCGCTTGCAACCATCAGCATTGCCACGGTCACGATTCGGATCGTTTTCATGTGTGAATCCTTTCGTTAAATACCATTCGATTCCCCGCCGTACTGATCCGCGTTGCCGTACTGATCCGCGTTAAGGCTGGATCTGGGCGTTCACATGTCCATCGAGCGTGGCGACGCATTCACCTTAGATCAGTGTGTCCTGCTAATAGAAGTTGCTGCTGATTATAGTCAACTGGGGAAATCAGGCGTTACCCGGATTAGATAACGGTGTCGGCTCCAAACCCGCCGAGTAGACTTGGTAACGCTCAAGAGACCAAGGCTCGGAGGAAAGGAGCCGACACGGTTATCTAATCAGTCCACCCGGCCTCCTTCCGCTTGTGGATGTTGCAGGTTACGCTGAGCGCAGCTAAATTAGGTGCGAGAGTTGGAGTTGTACATGAAAAAGCCCGTCGCGGTGGAATCTGCCTCTGCATTAATTGACGAGCTGATCGCAAGACTCACAGACTGGCGTGGCAAAACGTTGGCCAGCATCCGCAAGAGCATCCTTGAGGCCGATCGGGAGATCATCGAGGAATGGAAGTGGATGGGAAGCCCAGTGTGGTCTCGCGACGGAATCATCGCGGTCGGCAACGCCCACAAAGATAAGGTGAAGCTTACCTTTTCCCACGGGGCGAGCCTCCCAGATCCTGACAAGCTCTTCAACGCGGGCCTCGGAGGCAACGCGTGGCGAGCGATCGATCTTTTCGAGGGCGATAAAATTAATGAGCGTGCTCTAAAAAATCTCGTCCGTGCCGCCGTTGATTACAATCAGATCAAATTGAAGAGGAACGCGCCCGCGGGTACTCGAGCGAAAGTACATAAAAGTAAAAAGTGATGAAAACTCCACCTTTTTCTCACGAATTTTCTTTGCGGGACTTCCTCGAGAACCGCTCTAGTTGCCCTCCCCCGTCCCAAAGATTCGCTCGTGTAGAGCGGACACTCCTGTCCGCTGCCTTAAGCTCGTGCCGGCAGAAGGACGGCCGAGTAGAAATCGAGTCGCAGCGGACCGCGCGCCGAACAGAGCAGCCAGGTGATTTCCAACCGTGCGGAAGCACCCGGCCCGCGCAGCAGGCCCCCCAGCAGAGCTTAGACGGGGCACCCTCGTAAGTTCAAACTGGCCCGCGCCACCCGCCTCCAGCTAGCTTTTCAGGGGCTCGTTTGGATGACTCTCCTGCTCTCGCAGCAGCCAGCCCACCGCGACTGCGTTGAGGACAGCAAAGGCAAACGGTCCGTAGGTCTTCGAAGGATCGTGGGCAAGCGCGCCGATGACGCCATCAAACCCTTGCACAACCGTCATGGCAATTCCCAGAAACGCGATTGCCATGCGTGAACGAATGCCGATCGCAATCAGGACCGTCACCAACAAGGCGACGCTTCGCGAAGCCGCATAGCGGGCGAAGCTGTCGTCCCTGCCTGGGCCGAGTAGACCTGCAAGGGAAAAGCCAGCGCTTACGCCAGCACTGAGGAGCGTCACCAGGGCGCAGCTCCAGAATCGCTTGGTCATCGAGTCACCCTTCGTAGGTCTTATCTTCTCTTCTCTTATTTTAGAGAGTACCGCCTTGGCGTTCCAGCCGAGACGAAACCCGGGACAGTGGCCCTCGCTCCTATCGAGGCGCACCATGCCCTGGGGATTGCGGCGTTGCGCGTCCCGAAGATTGGCTCTGGAGCAGCTTCCATCATTATGCAAGTGGCGAGGTGGGTCGAGTAGAAATCGAGTCCCAGTGGACCGCGCGGCGGAGAGAGCAGGCAAGTATTTTTCCAATAGTAAGGAAGCATCCGGCCGCCTAGCGGGCCCGCCCAAGCAGGGCTTGGACGGTGCACCCTCGTGCGATTGCGATGGCCCGCGCCGCCCCGACCGGGTAGAGTCCGGTGTACCGAGATGCGCTCCACAAATTCCGCAGCCCAACCTCGATCTTACAGGCCCAAGAAAAGTAGGGTCAAAGGGATGAGGGGAAGAGGGAAAGTGACCCTCAAATCGCGCCCCGTTACTGAAGAGTAAACATGAACATGAACGTGAATGTGAAAGTTGAATTTGTTGGGCGCTGGGCGTGGAGTTGTGTTGAGTTCTCGTTGCGTGCGTGGACGTTGGCGCGCGGGGGCGCTGAGCTGAGTTGACTGAGCGTGAACTTCACGTCAAAGCCCCCGCCGCCCCTGCCACTCGCTTGAAAGGGTCTAACCGCCTAAAGCTTTTTTCGCCAAGCGGGCACCAACCTCCGGGTTGACAGCACGGAGCCAATACATTTTGCCAGCGGTGGAGGGCGATAGGTCTAGATCAGAAGAGCATGCCGCCATGACTTCTTTCTTGATTGCCGATCGCTTTTCTCTTGGAAGATTAACTTTGGTATTAACCACAAAGTTCGTCACCGTCTGTCGGTCTCTCGCGAGCTCAGTCTTAGTTTTGTCCGGCTTCACCTTGAAACCCTCGTCTTCAATAATTCTTTGCAACAAGTGCCGGAATCCCAAGAGTCTTTCAGGACCAGAAAATGTAAGATCATCAACCCATCGCGAATAATCAAAACCCTGTTGCTCAGTCAGGCGCATAATCCGCGAGTCAATCCTTAGTAGCGCGAGATTTGCTAAGGCGTTGCTCGTGGGAACACCCTGCGGCAATTCGTTATGCCAGGTCGTGAGCTTTGTCAGTAGTCCTGTGGCTTCTGGCCCGAAGCCAATTGATTGGAAGACGGCTTGAACTCTTCGTGGACAAATACTCGGAAAACATTGCGCGACGTCCATCTTAAAGATCACTTCTTGATTGGTGTGCATACCCGCATTTTCAATCGGTGACTTGCCTTTTACTCCACCCATGACGCAGGGCAACAGTGGTACTTTGCTCAAAATGTTGTCGTAAATCTTGCGTTGAAGCAGTTTCAATTTCTCGCTCGGAACGAAGAGTATTCGGTCTGAACCATCAGGTTTTTTGCGAGGTCGCCGAAAATACTCTTTGTCTAGGCGAGACACAATATGATTGATCTCACCTGGCGACATTTTTAGGAGTGCGACCAGTTGTTTTGTGTTCGAGATTGAGAACAATCTATGACGCGTCACGTTTTATATCCTGACGAGAAGCATCACCAGAGTTTTCAATGACCATATGATCGATCCTCAAGAGCATTTCCCTGAGTTTGTCTAGATCACTTGTCTGAACTCCTGGAAGAGGTTCCCCTTGAAATACAAACAGCATAGCTATAGGTACTCCTAGTGCAACTGCCAGGCGATTCAAGAACGCCAGACTTGGATCACGTTTGTCACTCTCTATTAGAGAAAGATAGTTGGCGGACACTTTCAATTTCTTAGCAATGTCTCGCTGAGTAAGATTTCGCGCAGTTCGAATTAGCTTTATAGCATTCCCGAGGGTCACCGTTGCTCCGTCCAGAAACGAGTATCCGGTAGATTAGCGAAGTAGCTTGATGACGAGATTCATAAGTTTCATCTGCGCATTTCGTAAAACCCTAAAGAATTCCTCAGGTGGACCGTTCTGCTCGATGCGCTTCAGTCGCTTTATATAGTCTTCAAGTTCTCGTGCCAATCTACCGGCTGTGGTGGTTGACGTGCTGTTCGACACTACCCGATTTGCAATCCGGGAAGCATGTTCCAGCACACGTATGGCTTGTTGTTGCGTGGTATGGGTGCGTGCCAATTCCAGTCCTCCTATATTGAAGTCAGTGCTGTTTCCCACCCTAAGATGGGCCACCTCACTCCGCGAAAGCGAAACTCGCTTGCGCATGCCGCTATCCCGACAAATCAAATTTCAAGTTGCCGGGTTAGACGGAAGGCGAGAATCGTAAACCTCGATTTCCAGAGCTCAACAAGGGAACGAGCGTTCACGCTTCAGCCTTCAACTGCCACGTGGGAAAACCTTCACACATGCCACCAAGAAGGGACCACGCAAGAGCAGAGGACTTCGACGCACCATGCCATACGTTTCAATTTTTTCAAAGAGCCGGGCTTACGCCCACTTTCTGATTTGCAATGTACCAATAATCACACTGTGTGTCAACATAATATTTCTATTGGGCGTATTAATAGCTCCGATAGGACGTCTTCATAATCGGACGAGCCCTTGGTTCTTCGTAATGATATGAGGCGAATGTAAAGCGTATATAGCGACTACTGGCGCCGCCTTCCGAGGCACGGATTTTCGCGGAAGATGACACCGTCAAGAAATGGAAGGAAGCTCGGGACGCCGTGTTTTTATGGTCACAATCTGATTCTGCGGTTACTCGGATTCCAGAATGGGTACTTTGATCTGGGATTGGAAACTGAAATTCAGGATCGGATCAACATGTTCCCCAAGATTTGGGGCACAGGTGAAAGAGGGAGTTCTTTTTTCACTCTAGCTTTCCACCATAGGTTAGTAACAACGCCGCTGCCAAGAAAGCCATTCCGAACGAGAAAGTCCAGAGTTGGATGTAAAACAATTTCCACGTTCGTTTGCCCATGACTCGAAGTTCCCGACTTGATGGCGCACCCACGGTCTTGCGGAGCTTTCTGGCAGTACCCTGAACATCACGGAGTCGATTGATCGTACACCACATACCGCTGATCGCAGCGATTGCAAGAGACAAGAGGGAAAGTATCAGCGCGTATCGTGCGCAAGGCGGGGGAATGAATTCTTTGTCCCTGAGTAGTGCAAAGATGTAACCCAGAGCAGCGATTGTGAGCGTCAAAATGAAATTCAGGGTGAAACCGAGTTGGTCGATTGCAAGTCTCTGCCATCGGACGAATCGTTCCTTGTTCACTACGATGTCCTGTTGGCTCGTTGCGATAGCGTCGGAATTCGCGTCTGCCATTCTGTCCGCCAGTTGCACTATTCTCCAAAACGATTCATGCGCACGCCGAAATCCGACCGCTGTTTTCTTTTGACCATTGCCATAATGCGCGGTCGAGGGTTCGCAGGCTAACTTTGTGTTTGAATGCCAGGAGGCTGCATTCCCGCAAGTAGTCGATGTAGAAACTAGCAGAGCCATCCCATTTGCTCAGGCCGAGAGACTGCAGGGCGCGGACATCGATCACCGTGTATTTTTCGGGATTGATGGTGGTCAGAATGGCGGACGCCATAGGGATGCCGACACCATGCAGTGTGTCCAAAATCTCGACCGCCAACCTCTCGGTAGTCCGTATATCGCTGGCGAAACGAAGTGCCTTGGCAATCTCAGCATCGGTGTTGTCGTCGATGAAGGCGATCTTACGTGCGGACTTCCAACGGACGATCACTTTTAAGTTTTCGCGGCTGTAATCCCCAGCCACTATCTTTCTGCCAGCAGCGAAAGCCTCATTATCTTGCTCAGGGCCGTACCGCTGCGCCAGCCTTTGGATTTCCGAAGGATCGAATTGCAGACTGAAGTTGCGCGGATTCATGCCGGAAAGTGTACTACTTTCCCTCGCCGCGCTGTCTCACGAAAGTAGTACATCGTCAACATTAGCATGGCGTATTATTGCCTCGTCGCCGGGTGCCCCACCCTTCGTTTTTTGAAGGGTGGGATTCCACATCCGCCCACCGCTTGGGGTCTTTCACTCACTTCATTCTTCCTGTGAATAGTGGAATACGCTTTCGAGTGGTTTGCCGAACACAGCAGAGATTCGGAATGCCGCTTCCAGTGACGGCGAGTATTTCCCCTGTTCGATGGCGTTCACGGTTTGGCGAGTGACCTTGATTTTTTCCGCTAACTCCTGTTGCGTCATCTCTCCATGCTCGAAGCGCAGTCGTCTGATTTCGTTGCGGATCGCGCCCATGTCAGGCACCACGCCGGTATTGGATGATCTGGCAGGCGGAGCGCATGATCTCCGCTGTCACCAGAATGAACAGCAGGGAGTTCGTGTTGAAGACGATCGGAGGATTGAACGCGCCGAAAAAGCAGGCGAGCGCGACGCTCGTCGCGAGGCCAGCGTAGGCGACGCGCATGGCCCTGAGCTCGATCAGTTTGTCGCGCTCGTCGCGCGGCGCTTTCGCTTCCCTGGGCGTAAAAATCGCGACCGCGGTTGTCAGCACGATCTGCACAACCACCAGCGCGATGATTGTCTCCAGCAGCCCGCCGAAGTGGAAGCCTCCGGCCCTCGGCCCGGCGTGAATCACCGACCAGAAGTACAAGCCATAAATGCCCGACATCGATAGCATCGATATCCAGGCGCTCTTTTCGCGGAAAGACATTGAAAGAACCTCCTTAACCTTTCTGTGTCTATGTTTCACGACATACTGTATGTTATTCTATACTTGATGTCAAGTATATGCGACTTTGTTGGCCGCAGGTCGCTCCTCGAGAGCAAGAAGCGGGATTTCCCCACAAGTCCACACTAAGATTCTTCATCACACCATCCGGTGACCGCTATCACAGACACGCAACTCACCCAATGCGACAATGACCCCTGACCGACAAATAACCGGCAAAGCCGGAGGCTGTCTTCAAGAAGGTCCGAGAAGCCGCAGCCGCCAGTTACTCTTTGATAAACTAAGCTGTTCAGCCGAATGTGGGCCAACTACTGCGGAAAAACGCGGCGAATCCGTCCCAAAACCGCCCCAAAACGGGAATTTAGGCCGAAAAACGGGCTTAAGTCCATATCCATGTAGTTGT
>Ga0209647_1004690_pt1 | contig 10200 bp, 11 predicted proteins | sample GraSoi_2013_60cm_FD_185827 | JGI IMG/M metagenome (GOLD analysis project Ga0209647, IMG submission 185827) | Grasslands soil microbial communities from the Angelo Coastal Reserve, California, USA - Sample 9_17_2013_60cm (SPAdes) (version 2) | ecosystem: Environmental > Terrestrial > Soil >...
CGAGGAAGGGCTGCGGCTGTGGCATCGCACGCTGGACAACAAGGCCGCCGAGCAAATGGCGGCGCAGCAGGGCGCTGACTATCGCTACGTCGCGGAGCGCTTTGACGACGACGACTCCTGCCATCTCTTCCTCGCGTGGCTGCATGGGGAGCCGGTCGCCACGTGCGAGCTGCTGCTGGGCGCGGGAGTGGCCGGTATCTACTGCGTAGGGACGCTGCCCACCGCGCGCCGCCGGGGCATCGGCTCCGCCATCGTGCTCGCCGCCCTGCGCGAGGCGCACGCCGCGGGCTACCGCGTCGGCGTCCTCGGCTCCAGCCCGATGGGCCTCGGCGTCTACCAGGGGCTTGGCTTCGTGGAATATTGTAAGCTTACTATGCACAGCATGCGGCTATGAGTCGTTAAGGGCAAAGGAGCAGCGTCATGCGTCTCGGATTGAGTCTGGGATACTGGGGGGCGCGGCCGGCCGATGCGGTTCCGCTCGTGCGGGAGGCGGAGTCGCTCGGCTTCGATTCCGTATGGACCGCGGAGGCGTATGGCTCGGATGGCGTGACGCCGCTGGCCTGGGTCGGCGCGCAGACCACGCGCATCAAGCTGGGCACTGGCATTCTGCAGATGCCGGCGCGCACGCCGGCCATGACGGCCATGACGGCCGCGACCCTGGACCTGCTGAGCGGCGGCCGCGTGCTGTTGGGGCTAGGCGTCTCCGGCCCGCAGGTGGTCGAAGGCTGGCACGGGCAGCCCTATGGCAAGCCGCTGGTGCGCACCCGCGAATACGTCGAGATCGTGCGCACCATCTGGCGGCGCGAGCAGCCGCTGGACTTCCAGGGCGAGGAATATCACATCCCCATCCAGGGCGGCACCGGCCTGGGCAAGCCGCTGCGCATCACCATTCACCCGCAGCGCGAGCGCATTCCCATCTACCTCGCCGCGCTCGGCCCCAAGAATGTCGAGCTGGCGGGGGAGATCGCCGACGGCTGGCTGCCCATCTTCTATGCGCCCGCGCGCGAGCAGGTGTATCTCGGCCCGCTCGACGCCGGCCTGGCCAGGCGCCAGAGCACGGAGCCCTACGACATTGCGCCCGCTGTGACGGTGGTGCTGGGCGACGACGTGCAGGCGTGCCGCGAGATGGTGAAGCCGACGCTCGCGCTTTATATCGGTGGCATGGGAGCGCGCGGCAAGAACTTCTACAACGACCTCGCGCGCCGCTACGGCTACGAAGACGCCGCGCGCGAGATTCAGGATCTCTACCTGGACGGCAAAAAGAAGGCCGCCACAGCGGCGGTGCCGGACGCTCTGGTGGACGACGTGGCGCTCTGCGGGCCGCGCGAGCGCATCGCCGAGCTGCTGGAGCCATGGAAACGCTCGCGTGCGACCACGCTGATCGTGGGAACAAGCCAGCCGGAGGCGCTGCGCGTGATGGCGGAGCTGGCGTTGTAGGCCAGGCGTGCGGAGGTCGGGGGCCGGCATCGCTGACAGCGGTCTCCGGCCCGCCGCCAGCTGCGCATAGAGCAACCGCCGTTGGCGGACTGTCGTATCATGGCAGGGACACAACACACCCCGCACGCCGCGCGATCAGGAGGATGCCAACATCTATGCCTAAGATACCGATACCCGACCTTTCAGATCTCTTCAATCTGATTCCCCGCTTCGGCGACCAGCTGCGTGACCACCGCACGCTGCGCGGCAAGTCAATCGAAGAAGTGGCCGCGGCGGCTGGCCTCGCCCCCAGCGCCCTCAGCGACATGGAGCTAGGTAGGCGCGCCGCTCCCCCGGCGGACGTGGTCGAAGCCCTGGCCGACGCGCTGGGCCTGAGCGGGGACGAGCGTAAAACGCTGACACAAGCGGCCCGGATGGAAAAGCCCAGCGTGCGTGCTGTCTTCGGACGCCCCGAGCCGCAGACGGAGCGGCCCGCGCTGCCGGCGGCGATCCTCGTCTTTCTCATTGCCGACATTCGCGGCTACACGCGCTTCACCGAGCAGCATGGCGACGAAGCGGCGGCGCGGCTCACAGCGCGCTTCGCCGATGTCGCCCGCATCATTCTTGAGCACTGGGACGGCCAGCTTGTCGAGGTGCGCGGTGACGAGGTACTAGGCGTCTTCGCCTCCGCGCGCCAGGCGCTGCGCGCCGCGCAGGATCTGCACACGCGCTACGCGGAGGAGTCACGCACGCATGCCGACTGGCCAGCGGGCATCGGCATCGGGCTGGACATTGGCGAGGCGGTGCATGTCGAGGATGGCTATCGCGGGGCGGCGCTCAATCGTGCGGCGCGCTTGTGCAGCCTGGCCGGGCCGGGCGAGGTGCTCGTCTCGACGGGCGTCGTCTACGTCGCGCCGCAGGTGGACGGCATGGCCTATGTGGCGCGCGGGCAAGAGCAGCTCAAAGGCTTCGATCGACCCGTTCCCATCCTGCTGGCGGCCCCGAATCCGGCCGGGAGCGTGGTCGAGGCGGGTCCAGACACCGCGGACGACCTCTAGGCGCGTGCCCATCGCAGCAGGGGGGCGTTGAAGCATGCTGACTGCTGAGCGCGTCATCGCGTTGTTGGGGCTGCAGCCGCTGCCACTCGAAGGCGGTCACTTCCACGAGACCTTTCGCGCGGGCGAGCTGATCGAGCGGGAATGCCTGCCCCAGCGCTATGCCGGCGCCCGGCCGCATGGCAGCGCGATCTACTATCTGCTGCGTGACGACACCTTCTCGGCGCTGCATCGCCTGCACTCGGACGAGGTCTACCACTTTTACCTCGGCCAGCCGGTCGAGCTCCTGCATCTGTATCCTGATGGGCATGGCGAGGTCTTCGTGCTGGGTCCCGATCTCGAAGCCGGGCAGCGCGTGCAACTGGTGGTGCCGCACGGTGTCTGGCAAGGGTCGCGGCTGAGGTCCGCTGCACCTGGACACTTCGCGCTACTCGGCACCACGATGGCGCCGGCCTACGATCCCGCAGACTTCGAGCTGGGTGAGCGCGCGGACTTACTCGCGCACTTTCCCGGTCACGCCGAGCTGATTCGCGCACTGACACCGCAATGAAACCCGCCCGAGCGATGCGCTAGCGAAGGGAGCACGACGACTCATGGACAGCGCGAACCCGGCGCCTATGTCCGCGCCGCCAGCGGTGGGCGAGCTGCTGGACTTCTCTGGCAAGGTCGCGCTGGTGACGGGGGCCAGCAGCGGGATCGGGCGTGGGATCGCCGCACGCTTCGCGGAAGCCGGCGCGCGCGTGATGGCGCATTACCACAGCAACGCTGCCAGCGCGCAGATGGTCGTCGAGCGCATCACTGTCGCCGGCGGGCAGGCTATGGCCCACCAAGCCGACCTCACACAGCCAGACGAGGTGGCGGGGCTGATCCGCGCCACCACCATGGCCTTCGGCCGGCTCGATGTGCTCGTCAACAACGCCGGCATCTATCCACTGGCAACGCTCCTTGAGATGACGCCAGCCCAGTGGGACGAGGTGATCGACGCCAACCTGCGCAGTATGTTTCTCTGTACGCAGGCCGCCGCGCGCCAGATGATCGCGCAAGGCCAGGGCGCGGGTGGGGTGATTGTCAACATTACCTCGATCGAAGCCGAGAATCCAGCGCCGAGTCACAGCCACTACAACGCCGCCAAAGGCGGGGCGCTCATGTTCACGCGCGCGGCGGCCGCGGAGCTGGGGCCGCATGGGATTCGCGTCAATGCGGTGGCGCCTGGATTGATGTGGAGCGAAGATATCGAGCAGATCTGGCCGGATGGCGTCGCGCGGTTTCGCGCGGCGGCGCCACTCGGGCGCCTGGGCATGCCAGCGGATGTCGCCGACGCCTGCCTCTTCCTGGCCTCGCCGGCCGCGCGCTGGATCACGGGCGCGAGCCTGACCGTGGACGGCGGGGTGATGGCGCACCAGATCTTTTGAGTGGCGCGGGAACACTTCAGGTGGGCTGCGGATAGAGGGGCTAGTCGGCGAAGACGGCGGCACCGCCGCCCCGCGCTCCATGCCCCCATTCCTCAGTGTGGAGAGGATACTATGCTCCCCGTGGGGCGCCTCACCGCCTGGGCCGGCTCGTCGTCTAGCCGCCCGGCGAGGTTGAGCCGGTTGGGGGAGGCCAGGCGGCCTGCGCCAGCGCCCGTTCGTGCGCGCTGACCATTGGGATATGCGGAAAGACGCGATGCGCCTCGACATTGACCGCCAGCAGGGCGCCGAATCGATACAGCACCAACGCCACCGCGCCGGTCAGGTTGCCCCGGTCGTCGAAGGTTCGCCCGCCGCCGAACACGCAGCCGAGCTCAGGTGGCGACGATGACCCTAGCCACAGGTAGGCGTGGTCGGTGAGGCTGATCGTTGTCTGATCGGGCGAGGCGCGCAGGACGTCGAGGTAGTGTGCGCCGATGACGCAGGTGAGCGGGTCGCGCGCTGGCGACCCCTGCGGGACCGCCGGGATCAGACGGACCTGCCAGCTGCCATCCACTCGGCGCACGCCTACCTGCACACTGCCTGCCTGTTGTGCCGTGGGTGGGCCGGGGGGCCCGTCGGCAAGCACGACCTGGCCGTCCGCGCCGCGATAGCGCCAGGAAATATCCGCGTAGGCATTCAGCAGCCACTCGTCCGCGCTGGGCTGCGCCCAGGGAGCGGCATCCGAGCAGAGAATCGCGCAATGTGCGTCCGGGGCGGGCTGGAGGTCGCGCGAGAGTGTATAGGTTGGCTCGGCGGTGAGCCGCTCGCCTGCGACGGTCACCTGCGCGTCGGCGCCCAGATAGTGATCGCCCGGCGCGAGCACGCCTTGCCCCTCAGCAGCGGCGGCATCTAGCGTCCGCTGGGTCGCGTCCGCCAGCGCGTTGGCCTGCGCCGATGGCAGGCGGTCGACGGTGCCGCGCAGATCGAGCAGCCGCGTGAACGGGCCGTCACTGACGAGGAAATCGATGACTTGGGGATCAATTGGGCAGGTGTCGCGCGGCGCCGCGGGCACGCTGAGGGTGCAGCGCAGCACGGGGAAGGGATCGGCACGGTACTCTAGCTGGTGGCGGCCGCGCGCCAGCCCGAAGGTGATCAGCTGCGGCGGGCTGGTTTGGGTCGCGGGCTGCCCAGGAGTCACCTTCGGCCCGGGGCGCCCGTCGATCAGCAGCGTGCCCCACGGCACCGGATCCTCCACCACGAAACGATCGTTGCCGTCCAGCAGCGCTGTGGTCGCGGTGGGGGTCGGGCCGAGCACGGCGCCGACGACGGCGGAGCGCGCCCCCGGCGTCACGGCGACCAGCACTGCCAGTGCCAGCAGCAGCACGCCGAGGATGGCACTCGCGCGCAGCAGCCGCTCTCGCGGGCCCAGGCGTGTCGCCAACGGCGAGCGCGCCTGTGTGGGGGACGAAAGGCTCCCGCGCTCGCCAGGTGCTTCGTGCTTGAGCGGCACGACATCGATGTCGAACTCGTCCATGGACCTCCCCAAGCCGTCGTCAGGAGCAGGCAGGCGTCACAGCGCGGGCGTTGCGGCGCTGCTTGTGCCATTGTAACGCGCCAGCTACCTCTACAAGGCATGGCGGCGGGATCAGCGGCCGGCGGCGAAGATCGTCCGCCAGGAGCCGCGGGCCCAGCTCACGTCGAGCGCGTAGCAACCTGCGGCGGGGATGAAGAGGAATGACCCCCACTCATGCCAGCCGGTGTCCACCTCCCCGTGGTCGATGCCGCCTTGAATGTGGAACATCACCATGTACGGGTTGGTGTTGCCGTTGCCCCACCAGCCGAACGCGCCACTACTGATATTCGTCGCGCGTACGGTGGCAGACGTCACGCCAATTGGGCCCACCTCCATCTCCCAGAGGATTTTGAGGGCGGGGTAGTCGATGGCCTCAAGGCTTCGCGACTCCAGGTGGATGGTGCCGTGCGGGAAGTACGCGTCCGGGATCCAGATCGGCGAGGCGCCGAAGAAGCGCACCGGGCCGGAGAAGCTGCCGAACTGTCTGAAGTCGCGCGTCTGGACCGGCGGCGCGGTGGGGCAGGTAGTAGGCGGTGGGGCGAGTGGCGCTGTGAGCGGAAAGGGATTGGGCGGCTGCGCCGTCGCAGTGGGCAAGGGCGTAGGCTGCGGCCGCACCAGCGTGGTGGCGCAGCCGCTCACGAACAGCAGCGCCAGCAGCATGCCGATGACGACGCAGCAACGGCGGCCCATCTGGCTCTCCGTTTCACTCACTCACGGAATCTTCGCTCGTGTGGCGACCATTGTACAGCGAGGGAGCAGGGTGCGGAAGGGGCGATGCCCAATCGGTCTGGGCGGCTGAGACTTGGGCTCCCCTTCTTCCCGCGGAGGAGAGTCACACGAGCGGAGCATCTCTTACGCGGAGCGGAGGGCCAAGGTGCCTGACCATGCTCCACACAGCGAACGGCCCCACTCCCACGAGCGGGGAATGGGGCCGGTGTATGCACGAGCGCTCCGCTAGCGGCTGAACGTCGGCTCGCGGTTCGGCTCAAGCCGCCCGCTCGCCGTTTCGCGCATGTCGCGCTCGGCCATGCGGCGGCGCCAGATCGCGATGTAGGTCACCATCGCGGTGACGAACAGGCCGAAGCCGAACGCGCGCGTGCGCTTCCAGGCAGAGTTGACGTTCTTGCCTGTCTGGCGCACGGCCTGGCGTGTCTTCACACCGGCGGCCGTCGCCTTGGCCGCCACAGGCATAACGCCCCTGCTCACCTTGGCCGCGGCAGCGGTGGACGCCGCCACGGCGGCACCGGCACCGATGGGCATCTTATCCATGCGGCGTTGGGCCTGCTTGCGCATCTGCTGCGTGGTGCTGCGCCGGCGCCAGAACATAAGCGCCGCCAGCGGCAGCAACAGTCGCGCCGGCTTATTTTGCTCCCTGCGCCGCAGTGGCAGTGTCGCCAGCCACCCGGCAATCAGCAACTTAATGGCTGTGCTGCGCTCGTTGAGCTGGTCCGCGAGGTTTTCCCGCAGCGGAGCCGTGCGTCGCCCGCGGAAGCCTGCTCGGGTCGGCGCGCGCTGGCCACGCGGCACTTCACGCGCCGTTGCCAGGCTCTCCTGGGCGCGGCTAACGAGATCGGCCGCCACGAGCGCGCCTATCGCTGCCGCCGTTTTGTCGCGCAGGGCGCTCGTCGCCTCCGGAGCACGTTTAGTCTGCTCGCGCAGGTAGTCCAGCGTGCCGCCGCCACTGCGGGTCATCGTGCCGTTCAACGCACGCGCCGCCGTCTTGCGCCGGCGCGCAAACCAGAATGCGGCGCCTCCCACAGCCAGCGGCGCCACGACCATCGGCACGTGCCGCCAGCGGAAGCCACCGATGCGGTCCGCGGCGTCATCCGGATACATGTCCAGGCCGTACAGCTCGTCGTCGGGAGTGACCCCAGGGCCTGTCACCACCTCGATGACTTCGACGGTGTCAGGCGGCGGCTCGCCGAGCGTCGGGTCGGCGCCCAGCGGCGTGTTGCCCGTCCTTTCCCGCTCCGAGGGCATGCCGTTCAGGTATGATTCGTTGCGCATACCAAAAGGATCGGTCGTATCTGTATTATCCATGCCACTCATGCCAGCCGAGCTCATCAGGGATCCCCTCCTTTACTCGATTGCGATTCGCGAACGCTCAATGTCGCGCCGGCGCGCTCCGGCATGTCTTAGTGCCCTGTGCACATGCGCTGGGCACGGCAAACGACCGGCAGTTTTCTGCACATCAAAGCAGAGCCTCGCACGTTTCATGCCGAGAATCCCGTCTACCGGCGTCTTTTCCGCCCTGTCACATCCACGGCGAGCCGGGAATCGTGGGCCGTCATGACTAGCTGACAGCAGAAAGCCGTCTATCGGCGTCTGGCGGCTAGTCGGTCAAGATCGTAGGTCATTGCGCGGGGGAGTCATCCACGCGTGCCGGGCATTCCTCTGTGGTCGAGACCACCTCTTGAGAGGTGACGCCAGTTACTGGCGGATGAGCCGGTCAGGCAGCGTAGGGGAAGGGAGGCAGCGGGTATGCATCGGTATTGTGTGCGCGGCCAGGCGAGCGATGGGTGGAGCAAGGTCTACACCGTTCGCACGGTGCTGGTGACGGCGCGCACCTACTCCCAGGCGCGCTGGTGGGGCACCAAGCTCTTGCGCTGGCACGACGTGCCGTTCGTGCGCGTGTCGTTGCAGCGGGAACCGGAGCGGCCCAATGAATGGCAGGCAGGAAAGTGATGCCCGCACGTAAGTACCCATCCGGGCCGGATGACAGCGGCGTCTTGCCGTTCAGTTGCAGCACGAACGTGTCCAACGACGTGCTAGAGCACCTTCGCCGCGCCAAGCTCGGCAGTGCGGCGATGGAGTTCTGCCTGTATATGCATCGGCGCACCTTCGCCGGCAGTGCCAGCCACCTCACCTGCAACCGTCGCAGCGCCTCCGCTTCCTCCGCGCTCACCACCGTGCCGTCCGGCAACTCGCACGTCATGTTCGGCGGGAGGCTCACCGGCTTCTTGGGTACTGGCGCGTCCAAGACGCGTGTGAGCACGATCAGGGCGATTATGCTGAGCACTCACGCGCCGACAGGCACCACTATCAGCGGCATGGCGGCATCTAGATCAAACACGGCTCGCTCCCTTCACCGCCTCGTAGGCCGCGCACGCTTCCTGGTACGCCCGCTTTGTGTGATGGAGCTTCACCAGCAGCCTCACGTCATTGCCTGGCACGGCGTTCAGCACGTAGTCCGAGAGCGCCCGGTTGTACTCCGCGCTGGCGTTCTGGACCCGTTCCCAGGCGAACTCGCGCCGCCAACAGAGCGCGCACAGTCGCGTGTTCGGGCGCTGCTCTGCCGCCTCAGCGTCCACGCCGGCCACAATTGCCGGCACCACAGGCCGGCCACAGGTGCAAGAGGTCATGTCGGTGGTCCTTTCCATTCCGCTAGCCGCTTGTCTGCCCACATCACGGCCCCGTCGGGTGCTAGGTATTCCACGTGCCAGGTCGGATGCACTATCCAGCGCGTCCCCTTGTAGGGGCGCTCGTCTGGCCGCACGATGAGATGCGCGCCCGTCGAGCCGGTGATGGTGCCAAGCTGGCCCTCGTAGCGCACGCGGCCCATACGCATTGCGGGCATGCGGTAGTAGGCGCGGATGTAGTAGAGGCCCGTCGTCCCGTGCGCCTGTCGCTCCCGACGTAGTGCCTTCTCGCTGTCGAATGGTCGCCTCATTCCGCTCTGCCTCCGCTGTCTGGCCGTCCGTTGATGGTGGCGTGTCATCTTCTAACGGATGGCCATGGACAAATAAAAAGCACCCACGCACTGGCTTACCGCCAGTATAGCGCTATCGGCAATCGGCTGCTACGCCCGCACTGCCGCGCGTACCTGTCTGCCGCTCATGTACTCGCAGTCGCTTCCGCTAGGCGACGCAAAAGGCGTACGCGGCGAGTTCGTACCCGATGAAGGAGACCGCGAGCCCGACCAGCGCAAGGGTGCCGAACACCTGCGCCGTCCTGGCCGCGCACACCGCTCGTAGGGCACCGACGGGAGCGGCACGGCTGGCGATGAGGGCACAGACCCACGCGATGCGCAGCCACTACCGGCGCCGACGCACTCGTCATGTGCAGATGTAGACCTAGAGGCGGCAGGAGATAGGGTTGTCATGTCCTCCTGCCGTCTCGCTCCACCGCTGATCGCGGCTCCTGGTCCCGCGCTACTCGATCGTCAGCGTTTGGCCGAGGACCTCCTCGTTGCGCGCGCCGACCGAGATGTGCGCCTGGACGATCTTCCACGCGCCACCCTCGCGATGGGCCACGAGTGTGACGCGCGCGGGCATCTTCGTGCCGTCGGGCATCTGGATGGTGGGCTGATCGGCTGCCCAGCCGACGCTGCCCTCCTGGTGCGCCTGCGGGTTGCCTGCGACGACACGCACACCGCCCGCGCCCATCTCCCGCAGTTGGGCCGTCACGACCCGCTCCAGCGTCGGGTAGTCGGACCACCATTCGGCCGGATCGGTGCCGATGCATAGCACGCCCGGCTGGCGCGAGAACGTGGTGACGAACGAGGCATCACCCGTCGTCATGGCCTGGTAGAGACTCTTCGTCAGGTCGCGCAGTTCCGGTGATGGCTCCATCGCTACCCTCCCTTCAGTGCGTGCCGGTGCTCCGCTCCCTGGCCGCGCAGTTCGGGACCGACCATGGGAACCGGACGCGGCGCGCAAGCACGCGACTAGTATACGACGAGCAGCGCGAGCAGCACCGCCGCCACGCTGATGATGAGCCGGCACAGGCGTGCTCGCGGCGAGAGCCGCGGCCCCAGGCCACTTAC
>Ga0209647_1004692_pt1 | contig 10197 bp, 6 predicted proteins | sample GraSoi_2013_60cm_FD_185827 | JGI IMG/M metagenome (GOLD analysis project Ga0209647, IMG submission 185827) | Grasslands soil microbial communities from the Angelo Coastal Reserve, California, USA - Sample 9_17_2013_60cm (SPAdes) (version 2) | ecosystem: Environmental > Terrestrial > Soil >...
ACGGAGAGGTTCCAACCGGCATCAGAACGACGTCCTGATCCGGCGAGACCAGAGCGCGATATCATCTGTGTAGCACGGTTGGATTATGCCAAAGGAGTCGATGTACTGCTGCATGCGTGGGGAAGGATGCTACGTGAACCCGCTGAATGGCGTGCGCATCTGAAACCCAGGCTACACCTGGTTGGCGAAGGTGTGTGCAGAGCGCAGATGGAGCGTATTGTTGCCGGGCTAGGCATCCAGGACAGCGTGGAGTTTTTGGGATTGCGAACAGATGTAGTCGAGCTCCTACAACAATCCTGGGGCTTTGTGATGCCTTCCCGCTGGGAGGGCATGCCCAATGCTTTACTAGAAGCTATGGCATGTGGCCTGCCTTGCGTGGCCACACGCGTGAGCGGTAGCGAGGATATCATCTCTGATGGTGTAAACGGCTTACTGGTGGAACCGGAACAACCTGCTGAGCTGGCCCAGGCACTGCGCCGCAGCATAGAGGATACTGACCTTGCGCAAAGACTGGGCCGGGAGGGACGGGCAACCGTGGTTCGCGATTATCAACTGGCCACCATCGTTGAGCAGTGCCTGGAACTCTACCGCCGCCTCCTTGCAGGAGAGAAAAACGTATTGCCCCTTGCATTAGAAGGAAAAGGAAATTGATGAGCAGCCCACGTATCTACATCGTTATAGCTACTTTTCTACCATTCGTTGGCGGAACCGAAAAACAGGCGCTTGCGCACGGACACGGCTTGCGTGAGAGAGGCTATGAAGCGACCATCATTACATTCAGCTACAGCAGAACCTGGCCGCAACGTGAAGTGATGGAAGGTGTACCGGTTATTCGTATAGCTGCCCTACTGCTGAGAGGCCGAGAAAAGCTACCGAGGCTTCTTCAAAAACTAGTATACCTGTTGGCTATGCTTGTTATGGGCTGGACGCTGTGGAGGCAGCGCCATTACTATGATCTCTTACATGTCTATCAGCTCAACTTTCTGACAGTGGTAGCTGCGCTGCTGTGCCGATTGGCTGGCAAACCGATGCTCGTTGCAGTACGTTCCGCGGACTCTGGTTCGTCCACAAGCTCACACGACAAAACGTCATTGCTTGCCGGACCGCTTGATGTTACTGCACCATGGCTACAAGTCGATGAGCGACTGCAAGCCATTAACGGGAGGGTTAAAGTCGGTAGCGATTTAGAGATGTTGGCACGCATGGGAAAGCCTGTTGTACGATTTCTATCTTCTTTGCTCCGTAGCAACCATGCTGTAGTGATTTTGCTTAGTTCGCGTATGAAGAGCTCCCTTGCCGAACATGGTTTTAATCTGCCTGATATGCAGCTCATTCCTAATGGAGTGGACATCACCCGTTTTAACCCTGCTCATGTAGATACTGCTCTCGATGGGCGAGAGCAGGTCGCCGTCTGCGTCTCTAAATTGCGCTACGAAAAGGGCATTGATGTGCTACTGCAGGCATGGTGCCTGGTACACCAGCAGGCACCGCAAGCGCGGCTGATCATTGTGGGCGATGGCGGTCTCCGATTCCAGCTCGAGTGTCTGGCAAAGGCACTTGGTATTGCGCATAGTGTCGAATTTACGGGTTTACAGAGTGATATACCGGCCCAACTCCACCGAGGCAGTTTAGCAGTACTTCCCTCCCGTTGGGAGGGTATGCCTAATGCTCTCCTGGAGGCGATGGCGTGCGGCTTACCCTGCGTGGCAACACGCGTCAGTGGGAGCGAGGATATTATTCGGCATGGGGTCAATGGCCTGCTTGTGGAGTCTGAAGATTATCGGGACATGGCACTGGCACTTCTTACCCTACTGCATGATCCGCTGTTGGCCCAAAAGTATGGTCAGGCTGCCCGCGAAACGGTCGAAAGTCACTACTCGCTTGAACAGGTTATGGATAGATATGTAGAACTTTATCAAAGAATTGCAGAGTACGGATGTCAGACCGCAGGGGATACACCACCTTCTAGAACTTGCCAGTTGTCGTCTTAGGGTACCCCTCGTATGCTTGAGAAGCACCCGGGGCTTCTCAGTTGTGAAAGGATTGAAGTCAATGTGCGGAATAGCCGGATTTATTGATGTAGAGCGCAGTCGTGACAACGCGGAGCAGCTCATCGACCGCATGTGCCAGGTCATTCGCCACCGTGGGCCAGATGACCAGGGGGTATGGGTGGGTGACGGTGGCGCCTTGGGCATGCGCCGTCTCTCGATCATCGACCTGGCTGGCGGTAATCAACCGATTTTTAACGAAGATCAGAGCATTCTCGTCATCTTGAATGGGGAAATCTATAACTATCGTGAACTGCAAAAAGAGCTTCAGGAGCGTGGTCATCACTTTCGTACGAATAGTGACACCGAGGCCATCGTTCACGCCTACGAGGAGTACGGGGACGACTGTGTCAGGCACCTGCGCGGGATGTTCACCTTCGCCATCTGGGATAGAAACCGCCAGCGCTTGCTAGCGGCCCGCGACCGCTTTGGGAAGAAGCCGCTGAATTACTACTGGGATGGGCAGAGACTGATTTTCGGCTCGGAGATCAAATCCATCCTGGAGGCTGGTATCCCTCGCGAAGTGAATCACATCGCCCTCGACGAATTCCTCGTGTACCGCTGTGTTCCTGCACCAAATACCCTCTTCAAAGGCGTCATGAAACTGCCTGCTGCCCATATCCTGGTCTACGAAAACGGGCAGATCAGTACGAAGTGTTACTGGGAACTGCCCTTTACACCAACTTGCCGGGACGATGAAGCCACAGCGATCGAACGCACAAGGGCGCTCCTGAAAGATGCCGTCGAAGTTCGTTTGATGAGCGAGGTTCCCCTGGGAGCCTTTCTCAGCGGTGGGATCGATTCGAGTATTGTGGTCGGATTGATGAGTTCGATGATGTCACAGCCCGTCAAAACCTTCTCCATCGGCTTCGAGGAGGATGATTTTAGTGAACTTCCCTACGCTCGGCAGATCGCGCAGCATTTCGGTACCGATCACCACGAGTTTTTTGTCCGGCCAGAACTTATTTCAGTGCTACCACAATTGGTCTGGGCATATGACGAACCTTTCGCGGATGCCTCGATGCTCCCCACGTATTATGTCTCCAAGCTGGCGCGAGAACACGTCACCGTCGTCCTCACCGGCGATGGCGGTGACGAAATCTTTGGCGGCTATACACCCTATAGACGTGAATGGTTAATCAGCCGCATTCCTCCCATGCTACGCTCCCTGCTAGGATTTGGCAGCAGGTTTATGCCCGATGGCATGCGTGGCAAAAATCGGCTCGGTAGCTTGCTTCGTGACCTTCCTACGCGTTTCGTGCAGTCCCAGATGCTCTTCGCTGCTGACTCGCGTTCCTCGATGTACAGTCCAGAATACTTCGCTCAGGTGCGTGACCATAATCCATACGAACGGCTCATCAGTGAATTCCGTGCGGTATCAGATCTCGATGTAAGGGCACAATTGCAGTACGTTGATGTACGGGCATATCTCGCTAACGATATTCTGGTCAAAGTCGATAAGGCCAGCATGTTCAACTCACTGGAGACGCGCGCTCCCCTGCTCGACCAATACATGGTTGAATATGTCGCATCCCTGCCCTCGACCATGCGCACGCGCCATGGCGTGTTGAAGTACCTGCTAAAGAAGGTCGCTGCAGATCTGTTGCCTGCCGAAATTCTGACGAGACGTAAACAGGGCTTTGGGGTACCCATCAAGCACTGGTTCCGTGGTGATCTGAACGGCTATGCCTATGAGCTGCTCCTTTCGACACGGGCGCAACAACGCGGCATCTTTAATCCAGAGTTCATTCGCAAACTGCTGAAAGCACACGCCAGTACGAAGTGGGTGAACCATAGTTCAGCGATCTGGACTTTACTTTGCCTGGAGCTCTGGTTCCAGGTTTATCTGGACGAGCCGTCCATGGATGTTGAGCGGCGTATGCAAACGCAGATAACAAGCAATCGTTAGCGGAAAGGGAAAAGCCTATGTGCGGTATTTGCGGTGTCTACAATAGGCGGAGTAGAGAACCTGTCTCACAAGAGTTGATTGAGCGCATGACGCACCTGATTTCCCATCGTGGGCCCGATGACAGTGGAGTCTATCTCGATGCTGACGTAGGGCTGGGCTTTGCCCGTCTTAGCATTATAGATCTAAGCGGTGGCCATCAACCCATGTCGAACGAAACCGGGGACATCTGGATCGTCTTTAACGGCGAAATCTGGAACTATAAGGCACTGCGCAAAGAGCTGATCGAGAAAGGCCACCGCTTCCGCACGACTAGTGATACCGAGACCATAGTCCATGCCTATGAAGAGTATGGCGTGGATTGTGTCGCACGTCTGCACGGTATGTTCGGCTTCGCTATTTGGGATAGTCCAAGGAAACGATTGCTACTTGCCCGTGACCGCGTTGGCAAAAAGCCTCTCTATTATACTCGTGTTGACGGTGACTTCCTGTTCGCCTCTGAGATTAAGTCGCTGCTCTGCCATCCACGCGTTAAGAGGCAAGTCGATGCGCAGGCATTGGCCGACTTTCTCAGTGTGCGCTACGTGCCAGCGCCGGCAACACTTTTTACGAATATCTACAAAGTACAGCCTGGTCACTGGCTACTCTGTGAACAGGATACCATTCATGAGGAATGCTATTGGGATTACACCTTTAGTAAGACCGAGCAGCGTCCTGTAGAAGAGTACATCCTGGGTATCCGTGAGCATATCCGTCGTGCTGTCGAGGAGCGCATGATGGCCGACGTTCCGGTGGGCGCGATGCTCAGTGGAGGAGTAGACTCCAGCATCATCGCTGGTACTATGAGCCAATTGACGAGCCAGCGTGTCCAAACGTTCTGTGTTGGCTTCGACGTGCCAAACTATAGCGAGCTACCCTACGCCAGGCTTGTTGCGGAACACTTCGGCACCGAACATCATGAACTGGTCGTGACATGCTCAGACCTGTCGAAGTACTGGCCTCTGCTCACCTGGCACCGTGATGAGCCTGTTAGCGAACCATCCGACTTAGGCGTGTATCTGGTCTCCAAGCTGGCGCGACAGTATGTTAAAGTGGTACTTTCTGGCGAGGGTGGTGATGAACTCTTTGCGGGCTACCCCAAATACATCGTCGATAGGATGGCAAGATATTATCATGTCCTTCCAGCTTCAATCCGTGACCAGCTGATTACGCCGCTGCTTGACCATCTTCCCTACAGTATGCGCAAGCTCAAGATGGCGGCACGTTCTTTGTCGCAACCAGCGCCCCAGCGCTGGATGAACTGGTTTGGCATTTTCAATGGCCAGTTGAAAGAAGACCTGCTCTCTGCCAGCACTAAGGCCAGCATCGATACCGACGCGAGTCGCGCTTTCCGCCGCTTGCTGGAGAAAAATCCGCAGAGAGACGACCTCTCGTCGATGCTCTACCTGGACACGAAAATTTGGCTACCCGACAACTTGCTTATGAAAGGCGACAAGATGACGATGGCTGCCTCACTTGAAGGACGTATCCCGCTCCTGGACTACAGACTGATCGAGTACGCGGCGAGCATTCCATCAAACATCAAGGTTAAAGGGCTCACAACAAAATACTTGCTCAAGCGCGCCTTCGCAGACTTCCTTCCCGATGCTATTCTAACACGCAAGAAAATGGGCTTTAACGTTCCGACGGGTACCTGGTTCCGCCAAGGTCAACGTGATCTTATCATGCAATTGCTGCTTTCCGAACGTGCTCGCGATCGGGGCTATCTGAATGCTGCATTTGTGGCACGTTTAGTGCGTGACCACCTGGAGGGAAGGGTGAACTATCAAGCACAGTTGTTTACTCTCGCCAGCCTGGAACTCTGGTTCCGCGTCTTTATTGATGCTCCCAGATTAGAGCGTCCATATGGATCGGTTGAAGAATTGCTAGAATCAGGAGAAAAATTGGCAGTTCCCGGTTTGTAGATCGCAATTGTACAAAGAAGGAAACGTGATCAGTATGTCCTCCACATATTCGAGACAGCAAACATCAGAGAAACCTTTGCGCATCTTGCTGGTGACGGGAGTCTATCCGACAGAACAGAAACCGCATTCGGGCACGTTTATCAAAAGCCAGGTCGATTCGCTTATCGCGGCGGGTCTCGAGGTAGAACTGCTCCTTCCAAAACCTGGTCCATCACCGATGCGCTATCTAGCGGCAATTGTGCAGGTCTTCCTCAAGACGCTCACAGGCGGCTTCGACATCGTACATGGACATTATGGCCTCTGGTGCCTAACTGCGCGTATGCAATGGACCACACCCGTTGTTGCTTCCTTTATGGGAGACGATCTGTTAGGCACTGTGACTGCCGGCGGAGACCACAGCAAAAAGGGCGCTGTTGTTGCAGGTATCAGCCGCTACTTATGCCGTCGAGTAGACGCCGTCATTGTCAAAACCGAGGCTATGAAAGAGGCAGCGTCAAGGGGAGATAACATCGTCGTTATTCCCAACGGCGTAGACTTCGAGTTATTCAGCCCTATCCCCCGTATAGAGGCCCGCACTGCACTGGGTTGGGATCAAGACCGCTACTATATTCTCTTCGGCAATGACCCACGCATACCAGTGAAAAATTATCCACTGGCGCAGGCTGCTATCGAGCGTCTGCATGCTAAAGGAATATCTGCCGAGCTGGTGGTAGCTAACGGCTTGCCACAAACAAAAGTTGTGCTGTATATCAACGCCAGCAACGCTCTCATTCTCTCATCGATTGCTGAAGGTTCACCTAACATTGTCAAAGAAACAATGGCCTGTAATGTACCAGTTGTCTCGACAAACGTAGGGGACGTATCTCAGGTCATTGGCCACACCAAGGGTTGTAGGGTATGTCCCCATGATAGCGACGCATTAGCAACAGCCCTTGAGGAGGCATTGCGACGAACAGAGCCGACAACTGGCAGAGCTGATATCCTGCACCTGGATCGCTCGCTTGTCGCAAAGCAGGTCATCGCTGTCTATGACCAGGTGACAAGACACAAGACAAAGAACACTCGTTTCTTCTTGAGAAGGGAAAGAAACCATGTCGAAAGCCCGTAAGATACTGATGTTGGTAGAAAACCTCCCTGTACCTGCTGATCACCGCGTCTGGACCGAAGCCACTACGCTGCGAGATCAAGGCTTTCAGGTCAGTGTTATCTGCCCTAAAGGGTCTACACGGTATCGAGAGTCGTATGTTTGCATTGACAATATATCCATTTATCGCTATCAATTGCCCACAACTGGACATAAATATGCAGCCTACATCGCGGAATACGGTGTTGCCGTACTAATGACATTCTGGCTGAGCCTTAAGGTGTTGTTCCGTCAAGGCTTTGATGTCATTCACGCGGCTAATCCACCTGACATATTCTTCATGATCGGGTTGTTCTACCGAATCTTCGGCAAGAAATTTGTATTTGACCAACATGACCTTGCACCAGAGATGTTCCAGGTTAAATTTCAGAATCGCTTGAAGCCACTTCAAAAACTCCTATTCTTGCTGGAACGCTGTTCATACCGAACAGCTAATATCGTCATCGTGACCAACCAATCATTTAAACAGATCGCTACTGAACGCGGCTGCTGTCCTGCCAACAAGCTATTTGTAGTGCGTAATGGGCCTGATTTGCAGCGCTTGAGGTTGACCATTCCCGAGCCTGAACTGAAAAAAGGGCGACGTTATCTGCTGGCCTATGTGGGTGTGATGGGGGAGCAAGATGGTGTTGAATACGCCCTGTTCGCACTCCATGATCTTGTTCATAAGCGTGGTCGTAACGATGTCTCATTAATACTGATGGGAGATGGTGACCATGCTTACGCATTGCATACGCTCGCCCACAAACTACTACTTGATGAGTATGTCGATTTCACAGGCTGGATAGAAAGCAAAGATATCGCAAGTTATCTTACAGTGACAGATGCAGGACTCTCGCCTGACCCACGAAACGGCCTGAATGAGTTCTGCACGATGATCAAGACGATGGAATACATGGCAACGGGCAAACCCGTAGTGGCTTTTGATCTCGCGGAAACACGCTTTTCAGCGGGAGATGCCGCTCTCTACGCCATACCAAACGTCGTACAAGACTTTGCTGACAAAATAGAAACCTTGCTTGATGACGAAGGACTCCGCCTTAAAATGGGAGCCATTGGACGAAAGCGTATCGATGAGGAGTTAAGTTGGGAGCATAACAAAAAAAATCTCATGCTAGCATATATGACGCTTCTTCCTGGAAGTTTCGGTGTGGCAACAGAGCAGATGCTGCCACAAGTCGCGGAGGTTATGGATTAAGAACAACAGATGATACTGCAGTGTTTCCGCATGTATGAAATTGTCTGACTAGAACTTGCTCAACAACACCCTACCAGAGTGCGGAGGCATGGTGATTACCTGACTGACAGGCTCACCATAGAGATCAACATAGAGAGTTCTTAACCTGATAGTTACAGCGTCCGTTGCGTTGGGGTTAACGATGCTCAATCCGTTGCTATAGCCACGCCAGTAGACATTTTGAGATTGATACATGGCATCGATAGGGTGACCAATTTGGGCACTATACTCGCTATAGCGGGTATCACCTCCATACCCTTGATAGGTGGAGATGAACAGCGCTGCCAGATGTTCTTTGCCCATCAGGTAAGAGGCGAGCGCCCACTGAATCTCCTCACTATTTATAGGAGCCGACTCACCGAATTGGTTAACGACGTAATATGGCTTTTGTTGTTTCTGAAAATCCTCCATGAATTGGATTCTTTGTACCCAATCATTACCGGTTAGGTAGCCTTCGCCGCCGCGTGTAAAACCATCTTCATCTAGCATGCCATCAACATGATCCACTATCTTTTGTATGTGGGGATCATTGGGAGACAGACCATCGATAGCAAGGTTGGGGATGAGAGCCAACGGATGTCGCAGGTGATGCAACGCCTGTTGCATTCGTGTAAGCCAGTTTATGACGTCTGCGCTCCATTGTGGATCATCAAGCTGCCCGGTGTAACGCTGCACCCACTGGCCATTCATGTAGGCGCCACAGGCACCGAACTGGTTTTGCAGGTCCACATTATCAGCAGCGATCCCATCGTACCCGCTTTCGCTGGCTGGCTGGGCATAGGCCTGGATCTGCCAGGATAGCACAGCAGGATTGGCAAAATCGAGCGGTATATTTGGGTCTCCGAATTCATAAGCTGGGGTGGTCCGATCACATTTGTAGAGCACCCAGTTGGGATGGACGGCTTTCCAATAGGCCAGATCACGGTATGCCTTGCTATTAGAGAAAGTTCCATGGTCACGATTAAAGGGAATATAGTAGCTGATAAAAATGTTTGGGTTTCCTGCGCGAATGGCTGCAACGTGATCAACCTCTGCTCCCCATACAAAGTCGTAGTGGTTCGCGACAGCGGCTGGGTCAGGTATTTTGTAGTCGAAACCCTGAAAGAGGTGGATGTTGTTCCAGGTAACAACAAACGGGCGTATGCGGGGAGTATCACCGGAAGTAGTCCCGGATCTGCTATAGAAAGGAGTACAGCTACTGAAGATAAGCAAAAGCACGAGTCCTGCAAGCCAGTAAGGCAGTCGTTGTCCATTCAGTGGATGCTGAGATGACATAACATGCTCCCGTTGTGAGTACATGATATACCCAAGGAGGTTTCGAACTCCTAGGGTACCCATCACAGGTGTTAGTGTAGCATAGGCGAAGGCAACATGTAAATATCAACAGCAGTGATCCATTAACACAGAGAAAAACTTCGCAGCCCCTCATCCGAAATCGATATGCCAGCGTTCACCATCACTGCGCTCGCCACACCTGTACTGTCCTATCCGCGCTCCCCGAGGCAATGCGGGTGCCATCCGGCGACCATGCCACTGTCCATACGGGGTCGGAATGACCGCGATAGATTAAGGCATGCCCGCCATTGGCTGCATCCCACACCTGAGCGGTTGTATCGCCTCCTCCATTATCGATATTCCCGCTTCCAGAAACGATACGCCTGCCATCCGGTGACCATGCCACCCCCCACACAGCATCAGCGTGCCCGCGGTAGGTGTAGACATGCCCGCCATCGGCTGCATCCCATACCTGCACCGTGTCATCATCACTCCCAGAGGCGAGGCGCTTGCCATCCGGCGACCATGCCACCGTTACCACACGTTCAAAATGCCCGCGATAGGTATAGACATGCCCGCCATTGGCTGCATCCCATACCTGCACCGTGCTATCATTGCTTGCC
>Ga0209647_1004694_pt1 | contig 10193 bp, 13 predicted proteins | sample GraSoi_2013_60cm_FD_185827 | JGI IMG/M metagenome (GOLD analysis project Ga0209647, IMG submission 185827) | Grasslands soil microbial communities from the Angelo Coastal Reserve, California, USA - Sample 9_17_2013_60cm (SPAdes) (version 2) | ecosystem: Environmental > Terrestrial > Soil >...
CCGCCACAATCGGCGTCGTATTAATGGGGCTTCTGGCCTGGCTGATTTACCGCTCACGACTGCCTGGCAGTGGCCTGATCGAATATATCGTCATGTTTCCGCAAGCGGTACCGCGCCTGGTGTTCGCGTTTGGCCTGATGTGGGCTTGGGTGATTTTCCCGATCCCGATCTATGGCACCCTGTGGCTTTTGTTGATCGCCTACCTCACGGTATTTCTACCGCTCGGTGTTCGCACCATCGCCGGCGTCATGCTGCAGATCGATAAGAGCCTGGAGGAATGCGCGCAGATGTGCGGAGCATCGTGGGCGTTTCGGGTGCGCACGGTGACGATCCCGCTGCTCAGGCCGGGCCTAGTTGCCGCTTGGTTACTGCTGTTCATCGCTAGCGTGCGCGAGCTCGGGGCCTCAATCCTGTTGATGGGCCCGCATTCCAAGGTGATTACGCCTTCGATCGTCGAGTCCTGGTTCGGCACCAGTTCCGAACTCACCGCTACTTTGGCGTTGATCCAGACCCTGGTGGTGGCGCTTGCGATAATCGTGCTCGTTGCCGTCACGCGCCGCGTCAGCGCGCAACCCCTCGACTAAGGATGTCAGGACACATGCCAGAGTCGCCGCCAGGATCGCCCGCGTCGTTCTCATCACCGAACCCGGATATCGAGGTCGAAGGCCTTGAACTTTATTACGGCAGCGTGCCGGCGGTGCGCGGGATCAACTTCAACGTCATGCCCGGTGAACAATTGACGCTGCTCGGACCGTCCGGTTGCGGCAAGACTACGACGCTGCGCGCGGTCGCCGGTCTCGAACGGCCGACGGCCGGTGAGATTCGCATCCACGGTGTGCCGGTGTTCTCGTCCTCTTGCAAAATCAATATTCCGGCCGAAAAGCGCGGTCTGTCGATGGTGTTCCAGTCCTATGCGATTTGGCCACACATGACCGTGTTCGACAACGTCGCCTACGGGCTGCGTGTTCGCAAAGCAGGCGCGGCGGAAATCACCGAAAAGGTGGATCACGCACTCGGCATGGTGCAGATGCGCGAATTCAGTAGCCGACGCGCGTCGCAGCTCTCCGGTGGCCAACAGCAACGTGTGGCGCTGGCGCGTGCCTTTGTATTCCAGCCGTCGGTACTGCTGTTCGACGAGCCGCTGTCGAATCTCGACGCCAAGCTGCGCGCCGACATGCGCATCGAGCTTCGCGACCTCCAGCATCGGCTCGGCATCACATCGCTTTACGTCACCCATGACCTGGAGGAAGCGCTGGCGATGTCGGACCGCATCGTGGTGATGCGCGACGGACTGGTCGAGCAGACCGGCACGCCCGACGAAATCTACAGCCTGCCGCGTAGCGAGTTTGTTGCCGACTTCATCGGGTCCGCCAATTTAATCCGTGGGCGTCACCGGCCCGATCTGGACGGCGACGGCCTGACGGCGTTGGAAACTGCAACCGGACAGCTCATCTACGGCATGGCTTATGGACGCACGGCCCGCCCTGAGATGACCGTCTCGGTGCGCACGGTGCACCTGCGGATTTCGCAGGAGCGGCCGGCGGGGGAACGAAACGTGTGGCCGGTAAAAATTGAAAAGACAGTCTTCCAAGGCGATTTCAGTCAGGTTCATCTGTCTTGGGGCGATCAACGCCTTGTCGCCCGCTGCGCCGCGATGGAGCCGATTGCGGCCGGCCGGGACGTCTACATGGAAGTCGAGCCGCGGCGCGTCGTGCTGCTAGGCACGGGAAACGCTTAGAGTAAGCGACTAAACCTGCCCGCCGTAAACCGTCATCGGGCGTGTGGTTCGATCAACTCGATCCGGTTTCCAAAAGGGTCGTAGACGTGGCGGCGGTCGCAACCTGCAAGCGGCTCATCCTCCGTGACCGTGTATCCGGACTGTTTCAGCTTCACCACCATGTCGCGAAGACCGTCGACGATAAAAGCCGGATGCGCTTTTCGCGCCGGAACGAAATTCTTCTCGACCCCAAGATGGACCCGGAGCGCGCCGTTTTCAAACCAGCAGCCGCCTCGCTCGACAAGCTGTGGCGGCTTGGCCATCTCATTTAACCCAAGCATGCCGTGGTAAAACGCTCTTGCCTCGTCCTCGCGGCACGGCGGCATCGCAATTAAAATGTGATCGATATGATGAACTGCCATTCGCCACTCCGTCTCAAGAACGGTCTCATCCTAGCGCAGCTAAACCTCACCGCCATCACGCATTCTCCGCCTGCGACCCAAAAGGCTTGCTGCTATTTGTATCAACCAATTCAACAGGCGGTTCGCGACCGATGTCCGCTTTGGGTCATTAGCGGGCATTGCGATCCGGACGGAAGCGCTCGTACGCATTGAAAACAATGTCCTTGCCGTACTTTCGTTCAAGTCGTCGAACGGTAAAATGGCCGCGCGCAACAGACTGGAAGTGGTCGATGAATGCATAGTTGATGGCAGCCCCTCCGAGCGCACCTATGACTGGAATAGTCTGCGCCGCAGCCTTTTGCGAAACAACGAATCCAAAGCGAGAGGCGATCTGAGTAATCAACCGCACGAGCACTGGGCTACCCTCGTCAATGATGCTGCGTTCAGCGATGAAGCGGGCAGCTTCCGTGACGGACTTCGCAAAGGCCCCACGCACAACGAAATAGCCGCTCTCGGCGGCATCATCAGTCTCAGTCCGTCCGCCCAGACCGAAGACTTCAATGCATGACAGGCTCGTTTCCGGATCAGAGAGATTCTCACCCTCGCTTCGCGCAATGTCGAGAATTGATCGCAAGATGATAATGGTTGAGACGGGAAGTTCTAAAGGCAGTGACAAAATTCCGAACGCCCCTCCAGCAGCACCCGATGCAACCACCAAAGCTCTATGCAGCATCTGTGAGCTTTCTTGAGACCCACTTCGAATTGTGAGCAACGCGACTTTGAGAGCGGCATCAAGGCTCTTTGTTGTGGCTGTGGCGATAGCTTGCGAAGCGCCCGCGGGAAGCGTCCGACCCAATAACTCAACGGGCTTACCAACCATGTTGGCAAGGCGCGCGGCTAGACTAGCATGCTCGAGCAATTGAACCGCATTGCGGAGTGTATCGGTGTCGCTCTTGTCCATCGTCACGCACCCGCCATCTTCCTTCGTTGACTGTCTCATCTGTAGACCCAAAGCGCACATTGCAATTGCTTTTGATGACCCCGTTTATCGGAAGTGTTCGCCGGACCGCCGAGGTGGTCTTTCCCCAAAGCCAACGCTGCGCATTCAATCGAAAGAAAGCGCGTACCTACCCTGTTAAATACGCCTTTGGGATCCCACATTTAATGTGTCGTTTCGAAGTGTTTCGCATCGGCGAATAATCGGGAGAGTTGTGTGTACAAATTCGACTACAATGCACCGGCCGAGTTGTATCCTGGGCGCAATCGCAACAGCGCAAAAAAGGTCAGCTATCGCCGCTTCGAAAGGGCGGCGGATGCTATCCGTTTTGCGATCGAGGAGCTTCCGGGGCCGTTGTTGCTTGGCGCGTGTATCGAAATTGACGAACAGCGTCTCAACCACCAAGATATTCAGGCGCTCTACGCGAGCGAGCAATATCCGCTCGAAAAGCTGGTGAACTAAAAAGGCGCGCCTACCCGGATCGTCAGAAGCGCGGTGATGGCTTCCGATAACTCTTGTTATTGGAACCAGGCCTGACCAGCCTCGTCTATTTTACAATCCGAGCGTACGAGTTACCCAGCGCCGAATTGTTTTCCCGTTGAGAAATTGGATGATGACCGGCTCCATGGCGGCCGGAGGTCCGCCTTTAACCGCCACCGTAGCTACCAGAGCGTCGCTATTGCTGTTGAAAGCGACTGAGAACGCGTATGTCTGTGAAAGAATTGGACTGGCAATCGCGTATGCGCGAAGGCGTCCCTTCATCCCAGCAATATCAATCTCACGACCGCTACCCAGCGCGGTCGCTTGACCCTTCATGAAGTCGAAATCGCTCAGCCTCTCGAGTTCGTCGTCGTCCGCAACGCCCGTCGTGTTACTGCAGAAACCAATCTTGGCACGGATATACAAATCGAGCTCCGCTCCACAGTCTGCCGCCTTGCACTGAAATGACCTACCCTCCCCCCACTGATCCATTAGGAACGGCCATTTCGTCTCGACCCATATAGAATCTGCTTCGTCTGAATGCGCGAAATCAACAGCCTGCAAACACGCCAAAATAACGAACAATAGTGCAACTCTACACAAATTGATCTCAGCGGTGAGCGGGGCAGCACGTTTCATCGCGTTTACTTTTGGACGCGGAATTTAGTTTTCAGGAAGCCCTGCAATCGCGCGCGCCGGTCCCGTCATTTCGAGAATGTGAAGTCCGGTGTTGGCCCGATCAACAACATAGACATATCCACGCTCATCAGTTTCAACATTGTTGCTTTGTATCGCAACTTTGCAGGCATCCTGCCCATTGACCTTGATGCAGCGCTTGTCTGTTGTCGCCGTAATTGCCGGGATGAAGTAGCCCACTTCTTTAGGATGATAAGGATCGCGTATGTCGATGGCACGAACCCCCGCATCAAACCAGGTCACAAAAGCAAGTTTGCGATAGAAAACCGGAGCCATGCTCTCATTGGAAGAATGCGAGCCGAAACGACCACCGCGCTCGCAAAAATTCTCGCTAGTTTCTGGCACCGAATAGCTTGCTACGACCATTGGCTTCTTCTCAACCGTCGCATCCACGAACCATACCATTTGTCGCGCTTCACCTTCTTGGCACTCGTTGACTAGCGATTCGTCAACAATCATCACAATGTCTCGCTGGCTTGCGAACTTGTCTTTGGAAAAATTCGGAATAGCCATTTTTCCCAGGGGGAAAGTTGTGTGAGCGCCGTTTAACGGCGACATTTCCATCTCCCCAATAACTGGAAAGCGAAGGTTTTCTGGAGTGGGCTCTTTCGGTCCGCTAATTAGTTTGTCGCGATCGACAATTTGCAGAATGCCGCCCTTGTTGGTGCCATAACCAAAATAAACACGGTTACCCGCCGACCCGGTCGAGATCATGCCGTGTAATTCAGTTGGAACGCTCCCCGTCGAGCCGGGCTCCTGGCCTGGCAAACCGAATTCACGAATTTTAACAGGCTTGGCCGGATCGCTCAGGTCATAGATCTCGGTCATGCGACGAACGCGCCAATTCGGAACGCCGGAGACGAGAAAGGCAATACCGGTTTTGCACTCCCACCAACTCTTGTGGGTATCCTTGAGGCCTTCCAAGCGGATAATCAGTTTTGGGTTTGCGGGATCGGCGACGTTCCAAATCTCGTGTGCCGCGCCACCAAAAGTGCGAAGCAGATACACCGCGCTTGGATCGCCTTTGGGAAGATCCTTGCCGTCGCAGACGCGGGTCATCTGGGCGCCGCCCGCTTCGTACGTCCCTTCTTGTCCTGGGATATGGCGTAAATATACGGGGTGCGCAGGATCGGTCACGTCAACAATCGACGTTCCGTTAAATTCGGACTGGCCGGTTAGTGGATTGACTGGTTTCGGAACAGCATCGGTACCGCCGTGGTGCCCAATGTAGGCGATCCAGCGATCCCCCTGATGATGAATGGTCGGTTGATACGCCGATCGGCCCTGCAGATCGTTCAATCCGACAAGGCGCATGTTCGAGGACTCCGGCGGATCGCCGATTTTCTGGGAGCCCGCCAAGGCAGGGCCGCCCATGAGCAAGGCCATGACAACTGCGGCACCGCGGCTGAAATTAATCTTTTTGATTTCAGCTCGCTGTAAACGGGTCATCACGTCCTCCCATCAACTGGATCGTTGAGAGCAATGATAGCTCACGGTCAGGGCGTCTCAATAGAAGCTTTCAGGTCGGCACCGATAACCCTGATTGTCGGAACCAGACCAAGTGGCCACCGTCCAGAGTCAGTTTGTCCGGTATTGGGGGCAGTGCGGACCTAGCGCAGACTTCTAACGATGTCCGCTGACGACCCAAGTTGAACAGACCTCGTCTAGGCGGCCCTTTTGCATTTCGCTAGGAAGCTATTTTTGGCTGCGCCGTAAAGCGGCTTGCCCTCTTTGCTGATCGCTTTACTTTCGCAGGCGTCCTTCTTGCACTTCTTCACAAAGCTCATTTTTGCAGCGCCGTGAAGCGGCTTGCCGTCCTTACTCAATGCCATGTTTTCGCAGGACTGCGCCATGGCGGCGCTGATGGCGAACGAGCTAATTAAAGCAGCAAGAATAATACGTCTCATCGTCTCCTCCTTTTTATGACACTTCCAAATAGGCAGACATGTGAACATGGGACCAATTTGTCCTCAAGGGTCGTTCCACAAGTCGCATTATGCCTCGTTGAAATCACTCTATTGCTTAAACATTCCGCCCACTCCTCGCGTTAGCAACACCGAACGCGCGTGCTATCCTCAGCGGGCATGCCCCGCGTTTTCCTCATCATTTTTTGGCTCTTCCTCAGCGCGCCCGCCGTTGCCGTGACCGGCAATGCGCCGCCCGCGGCCACCTGGGCCGCACGGCCGATCGTGATGGTCGTGGATTCGCGCGAGGATCTGTGCACCGGGACCGCGCTCGCGCGCGACCTCGTGCTGACGGCCGCGCATTGCCTAACGCGGCCGGTCACCTATCAGGTCAAGGCCTACCAGACGGGCGTGGCAATTCCGGTGCGCGCTATCGTGCGCCACCCGGGTTTCGATTACGCAAGTTACGCCGCCAGCCGTGCGACGGCGGATGTGGCGCTCATCAAACTTGCGGCGCCTCTCCCCGATATCGTCACGCCGGCGGGACTGGCCGCGCCGCGCCGGGTTGCCGCGGGTGAGACGCTGACCATTGCAGGCTTCGGCGTGACGCTCGCCGGCACAGCGCGCGGGCTCGGGCAGCCACGCATGGCGACACTCACCGTCACCGGAAAACCTGGCTCACTGCAAATCCGCCTCTATGACATTGCGACGCGCAACACGCGCATCGGCCTCGGCGGCTGCACGGGAGATTCCGGTGGGCCCGCTTTCGACGGCGAAGGCCCGCTCGTGATCGGTGTGGTGAGCTGGTCCACCGCGCCCGGCGATGAAGAAGGATGCGGCGGCTTGACCGGCGTCACGCCGTTGCTGCTCTACCGCGAATGGATCGTCGATACCGCGCGCAAATTCAATTCGCCGATTATGCCGTAAGCGAAAAAGGCCCCGGACTGAAAGCCCGGGGCCTCAACCGTAACAACGAAGCGAAAACGATTCTACCAGCAGCGGCGAATCTTGCGCCCGTTGAATTCATCCCTGATGACCCGGCAGTGCCGCCGATAGGTATAGCCGTCATCGTAGGCGTAGCTGCGATAGCCGGGGCCGTAATAGCCGCGGTCATAATAACCGTAGCCGGGACCAACGCCCACACCGACGCCGACTGGACCCGCACCGATCCATACGCCCTGCGCATAAGCAGGCATTGACAGTGCGACACCGGCCAAAGCCAGCAAGCCGATTGTTATTTTCCTCATGAGTACCTCCTTTGGTGCTCCAGCAATGAAAACTCCCCGCAGAGGCCAACGTTCCCAAAAGTTCCCAAGGGTTCCCAAGGGTTCAAGAGTCCCGGTTCCCAAAGGCTCTCAAGAGTTCCCAAAAGTCCCAAAGAGTGCCCCCAAGAGTGTCCCAAGAGTGCCCCAAGAGTGCATTGAATGTTCAGTGATGCCGGCGAATCACAAGTCTTCGCGTGGTGAACAACGTGTGAACCAGCAGCCGGTCCGGTTGACGGTGCGAACCAAAATCGCGGAGCGAACCTCGGCTCAATCGAGCCCTTCGATTCACCTGGCGTGCGCATTTGTTTCGTTTTGCGGCCTGATCGCGCGGCCATCGCCGCAAACTGGATAACGCAAAATGAATTCGCGCTTGCGCAGTTGATTCAATTCCCCGCGACAGTTCTGCAATCATTGAGAGCTTTCTTTAATACACGCACCCTATTCTCCTACCTATAAAACTGCAGAACCACGGAGAGCGTCACATGTCCAAGATTGTTGCCTTCCTGAAGAACGAGTCGGGTGCGACCGCCATCGAATACGGCCTCATCGCTGCCGGCATTTCGGTTGTGATTATCGCGACGGTCAACGCGATCGGAACGAACCTCAACGGCAAGTTCCAGAGCATCTCGACCCAGCTTAAATAGTTTTTCCTTTGTGGCTGGGACCAATGAGGCCGCCGTCGCCGGCGGCTTCTTTTTCCGGATCGCAAAAAGCGCGCCATCACAAGCCCGCAGCTGGTGAGACCGCAGCGTTTCGGGACCATTTGAATCAATGCCATCGCAGTTTTGCGATGGAGACCAAAGACTTCCGTTAAGGCGACGAAGGTATCGTGTTCCCGTATCCGGCCACATGGAGTGTGTCAGATGTCTAACGTTTTCAGGTTCCTGAAGGATGAGTCGGGTGCCACCGCGATCGAATACGGCCTGATTGCCGCGGGCATTTCGATTGTGATCATCGCGAGCGTCAACGCGATCGGCACCACCCTCAACGGCAAGTTCACAACGATCTCGACGCAGCTCAAATAAGCTTTTATCTCCTCCCTTCTGCGCCATATTGCTGGGTGAAAGCCGCCGCCAATGGCGGCTTCTTTTTTGGTGCAGGCGCGGAACCTTGTGGCGGACCCGGGGTTAAAGGCCCGCCTGCCGGTACCCTTCCCCATCCCCCTCACCGGCAGGCTGAAACATTGGCCGTCGTTCGTCGCGAACGCGCGGCCTTTTTTTCTTACTTAGTAGACTTCACCCACCCACAGTGATGGCAGCGATAAATTTCGCCGGATGAAGCTGGCCGATTTGCGGGCTTCATTTTCTTAGCATGTTTGAATGTCTCGAAAGCACGCATCATTTCCGCGTGCGTGACGACGGCGTCGGCGGGAATGCCGGCCTTTGTCTCAAGTTCGTTGTGAGTGTCGATATCCATCAGTTTCTCCTTGTGAATGGATTTGAACAGAATCGTGTAGGCTGCCCAGCATGGCAGGCAGGCAACGCCACCGGCATCACCTCGCAACGGCGCAATGGCCGCGTTGCGCGGGCATATTCCTTTTTGTGTGGCTGTCGTCCGCAGGCGCGCAGGATGTGCGCGGGCTGGAAGTCTGCACCGCCGAAAAGCAGATGGAACGCCGCACCGGCTGCCTGCAGTCCAATGTCGAGTTTCTTCAGCAGGCTTTGGCCAGGCTCACCCGCGAAACGCAGGACAAGTTCGCAGCCGCCGGCCGCGAGCTCGCCGCTGCCCGCGCCGAAATCGCCGTACTCAAGTCAACAATGGCAAAGCTGAATAGCGAGCTGGCCGAGCTGAAGGCAAAAGCCGAACCCGCCGCCAAAAAATAGGCGCGGAGGCTTTATTGTCAGCAGACGCAATAGTCCAGGTGATCGCGGCGCGTCAGCGATCAGGCGCAGGTGCCGCCTTCACCTGCAAATCCGCGGCAGATCCGCCAATAGCGGACATTATTCTCCGTGGGCAATGTTCAATAAAAAGGCCGCCAAGTTGGCGGCCTCAGTATTTGCGGGCTGACACCCCTGAGTATCTTTCCGACGTAGACGCCGCCCTTGGCGCTAAAATTTTGCCTGCGACAATAACCGCTCCTGCTGGAACTGGGATCTCGAAAAAATAACGTCCAGCTAAAACGAGTAGTTGACGCCTAAACGGACAAGTTGATCCCGGAGTCTCACGTCGACTGCGCTGCCAGTGCCGCTAAAGAATGTGTGCGTGCCGTAATCAAGATAGAGGTACTCGAGCTTGGTCGACCAGTTGCGGGTGAAATGTTTCTCAATACCAGCGCCGACCGTCCAGCCAACCCGAGTCGTACTGGCAGAAAAGGAGGCGCCCCCGATCGTTGGAGTGCCAGCTGCAGGTATGCACGGGGCTCCTGTCGGGATTGTACCGAAGGAGCCCGGTCCGAATTGCTGACACGTGACTGTCGCTTGCGATGAGGCTTTGAAATGCCCGATTGCGAGACCGCCGGTGCCATACAGCAAGACCGTAGGATCAATCAGCCCTCCGATCCGGCCACGCAATGTCGCGAACCAAGGAAGCTTGTATTCGCTACTTCCTGTCGCGGTAAAAATGTCGTTGAAGTCAGCACCGGGTTCGGGAATGCGCCCGGTGCTTCCCGAGGTGGCTGAACTGCCCTTTTCACCAGTGATCTGGATGTCACCCTCGATGCCGAAGACCCAACTTCCAGACTGCCAGTTGCGGCCAGCCTGCAGACCGCCGAGCCAGCCATTAAAATTTTCGTCA
>Ga0209647_1004695_pt1 | contig 10193 bp, 7 predicted proteins | sample GraSoi_2013_60cm_FD_185827 | JGI IMG/M metagenome (GOLD analysis project Ga0209647, IMG submission 185827) | Grasslands soil microbial communities from the Angelo Coastal Reserve, California, USA - Sample 9_17_2013_60cm (SPAdes) (version 2) | ecosystem: Environmental > Terrestrial > Soil >...
GAAAGCGCAGGCGGCGCTCGATCTGCAGCAACTGCAGCAGAAGTTCACTTCGCTGGCGCAGGCGATTCCTCAGGAGAAATACAGCTGGCGCCCCGACGCGGAATCGCGCTCGATCGCGGAGATGCTTTTGCATACAGCGGGGGCGGGATTTGGTTTTCCCAAGATGCTGGATGTCGCTGCGCCGGCTGGTTTCGATGGAAAGGGATTCGATAAAACGACAACGGACAAAGCAAAGATTATCGAGTGGCTGAACAAATCGTTCGCGCATTCGATTGCTGCCGCGAATGGCATGGCCAACGCCGACTACGCCAAACTCGTGCCGAAGCTTGGCCCCGGCGCGAACCAAGGCGACGTGATTTATCTGCTGGTGATGCACCAGCACGAACAGCTCGGCATCGCCATCGCGTATGCGCGGTCGGTTGGCGTTGTGCCTCCCTGGACGGCGGACGCGTTGAAGAAAAGCAAAGGCAACTGAAGACCGCGGAAGAACAGCCCCATCCTTGCACAACCCGCAAAGGATGGGCCACTCGCCGCCTTGCGCAATAAGCAAAGGCTGGTCATCAGGCGCTGACGCGTATTTAGTGACCATATAACACCAAATTTGTTACCCTTCATCGGATATGAAACTCGTATCTTTCTCCGTAGATAAATACCGGAGCATCACAAAGGCTCGAAAGCTTGCGATTAAAGACCTAACAATTCTGATCGGGCCGAACAATGAAGGAAAATCCAATATTCTACGGGCCTTGGTTACGGTTTTGGACATCGTTGCCACCTTGTCCAAGACCAGCATTTACCGCGGACGCTTGAGAACTTTTCGACCGTTTGGGCTTATCCGTAAGGCGTATGACTGGGAAAAGGACTTCCCCGTTTCTCTTCAAGAAAAATATCCAGACGGAGAATCAATTTTCACAGGATTATACCCTTGACAAAAGAACATGGCTAAGATACCATTGGAATCATGGAAGTTAGCTCCTACCGCTTGTCAGACTTTGAAGCAGCCTTCGCCTCCCGAATTGACCGCCGTAAGTCCCTTTTAATTGAGGCAACTAGCTTCCTTGTCGGCACTTTCTTTAACAGCTTATTCCTTGCGTCTTTCTCCATTGGAGGCTCCCTGTGAACCTAGTGGATATAAATACCATGTTTGCGACGGATGCCAAATGCCGCGAACTGCTGACCCGTCTGCGCTTCCCCGAAGGGCCGCGCTGCCTGCGCTGCAAAGGGCCAGTCGCGTTGCTCGAAACCGAAAAACATCTCTTCTACTGCAAAGACTGTGACTACCAATTCTCCGTCACCGCTGGCACCGTGTTCAACGATTCGCACCTGCCCCTGACGAAGTGGTTTGTTGCGACGTTGCTCCTCTGTGAAGCGAAGAAGGGCATGAGCGCCTGCCAGATTCAACGCACGCTCGGAATTGGAAGCTACAAGACAGCGTGGTACCTCTGCCATCGCATCCGTCACGCAATGACGCAGACCGACAAGCCGATGATGGACGGAAAAATCGAAATGGACACCACTTACGTCGGCGGCGTGAACAAGGGGAAGGGCCGCATCGCTCGCGTGGACAACAAGGAAGTAGTGGTCGGCATCCGCAAGCGCAACGGCGATCTTCGCTTCTTCCATGCTCAAGACGCGAAGTCTGGGACACTGGCCCAATACATCCGCGACAATATCAGCGAGGACGTGGAAGTCATCTTCACTGACGATGCCAGCGCGAATCCCGTCGCCATGAAAAAGGCAGGCGTCAAGAATCACAAAACGATTGTCCACAGCAAAGGCCAGTACGTTAACGGAGACATTCATACCAACACCGTTGAATCCGCTTTCTCTCTTCTTAAGCGCGGGATTGTCGGAACGTGGCACAAAGTCAGCGCAAAGCATCTTCCTTCCTACTTGGAAGAGATGACCTTCCGGTTTAACCGCAGAAAGCGGCCCGATTTGTTCATTGATACGCTGCGTCATATGGTCACTGCATCGGTGCTTACATTTCAAAAGCTCACGGCATAACGCCTGTGTCGTTACTCCTCTTCTGCTGCCGGTAATCCCAAGTCATCCAACTTCTGATCCGAGAAACTCGCCCAAAAATCTTCCCAGCCTTTCAAATCAATCCGCTCAGATTCTCTGGCAACTAGCAAAATATCAAGTGTCTCAGTTACGCTCTTGCGAATTTCTTCATCTTTTAACCGTAGGTCCGCATAGTGAAGCAAAATTCTTCCGATTTCAGGGTCGGCATGTTTAAGTAATTTTGTCAGTGCTTGGACACGATGCCATCCTATTCGGTCGCTTGTTCCAGTATTTCTTAGAACGGCGATATGGCTATCCCCACCACACCCTGCGACATGTTCTTTCGTTTGAAATAGAACATACGCAGCAAGGATTACGCATTGGCGAAGGTTCAACGTGGTTTTGTACATCCTGCTGGCGAGAAAATCCGCCATATAGCAACCGACACCCCCCGTAGCATATTCAGTCTTTTCGTTTACCGCTGGTCCAAACGCGTAGAAAAGACGGCTTTTACCCTCCATCTTTATTCCGTATACCAGTTCGGTGCTCGGAAGATAACCGGGCTGATATATTTCCCCAAACTCTTTGTAGGAACCCTTGAGACTTTGGTTGATTAGCTCGGATGCTTCGTCTAGCGAGTTGGCGTTTTTTACCTCCTTCCAAGCACGGTCTACAATTTCGTCCATAAACGCACCGTCATCCGTAGCGCCACAGAAAGCGACACCTATATCGCGGGAAGATCGAAGAGACCATGTGGCCAATTCCAAATCAGAAGGTTCAATACGTAATTTCGGAACATTCCTTTTTGAAATGTTGCTGATTGTCTCCTGAGTGTCCGCGCAAAGTACTACGCCCTCAGCACATCTAAACCCGGCAACGATTGTCACGGCTTTCCTCCTGCCCGAAAGCCGCTTAATTTCGTTAAGGGGATAATGCTTGTGCGGCTTAGGGAACATTTAAGCACCCCGCCGTACTTTTGTGAAGGGTATAATCCTGTTTCGTAAGTATTGAAACTAAGAGACTTATGAAGGCGCCATTTTGTAAGTATTCATTCTAAAGGGGTTAGCGCGAAGAGAGCGTCAGCCGAGGGCGGACGTAGGAATTCCCAGTTAGTATTATACCACTCTTGTCAATGGCCAGATTTGAGCCAAGACGGTAGTGGGTCAGTTTGAATTTTTGACCTGTTCAGTTCGGGGTTTGTAAGTACAAACCCCGAGCCCCGTTGTGTCACGATCCAAAAAATTCAAACTGACCCACTACCGCCAAGAGTCCGGCACGGAGACGTAGGATGAATCGAGGGACTTGAGGGAGGAGCAGCCGAGGAGGCGGAGGGTGCGGTCGACGCCTTCGCGGAGGATTTGGAGGGCGCGGGCAGCCCCGGGTTTGCCGGCAGCGCCGAGACCGTAGGCATAAGCGCGGCCGACAAGGACGGCGCGAGCGCCGAGGCAGAGGGCTTTGACGATGTCCGAGCCACGGCGGATGCCGCCGTCGAGCAGGATTTCGGTTTTACCTCCAACAGCGGCGACGATTTCCGGCAAGACACGAAGCGTCGGAGAAACAGTGTCGAGCTGGCGGCCACCGTGATTCGAAACGACGATGGCAGCGGCTCCGTGGTCGACGGCGCGGCGGGCGTCGTTGGCGGAGAGAACGCCTTTGGCGATGATGGGGCCGGGCCAAAGTTCGCGGAGCCAACGAAAATCTTCCCAGGTGACGACGGCCCGACTGAGCGCGGCGCCGACGTCGATGAGCGGCATGGGACCTTTGCCGGGGATGACGACGTTGGCGAGAGGCGGAGTGCCACCGTCGAGGAGAAAGGAAGCGAACCAACTGGGACGCGCGAAAAACTGCGAGACATAGGGAAGCTTCGAGAGGAGCGAGCCGCCGAGAAGCTCTTTCATGCCGTTGCGCGGGTCGCGCTCGCGGAGTCCGGCGACCGGCGTGTCGATGGTGACGACAAGGGCGTTGAAACCGGCCTTTTTGGCGCGGTCGATGGCGTGCTCGGCGATGGCGCGACCACCGACCAAATAAAGTTGATACCAGGCAGGGCCTTTGGTGGCGGCGCGGACGTTTTCCAAGGGATGGCCGGAGATGGTGGAGAGGGTGTAGATGGTGCCAGCGTCGCCGGCCGCGGCTGCGGCGGCACATTCGCCACCGTCGCTGCCGGGATACATCATGCGGGAATAACCGACCGGAGCGAGAATCGCGGGAAAAGAAAGGTCGAAAGAAAGGACGCGAGTGCGAATATCAGTTTCGGGAACGGCGACGGCCCAGCGCGGGCGGAAGAGGACATCGTCAAAGACGCGACAATTTTCGCGGAGAGTGATTTCGCTGTCGGCGCCGCCGTCGAGATAATCGAAAACGACGCGAGGGAGGCGGCGTTTCGCCATTTTGCGAAGATCCTCGATGTTGATGACGGACGGAAGAAGAAGTGTGGTTGGCATCGAGGACAGATTCTTTAGCGAGAAGGGATTGGTGTCAACTCAGTTCCGCTGTGTGGAGCGGCGGCGGCTGTGGCTGGCGGAGTACTTAGGGTTCCAAGATAGTTGCCGTAGCCGACGATGACGGTGGAGGCGACGAGAACGAGGAGGCTGAGAGCGACGAGCAATTTTGTTTTGGCGCCTGCGCCTTTCCATTCCTTTAGCGCGATGCCCCACAGTGTGCTGAAGATGATGATACTGGCCATGTGAAGGGTCCAACTGGAAAATTTGAAGCGGCCCATCTGGGTTTCGCCCATGGTGTAGAAGAAAAATTGGAAGTACCAGGTGGTGCCGGCGAGAGCCGAGAAAAGGTAATTGGGAAGCATGGGAGCGGAGCGCGACTCGGCGAGATTGAGATGAGCGGCTTCAGCCATTTCTTCGGACGGAGCGTCGATGGGATTTTCCAGAATTGGTTCATCGGATTTGGCCGGGGAGTTGTTGCGAATTTTGGAGGAGAAATATTGGTAGCCGGTGCGATTGCGCACGTTGAGGATGACGCACCAGACGAAATTTGTTGTGAAGCCGCCGAGTAGCACGACGACCAAGACGGGCAGGCCTTGCCAGAGAATCGGAGTGCCGTGGCGCAGCGTGATTTCCTTGATGGGATCGCCAGCGGCGAGGCCGAAGGCAAAACAGGCGCTCATCACGCCGGAAAATGTCGCGACGAGGATTCCTGTTTTCAAATTGAATTCCTTGATGGAGGCGCGCTTCTGCTCTTCGGACATTTCGCGTTCTTTGGAGACGCCTGCCGCGCCTGCAACGAGGATGCCAAGGAGACAGACGCCAACGCCGATGAGAATCGTGAAGCCGGAGCGCGTACCCCAGACTTCCGTGAAAAATTGGCCACGGAAAATGGGAGGCATCAGAGTGCCGAAGGCTGCGGTGTAGCCGAGCACCATGGCCATGCCGAGCGACATGCCAAGATAGCGCATGGTGAGGCCGAAGGTGAGGCCGCCGAGACCCCACAGGAGACCGAAGAGGTAGGCCCAGAAGAGGCTGCTCGAAGGGGCTTCGCGCAAGACCTGGATTAAGTCCGCAGTCATGAAAACGGCGAGCGTCCACGGCGCGATAATCCAACTGAAGAAACCACCGACAAGCCAGTAGGTTTCCCAGGCCCAACGTTTGACGCCGCGAAAGGGAACATAAAAACTTCCGGAGGCGAGCCCGCCGAGCCAGTGGAATACGACGCCGAGAGCGGGATTTGCGGGCAAGGTGGTGGCCTTTCTTGTTCTGTTCGCGGAGGCAGCGAGCGGACTGTAATGCGTTCGGTTTCAGGCGTCAACAAAAATGGCGAGACTGGCCGTGCCGGGCGTTACATTGTTTAGGATGATTAAGCGGTTGCGGATTATGCGTCGATTCAGTAAGGTCTGAGGCCTTGGAATCACAAATTGCCGCAAGGTGAGCCGCCGCGAAACAAGCCCGAGTCCCTGCAACGGAAATTATGAAAATTGCCGAGAAATTGCGCTATCTGGAAGACCGGTGGGATGAAAAAGTGGCGCAGACGCTGGATGCGCCGGAGTTGCTGCGGTACCGGTCGAACTTGCTAGGCTCCGATCTTCGCATTACGAATTTCGGAGGTGGGAATACCAGCTCGAAAATTCAGGAAGCGGACCCGCTTGATGGTTCCCTCCGAACTGTCCTTTGGATAAAAGGCAGCGGTGGCGATATCGGAAGCATTCAGCGAACCGGATTTGCAACGCTGTATCTGGAAAAACTGCATGCACTTGAGGCGCGGTATCGCGGCGTTGAGCACGAAGACGAGATGGTTGGGATGTACGCCCTCTGTACGTTTGGGAACGATCCGGTTGCGGCGTCGATTGACACGCCTTTGCATGGATTTCTGCCGTTTGCGCATATCGATCATTTGCATCCTGACTGGGGAATCGCGCTGGCCGCGGCGGCGAATGGCGCCGAGAAGATGCGCGAGTTCAACGAGCGATTCGGGCATAAATTGATTTGGTTGCCGTGGCAGCGGCCCGGATTTGAATTGGGAATGATGCTTAAGCGCGCGGTTGCGGCGAATCCTGGCTGCGACGGAATTGTTCTGGGTGGGCATGGACTTTTTACGTGGGGCGGGACGCAGCGCGAGTGTTACGTCAATACGATCACGGTGATCGATCGGCTTGGGCAATTTGTCGTAGAACACGTCGAACGCAAGAAGACCGGCGTATTTGGCGGAGCGACGCGAGAGAATCTGCCGAATCACCGCGAGCTCGCGGTGGATATTTTTCCATTTGTGCGAGGACGAATTTCACGGACTTGCCGGAAGTTGTGCGATTTATTAATTCCGCGGACGCGGCGCGATTGGCCCATCTCGGAACCAGCTGCCCGGATCATTTTATTCGTACGAAAATTCGGCCACTGTTCGTCGATTGGTTGCCGTCGGCAAATCTTGCGGGCTTGAAAGAGCAGATCGACGCGGCGCTGCATCGCTATCAAGCGGAGTATCGGCAGTATTACGAATCCTTCGCGGCGGCGGATTCGCCGAAGATGCGCGATGCGAGCCCGACGGTTGTGCTGATACCGGGTATCGGAATGTTCAGTTTCGGGAAGAACAAGACTGAGGCGCGGATTACCGGCGAGTTTTATACGAATGCGATTCATGTGATGGAAGGCGCCACAGCGTTGGGGGACGGCGCACCGCCGAGGATACTTCCACAGGCAGGACCGGCGGCGAAGACGGAAGCGTTTACGGTTTATTCGAATTATGTAGCGTTGCCACCGTCCGAAGCGTTCCGCATCGAGTATTGGCAATTGGAGGAAGCGAAGATTCGGCGGCAGCCCTCCGAAAAGGAATTGAGCCGGCAGGTCGCGCTGATTGTAGGCGGGGGAAATGGAGTTGGGCGAGAGACGGCGCTGCTTGCGGCGCAGCGAGGAGCGCATGTTGCGGTGGCGGACCGAGATTTGGACGCGGCCGCGGCGACAGCTTCCGAGGCGCAGAAGCTATCCAGCAAAGAGACAGTGGTTGCGGTTGCGATCGACATTCGCGATCGCGAGTCGATTCGCAAGGCGCTGCGAGAGGTCATCAAGACATACGGAGGTTTAGACATTCTTGTGAACACGGCGGCGATTTTTCCGTCGTCGCCGGATGGGCGAATTACGGACAGCCAATGGGCAACAACGTTGGACATCAATGTGACCGCGAATCATCGGTTGGTGGAAGAAGCCGAGCAGGCGCTGCGCGAACAGGATCTGATCGCGAGCATAGTGTTGACGAGTTCCGCGAACGCGGTTGTGGCGAAGCGCGGGAGCGAAGCATATGACATCAGCAAGGCCGCGGTGAATCACCTGATTCGTGAATTTGCGATTTCGCTTGCGCCGAAAGTTCGCGTGAACGGAATCAGTCCAGCGACGGTGGTGAAAGGATCGACGATGTTTCCGCGCGATCGCGTGATCGCGTCGCTCACGAAGTACAACATTGCGTTTGAAAACACCGCGACGGATGAAGAGCTTCGCGGACTGCTGGCGGAGTTTTATGCAAAGCGTACGCTGACTCACCAGCCGATCGACCCGCAGGATTGCGCGGCGGCGATTTTGTTTCTTGCGGGGCCGCTATCGCGGTGCACGACCGGGCATGTGATTCCGGTGGACGGCGGATTGACGGAAGCATTCCTTCGCTGACGCGATAAAGCGGCGACGTTTCTCGCAACGTGAGAGAGAACGATGCAGCGGCCGGCAAATAAGAGAGCATTGGTTGCGATCGATCTCGGGGCGCAGAGCTGCCGCGTGTCGCTTTTGCGGTGGGAACGCGGTGCACCGAATGTTCGCGTTGTACACCGGTTCCTCAACGGGCCGATTGCAGAGAAACAAAGTTTGCGCTGGGATATTCGGCGAATCTTTGCTGGAGTCGTTGAAGGGCTGCGAGCTTGCGCGGCGGGTGCGCCAGAGGGAATTGCGTCGGTCGCGGTTGATGGATGGGGAGTTGATTATGTCCGGCTGGATGCGGCGGGGCAACTGATTGGCAATGCGTTTTGCTACCGAGATGAGCGAAATATCTCGGCGATGAACGAGGTTTATTCGCGGATTTCAGCGGATCGTTTGTACGAGCTGACCGGGATACAACATCTTCCGTTCAACACAATCTTTCAGCTCCATGCGGATGCTCGATCGGGGATCGATCCGCGATTGCGTTGGCTGAACCTGCCTGAATACATCACGCACCAGCTGGGAGGAGAGCCGGTTGCAGAATTTACGAACGCGACCCATACACAGCTGGTTGCGCTTGAAACGCGCGATTGGTGCGAGGAAATCTTTGCGGCGGCGCAGTTGTGTCGAACGGCGGCGCCAAAGATTGTTTCGACCGGAACGATAGTAGGGAAAATCCGGCACGAATTGAATCGGCTGCCAGAGTTGGGCGATACAACTCTAATTGTTCCGGCGTGCCACGACACGGCATCGGCGATTGCGGCGATTCCCGCGAGCGGCGACGACTGGGGGTTCATCAGCTCGGGCACGTGGTCACTGGTCGGCGTGGTGCTCGACGTTCCAAATATTTCCGGCGATGCCAAGAGAATAAACTTCACGAACCTGGGTGGCGCAGGCGGAAAAATCTGTTTTCTGAAAAATGTGAATGGGATGTGGCTGCTGGAACAATGCATGGAGGATTGGGCGCGGACGGGGCAAGTGTGGACCGTGGAAGAATTGATTCGGAGTTGCGAGCGTTTACCTGCGCCGCAAATGCTGTTTGATGTGGACGATCCAGCGCTTATGCTACCCGGCGATATGCACGGCAAAATCAACAAACAGATGGAAGCGGCCGGATTCCCTGCCTTTGCAATGAACGAGCGCGACATTCCGCAGATGGCCAATGCGATATTTCACAGTCTGGCGAAACGGTATGCGGATGTGCTGGCTGCGGTTTCTCGAATCACCGGCAAGCAATTGAAGCGACTCTTTGTTGTGGGCGGCGGCAGCAAGAACGCATATCTCAATCGGCTGACGGCGGAGAGGTCGGGCCTGGAAGTAATCGCGGGGCCGAGCGAATGCACAACGATTGGGAATTTCGCGATTCAACTGGCAGCGATGGAATCGGGCGGCGCGAATTCCAGCGGAGTGACGGCCGAGCGCGTGACTTATTACGCGGAGATGCTAGCGACGCAGACGGCGAACTCCGAAATGTAATAGAGTTCGGGCGCGACGATGGCGTAACGTGTTCCGCGAGGTGATGCAGGGGAGAGAGTTATGAAAGACCGTCTGGTGGAAAAGGCGTGGCAGGCGCTCGACAAGCTCAAGATCGAGCTGCCGTCCTGGGGTTTTGCGAATACGGGTACGCGCTTCGGCAAGTTCATCCAAGCGGCGGCAGCGACGACGATCGAAGAGAAATTCAGCGACGCGGCGCAGGTGCATTCCTCCACGGGCGCTTGTCCGACGCTTGCGCTGCACGTGCAATGGGACCTGCCGAATGGTTTGAAAGATGTTGGGGAAGTGGAGCGGCTGAGCCAAAAATTCGGCGTGCGACCCGGATCGATCAATCCGAATATTTTTCAGAACCAGGAGTACAAGTACGGCTCGTTGGGGAATCCCGATTCGGCGATTCGAAAGACGGCACTGCGGCATATTTTGGATTGCGTGGGAATTGCTGAGGCGCTGCATTGCCGCGACGTGGCGCCGTGGTTTGCGGACGGTTCGAATTATCCGGGCACGCAAAATATGCGGCAGCGCATTGCGTATTTTGAAGAAGGGCTACGGGAAATTCACCGCTCACTGAAACCC
>Ga0209647_1004696_pt1 | contig 10191 bp, 11 predicted proteins | sample GraSoi_2013_60cm_FD_185827 | JGI IMG/M metagenome (GOLD analysis project Ga0209647, IMG submission 185827) | Grasslands soil microbial communities from the Angelo Coastal Reserve, California, USA - Sample 9_17_2013_60cm (SPAdes) (version 2) | ecosystem: Environmental > Terrestrial > Soil >...
AGAGCGTGTTCTTCTGCTCCGTGATCCACGCTACCGACTCGACGTGCACGGGATGCAGGGCGAAGAGCGCCGCCGCCAGGGTCGCGCCCGGGACCCCCAGCCGCCGCAGTATCAGAAGCAAGAGGAAGGCGCACCCGGCGTGAAGCAGGATGCTCACCAGGTGATAGCCGACGACGGCGTTGCCCCATAGCCCGTGCTCGAGCCAGAAAGCGCTGTGCAGCAGCGGATAGTATTGCTGCGTCGCCTCCGGATCGGACCAGATCCGCCAGAGCCCCGGCAGCGAGCGCAGGTCCGGTCTGGTCACGTGCGCGTCGTCGTCCCACAGGAAATCGCCGGTGATGGCGGGAGAGTAGGCGATGAGGACCGCGCCGACCAACAAAAGAGCCATCCACCGATCATGGAGCGGAGGCGCCGAGACACCCGGTACGATGCCCGGCTCCTGGCGTGAGCGGTCCTTCCTTCGTCGTCGTGCCCGTGCGGTCTTGTTGGTCACGCCTTCCGGCTCACCACCGTCCGCGGAATCCCCTGCAGGTCCGGGATCACGCGCAGGACGCGCAGGCCCGCCCCTTCGCAGATCCGCACCACCTCATCGCCCATGGCATGGCCAACCTCGAGCAGCAGGGTCCCGCCCGGCCGGAGCGCGACCACGGCCTGGGGGCAGAGGCGCCGATAGACGCTGTACGGCTCGGACGGCGGATAGAGGGCGGGGGCCGGCTCGTGAAGCCGCACCTCCGGCGCCAGGCCCGGCGCATCCTCGGGATCGACGTACGGAGGATTGCTCACCACAAGGTCGATGCCGCCGAAACCCTCGCGGAGGGGCTCGAGCAGGTCGCCCTCCAGAAAGCGCAAGCGCCCGTCGAGGCCGAGTCGGGACGCGTTCTGCCGAGCCACCGCCAGGGCGGCGGGCGAGATGTCGACTCCCGAGACGACCGCGTCCGGGCGCTCCGCGGCGAGCGAGAGGGCGATGCAGCCGCTGCCCGTTCCGACGTCGGCGATCACCGGAGCCGGGACGTTGCGGAGGAGGTCAAGGGCCGCCTCCACGATCAGCTCGGTCTCCGGGCGCGGGATGAGCACGTCCGGGCTCACGAGGAACTCGTGTTTCCAGAACCATTGGGTGCCGGTCAGGTGTTGGAGCGGACGCCGTCCCGCCCGCTCGGTCACCAGGGCGAGGAAGGCGGACTCCGCGGGGGGCGCCAGGGCCGAGGCCGAATCGACGAGCAGCCGCGCCCGGTCCCAGGCGAGGACGTGCCGCAGCAGGACCTCGGCGTCGTGCTCGGCGTGCTCGATCCCGGCCTCGCGGAGCCGGGTCATCCCCAGCGCGAGGGCCTCGGTGATCGTCAGCGGAGCTGCGGCTCCTTCATCTTCTCCGCCTGGTTGTGGGCCACCAGCGCGTTCAGGATCTCGTCCAGGTCGCCGTCGAGGATGTCCTGGAGGCGGTGCAGGGTGAGGCCGATCCGGTGGTCGGTGACCCGCGCCTGCTGGAAGTTGTAGGTGCGGATCTTCTCGGAACGGTCGCCGCTGCCCACCTGGCTCTTGCGGTCGCTCGCGATAGCCTTCTGCTGCTCTTCGAGGGCCATCTCGTAGAGGCGGGCGCGCAGGACCTTCATGGCCTTCTCGCGGTTCTTGATCTGGCTCTTCTCGTCCTGGCAGGAGACCACGGTATTCGTGGGCAGGTGGGTGATGCGAACCGCCGAATAGGTGGTGTTCACGCTCTGGCCCCCCGGTCCGGAGGAGCAGAAGGTGTCCACCCGAAGGTCCTTGGCCTCGATCTTGACGTCCACCTCCTCGGCCTCGGGGAGGACGGCCACCGTGATGGCCGAGGTGTGGATGCGTCCCGAGCCTTCGGTCGCGGGGACCCGCTGGACCCGGTGGACGCCGCTCTCGAAGCGGAGCTTCGAATACACGCGGGCCCCTTCGACCAGGGCGATGACTTCCTTGATCCCGCCCGATCCGGTGCGGCTGACCGAGATGACGTCGATCTTCCAGCCCTGCCGCTCGGCGAAGCGCGAGTACATCCGGAAGACGTCGGCCGCGAAGAGCGCGGCCTCGTCGCCGCCCGTCCCCGCGCGGATCTCGAGGAGCACGTTCTTCTCGTCGTTCGGGTCCTTCGGGACGAGGAGGGGAGGGATCTCCGCGTCCAGGGAGTCGCGCTTCGACTCGAGGGCCCGAAGCTCTTCGTGGGCCATCTCACGCAGCTCGGGGTCCGACTCGGCCCGGGCCATCTCCTGGACCTTGGTCAGCTCCTGGAGCGTCCCTTTGTAGGCGCGAAAGCGCTCCACGATCGGCGTGATCTCCTTCGACTCCCGGGCGAGCTTCTGGTAGGCAGACGGGTCCTGGGCCACCACGGGGTCCGACATCTGGCCAAGGACGACGCCGAAGCGAGCCTCGATGTCACGGAGCTTCTGGAAGGTGATCGCGTCCACGACTAGTCTGCCTTGCTCAGGCCTGCGGAGGGGCGGGCGTCTTCTTGGCGTACTTGCGGGTGAAGCGCTCGACCCGGCCGGCGGCGTCGATGAGCTTCTGCTTGCCCGTGAAAAAGGGGTGGCAGTTCGAGCAGATCTCGAGGCGCAGCTCCTTCTTGGTCGAGCGAGTCGTCCAGGTGGCGCCGCAGGCGCAATGGACGGGCGTGTTCAGGTACTCGGGATGGATTCCTGGCTTCATGGTGCTCCCTTGGACGGTCTCTTGCCGGCGACCGCAACTCCCAATGATACCGAAAGAAGCGGGCACCTGACAAGGCCAGCCCCAGGGAGTGAGACGGCTCATTGCGCCCCCCGTTTAACCCTCTTAACATTCCGCCGGTCCAAGGAGCAGGACAATGAGCGTCTCTCCCCAGGACATCGGGATCCGCGCCGCCGTGCATCTGCTGAATCGGCTCGGCTTCGGCCCGCGGCCGGGGGAGGCCCGGGCGATCCTCTCCGGTGGCCTCGACCGCTGGGTCCGGGAGCAGCTCGATCCCGGGGCGGACCCCGAGCTCGAGACGCGCCTCTCGCGTCTCTCCACCCTGGCCTACCCGCTTTCGCAGACCGTGGCCCTTTACGGGGCGGAGGACCAGCGGGGGCTCGGCCAGGTCATCGACGAGTTCAATACGGCCAAGGTGATTCGCGCGGTCCACGGCCGGAACCAGCTCCAGGAGGTCCTGGTCGACTTCTGGTTCAACCACTTCAACGTCTACATCGCCGACGGCTTCGCCCGGCCCGCCACGCCGTCCTACGAGCGCGACGCGATCCGGCCCCATGTCCTGGGCCGCTTCCGGGACCTGCTCGGGGCCACCGCCCGGCACCCGGCGATGGTCTACTACCTCGACAACTACCTGAACACCGTGGCGCGGTCGGTGGGGGGCGGACGCATCGTCGGGGGGATCAACGAGAACTACGGCCGCGAGCTGATGGAGCTCCACACGGTCGGGGTGGACGCCGGCTACTCCCAGGCCGACGTGGTGGACGCGGCCCGCTGCTTCACGGGATGGGGGATCGACAACCTCCGGTCGAGCGGGAGCTTCGTCTACCGGCCGGTCGCTCACGACACCGGGGCGAAGAGCGTCTTCGGGCTCACCCTGCCGGCCGGGGGCGGCCAGGAGGACGGAGAACGGCTGCTCGACTACCTCTCCCGCCACCCCGCTGCCGCGCGCTTCGTCTCACGGAAGCTGGCTCAGCGTCTCGTGGCCGACGATCCCGCGGGCTCGATGGTGGACCGCGCCGCGCAGACGTTCCTGGCCACGGACGGCGACATCTCTGAAGTGGTGAAGACCATCGTCGGCAGCCCGGAATTCTGGACGGAGGCCTTCGCTCCGGTGAAGCCAAAGGTCCCGGCCGAGTTCGTCTTCAGCGCCCTGCGCGCGGCGGACGCGGAGGTGACGACGGCGCGGGGGGTGTCCGCGGCATTGCAGGCGATGGGCCAGCCCGCGTACGCCTGCGTCCCGCCCACGGGGTACAGCAACCGGGGCGACGATTGGACCAACCCCTCGTCACATCTCGCGCGGATGAACTTCGCGCTCGACCTGGCCGCGGGGGCGGTGGCCGGAGTGGCCGTGGACGCGCGGGCGGCGGTGCGCAAGGCAGGGGGGAGCGCGGAGGACGCGAAGATCGCCGCGGCCGCGCTCTCCGCCGACCTGTTCGGCCGCGGGCTCTCCTCCGAGACGACCGGCGCCCTCTCCCGGGTCGCTCCGGCGGGCAGCCCGAGCGTGGCCGCGCGGGTGCTGGGACTCACCCTGGCGAGCCCAGAGATGCAGGCGAGGTGAGGCGATGAGGTGGGACCTCTCCCGGCGCGTCTTCCTGAAGGGGGCGGGCCTGGCCGCCGTCGGCGTGGGCTTTCACCCGTCGTCGCTCCTCGTGCGCACGGCCCAGGCCGCCGAGGCGGGCACCCAGGTCCTCGTCCAGGTCTTCCTGCGCGGAGGGGCGGACGGGCTCAACCAGGTGGTCCCCTACGGGGATCCCGATTACTACGACCTGCGGCGCGAGATCGCACAGGCGCGGCCGGGTCAGTCCGGCGGCGTCTCCAACCTGGATGGCTATTTCGGCCTGCACTCCGAGCTGGCTCCCCTGCTCCCGCTCTGGCAGGACGGCCGGCTGGCCATCCTGCCCGCGGTCGGCAACTACGGCCTCACCCGCTCGCACTTCGACGCCCAGGACTTCATGGAGACCGGCACCCCTGGGATCAAGACGACGGCGGACGGCTGGCTGGACCGGAGCATCGCCCGGATCGCCGGATCCGAAGTGACCCAGGCGGTGGCCTTCGCGTCCGTGCTGCCCCGCTCGTTCCTCGGCGGGGAGCCCGTGCTGGTGGCCCAGAACCTGGCCACCTTCGACCTGCGCGCGCGCACGTGGCGGACGGAGGCGGAGACGCTCCTGCGCGCGATGTACGACCCGCGAACGGACGCCCAGGGCCAGGTGGGGCGCGAGACCTTCGCCGCCATCCAGGCGCTGGCCCGCAGCCCCGGCCTCATGGCGGCCCCCGCGAACGGCGCCGTCTATCCCACCGCGACCGTGGGCAGCTCGCTGCGCCAGGCCGCGTCCGTCATCAAGGCCGGCCTGGGGACGCGCTGCATCTTCGTGAACGTCACCGGCGGGTTCGACACCCACGCCAACCAGCTCGCCGCCAACACGAACGACTACCGGTCCCTGGGCCAGGCCCTGGCCGCGTTCGCCACCGACCTGGGCCGCCAGCTCGACGACGTGGTGGTCATGGTCAACACAGAGTTCGGCCGCACCTCCGCGGTGAACGGGTCGGGGGGCACCGACCATGGCTCGGCCCATTGCATGCTGGCGTTCGGCGGGCGGGTGCGCGGCGGGCGCATCGTGGGCCGCTGGCCGGGCCTCTCGCGGGCCGACCTCCACGAGGGCCGCGACCTCGCCTTCACCGTCGACTATCGCGACGCCTTCCAGGAGATCGCGCGGGTCCAGCTCGGCATCGCCGACTCGCTCTTCCCCGGCTACACGCCCGGCGCGGGCCCCGGGATCGTGGCTTGATCCAAGGAGCGACCGCATGAGGTGCCGGATGACGTTGCGGGTTCCCGCCCTCGCTGTCCTGTGCCTCGCTCTCCCCGTCGCGGGCGCCGCCGACGATCTCTTCGGCGGTTACTCCTACGAGCGCTCCCACTCGTCGAGCGACCCCTCGGTGAGCCGCCACGGCTGGAACGCCTCGCTCGCCATCGGGCTTGCCGGCCCCCTTGCCCTCGTGGCGGACGCGAGCGGCCACTACGGCTCTTCCGAGGGCGTCGATCGCGAGCAGCTCACTCTCATGGGAGGACCCCGCGCCTCCTTCCTTCGCGGCGGCAAGGCCTCGCCCTTCGTCCATGCGTTGTTCGGCCTGCTGCGCGAGAAGGGGGGAGTCAAGGTGCTCGACGTCACGATCAGCGAGGACCAGAGCCGCTTCGGGATGCTCTTCGGGGGCGGGCTGGACGTGACGGTGGCGCCCCGCTGGGCGGTGCGCCTGGAAGGCGACTACGAGCGCAGCTCCAAGGACGGGGACACTGAGAGCGGGTTCCGGGCCTGCGTGGGCGCCGTCTACCGTTTCGGTCGGTCCCCGTAGCCGGGGGACGAGTTCGCCTTGCTCCTCACCTGGCAGCGCTCGCTCGCTCGCAAGCGGGCTAGCGCGCTTTGGTCATGTGGCCGAAGGAGAACCCCTCGGATCAGCTGCGGTGCCGGTGCTCGCCGAAGGGCGAGCACGCGGCGGCCGCGTACATGACTCCGTTACGAGCGCGGCCGACGCGAGGCGCCGTCAGCTGCATCCGGTCGTTCGGCGGCGTTTACGGCGGAACGACGGAAATGACCTCGATCTTGCGGCAGATCCCTCCAGCATAGAGCGCAGGATGAACGCGAAACCCGTCGTGGTAAGGGAAGGTCAGATCAGCATATGCAGTGGCGCTGCCCGGACCTACCCCGGTCAGGTCCGCAACAAACGTCTCGAGCCTCCCTGGTCGCGCCATCCCGGCTGGTGTTACGGTGGCAACTGCGGGACTCGTGGAACCCCAGGCGGCTGTGTCGGGGCCCCTAGCACAACCCCGAACCGTGACGTGGAGATCAACGGTGTCACCAACCCGGATGCGGGCTTCGAGATGCGGAGCAGTTGCATCGACGACACGGGTGTCGAGACCTTCTATGAAGAACACCGCCGATTCCCCAGCGCACGGGTTTGCGCTCCCTGGCACGACGCGGGGGCAATCGCCCAGTACAACCTGATCGCCCGATGGATCGTTGGATTTGCCGCAGCATGATAGCAACATCGCGAGGAGCGGTACGCTGGTGTATCTGGCACGCATGCGCATCCTCCGCGACGGCTTCGTCCGTCCACCCTGGGTTGAGCGGCGAGGCTCCGCCAAGCATTGCCTCGTCCGCTCCAACCCATCGTTGGACGGCACCCTCGGGGCGCTCGCTCCCTATGCGGTAGCCCCAGAAGGAGCGGAAAAGGCCGGCATCGCGCGGGCTGGCAACTCGATTGGAACGAAGAGTCGGGCCGGGGAAAGGTAATCTTCGCCAGACTCGTCGATCACCCGAAGAAGTGAGCGCGCCTCTGCCTTGGGGTCATCTACGACCCTATAGATCTTGCGCGGCTCGAGCGAAGCCTTGTAAGTCCCGTTCCGAACACAGAGAACGAAACGCCTTCTTCGTGCCATGGCTAGGTCACTACCTGCTTCACCTTCATGTCCCGCCGGCCTCCTGCAACCTCACTTCTTGACATGCCGGGCCCAGTCGACCAGGCCCCATGGATGCAGCTCGGCCACGAAGACGCCAGAGGTAACAGCCGGATCAGCAGCCACCACAGCCTTCGCTTCTTCATCGTTCGCCGCCTCGAAGACCGCGGCCCCACCGGCGTCGTCCGAGAATGGTCCCCCAGACTTGAGTGAGCCCTTAACGTAGAGGCTCAGGATGTACCGACCGTGCTCCTTGAGCGGCTGCTCCACGATCGGTTTGCCTTGCAGCCAAGACGGCCCAGGCTTATAGACGACGAGGTATGTTGTCGTCGCAGGCGTACCTGCCGTTGCCCAACGCGCCTCGTAAGCGACAAAGCATAGATTGAGGGCTACGGCGGCCAAGCAAACCCGCTTCTTCATCGGTGCCTCCCACACGTTCCAACCGCGCCGCCCCCGCTCGATCCCGCTACGGTCCGCCCAACACCAGTTGAGCAGCGAGGGCCGCGCCGGCTCGCCATCGCGGACCTCGTCTGCTCGAACTGGTTGTTGGACGGCCCGTCAATCCCTGATGAGCGAGACACGATGCAACCTAGCGAGGGGCTTGGGCTAGAAGGATGTTGTTCACCCATACTACCCCCGCACCCTCGATCTGCACGTTCAATCTCACTGTCTGAGCGTGTTGCTGGCTCCCAAGCCAGAGCCGCGTTACTTGCGTGACCCAGTCCGTCGTGCCCGTCAACGGGCCTTGCGACGCCCTCGCGAAGAACTCGCCCTTTCCGGGGATGCTGCACCGCATCTCGAGGTACGCGCGGCCTTTCAAGTTGGCCGTGCGGAGATGTCCTCGATAGGTCAGTACAACTGCTTCTGCCGCTTCAGTCTGGACCTCAGCCAACCGGACGGTAGTCTCGCCATGAGACTCAATCCGGACCGCGGTTCCCCTCGAAGTTGGAGTGTCGAGGCTCACGCCGTCCCTCGTCAGGATCCCGTCCAAGGATTGCAGCCGATTCTGGTACAGGACGTGCGGCGCCCCCGCACAGTCCAGGACGCTCAACGAGAGGGTCAGGCCGAGCAGGAGACTCCTACGGTCGCGCATGCTCCCCTTCCCCTACTGTCCATCCAACACTGAGATCAGCGGCGAAGCTCCATCGCTTGCGCCCGCTTCGCCCGCTGCATCTCATCGTTGGGCGGCGTCGCCTCCCCGCTAATCTCTCTGCGCCAGGACGGGCCATCGCCGATCTTCAAGACCCTCGTCACAAATGTTAGGCTCGCATCGCCCACACGGCCCGTGACCTCCCAGCATCCTGGTGTCGAGAATACAAGGTACGTCGCCTGAAACCCGATCTGCTCGATCTCCCTATAGCCGTTGGGGATAACTGCTCGCAGGGGCGATGCGGGCGCATCTAGCCGACGACCCTTAATCCTCAGTGGTCCACGGACTCCCCGCGTCCATCCGAACTTCATCCCGAGCGATCCGTCTGGCGTGATGAAGCCTGGGCCACCCGGCTTGAAGACAACCGTTCCGTCTGGCCACAGTCCAAACGGACCAAGCGACAGTTGGCGATTGCCGTAGCTATGGGGCTCAGGCTGGTCTGAGCCTGCGACAATCCCATTGGGTCGCGTCACCTCACAAGCGACGCTCGACGGAGCGGCAGCCGCCACAAACTCTTCCGCAGCGATTCTGGTGGCCATCAACAGCAGCAGACCGCACACCGGGAGGCATGTGTTGCTGCGCATGAGAAATCCTCCTTTCATACGCATCGCGGTTGTTTCGCGCTTCTACGTCCGCCCACCACTGCGGATCACCTGCGAGGGCCGCGGTTCCCTCGTCAGCTCCAACCCTTTGTTGGGCCGCCAATTCAACGGCTTCGGGACTTGATGCGAGTCTTCCGCCGACTCGTCCTTTTGCGCGAGGGTGGGGCCGCACGCTTGTCTTGCTGATCCGCCGCCTTCGGCCGCGCATGCCGCGGCTGATACACACCCAGCGTGCCACCGCCCGGCAAGGTGACCTTCGTGAGCAGGCCCCAGCCCTGGTTTTGCACAGCGCTGCATGCGATCTTGCGCCTCTCCATCGCCGCCAGGAAGGCACCGACGTCCTTGCACATGAGATAGAGCTCGTGCACGTTGTTTGCTTCGGAAGGATGCACCGCAACCTCAGCTGGTGGCAGACCAAAGATCAGCCACCCGTCTCCCACGTCGACATGCGCCGCAGGTTCCTTGCTATAGATAATCGAATGCGCCCCGACAATCATGTTCCTCCTCCCCCGGCCAGTGGGTCCCGCTCCGAAGGTCCAACACGCCAAATGAGGCGCGCGCGCGTACGAGCCAGTGCGCGTCGGCTCCATTTGGATGTTAGCCCGCTCACGCTCCGCAGGGGCCCCTAATCGCGGAGGCGAAAGAAGGCAAGGACATACCCGTCGGCATCGGTGACTGCAAAGCCCCAGAGCCCCTTGTCTATGAACGACAACTTCTTTGCGAACGACGCGCCGCGCCGGCTGAACTCGTCGAAGAGCGCATCAGGGTTGATGCTGTAGATGTGCGCGTCCGGAGGGGCCCATTCGTGCCGGGTGTGGTTTGGACAGGGCAGCACGTCGGGCGCGATGGACTTGAGCATGATGCCGATCCCATCCCGGCTCACTCCGGCCCAGAACGGGCCGTCGTCTGGACCTTGGAAGTCGAGCTGGAAGCCGAGGCGTTCGCGGTAGTAGGTGATCGAGGTCTGGAGGTCCTTCACGATGAAGGACGGCCTGATCGACGTGAGATTTCTATTCGCCTCTTCGTCCTTGGTTCGGTTTGCAGCGGCGTCGGTCGAGCTCGTGCCCAGGGCGGCTTCCATCGTTCGGCTCCTTCAGCAACGACTGTTTCTAGAACCTTGAAATCGTCGCTCAGCTGACAGTGTACCCAATCTGTCGATTGTCGCAGGCTAACCTACGTACCAGCTGCGAAGCGCTTTTCAATGAAGATGGGTAGGCCTGGGTACCCTCCTCCAAGTCTAGCCTTACGCTTCGGCAGCTTCATGCGCTTGTTAGCGGGGCAGCAAACCCATCGGTTTGCAGGACCACGTC
>Ga0209647_1004697_pt1 | contig 10189 bp, 7 predicted proteins | sample GraSoi_2013_60cm_FD_185827 | JGI IMG/M metagenome (GOLD analysis project Ga0209647, IMG submission 185827) | Grasslands soil microbial communities from the Angelo Coastal Reserve, California, USA - Sample 9_17_2013_60cm (SPAdes) (version 2) | ecosystem: Environmental > Terrestrial > Soil >...
GCGACACTCCGAGACCTTGGTATACCCGGTCGTCGAAATCTCGTCGAGCCCGTCCGCCCCGTGCACGACCCACGCGCGGGCCGCGCCGAGCTGCGCCAGGGACTTGGCGACGAGCTCCGTGAGCTCAGGGCGCGGGACTCCGACCAGCTGCCTCGACGCCCCCGCGGGATTGGTGAGCGGGCCGAGCAGGTTGAACGCCGTCCTGACGCCCAGCTCCTTTCGCGTCGCCGCCGCGTGCTTCATCGAGGGATGGAAGACCTGCGCGAACAGGAACGCGATCCCGGCATCCTCGAGACATCGCTCGACGATCGCCGGCGGCGCGGCGACGTTCACGCCCAGCTCCTCGAACAGGTCGGCGCTCCCGCACCGGCTCGACGCGCTCCGGTTCCCGTGCTTCGCGACCCGCACGCCGCACGCGGCGAGCACGAGCGCGGCGACGGTCGAGACGTTGAACGTGTGGGCGCCGTCGCCCCCCGTGCCGCAGGTGTCGAAGACCGGCGCGAACGATCGCGACAACTTCGTCGCCCGGCCCCGCATCGTCCTCGCCAACCCGACGATCTCGTCGGGCCGCTCCCCTTTCATGGCCAGCCCGACGAGAAAGCCGGCGATCTGGGACGGCTGCGCGCGCCCGTCCATGATCGACTCCATGGCGGCTGCGGCCTCTTCGACGCTGAGGTCGATGCGGCGCTGCAGCTTGTCGATCAGCCCGGGGAACATGTCAGCTCCAGGAAATTCCGCAGGATCTTGCGGCCCTCGCCGGTCAGCACCGACTCGGGATGAAACTGGACGCCGTGCACGGGCCACTCGCGGTGCCGCAGGCCCATGATGATGCCCTCGTCGGTCCTCGCGCTGACCTCGAGCGCATCGGGCGGCGGGTCCGCGACGATGAGCGAGTGATAGCGGCCGGCGACGAACGGCTGGGAGACGCCCGCGAAAATGCCGCGGCCGTCGTGCTGGACGCTCGACACTTTTCCGTGCATGAGCACGGGCGCCCGGACGACCTCGCCGCCGAAGGCATGCCCGATGCCCTGGTGCCCCAGGCAGACGCCGAGCACCGGGATGCGGCGGCCGAGCTCCCGGATCAGGTCGATGGTGATGCCCGCATCTTCCGGCCGCCCGGGTCCGGGCGAGATGACGATGCGATCGGGCTTCATGGCCTCGACGTCGCCGACCGTGATCCGGTCGTTGCGGTGGACGGCCGGCACCTGCCCCAGCTCGCCCAGATACTGGGCCAGGTTGTACGTAAACGAGTCGTAGTTGTCGAGCAGCAGGACCTTCATGGGCGCTCGCAGCCGGCGCTTACGCGCCGGTTCCCTCCGGCTGCTCGCTTAGGCTCGCTCCACTCGCTCCCGCTTCGCCGGGTCGCTCCGTTCCGCTCGCGCCTCAATGGGCCCTCGCAGCCGGCGCTTACGCGCCGGTTCCCTCCGGCTGCTCGCTTAGGCTCGCCCCTCATAGCTCGGCTTCCGCCATTTCGATGGCCTGCAACAGCGCGCGCGCCTTGTCGCGCGTCTCCTCGTATTCGGCGGCCGGGTTCGAGTCGGCGACGATGCCCGCCCCGGCCTGGACGCGCGCGACGCCGTCCCGCAGCGTGATGGTGCGAATCGCGATGCAGAAATCGAGGTTCCCCGCGAAGTCGATATAGCCCACGGCGCCGGCGTAGAGATCGCGGCGTGTCGGCTCGAGCTCCGCCAGAATCTGCATCGCGCGGATCTTCGGCGCGCCGGACACGGTGCCGGCCGGGAAGCACGACACCAGCGCGTCGAGATGATCGTGCGTGTCGGCCAGCCGGCCTTCCACCGTGGAGACCAGGTGCATCACGTGCGAATACCGCTCGAGCCCCATGTACTGCGGCACGCGCACGCTGCCGTACTCGCAGACGCGGCCGACATCGTTCCTCCCGAGATCCACGAGCATCACGTGCTCGGCGCGCTCTTTCTCGTTGCGCTTCAGCTCGTCGGCCATCCGGAGATCTTCCTCTTCGGTTCGTCCGCGCGGTCTCGTGCCCGCGATGGGATGGGTCTCCACGTGCCGCCCCTCCACGCGGACGAGCATCTCGGGGGACGATCCGACGATCGCGAACCCGCCCATCCGGATGAAGTACATGTAGGGCGACGGATTGACGTGCCGCAGCGCCCGGTACACCGTGAGCGGCTGCGCCGCCACGTCCATCTCGAAGCGCTGCGACAGCACCGCCTGGTAGATGTCTCCGGCCGCGATCCGCTCCTTGATGGCGCGGACGCCCGCCTCGAACACGTCGCGGGTCACGTTCGTGCGAACCGCCGGCGCCGTCCGGCCGGCCGGGGCCGACTGCGAGAGCCCCCGCTCGAGCTCGCGCTCGAGAAACTGGATCTTCGCGCACGCGAATTGGTACAACGCGGACAGATCCTCGTCAGCCGTTATGCGCGCGTTCGCAATGATCAGGATCCGGTGCTTGACGTGATCGAACGCCAGCACGGTGTCGAACAGCATGAACCCCGCATCGTCCTCGTTGCCGTCTGCCCTCGTCTGCCTGTTGCCTTCTGCCTTTTGCCTTGCCTCGTCTGTCTTCGTCCAGGCTGCGTTCTTCCAGGCTTCTGCGAGCACCGGCTCGAAGCGGACCGAGGCGTCGTAGCCGATATAGCCGACGGCGCCCCCCGTGAACCGCGGCAGGTCCGGCACGTACGGCGCGCGGAACTCCGCCATGAGGCGCCGCATCACCGGCACGAACGCCTCATTGGTCTCGGTCGTCACGCCCGCGCGATCGATCACCGTCTTGCCGTCGCGCGACCGCAGCACCAGGAAGGGGTCCTTCCCCAGGAAGGAATAGCGCGCCACCTGCTCGCCGCCTTCGACGCTTTCGAACAGGAAGGCGTAGTCGGAGTGCTCGGCAATCTTGAGAAACGCGGAGACCGGCGTCAGCAGGTCCGCCATGATCTCCTTCACTACGGGCACGAACGTGCCACGCCGCGCCAGCTCCTTGAACTCGTCGAATGTCGTCTGCTTCATGCCGTTCTGCTCTTCCTCGCCCTTGCTGCCGCGTCCACGAACAGGCCGGCGGGAGGCCGCTGACCCGTCCAGATCTCGAACTGCCGTTCCGCCTGCGCCACGAGCATCTCCAGGCCGCCGATGGCGGGACACCCGGCCCGCTCCGCCGCCCGCATCAGAGCGGTCGGATCGGGGTCATACACGAGGTCGTAGACGAGCGTGCCGTCAAATGGTCCCGCGAACGGGACGTCACCGGGCGCCGCGGCGCTGCCGACAGGCGTCGCATTGACCAGCAGGTCCCAGGATCCGGCGGCGGGCGGCCACGCCGCCACCTCGGCCCCTATGCCGCCGGCGACGAGGTGCGCGGCCTCCGGCCGCCGCGCGGATAGCGCGACGCGCGCCCCCTCGCGGCGCAGGGCCAAGCCGACGCCGCGGGCCGCGCCGCCGGCGCCGAGAATCACGGCGCGGACGCCGGCCAGCTCCGGCAAACGCCTGCGTAGTGGCTCCAGGAAGCCGTCCGCGTCGGTGTTGATCCCGATCCATCGGCCATCCCGGATCGCGATCGTGTTCACGGCGCCGGCGGCCGCGGCGGTTGGCGTGACCTCGTCGACGAGCGGCATCACGTCGCGCTTGAACGGAATCGTCACACTGGCGCCCCGCATCCCGACCAACGCCGCGAGCTCCCGGAAATCGTCGACGTCGCGGGACTCGATCGGGACGTAGACGGCGTTCAGCCCCAGCGCGGCGAACCCGGCATTGTGCATCGCCGGCGAGAGCGAGTTGACGACCGGCCGCCCGACGAGCGCGTACACCGCGGCGTCGGGACGGATCCGCCGGAACGTGAACTCCTGCAGCAGCCGTGCGGCCGAGACCTGGCCCGGCGCGACGCCGTTGCCGGCGTACGTCCACCGCGAGCCGAACCGGGCGGCGAGGACTCGCGTCGCCAGGCCCGCCCGCCCCATCCCGATCAGCACGGACCCGTCGCCGGCCCGCGCCTGCTCCAGGAGCCTGCGCAGGTCCGACGCGCGCTCGACGGTCACGGCCAGCTTCGCGACCTCCCCGCCTGACGATCGAAGCCGTTGCAGCAGCGCCGGCAGATCATCCGGAACGCCCTCGAAGTCGTGGCGCGACACGATCACGCCCCTGCCACCGCGCGCCTCGACGAACGGCTTCACGTCGACGTCCCATTCGACGTCGACGAACTCGGCGCCGAGCGCCTGCGCGCGGGTGAGAATCCGCAGCCGCGCTTCCTCCGAGCCCTCGAACATGCCGCCCTCACGGACGGGACGGCAGGTCACGATCGCGGGCTTCCGCCGGTCCGCGAGCGCCGCCTCGGGGTCGGGCGACGTCATCGAGTCGAGGCGCAGTTCGACCAAGTCGGCGTCCACCTCGGCCGTCGTCCGAGCCTGGCGAATCGCGTCGGCGTCCTTCCCGACGACCGTAATACAGAGCTGGGCCATGTCCTTCCGCGCGTTCCGTGTAGACCGGGGCCAAAAACAAAGCCCCCTCAATTCTGGATTGAGGGGGCTTCAGGAAATCGCTGTCAGTGATCGTGCCTTAGCGCTTCGCCCCCTCAGTGGACGCATACCACCACCAATACGCCGTAAAGGCGGCACGGCCGGCGGCGGACAGGGTCTGGCGCAACACGATGAAGGGAAGCCTAACACAGGTAGAGCCAGGTTCGCCTCGCTGGCGTCTAAATCATGCTATAAAGGTTTGCATACCATGAAGATCCGGGTTTTTCTGGTGACCGTCGCCCTTGCGGCGTGCGGCTGGGTGCGCGTGCCCGCGACGACCAGCCTGATGCCGATCGAGGAAATCAAGCCGGGCATGGTCGGCACCGGCCGCACGATCTTCGAAGGCTCCGAGATGCAGGACTTCAAGGTCCACATTCTCGGCGTGCTCAAGAACGTCCAGGCGCCTCAGCGCACTCTCATTCTGGCGAAGCTCGAGGGCGGCCCGCTGGCCGAAACCGGCGTCATCGCCGGCATGAGCGGCAGTCCGGTGTATATCGACGGTCGCCTGATCGGCGCCGTCTCGTACTCCATCGGCGCATTCCCGAAGCAACCCATCGCCGGGATCACCCCCATCGCCGAGATGATCGAGGCGACGGCGGATGGCGGTGTCCGGCGCGGCACGTCCGCGCCGGCCCGGCTCGATCTGCCTGTGACGCCCGAGCGCCTCGCCGCCGCCATCCGGGTCAACTACACGCGCATTGCGATGTTCGCCGACCGCCCCGCCGACGTGCAGGCGCTCGGCCTCCCGGCCTCCGCGGGATCGCAGCTGGGCGCGCTGCTGCGTCCGATCGCCACGCCGCTCGTGGTGAGCGGCATGGACTCGGCCACGTCCGACCTCGTCGCGTCGATCTTCCGCGAGGCAGCGACGGCGTGCCGGAGTCCGGGCCGCTCCGCCCCGGCGATCCCATCGGCGTCTCGCTCCTCGGGGGCGACGGCGAAATGGGCGCGACCGGCACGGTGACGCACGTCGACGGGGATCGCGTCTACGCGTTCGGGCATCCCTTCTTCAACGTCGGACCGACCGCCTTCCCCATCACGCGCGCGCACGTCTACGCGACGCTGCCCAGCCTCATGTCCTCCTTCAAGATCGCCACGATGGGCGACGTGGTCGGGACGATGCAGCAGGATCGGGCGACCGCGATCGCGGGAACGCTCGGCAAGGGCCCGGCGGTCATTCCCATCACCATCACGCTGGACAACGGTCGTGCCGCGAAGCGGACGTTCCGGTATACCGCCGTGAACGATCAGCTCTTCACGCCGCTCCTGACCTACGTCGCGCTCTTCAACACGCTCGGCAATTACGAACGGCAGTTCGGCGCCATGACGTTCACCGTCAAGGGCAAGGCCACGTTCGACAAGCACGCCGACCTCGACTACGAGGACATTTTCACCGGCGACGGCACGATCGCGGCGGCGTCGGCGTTTGTCGCGGGCCCGATCACGCTGCTGCTCGCCAACGACGTCGAGCCGGTGACCGTGAAGGGCGTCGAGCTCGCGGTCACGACGTCCGAGGAATCCCGTTCGGCGACGATCGAGCGCGTCTGGCTCGACGAGGTGCACCCGCGCGCCGGGCGCACGGTGCCGCTGAAGGTCCTCACCCGCAGCTACCGCGGCGCGGAGACGATCTCGACCATTCCGATCGAGATCCCGGCGAACGCGTCCGGCCAGCTGACCGTGATGGTCACCGACGGCCGGCAATTGAACCTGATCGAGCAGCGCGAGCTGCGCCGCAGCGTGCAGCCGACCAGCGTCGCGCAGATCATCAGGGTCCTGAACCAGTCACATCGCAACAACCGCGTCTACGTGCGGCTGCTCACCGGCACGCCGGGCGCGGTGGTCAACGGCGAGGCCCTCACCTCTCTCCCGCCGTCGGTGCTCGCCGTGCTCGAAGGCGATCGCAGCGGCGGCAACTTCAGCCCGATCCGCAGCGCCGCGCTCGGCGAGTGGGAGCTCGCGATGGACTCGGCGATCAGCGGCACGCGCGTGCTCACGATCGATCTCGACGGCCGTCCTGGTAGACATTGATGCACAAACGAATCGGTGTGGCGGTGATGGCCGTGTGGGCCGCATCGGCGGTCCTGCTCGCCTCGACCCCGACGTTCTGGACGGTCTCGACGCAGCCGGATTTCCTGAAGGGCGACGTCGAGAATCTCTCGATCGACAGCGACGGCCGGGTCTTCCTCGGCCCCGTGACGGCGCAGGTCGCGGAAACATCCGCGCCATTCCTCTGGACGGTCCTCGCCGGCGCCGACGGCACGCTCTGGGCCGGCAGCGGCAACGAGGGGCAAGTCCTCAAGATCGCCCGCGACGGCAAGACGTCGATCTTCTTTGACGCGACCGAGATGGAAGTGCACGCGCTCGCGCCCGCGCCCAACGGCGGCCTCTACGTCGGCACCTCGCCGGACGGCAAGATCTATCACGTCGCGGCCGACGGCACGTCGACGACCTTCTTCGATCCTGACGACAAGTACATCTGGGCCCTCGCCACCGCGCCCGACGGCGCGCTCTTCGCCGCCACCGGCGAAAAAGGCAACATCTACCGGATCGCGCCGGACGGCAAGGGATCGCTCTTCTACAAGACGAAGACCACGAACGTCGTTGCGCTCGCCGTGGAGAAGAACGGCGACCTCATTGCCGGAACCGAGTCACCCGGCCGGATCTTCCGCATCGATCGCAACGGCAAGGCGTTCGTGCTGCTCGACTCGCCGTTCAAGGAAATCCACGCGCTGAAGCTCGGGGCGGACGGCACGATCTACGCGGCCGCGTTCAGCGGCGCGCCCGGCGGCGAAGACCGGGCGGCCCCGACCGTCGCGACCACTCCCGAAGCGCCACGCGCCCCCGTGCCCAGCGTCTCCGCCGAGATCACGGCGATCACCGTCGTCGACGCCAGTTCCGGCGTGTCGTCGGGCGGACCCTCGCCAGGGGGCAGCCGATCGAGGAACGCCAAAGGCGCGATCTTTCGAATCCGGCCGGATGGCCTGTGGGACACGCTGTGGGAAGCGACCGACGACTGGCCGTTCGACCTTTTGATCGACGCCGACGGATCGCTCCTCGTCGGCACCGGCAAGGAAGGCAAGATCTTCCGGCTCGCGGGCGACCCGTCACGCGCCACGCTGCTCGCGCGCGTTCCGGCCCGGCAGGTCACGTCGCTCGTTCGCGACACCGCGGGCCGCATCATCGCCGCCACCAGCAACCCCGGGAAGGTCTTCTCTCTGGCGTCGACGCGCGCCGCCACGGGGACCTACGACTCCGACGTCCGCGACGCCGGCACGGTCGCGACGTGGGGCGTGATCCGGTGGCGCGCGACGTCCAGGCCCGGCGAGGTGGAGGTCCTCACCCGCTCCGGCAACACCGCGACGCCGGACGAGACCTGGAGTCCCTGGTCGAAGGCCTACACCGCGGCCAACGGCGAGCGCATCACCAGCCCCAACGCCCGTTACCTGCAATGGCGGGCCGTCCTGAAGTCCGGGCCTGCATCTCCCAAGTCCGCGGACGGCTCATCGCGAGTGGAGGCGGTGCCTGCGTCGCCGAAGCCCGCGGATACCTCGCCGCGGGCGGAGGCGGGACCGGTGCTGACGTCGGTCACGGCGGCGTATCTCCCGCGGAACCTGCGGCCGATGGTGACGAGCATCACGGTCCATCCGCCCGGTACCGTGTTCCAGCGGCCCTTCTCGACGGGCGAGCTCGAGATCGCAGGCTTCGAAGACAACACGTCCGATGGACGGAACCCGTCGCAGCCGAGTCAGTCCGCGGGATCGACGCCGTCCCCCAGCGCGCCCGCGCTCGGGCGCAAGGTCTACCAGAAGGGGCTGCAGACCTTCGTGTGGAAGGCGGAGGACGAGAACGACGATCGGCTGCAGTACGACGTGTTCTATCGGCGCGAGGGGGACACGATGTGGAAGCCGCTCAAGCGCGGCCTGTGGGATCCAATCGTGGTGTGGGACACGACGTCGGTGCCCGACGGCACGTATTACGTGAAGGTCACCGCGACGGATGCGCCGTCGAACGCGCCGGCCACGGCCCTCATGGGCGAGCTCGAGAGCGTCAGCTTCGACATCGACAACACGCCGCCCGTCGTCGAGGTGACGTCGGCCACCCGCGCGGGAACGCGCGCGACTGTGAAATTCGTGGTCCGCGACGAGCAGTCCGCGGTGCTGCGCGTGGAGTATTCGCTGGATGCCAGCCGCTGGCGTGTGGCGTATCCGGTGGACGGAATCCCGGACTCGCGCCGCGAGGAATTCGAGGTGTCGCTGGACGATGCCGAGGCGGCGCGCAGCATCATCATCCGGGTGACGGACGCGATGAACAACGTGGCGACCGCCGTGGCGGAGATAAAGAGATAGCTTCCGGCTGCCGACTTCCGACTAAACGAAAAGGCCGGCGCGATGCCGGCCTTTTCGTTTTTAGCTGGTAGCAGGGAACTGGTAACTGGTAGCTGTTCTGCCGCGTCAGCTCCCAACCACGCGGCCGCGCGTCGGCTTCACCGTCAGGTGCTCGACGACCCACACCAGGTTGACGGCGATTGGATCCGCGCCGTAGCGCGCCGGTTCGAGGCGGCCGCGCGAGATCTCGTTGATGAGCCGCGCCACCTGGACCCGGCCGCGTCCCTCACCGAGCGCTTCCAGCCCCGAGATGTTCCCCTCGCGCGTGATGACCGCGGCAAACGCCAATATCAGCTCCCCCTGGGCGCCCGACCGCTCCAGCGACGCCTTGACGATGCCATCTTCCGGCACCGAAGGCGCCTGGATCATCAGGCCGTCCATGCTGGCCGGATTCAGGTTCGAGCCTGACGGCGCCGCCATGACGGTGATCAGCGCGCGCAGCGAGTCCTCGCGCTCCGGCGAGGCGTAGTGCAGCATGCCGAGCACGATGGCGCCGCAGAGGAACGTCGCGGTGGTCGCCGCGAGGCCGATCCACACGAGGTGCATGTCGTCGAACATGCGCCCCATCCGCGCGAGCCACGCTTCGTTGGCCTCGGCGCGCATCCGGCTGATGACACCGGGCCGCAACCCGGTCCAGTCGTCAGAGGGCCCCGGCGCGGCGGCCAGCCGCAGCGCCGCCGAGACGCGCTCGTACTCCCGCAGCTCGTCGACGCACGCGTCGCACGCGTTCAGATGGCCCTGGGTCGCGATCCGCGTCTGGACGGGCAGTTCGCCATCGTGAAAATCTGCGAGCCGCCGCCGCACCGCCGTACAGGTCAGTCCGGTCATACGTCCCTCAATTGCGCGCGCAGCCCTTCGCGGGCGCGCGCGAGGCGCGATTTCACGGTCCCGACAGCAATCCCCAGCGAGAACCCGATTTCGTCGTAGCTCAGGCCGTCAATCTCCCGCAGGACGATGGCGGTCTTCTGATCGAACGGGAGGCGATCGAGCGCCACCCGGATGCGCTCGCCGAGCTGCTTCTGCCCCACCAGCCGGTCGGGCCCGCTGTCGACCACTTCCGGCAGGTCGCCGTGCTCCTGGATGTGCTGATCCAGCGAGACCTGCTGGGCCCGGTGGCGCCGCCGCCACCAGCGCTGCCGGTTGCGCGCCTGGTTGACGACGATGCGGTAGATCCACGTGCGAAGGCTCGAGTGACCGCGAAACGACTGGATGGTGCGGAAGACGCGCAGGAAGACTTCCTGCGACAGGTCGAGGGCCTCGTTGTGGTCGTTGAGCAGGTTCAGCGACAGCTGATAGACCATGCGTTGGTGTTCGGCCACCAGTTCC
>Ga0209647_1004699_pt1 | contig 10186 bp, 10 predicted proteins | sample GraSoi_2013_60cm_FD_185827 | JGI IMG/M metagenome (GOLD analysis project Ga0209647, IMG submission 185827) | Grasslands soil microbial communities from the Angelo Coastal Reserve, California, USA - Sample 9_17_2013_60cm (SPAdes) (version 2) | ecosystem: Environmental > Terrestrial > Soil >...
CAGGAGCTGTTCCAGTATCTGGACGCCGCGGGGCGCCGGCACCTCGTATCATCCGACGACGTGAACGACTATCTGCGCGAGATCTCCGGGCGTGACGTTTCCGCCAAGGACTTCCGCACCTGGGGCGGCACCATGCTCGCGGCGGTCGAGCTGCGCCGGCGCGGCCTCGCCGCGAGCCGTGCCGAGACCGATCGCAACATCAACGGCGCGATCGACGCGGTGGCCGAGCGCCTCGGCAACACGCGCGCGGTGTGCCGCAAGTACTACGTGCATCCGGCGCTGGTCGAGGCCTACCGCATGGGCGAAACGATTCCGCAGCCCGTACCGCTCTCGCGCAGCCGCATGCGCAAGCGCGGCGCGGCATTACGGCGTGACGAGGTCCTCGTTCTGCAATTCCTACAGGAGAGACTATGAAACCAAGAACCATGAAAGGCCTTATCTGCGCTGCGCTCGTGCTGCTGGCCGCACCGGCGTGGGCGTTCGACATCAACCGGCTGCAGAACGTCGCCCAGGGCGATTTCCGGCTGCTGTCGGAGGACGTCGGCGCCGCGCTGAGCTATCACCCGCAGACGCCGACCGAGCCGCTCGGCGTCACCGGCTTCGACGTCGGCCTCGCCCTCACCATGTCCAAGGTGGCGAACAAGGACGCGCTGTCGCGCGCGGTCTCCGGCAGCGTACCTTCGTACATCCCGGTGCCGACGCTGCGTGCCAACAAGGGTCTGCCGCTCGGCTTCGACGTCGGGCTGATGTTCTCCAAGATTCCCGGGAGCGACATCTCGCTCTGGGGCGGCGAAGCGCGCTGGGCGTTCATCAAGGGCGGCGTCGCCGCGCCGGCCGTCGGCGTGCGAGGCACCTTCACCAAGCTCACCGGAGTCGACCAGCTCGACATGACCACCAAGGGCCTGGACATCTCGGCGTCGAAAGGCTTCGCCATGCTGACGCCCTATGTCGGCGTCGGCCGCACCTGGATCAACAGCGATCCGAAAGTCGCCAATCTCACCAAGGAAGACTTTGCGCTGAACAAGTTCTTCTTCGGCGTTGGCTTCAATTTGATGCTCTTCAACATGAACGCGGAGATCGACCGCACAGGGCATAGCACGGCGTACAGCCTGAAGGCCGGTATCCGCTTTTAAGTCTTGAGCAGGTCGGCGCAGCCGGCGCGCTGCGCCCAGTACTGCCAGGCGCGCTGCGTCTCGGGGGATTGCGGCTTGTAGCCGGTCCCTGAGGCGCGCGCCTGGATCTCGCCGGCGCTCAGCGGCTTCAACTCGCCGAGCTGCATCGCCTTGTGCTGCACGCGTGCATTGCGCGGCAGGTAAACCGACATGCGCACCACATCGATGAGCGAGCGCGCCGCCGCGGCGAAGCCGTGGCCGCGCATCAGGGCGACGCTGTTGTTGCCAAGGCGCTTCGCCAGGTCGCGGCCCTGCGCCATGTCGGTGACCAGCAGGTTGGTGCGCTCGCCGAAGCGCTCGGCGATGTCCCACACCGGGACCTCGGCGCCGATGAAGGCGCCGGAATGGATCACCGGCCTGAGCGGCGTCTGCGTAATGGTGAACGGCAGCACGTCCTCGGCATGCGCATGCACCACGGCCATGACTTCGGGCCGCGCCTCGTAGATCGCGGCGTGGATGAAGCGCTCGAGATAGAGCGGCCGCGGCTCGGGGCGCAGCGCCTGCGCATCGAGCGTGTGCTCGAGGATGTCGCCCGCCTCGACGAGCGCCGGGCTTTTCGAGTGCGCGAGGAAGAAGCGCTCGGGCGCCTCGGGGTTGCGCACGCTCACATGCCCGTAGGCGTCGACCACGTCCTCGCTGGCGAGGATGCGGTTCGCGATGACCAGCTCGGTGATCAGGTTCATAGCCAGGTGTTCCATAAGTGTCGCGCGGCGTCGATCAGCTCGCTTGCCGTCATGCCGACCGGACCGATGCCGCGGCGCGCGAGCTCGTCGGCAGCCGCGCCGTGCAGGTGCGTGCCGAGCACCAAGGCGCTCTCGCCGCTATAGCCCTGCGCGAGCAGGGCGCCGAGCATGCCGGCGAGCACGTCGCCCATGCCGGCGCTCGCCATGCCGGGGTTGCCGGTGCGATTGATGAACCAGTGGCGATCGCGCGCCACGAGGATGCTGCCGTTTCCCTTGAGCACGACGTGCGCGTTCAAGTTGTCCGCCAGCGCGCGCGCCGCCTTGACGCGATCGGCCTGCACCGTGGCCGTGCTCTCGGCGAGCAGCCGCGCCGCCTCTGCGGGATGCGGCGTGACGATGGTCTCGGCGCTGCGCCGCGCGCAGGCATGGCGCAGGTCCGCGTTCTCGGCGATGAGATTCAGTGCGTCGGCGTCGAGCACGCAAGGCAGCTCGCTCGTCAGCGCCGCACCGAGCAGCGTCTCGGCGCGCTCGCCCTGGCCGAACCCGGGCCCGACCACCAGCGCGTCGAGATCCTGGCCGAGCGCGTCGTCGGCATGGCGCAGCATGAGCTCGGGCGCGCCGGGATCGAGCGCCAGCGTCGGGTCGAGCAGCCCGACATAGACGCGGCCGGCACCGAGCTTCAAGGCCGCGCGTCCGGCGAGCACCGCGGCACCGCTCATGCCGGCTGCGCCGCCGAGGATGCCGAGCGAGCCGGCCATGCCCTTGTGGAAATTCAGCGGCCGGCGCTTGAGCGCATTCCTGAAGAGTTCCGGTACCGCCACCCAGGCGCTCGCCTCACCCGCCGGCAGGCCGAGGTCGTTGACCGTGATCGCGCCGCAGTGATCCGGACCGTCGAGCGTCAGCAGTCCGGGCTTCAGGCCAATGAAGGTAATGGTGTGGCTCGCCCGGACCGCGCTGCCCATCACCCGGCCGGTGTCCGAATGCAGGCCGCTCGGGATGTCGATCGCGAGCACCGGACAGCCCTGGCGGTTCGCATAATCGACCAGGCGCGCATAGTCGCCCTCGACCTCGCGCGTGAGGCCGATGCCGAAAAGACCGTCGATGACCAGTCCCCAGGCCTTGTCCGCCGGGACCTGCGGCTTGTCGACCAGCGTGACGCGGAAAAACTGCTCCTGTAGCCGCGCCGCGGCGATTTTCGCGTCGCCGCCGTTGTTTCCAGGGCCGGCGAGCACCAGGATGTCCTTCTGCCGGTCCGACGCAAGGCGCGCCGCCAGCTCGGCCGCCGCCGCGCCGGCGCGCTCCATCAGCGTCGGCGTGACGCTGCCCGCATCTCCGGCAAACTCGCGCTCGATGCGCCGGATGTCGTCCGTTAGGTATATCGGACTAGGCACCTGCGCATTCTAAGTGCAGCCCCAGTGGAAAAATGCCGCGTGCTCGGTCTCCTGCACGACCGCATCCTCATGTACCACGGCACGCCGCAGCGCGATGCGGCGGCGCTCGAGCGCCAGCTGCGACTGGTGCGGCTCGCCTTCCCGGTCGTTTCGCTCGACGAGCTGACCGCGTGCCGCCGCAAAGGCCGCGCCCGCGTCGCCCTGACCTTCGACGACGGCTTGCGCAACAACGTCCATGTCGCCTATCCGATCCTGCAAAGGCTCGGCCTGAGCGCAACGTTTTTCGTCTGCCCCGGGCTCATCGAGCGGCAGGAATGGCTCTGGAACCACGAGGCCCGACAGCGCCTGCTGTCGCTGCCCCCCAATGCCGTGCGGGAAATCGCGGCCAACATCGGCGCACCCGCCGGCGGGGTCGAAGCGATCGTCGAGTGGATGAAGACGCTGAGACTCGCCGCGCGCCGGCAGGTCGAGCAGCGAATCCGGGAGGCGACGCCGCGCTTCACGCCCAGCCCCGCCGAGCACGAGGAATTCGATCTCGCGAGCTGGAACGAGCTCGAGCGCCTGGATCCCGACGTCGTGACGATCGGCTCGCACACCATGACGCATCCGATCCTCACCTCGCTTACCGCCGAGGAGACCGAAGCCGAGACGCGCGACAGCCGCATGGCGCTCGAGCGGCGCCTCGACCGGCCGATTTCCGTCTTCTGTTACCCGAACGGCGACCTGAACGATGGCGCCCTCGCCAGCGCGCGGCGCTACTACCACTCGGCGGTCACGGTCGAGCCGGGCACGCTGCACGGCAAAGGCGATCCGCATCTCCTGCCGCGCTACGCCGCCCATCCCCAGTGGACGCGGCGTCTCGCCCGCCGCATGGTGCTCGGATAAAAATAAAAGGGGTCTGACCCCTTTAGCGTTTCGTAGCGCCAATCAGCACGTCGGGAAGCCAGGTGCAAAGGCCCGGAAACACGGTGATCAGCACCACGCAGAGCACCATCATGAAGAAGAAGGGCAGCGAGGCGTACGCCACGTAGTTGCTGTCGCGCCCGGTCATCGTCTGCAGCACGAAGATGTTGAAGCCGAGGGGCGGCGTCAGCTCCGCGATCTCCACCAGCAGCACGATGAAGATGCTGAACCAGATGAGGTCGAATCCCGCCTTCTCCACCATCGGGATCACCACCGAGGTCGTGAGCACGATCATCGACACGCCGTCGAGCGCGGTGCCAAGGACGATGTAGATCAACGCCAGGATCGCGATCAGGCTGTACGGATTGGGATTCATCGACGCGACCCATTCGGCGAGCACGCGCGGAATGCCGGTGAACGCCATGCACGAGGAAAGAAAGCTCGCGCCGGCGAGGATGAACAGGATCATGCACGACAGGCGGGTGGCGCCCATCAGGCTGGCGCTGAATGTCGTCCAGTTGAGGCCCCCGGACCACCCGGCGATAACGAGCGCGCCGAGCACGCCGTACGCGGCGGCCTCGGTGGCGGTGGCCCAGCCGATCACCATCACCCAGACGATGAAGACGATGAGCAGGATGCAGGGCACGAGAAGGCGACTGCGGTAGAGCTTCTCGCGCAGCGTGTAGTGGGCATCCTCCTTCGGCGTCTTCTCGGGATTGAGCAGCGCCCAGACGATGATGTAGCCCGAGAACAGCGCGGTGAGCACGAAGCCCGGGATGAACCCGGCGAGGAACACCTTGATGATCGAGACCTCGGCCGCCACCGCGTACACCACCATGATGATCGAGGGCGGCAGCAGGATGCCGAGCGTGCCTGCCGCAGCGAGCGAGCCGAGGCAGGTTTTCTCATCGTAGCCGCGTTTTTTCAGCTCTGGCAGCGCCACCTTGGCAATCGTCGCGCAGGTGGCCGCGGAGGACCCGGACACGGTGCCGAACACCGCGCAGCCGAGGATGTTGACGTGCATCAGGCGCCCGGGAAGCCAGCCGAGCCAGGGCGAGAGGCCTTCGAACATTTCCTCCGACAGGCGCGTTCGATAGAGGATCTCGCCCATCCAGACGAAGAGGGGCAGCGCGGCGAGCGTCCACGACGCGCTCGAGCCCCAGAACGACTGGAACAGGTTCACGTCGGGCGGCGTATTGGTGAAGAAGTGCAGGCCGAACCACGCCACTGCCGCGAGCGCGATCGCGATCCACACGCCGCCCGCCAGCAGCACGAGCAACAGCACGAGCAGGATCGACGCGGACTCGAGTGGCGTCACAGTTTCTCGGAGAAATCACCAGCCGCGGCGGAGAAATCACCAGCCGCGGCACGCGCTTCCTCGGCCCGCTGGTAGCTCGGCTTCTCTTTGCGCAGCACCGTGACGAGCTCGTCGATCACCGCGACGAAGAAGATCGCGATGCCGATGACCAGCGAGAGCTGCGGGATCCAGATCGGCACGCGGATCAGGCCCTGCGCCACCTCGTTGAACGCATAGCTGTCGTAGACGAAGCGCGTCACGGCCCACAGCATGTAAGCCGTGAACACCGCGGTGAAGCCAAGCGCGAGCAGCTCGGCATACCAGTGCGCGCGCGCGGGCAGGCGATCGAGAAAAACGCCGACGCGCACGAGATCGCCATGGCGGAAGGTGTGGGCGAGCGCCAGGAAGGCGCACGCCGCGCACAGCCAGCTGACGATGTCTTCGGCGCCGCGGATCAGGATGCCCGCCTCGCGCCCGAAGGCCTGCGCGAGCATCAGCGCGCAGATGGCGGCGATCGCGGCGGCGGCCGCAATGCCGGCGCCGTCATAGAGGCGGTCGAGGAACCGCCTCATGCTGCTATTTGCCTCGATACGCTTTCAGAATGGCCTGACCATCGGGCCCTGCGGATTTCTCCCACTCGGCGGCCATCTGCTCGCCGATCTTGGCGAGAGCCGTTTTCATCTCGGCGCTCGCGTCGCTGACGGCCATGCCGTTCTTCGACAGAGTCTCGTCGCCTTCCTTCTCGCGCGCCTTGGACATCTCCCAGCCGCGCGGCTCGGCGGCGGCGGCCGCCTTGGCGAGTCCGTCCTGCTGCTCCTTCGGCAGGCTGCTGAAGGCGCGCTGGTTCACGACGACGACGTTCTTCGGATTCCAGGCGTTCGTCCGGTAGTAGTTCTTGACGAACTCCCACGCCTTGGTCGCCGTGCCGGTAGCCGACGAAGTCACCATCGTGGTCATCGCGCCGGTGGCGAACATCTGCGGCACATCGGTCACCTGCACTTGCACGCTGGTCGCACCGAGGAGCTCGGCGAGGCGCGAGGTGAGGGGACTGTAGGTGCGCATCTTCGCGCCCTTCAGGTCGGCGATGCTCTTCAACGGGTCCTTGGTGTAGAGGCCCTGGCCCGGCCAGGCGACCGCGTACAGCAGCTTGAGGCCGCGCCCCTGCAGCTTCTTCTCGAGCAGCGGCTTCTGCGCCTGGTAGAACTTCCACGCGGCGTCGTAGCCCGGCGCAACGAACGGCACGTTGTCCGCGGCGAACACCGGGTCCTCGTTGCTGAACTGGCCGAGCAGGAACTCGGCGACGTTGACCTGTCCGGTGGACACGGCGCGCAGCACGTCGGCGTGCTTGATGAGCGATTGGTTCGAGTGCACGGTGATCTCGAGCGCGCCGCCCGCGTTCTTCTTCACGTCTTCGGCGAACTGCTTCACGTTGCGCGTATGGAACTCGCCATCGGAATACGGCGTCGGCAGGTCCCACTTGGTCTGCGCCTGCGCACCGAACGCGGCGAGCGCGGCAACTGCAACGATCGTTCTTTTCATTCGTCCTCCCTGGGGTGCGGGAATCTTAGCTCAGTTCCTCTCGCACGACCCGAGCCAGGGCGAGGCTCGCGGTGAGCCCGGGCGACTCGATGCCATAGAGATGCACCAGACCCGGCACGCCGTGCTTGCGCGGACCCTGGATCTCGAAATCCGGCGCCGGCTCGCCCGGCCCCGCCGTTTTCGGCCGGATCCCCGCGTATCCCGGTGACAGGGAATTATCGGGAAGCCCCGGCCAATAGCGGCGGATCGCGGCATAGAAGCGCTCGGCGCGGCGCGGATCGACGTCGTAGTTGATGCGCTCGACCCACTCGACGTCGGGCCCGAAGCGCGCTTGCCCCGCGAGATCGAGCGTGACGTGCACGCCAAGTCCGCCAGGCTCAGGCACCGGATAGATGAGGCGCGAGAACGGGCTTTTCTTGCTCAGCGAATAATAGTTTCCCTTGGCATAGAGCTCCCGCGGCGCAAGCTGCGACGGATAACCCTCGATCGCCTTCGCGACCGTCGGTGCGCGCAGCCCCGCACTATTGACGAGCACAGTGCACCGGATCGGGTCGCTGCCGCTTACGTGCAACTCAAACCCCTCGCGCACACGTGCGCGCTCCAGCGGGCTCTTCAGCGCCAGCATCGCACCATGCGCTTCGGCGTCGCCGAGGTAGGCGAGCATCAGCGCGTGGCTGTCGATGATGCCGGTCGAGGGCGAGAGCAGCGCGCCCATGCAGGAAAGCTCGGGCTCCATGCGCGCCACTTCGTCCTGCGCGATCCAGTCGACGTCCGTAACGCCGTTGGCGTGCGCCTTGTCGCGGATGTTTTGCAATTCCTTCAACTGGCTCTCGTTGGTCGCGACAATCAGCTTGCCGCAGCGCCGGTGGGGCACGCCGTGCGTGGCGCAGTACTGGTACAGGAGATCGCGGCCGGCGACGCAACTGCGCGCCTTGAGCGATCCTTTCGGGTAGTAGATGCCGGCGTGGATCACCTCGGAGTTGCGCGAGCTGGTGTGCGTGCCGATCGCGTCCTCGGCCTCGAGGATGATCACCTCGCGCCCGGCGAGCGCGAGCTCGCGCGCGATGGCGAGGCCGACGACGCCCGCGCCGACGACGACCGCGTCAACGCTTTCCATGTGCGAGCATCCGTTGGAAGCCGAAGGCGGCAAGCCCGGCGAGCGCCGCGGCGCTCGCCATCGGGCGCGCGGTGCCGTCGAACAGCACGCCGAGCAGCGTGCTGAGAGCGGCCCCAGCGGTAAAGCCGATCGCGCCGATCAGCGACGAAGCGGCGCCCGCCGCCTGCGGGAACGGCGAGAGCGCGAGCGATGTGGCACTTGGCAGGACGAGCGCGGTGCCGAAAAGCAGCACGGCGAAAGGCACCACCAGCGCGAGCCAGTGCTGGGCGCCGCCCCAGGCGAGCGCCGCGACGGCCAGCCCGCCGCCGAGCACCAGCCAGCTTCCGGCGCGCATCAGCCGCGCGCTGCCCAGGCGCAGCACGAAGCGGCTCGCCACCCAGGCGCCCGCGATCTGGCCGAGCATCACGCCGGCGAACATCCAGCCATAGGCGTCGATCGGCACGCCCATGTGGGCGAGGGTGAAGGCCGAGCTCGCGACCCACGCCAGGATCCCCATCTGGCAGGAGAGAAATACCAGCAGCGGTGCGCGAAAACGCGCGTCGGACAGGATGCGGCCGAGCCCCCGCGCAATGTCCGCCGGGTGCGCCGAGCGCCGCTCGGCCGGCGCGGTTTCGCGCAGCCCGGCCCCGACGACGACCAGCAGCGCGCAGGCGATCAGCGCGAAAGTCCAGAAAATGGCGCGCCAGCCGGCGTGCGCGGTGAGGAGCGCGCCCGAGATCGGTGCGGCGATCGGCACGATGCTGAACACGATCATCATGCGGGCGAGCAAGCGGGCGGCCTGCTCGTGGGCGTGCAGGTCGCGCACGATCGAGCGCGCGACCACCACGCCGCCCGACATGCCGAGTCCCTGTACCAGCCGAGCCGCGATCAGCGCGCCGATCGACGGCATGAAGGGCGCCGCCACGGTCACGGCGAGCATCAGGCCGAGCGCCGCGAGCAGCACCGGCCGGCGGCCATAGCGGTCGGAGAGCGGCCCCCACACGAGCTGACCCACCGCGAGGCCGAGGAAGTAGGTCGTCAGGGTGAACTGCGCGGCGCTCACCGGCGCCGAATAGGCGGCGGCCACATCCGGCAGCGCGGGGACGTAGAGATCGGTGCCGAGCGCCGAGAGCGAAATGAGCACGCCGAGCAGCAGCGTCAGCGCTGCCGGGGTATCGTTGTTTTTCAAAGTAGGATTCGATTCTAATGAACACCGCGTTGCAGTCGCCGCTGCCCGAGTCGCGCGAGGCGCGCAAGCGCATCCGTTCCGGCGAATGGACCGGCCCGACGAGCGGCATGGCCGGGCGCTATGTGCAGGGCAACGTCGCCATCTTCCCGAGCGAGCTGGCGGCCGACTTCCTGCGCTTTTGCCACCTCAATCCGAAGCCTTGTCCGCTGCTCGGGGTCTCGGAGCCCGGCGACCCGGCGCTGCCCTCGCTTGGCGAAGACATCGACATCCGCACCGACCTGCCGCGCTACCGGGTGTTCGAGAACGGCAGCTGCGTCGATACGCCGCACGACATCCGCCGCTGGTGGCGCGACGACCTCGTCAGCTTCGTGCTCGGTTGCTCGCATTCCTTCGAGGAGGCACTGCTGGAATCGGGCCTGCGCCTGAAGCATGTCGAGCGCGGAGCCGCGGTGCCGATGTACCGCACCAGCATTCCGACGCGGTCGGCCGGGCCGTTCCAGGGCCCGACCGTGGTCTCCATGCGTCCGTACGCTCCGGCCGACGCCATCCGGGCGGTTCAGATTACGTCGCGCTTTCCCGCCGTGCATGGCGCACCGCTGCACATCGGGTTTCCCGAGGCGATCGGCATCGGCGACCTCAATCGCCCGGACTGGGGCGAGCCGGTCGCGGTGGAGGCGGGCGAGCTGCCGGTGTTCTGGGCCTGCGGCGTCACGCCGCAAGCGGTGATCGAAGCCGCCAAGCTGCCGTTCTGCATCACGCACTTCCCGGGGTCCATGCTGATCACCGATTTGCTGAACGCGCAGATCTCAGTGCTGTAGCGGATGCAGGAACCCAAGTGGCAGTTCTGGATCGACCGCGGCGGCACTTTCACCGACGTCGTGGCGCGCCGGCCCGACGGCGCCATCGTCACTCATAA
>Ga0209647_1004701_pt1 | contig 10183 bp, 6 predicted proteins | sample GraSoi_2013_60cm_FD_185827 | JGI IMG/M metagenome (GOLD analysis project Ga0209647, IMG submission 185827) | Grasslands soil microbial communities from the Angelo Coastal Reserve, California, USA - Sample 9_17_2013_60cm (SPAdes) (version 2) | ecosystem: Environmental > Terrestrial > Soil >...
CCTGGAACCACGCCTTCCCATCCCGAACAGGACCGTGAAACGGGTTTGCGCCGATGATAGTGTGCCGTTTGCGCATGCGAAAGTAGGTTACCGCCAGGCCATCTTCAAATGAAAAAGCCCGGGCTCGCAAGAGTTGCCGGGCTTTTTTGTCTTCCGGCGCAGGCGTACGCTTTTGCGCCGTGAGAGCTACTGACGGAGCGAGCGCTGTTCGAACTGCGCCACGGCTAACCCGAAGCCCAGGCCGCCGTGACGCTGCACAACTTCACGACAAACGGCGATCCGGTAGTGGTCCCGCTGGGCAGTACAGACGGTAACGGTCGGCACTCGAATTGAAGATGGCGAAGCCGGACGAAGGCCTGTGCAATTTCGTGATCGAGGCGTAGCTACTCGCTGCCCAGCTGCCGCTCCATGCTGGCGCGGATCTTGGAGATCAGGTGCTCGTGCGCCACGACCGGCGGATATTTGGGCGGGCGCGCGGCGCTTTGGCACGACGGCAGGCACTCGATGCGCGCGTCGGGGTTCGGGCCGGTAAAGAACACGATCGACAAGCGACGCGCCGAGCCGGTGAGCGCCCGCGGCGGATTCACCACGCGGTGCACGTTCGATTTCCACCGGTCGTTGGTCCAGCGCGCAAGCAGGTCGCCGGCATTGACGACCAGGGCGCCACGTACCGGCGGAACCTCGATCCAGGCGCCGCCCGGTGCGAGCACCTGCAGGCCGCCCGGCGCGTCGTCCTGGCGCAGGATCGTGAAGCCGGTGTAGTCGGTGTGCGCGCCATAGCGCAGCTGGCCCGGCAGCGGATCTCCTTCGTGATCGGGATATTGGACGAGGCGCAGCGTCGTCGCCATCCGGTCGTAGTAGCGATCGAAGTAACCGTCCGGCAGGTCCAGCGCGGGCGCGCTCATGCGCATCAGCAGCTGTCCCAGCGCGTACGCCTGGTCGAAGTACTGCCCGATGCAGCGACGCAGGCCGGCAGGCCGGCCGGGCCACAGGTTCGGCCGATAGAACGCCGCTCCCGCGGACGGTTTGGCGCCGAGCCTTTCCCATTCCAGGTTGGAGAACGTGAGGGCTTCGCACAGGTCGTGGGGCGCCTCCCGGCCGTCGAGCGTCCGCGCTACCGATTCGACCCCCATCGGGACGTAGCCCTGGCCGGTCTTTTCCGGCTGGAAGCTGCAGCGCATCTTCTCTCCGAGCGGCCGGTCGAAGAACTGCAGCGCGAGGCGATGGATCTCGTCGAGCAGCGTCTCCGGGATCCCGTGGCCGACCACGGTCGCGAAGCCGATGGTCTCGAATGCGCGCGCCCACTGGCGCACGACTTCGCGACGCCGGTCGCGGTCGCCGGCGCGGAAGCCGGCGACGTCGATGACCGGCACTTGCATCAGGTGCCGGGCGCCTGGCCGCTGACCCCCTCGACGAACCAGTTGATGCTGCCGAGATCGCCGTCGCTCATCGTGGCGCCCGCCGGAACCTTCTCGATGCCGTCCTGCGACTTCACCGGGCCGGCGAACACGGTCAGGCGGCCGGCCGCGAGGTCGGCCTTGAGCTTGCTCACCAGCGCCACCGTGGCGGCCGGAACGACGGGATTGATGCCGACGAGATCGATCAGGCCGCTCTTGAAGCCGTCGAACACCGGCGGCTGGAGGGGCTTGCCGTCCAGCGCGGCCTGGATCATGCGCTCGTAGTACGGCCCCCATACCGGAATCGCCGAGGCGAGGTGCGCCTTGGGCGAGATCTGCGTGCGGTCGGAATCGATGCCGAACGCGTACGCGCCCTTTTCCTCGGCGGTCTTGATCACCGCGGACGACGAGGTGTTCTGCATGAGGATGTCCACGCCCTGGGCAATGAGCACCTCGGCCGCCTGCCTCTCCTTCGCGACGTCGTACCAGGTGTTCACCCAGATCACCTGGGTGGTGATCTTCGGATTGACACTCTTCGCGCCCAGCTCGAATGCGTTGATGTTGCGGATCACCTCGGGAATCGGGAACGGCGCGACGAAGCCAAGCTTCCCGGTCTTCGTCATGTGCCCCGCTATGACGCCCGAGAGGTAGATCGCCTCGAAGATCTTCGTGTTGTAGACGCTGAGGTTCGGCGCGGTCTTGAAGCCGGAGCAATGGTAGAACAGGACGTTGGGCGCCTTGGCCGCCGCTTTCACCGTCGTGTCCATGAAGCCGAACGACGTGGTGAAGACGAGCTGGTTGCCGGCGTTGATGAACTGGTGCAGGGCGCGGTCGGCATCCGGCCCGGCCTCGATGTTGTCGGCCCAGGTGATCTTGACCTTCTGGCCGAACTTCTTCTCCACGTACTGCCGTCCCTGGTCGTGCGCGTAAGTCCAGCCGCCGCTCGCGATCGCCGTGTTGTGCATGAAAGCCACTTTGAGCGGCTCGGCGGCCATCGTCGCCGCGCAGGAAAGCGCCGCGAATAACGCGAGCAGATTCGTCAGAAGCCTCATCGGTCCCCCCGTTCTAGATGCTCGCGAAAAAGCAAGCGCTATGCCACGCGCGCCCGGCGTCCGATGCGAGGCAAGATGGAATTGCGCGGCAAGACCGTGCCCGCGAACGGTGCGCCGCCGCCGCGGCGGTGCTTTGTCGCGGTGCTTTTCAGCTATTCGCCGGGCGAGGCGTGAAGCAGCGTCGCCAGCATCTTCGCTGCGATCTCGGCGCCGATACCGGCTTGTCGGTAACGTTTATGGATTTGAACGATTGTGCTACGAAGAAGCGAAGCGCATCAACGTCTGCGCGTATGCCGGCGCCGTCGGCTCGTGCATGAAATACACGAACGTTTCGCGCCAGCCGGTGGCGGCCAGCTTGCGCGCCCATTGCTCGAGCTCCGCATCGCTATAGGTTTCGAGCCGCAGGCGCACATAGCCCCACGGCGCTGTCTCCACCAATGGTGGAGGCGCGTTGTCCTCGCGCTCGGAGAGGCACAGCGCGGCGCCCGCGTCTTTCAGCGCCTGATAGACGTCGTCGGCGAACCAGCTTTCATTACGGAACTCGAACGCTGCGTTGTGTCCCTCCGGCAGCAGGCCCAGGAACTCGGTGAGACGCGGCAGGTTCTTCTTCATCACCGGCGGCAGCTGGAACAGCACCGGCCCGCGCTTGTCCCCGAGCGCGCCGAGCGAGCGGTAGAGAAAAGCGACCGAATCGGCGCTTTCAGGCTTGAGATGGGCGAAGTGGGTAATGCGGCGCGAGGCCTTGATCGCGAAGCGGAAGCCGGCCGGCGCGGTGCGCGCCCAGTTCTCGAGCATCTCGACCTTCGGCATGCGGTAGAACGTATTGTTGATCTCCACCGACGGCAGGCGCGCGCTGTACCAGGCGAGCATGCTCTCGGGCTTCATGTCCGCAGGGTAAAAGCTGCCCTTCCATTCCTTGAACGAGTACCCGCTCGCACCTGCTAATAGCTTCATAGAATCGCGTTCATGGCTAAGGACAAGCTCGCCGATTACGCCGCGAAGCGCAGCTTCGGCGCCACGCCGGAACCCGCCCCGGCGCCGCTCGCGCCGCGCAAGGGACCTTTGCTCTTCGTCATCCAGCAGCATGCCGCGCGGCGCATGCATTACGACCTGCGGCTCGAATGCGACGGCGTGCTCAAGTCCTGGGCCGTACCCAAGGGACCGGCGCTCGATCCTAGCGAAAAGCGCCTCGCCGCGCAGACCGAAGACCATCCTTTCGACTACGCCTCCTTCGAAGGTGTGATCCCGGCCGGACAGTACGGTGCCGGAGAGATGATCGTCTGGGATTGCGGGCTGTACAGCCCGGATGAAGGGGGCACCGGGTTCCACGATCGCGCCGAAGCCGAGCGGCGTGTGCGCGAGGGACTGGAGAAGGGCAAGCTCGGCTTTCTGCTGCGCGGCGAGAAGGTCAAGGGCTCGTTTGCGCTGGTGCGGATGTCCGACCGGAAGAATTGGCTCCTGATCAAGCATAAAGACCGGTTCGTCGCCACGACCGATCTTACGGTCATGGATCGCTCGGTCCTGTCCGGAGTGAACCTCGATGAAGTCAAGGCGGAGCCGGTGCCGCGCATGGCGGCGGAGGATCTGGTCGTCCACGGCGAACCGGAGGCGCTGCCGGCGTCACTGGCGCCGATGCACGCGGAGCTCGGTGACGCGCCGTTCGACCACGCCGACTGGATGTGGGAGCCCAAGCTCGACGGCTACCGCGCGCTCGCCTTCATCAGCGACAAGGGCGTCGAGCTCAAATCGCGGCGGGGTCTAAAGCTTGATGCGTTTCCGCGTCTCAACGCCGAGCTCGCGAAGCAGGCAGTGAACGCCATGGTGCTCGACGGCGAGCTGGTGGCGTTCAACGCGGCGGGCAAGCCTTCCTTCAATGCCATGCAGGACGTGCAGCCGAATACGCCAGTCCTGTTCTACTGCTTCGACCTGCTGCACTTCGCCGGCGTCAATCTGCGCAAGGCGCCGTACCGGGACCGGCGCCGCTGGCTTGCGCAGTGCCTGTTGCCCTCGCCGCTGGTGCAGCTGGTGCACGCCTCCGAAGAAGGCAAAGCGCTACACAAGGCGGCGCTGGAGAGCGGATTGGAAGGCGTGGTCGGCAAGCACAAGGCCAGCGTGTACGAGGCTGGCAAGCGTTCCTCCTCATGGTTGAAGGTCAAGGCAACCCAGAGCGGCGAGTTCATCGTCGGCGGCTATACCCGGGGCAAAGGTTCGCGCGCGCCGTTGGGCGCGTTGCTGCTCGGCTATTGGGACGGCCGCAAGCTGCGCTATGCGTCGCACGTCGGTTCCGGCTTCGACGACGCTACGCTCGAGCAGGCCAGGGCGCGCCTGGAGCCCCTGCGCCGCGATTCATGTCCGTTTGCCGAGAAGCCTGAGCTGCAGAGCCCGACGATCTGGGTCGAGCCGAAGGTCGTCGCGGAGGTGAAGTTCCAGAACTGGACCGACGACGGCTCTCTGCGCGCGCCCGTATTCCTGCGCTTCCGCGACGACATTGACGCCAAAAGCGTGCGCCGCGCCAAGGGTCCAAAAGCGGCGCGCCGTGCGCCAAGGGAGGAGGGAGAGCTCGAGGCCATCCTGCGTCAACTCGACAGCGAGAAGACATCGCTCTCGCTCGCGGTCGGCACGCACCAGATCCGGCTCACGCACCTCGACCGCGTCTACTGGCCGGCCAACGCGGCGCTCAAGCAGCCGGCGCTGACCAAGCGGGACCTGCTGCGCTATTTCGCGCAGGTGTCGCCTTTCATGCTGCCGCATCTCGCCGATCGGCCGCTCACGATGATCCGCATGCCGGACGGTATCCATGGCCAGCGCTTCTATCAGAAGCACTGGGAGCAGGAGCGGCCGCCGTTCGTCGAGACGATCACGGTTTTTTCCGGGCACAAGGACGAGTCGCACGACTACCTGCTATGCAACAACCTGCCGACGCTCCTCTGGCTCGCGCAGTCCGGCACGCTCGAGTTCCACGTCTGGCATTCGCGGGCCAAGCCGGCGCCCGATGCGGCGAGCAAGGGCAGCGATTACGCGACCTCGCTCGAGTCGCTCGAAGCTTCGGTGCTGAATTACCCCGACTGGGTGGTCTTCGACATCGATCCCTACATTTACTCCGGCAAGGAAGCTCCGGGCGACGAGCCGGAGCTCAACACGGTGGCGTTCGAGAAGGGCAAAGAGGTGGCATTTCGCCTGCGCGAGCTCCTGAACAGCATGGGGCTCGAGCCGATCGTCAAAACCTCCGGCAAAACGGGGCTGCACGTTTTCGTCCCTATACGCCGCACCATCGATTTCGATACTGCGCGGCAGGTCTCCGAAATGGTCGGGCGCCATCTCATGCGCCTGCACCCGAAGGACATCACCCTCGAATGGAGCGTGCCCAAGAGAACCGGAAAGATCTTCATGGACTACAACATGAACGTGCGCGGCAAGACGCTGAACGTCGCCTACTCGCCTCGGGGCGCGGCGGGCGCGCCAGTGTCGATGCCCCTCGCATGGGAAGAGCTCGCCCGCGCGCATCCGCTCGACTTCCGCATCACCAACGCCGCCGAGCACCTGGCCAAGGCGGGCGATCGCTGGCGCGATGCTTTGACCCGGAAGCAGAGCCTGGAAAAGGCGTTGGAGGGCGCTAAAACCTGAAAAATCCCGTTGTATTACAATCCGTTCCCCCGCGTTCTTGCTGCATCGTCGGAGGAAGGCAATGGCTGCACGATCGATCGCAACGTTGACGGTGTCGTTCGGGCTGGTGTCCATCCCGGTCAAGCTCTTCTCGGCCACCGAGGCGAGCCGCGCCATTTCGTTCAACCTGCTGCACAAGACCTGCGGCTCGCGGCTCAAGCAGCAGTACTTCTGCGTGAAGGAAGAAGTGCCGGTGGCGCGCGAAGACATGGCAAAGGGCTATGAATTCGCGAAAGACCAGTACGTCATGTTCACGCCCGAGGAGTTGAAGGCGCTGGAAGAGGCAGGCACGCATACGGCCGACATCACCGAGTTCGTGCCGATTGATTCGATCGATCCGGTGTATTTCGACAAGGCCTATTACCTGGCGCCCGATAAGGGTGGCGCGAAGCCCTATGCGCTGCTCGCGCGCGCTTTGCGCGACACGAAGCGCTGCGCACTTGGCCGGTGGGCCGCGCGCGGCAAGCAGTACATCGTGATGATCCGTCCTGTTGAAGACGGGCTCGTCATGCAGCAACTGCTCTATGCCGGCGAGGTGCGCTCGATCAAGGACATCGAGATCCCGAAGACCGAAGTGCGCGACGCGGAACTCAAGCTCGCGCAACAGCTGATCGAGCAGCAGGCAACCGACAAGTTCGACCCCAGCTCCTACACCGATGAAGTGCGCACCAGGATCGAAGCCGCGGTGCAGAAGAAGGTCGAGGGCCAGGAGATCACCATGGCCGAGGCGCCGGAGCAGGGCGCCCAAGTGATCGATCTCATGGACGCCTTGCGCGCGAGCTTGGAGAAGAAGCCCGCGAAGCGGGCACCCGCCGCGCAGCCCGCCAAGCCCGCCGCCCGCAAAGCCACCGGCAAGAAATAAAGTGCATGCGTACGGGGTGCGCGAGGTGCAGAAGCTCCTGCGCCTGCCGCTCAGCACCATCCGCACGCTGGTGCATGCCGGCTTCGTGTCGCCCACGCGCGGGCCGCGCAACGCCTGGCAGTTCTCCTTTCAGGATCTGATCGTCCTGCGCACCGCCCAGGCCCTTGCCGCGGCAAAGGTGCCGCCGCGGCGCATCGCCCGCTCGATGAGACAGTTGCGGCGCCACCTGCCGCAGTCGATGCCGTTATCCGGGCTGAGTATCGCTGCCGAGGCTGACCGGGTCGTGGTGCGCGAAGGCCGCAGCCGCTGGCAGGTCGATTCCGGCCAGTATCTGCTCGCCTTCGAAGGCAGCCCGACCGACGGGTCTCTGACGGTGCTCGAGCGACCAGCACACGCAATCGCGGATGCGGATACCTACATCGAGCGCGGCTATGCATTGCATGAAGCAGGCGAGCTCCAGCAGGCCGAGCGCACCTATCGGGAAGGGATCGACGCCTGCGGCGACGATCCGGTGCTGCTTTTCAATCTGGCCGTCGTCCTAGAAGACATGGAGCGCAAGAGCGACGCGGTCGGGGCTTACGAGCGCGCACTGAGCGCCGACCCGACGCTCGCCGACTGTCATTACAACCTGGCGCTCCTCTATGAAGCGCTCGCCAAGCCGCAGGATGCGATCCGGCACATGGCTCAATACCGGCGCATGACGAAGAAGAAATAGCGTTAAAACGCACGGCCCGCGCGCAGGTAGATCTTCGTCGAGCCGTTGGCATCCAGTCCTCTGGCAATTCCGGCTCGCGTCTGCAGGCCGAAGAGGTAGCCGACTTTCGGCTCCATGACGAGTTCCGCGCCGATGCCGCGGTGGTAATGCGGACTTGAGTCGCGTTCCCATGCGGCACCCATGTCTGCGAAAACGTTGAGCGCAACGCGATTGATGCCCACCGGCGGCACCATCAGATGCCGGTCGATGTCGGCGAGCGGCGTGCGCCACTCCACCGAGGTCACGCGCGCTCGATGGCCCATGAGCGTCGGCGTGCCGGTGGTATAGCCGCGCAGCGCAAAGTCGCGCTCGTTGAGCACCGGCAGCAGCATCAGATCATCGGACTTGCTGCCGCCGAGCTCGAAGCGCTCGGCATCGCGCTGACCATAGGCTTCGTTCCAGCGCAGGGCAAGCACGGATCGCCCCAACGGCAAGTGGCCGCGCCAGTCGGCGCGATACACATTGCCGCTAAAGGTGGCGCCCAATCCTTTGGAGGTTTCCGCGAACAGCCGCAGTTCCTGACCCTGGCTCGGACCTTCGGAGAGCCACTGGCTGCGGCGCGAATCGAGTCCGGCAACCAAGCCTATGACCCGCTCGTTCTGCACGCGCGAGGTGCTCGCCGCAAGGTCGTGGAAGTCTTCTTCCTCGATCGCGGCGCCGAGGCCCCAGTACCAGCGGCGATTGAGCGCAAGTTCGCGCCATAGCGAAACCCACTGCCCGTTTTGCTTGATGCTGTAGGCCTTGATCTCGCTCCTGCTGGAGCCGGGCTCGCTGGCGCGGACGGTGAGCGTGCGGTTCGCCACCACGCCGTGACGCCCGTCGTAAAGGTATTCCGCGCGCCCGAGCAGCTCGCCTTGCGTAAGTTCGACCATCGGGGCAAGCAGGTATTGATGAAGCTGGAGCGCATCCTGGCCGTAGACGATGGCGCCAAGGGCGACCGAGCCATCGGCGATTTGCACGAGCGGCGCCCAGGCCGTCGGACGCAGCGATGGCCAGGGCGAATACCGCCGATCTTCGGCGACCACGGCATCGCCCGGCGCACCCGCGCCGCGCGCCTCGATCCGCAGCTCGCGCCGCTCGAGCGGCTCTGGCGGGAGTCGATGCAGCCGAAGCGCGCCACCGTCCGGCTCGATCGTCGTAAGCAGCATCTCGCCGCGCAGCGGCGCGCTGATCTCCCGCACGCCGAAGGCCGTACGAGTCCAGCGCGATAGCGTTGAGCTGCCGCGCTTCCAGGACCACACGTCGTAGCTCTTGCCGTAATCGCCGACGAAGAATATTTCATCGGAAGCATCACCGAAACGCGGTGAATGCTTGACGGCTTCATCGTTGATTAGCACGACCGGCTTGCTGTCGCCGACTTCGATGAGCGCCCATCGTCCATCGCGCAAACTGGTGATCACGACCCGCTGCCCCTTTGCGGCGAGCCCGCTGATGGTTTCACCCGGCGCGGTGCGGTAAAGCGTTTGGACAGGCTTTCCGTGCTCCAGCACTACGACTTCGGCATCACCGGCTTCGACCCGCACCGCTGCGACGCGTCCGTCATCGAGGGCCGCCGCAAAGCGATGCCTCTCGCAATCGGTGAGCTTGCTACGGCGACCAAGTGAGTCGACGCGATGCAAGTTATAGAGCAGGTTATGGTCGCGGCAGATCTCCAGCTCCGCCATCAGCACGCTGTCGTCTGCGCCGGCGGCGAGGCGGGTATCGGGCTCGGTAGCGCGTAATGCGCGCGGTTTCTCGCCGGGCGCCTGACGCATGAGCTGAGGACGTGTATAGCCATCTCCCTGCACGTACCAACGCGCACCTGAAGCAGTAAGAGCCGGGCTCGAGAGCGAGAACGCGCGGACCAGGACCCCTCCAGCGCTGGTGTCAGGCGCACTTGGCGCAAAGCGTCCGCGTAACCAGCTCTGGTATTCGGCCCAAAGCTCATCCATCGGCTTGCCGGTCACGGCGACCGGGTTGCTCTGGACCTTGAACGGCACCACGTTGCCGCTGTAGTTGTCGATGAAGGCGCGGACCGACTTTTCTCCGTAGCGCTCGCGCAAGAAAAGAAAGAAGTAACTGCCGTACAGATAGTCGCGATTAAGGGGAAACCCGCGGCCGTCCGCGTTCACCTCGCGAAGTGACCGCAGGCCGCGCGACACTTCGGCGCGCATCATCCCTTCGAAGTGGCTGTGCCCCAGGCGGCCGTATCCCCGCGTCGCTTCCGACTCGTTGTTTACGGCGAGGCCTTCGATGATCCACGTCGGCTGCAGCACGTTAGGGAAGAAGGGCACCAGGCGTCCGAGCACATCGCGCAGCGCGAGTGGGGCGCCTCTCGCCTTGTCCAGGTGGACGATGTGGAACAACTCGTGGCTCAGCACGAGCTCGAGCCATTCGCGGTTCTGCAGCAGCTCGCCCTCGTCCGGTGGCGAAAGAAAGATTCCCGTGAAATTGAACGGCAGCGGCGAAGCGAAGC
>Ga0209647_1004703_pt1 | contig 10178 bp, 13 predicted proteins | sample GraSoi_2013_60cm_FD_185827 | JGI IMG/M metagenome (GOLD analysis project Ga0209647, IMG submission 185827) | Grasslands soil microbial communities from the Angelo Coastal Reserve, California, USA - Sample 9_17_2013_60cm (SPAdes) (version 2) | ecosystem: Environmental > Terrestrial > Soil >...
TCGCCGTTTCTTCACCATCGATCCCATCACCCAAAGCTACCTGCTGGAAACACCCCGGGGCCGTGTGACCGTGCCCATTGCCGACTGCTGGAACCTGGGTGTGATTGATCTTGCCACGAGCCTGCGCACAGCAGCCGACTTTTTCTGCTTTGAAACATGGGCCGTGACGCCGTATAAAGACGCGCTGTTGCTGCATTGCGTGCATGACCATCTTGAATTCCCCGAGCAGCAATCCACCATCTCCACCGAATTTCAGCGCTTCCACCATAGCGTGATTGCCATTGAGAAAGCAGGCTACCAACTGGCGATGGTCCAGGACCAGGTACGCAAAGGGTTGCCCATCAAGCCCTTCACGCCGCAAGCCGATAAGGTGGTACGCTCAACCACCGGCTCTATCTATTATAGCAACGGCAAAGCCTACCATCTGAAAGACCTGCTCAACATTGCCGAGGTGGAAAAAGAACTGTTCACCTTCCCCAAAGCGCCGCACGACGATATCGCTGATTGCCACGCCATGATGGCGCTCGTCGTGCCGATGGTGGTCCGTCCTGGCGTGATTGATTTAGAGAACGAAACGACTGAACTGGACACCACGCTCTCCATCGAGCACCTGAAGCAAGCCGAAGCGGTGACTGAAGAGCAGCGATTGCTGGCTGAGATCGAGGCGAAACAGCAGGAAGCGGAACTGTTCAAGCGCGGGCCGCAGGTGGACGTATTTGAGTGGGCTGCATCGCACGAGGGAGGTGGCTGGGAATGATTAAGAGGGCAACTCTCATAAATCTGGGGTTGAAATATGAAGTGATGGAGCACTATTCCGAGGGGTCACCATATTGTGCTGATTGTGGAAGTCACAATTTGCGTGAACTTGAATTAGATCATAGCAATAATAATGGGTATGAGGATCGGCGAAGGTATTCTTGGGCAAAAGGGGGCCACGAGTTTTATTCTTACCTTCGTGCGCGTGGCTATCCTGATGATCTGGGCCTTGTAGTGCGCTGTAAGAACTGTCATCTGAAAAGACATAAACTTGAGGGATCAGTCAAGCTCACATACACCACTACTCTTACCATCGAATTCGTCCCTGTGGATCCTATTCCTGATGCACAGCCACAGCCATTGTGGGAGGTGCAGCCATGACTGTACTCGACGCTATCAATGCCGTCGTGGGCTATCTCTCGCGCCAACCCATCGTGTTCTCGCTGCAACGCGCATGGAAAGAGACGGGCGAGGCACATTTTCGCGTCGCTGTGCATCAGGTGCAGCCGGAGAACACGCTGCGCACGTTCGATGTGGCACCTGCTGACGACGTGGCTGATTGCTGGAATGTCGTGGAGGTGGCGTCATGAGCAGAAGGCGCAACAGAGGCACTCGTAGCTACAGCCAGGAGCAGGTCAAAGAGAACCCCAACGTCGCCGTCGTGGTTGCCAATCAGGGTGTGGGCACACCGGCCATGATGCCGCGCAACATGCGAGCCTACATCCAGGAAGGCTACCGCTCAAGCAAAACCGTCTTTCGCGTGGTAGGCCATATCGCTAGAGCAGGCGCTGGCATCAAGTGGAAGCACTACACCGACAAGACGAAGCAGAAAGAGATGAGCAGCCCGAACGATGACCTGATGCTGCTGTGGGATGCACCCGCGCCAAAGACCTCGGGCAGCCAGTTCCGTGAAGCCATGATCGCGTACTACTGCCTCACCGGCAACTCGTATGTGCTCGGCATCAATACCAGCCAGAGCCCGGCGGCCAAGTTCGACGAACTGTACAACTTGCGCCCCGATTTGACCAAGATCAAGGCCGACGCGAACGGGCCGGTGTACTATGAATTCGGCAATTTCACGCCACCTAAGCGTTACCCTGACCCGTTCGTGATGCACAACAAATTGTTTGCCGGCAATGATGACCTCTACGGCATGTCACCCGTCGAAGTGGCTGCTATGCTCGTGGACATCCAGAAAGCCGGGCAAAAGTGGAACCTGGGCCTGCTGAACAACATGGCGCGGCCAGGTGGCGCGTGGGTGACCGATGCGCTCCTGGGAGATCAGGAGTATACCAGCCTCAAACGCGAGATCAAGGCCAAGTTTGGCGGGCCACGCAACGCCGGTGAGACGGCCATCCTGCATGGCGGCGTCAAATGGCAATCAATGTCTATGAGCCCGATGGAGCTGGACTGGATTGAAAGCGACAATAAGAGCGATCGCGATATCGCCGGCATCTTCTTCAACTTCCCGTTGTTCCTGCTTGGGCTCGCTGATAGCACCTACAGCAACCAGGAAGAAGCGCGTTATGCGCTCTACACCGAGATTGAACTACCACTGCTGGACATGTTCGAAGGCTCGTTGAACATGTGGCTCACCCCGCGCTATGGCGGCTACCTCGGCTATGACCCAAAGGACATCGAAGCCATCCAGAGGCGGCTGCAAGAGGCGCAAGGCTTAGCATCGGATCGAGCGACCGCAGAATTCACTGCCAGCACCACAACCTTTCACGAGGCACGCGAGATACAGGGCAAGAAGCCGCTACCCTGCAAGGACTTCGTGATCATCAACAGCATCCCGGTGCATGTGGAGGACCTGGACGAGTACATCGCGGCGCTGACCGGCGAGAAGATCAATCCACCGCCGGCACCGATGCTACCGCCGCCTACAACCGTTACGGAGGTGCCGGATGATACCACTGATAATTTGGACAACAGCGATAGCAACGGTAGCAATGCTCCTGCTCATCGGCCTAACAGCAGTGGCAACGGTAAAAATTTACTATCACTTCCATCCCGACGAAAAGCACTCGACTTGCACACGGCAGACGAGAAAGCCGCCTATCTCAAATCGGTTGAGTCACAACGCACCAAATGGGAGAAGACCATCACCGAACGATTGCAGGGCTATTTCGGAGATGAGCACAAGACGATTGCGGCGGCTATAAACCGTGGCAGTGTGGATAACGCTGTGGATAACTGCCAGCACGCGCTGATGGTCTTGGAGCAGCAGGGCACGCTCAAGAACCTGATCGTATCGCTCTACCAGGATGTAGGCACTGATAGCGGTGAGAGCGTCATAAAGGACTTGAAATATGGAGAGAAGCCGTATGAGCAGAAACAGGTTGCACTCGATTTTAACCTCTATTCACCAGATGTGCTTGTTTATTTATTATCGATGGCGGGAACGAAAGTTACCCAAATCGATGCGAGTACGCTGGCACAGCTCCAAAGCGAACTGGCCGATGGTGTCGAGGCAGGAGAGTCCATCGCGCAGCTTTCGCAAAGGGTCGATGATCTATACCTCGCCCAGATCATCCCCAACCGATCACAAACCATCGCCGCCACAGAAGTCGTCGCAGCCTCCAACTATGGATCCCACGAAGCCGCGAAGGCGTCTGATCTCTCGCTGAACAAAGTGTGGCTTGCAACACCGGATGGACATACCAGGCCGGACCACAGAGAGGCAGATGGACAAACCGTGGGCATGGATGAGCCATTCACGGTTGGCGGCGATCAGTTGATGTATCCAGGGGATATTTCGCTAGGGGCTGGCGCTGGTGAGATCGTCAATTGCAGGTGTACCCAATACTACGAGCAAGCACCTGACAGCAGCCTGGACGAAACGGAGATCGGCAAAGCGCTAGCGCAAGTGGCAAGATCATTCCCGCAGGTGGCACCGACGCGGGATCAGTATAGAGAACTGTTGAGGGCAAAGCGATGAAATATACCATCAATGGCATTGAGTATGAGGTTTCGCCGGACAATGTATTTAGCACAAATGTGAGTATTCCCGGTGGGCCTATCCAACCTGTAGAACCGATGGTTCCCATGAGCCGCTATAACGAAATGACCAAACTGTGGATTGATGCTAGAAATGAGAATGAGCAACTGCGCAAAGAGCTTGCTGCATTGAAAGCGAGGCAAATCGATGAGTAATGAGGTACATGCTGGCGTTATCCACATTTCAGATAATCTTGTGCGTGAGATAGGGATTTCCGTAGACGCTGCTGATACGCAGGGCATACTGCGCGATAAAGGCATCTTTGCTGAAGTGCTTACGCACTTGCTCCTGCCTGAAACCTATATCGTGCATAACCTTTTCTATGAGTGGCGGTATCGCGTCTGGAGTGTCCTTGTCGAAGGTCCTGATTTGCCTCTCGCCATAGAAGGCACTGAACTCCAGGAGGTCACCCCGGTTTACCAGCGCAATGTGGATGGCTCAACAAGCCTTGTGAGGATAGATACATCACTTTCATCTGAAGACGCAGCCCGTAAACGTATCGATGACTTGCGGGCGGAGGTCTACCGTCTTGAGACATGGCTCATCGAGAGGGAGAATGCCGTATGAGAACGCCAAAGATTGAGCGCAAGATTGAATACTTCCCCATCATCGGCGGTGAGATCAAGGCCACCAATGACCAGAAGGGCATCACCGAGGGCTATCTGAACTACATCGGCAACATCGATCTTGGCGACGATCGCTCGATGAAGGGCTGCTTTGTCAAGACGCTTTCAGACAGCTATGCCCGCAAGAGCGCGCAGGGCCTTGATTATCTGTGGCCCTATCTGTGGAACCACGATTATAGCATCATTCCGCCTGGTGGCATCTTTGACGCCGACGAGGACCGGCGCGGGCTTTACATCAAGACGCAGTACAACCTGGATATCCAGCTAGGCCGCGAACTGTACTCATCGTTCAAGATGGGCACGATGAAGAAGCAGAGCATGGGATATCGCGCAATCCAGGTGGATTGGGTGAAGGAGGATGGTCGGAGCATTCGCAATCTCTTAGAGGTAGCGGTCATGGAAGGTTCAGCCGTCGTGTTCCCCATGAACGATTTGGCGCAGGTGGACACGGTGAAAAGGAGCATATTTGCCATGAATTATGGCGCCAAAGGCAGTGCATCGGGCAAGACATCCTGGCCGCTCGCTGATCGTGCTACGTCCTGGGATGCAGGGCAGGCCAAGAAAGATATACAAGCCTGGGCCGGGGATGATAAGGGCAAGATGGCGCAATGCTTCTTCTGGGTGTCGAAAAGCCCGCCTGAAATCCTGGGTGATTGCAAGCTGCCCTTTGTGGCAAAGTCAGGTGGTGAGATGAAAGCCATCCCCCAGGGCATCATCTCCTGTGCAGGTGTCATCCAGGGCGCGATGGGTGGCGCCAACATCGACAATGTGGACAGCGTCAAGAAGAAGATTGCCACGTACTATAGCAAAATGAAGATGACCCCGCCGTGGGCGAAGGGAGCGGTTATGGACATATGGAGCAAAGACTACGCGGAAAGCTATCAGCAAACCTCACAGCAGGATTGGGTTTCAGACCTGTGGAACCTCTGGTACCCCCTGCGCAACGAGATTATCACGGCGTTTCAGACAGGTGATACACCTGCTGAAGACGTACAGAAAGCGCTCGATCAGTTCAGCACCGCCGTGCTCGCCTATGTGCAGCAGGGCATCGCGCTCGATATGACCGAGTTCTTGCAGCCTGACGACTCAGACAGTGGACCGATGCCGCTCTATATGAGCGCGGAGGACAATCCAGAAACCAAGGACGCGAAGCTTTTGAGCGCTGCCAGCCATACAAAGATGACCAAGGCGGTTGATGGCATCGTTTCCCATGCCAAAGAGCTCAAGAGCGAACTTTCGCGGCAACGGGCAAACACTCTTCAGGGATACCAGGTGTACTCTTCGCCAGAGACGCCCGAACAGAAACAAGAGGACGATCCGACAGAAGAGCAAGAGCAAGAGAATGAGGACGAAGCATCACTGCTGAACAAGCTGCGTGCAAGCGTCTACGATCTTGCATCGATGCAGCAATATCGCAATGCCAACAATGGCATCTAAGTAGTAACACCGGGCGCGGCTGTATGTGGCTACCCCAACAAGAGGACAACAGAATAGAACGCTGAGGCGCTGATTTATCTACCCTCGGTGAGTGGAACAACTGTTTCAAACACTACAGAAAGGGTAGATTTTTATGGCATACGAAGAGTTAAACAAACTCACTGAAGAGATTCAGAAGCTGAACAAGCACCTCGACGAGCGTGTCAAAACGCTGGAAGAGCGGCAGAACAAGACAGAGACGAAGATCAGCCAGGGCGGGCCTATTGCGGCTGAAGCCCGTAAAGAGCTAGAAGCCATCAACGCCAAAATCAGCAACGAGATCAAAGAGTATAAGAAACTGGTGTTGGAGCAAAAAGAGACGCTGCTGGCAGCCCAACGCCCGCCTGTCCCTGGTGGCTATCCTGGCTCTACTGCTGGCTCCTATAAGCCGCCGGCCACCAAAGCCATTGAGAAGTGGTTTCGTAAAGGCGGCGACATCACCGCGCTCACCACAGACGAGCGCTCCTACATCGACTTTAACCACATGGACATGGACCTGTACACCCCAGAGCAAAAGGTCATGGTATCGGCTGCTGCTGACCTGGGCGGCTTCTTTGCCGGAACGGATTTGAGCGACAAGTTCATCCAGAAGTTGTTCCTTATATCCCCGCTGCGAGCGTATGCTGACACCCAGACGATAGGCGGAGAGAAGCTCCTGATCCCGTCTGAGGGTGCTACCGATACGAACATCTTCTGGTCAGACGAACAGACCGGCTTTCAGGCGTCACCAGACCCCAACCTGGGCATGATCGAGATATTCGCAAGAGAACTCAACGGCTACATCAAGATCAGCAAGCAGAACCTCGAGGATAGTGTCTTCGATGTGGAATCGTACATTCTCAAGCGTCTCACGCGTCAGTTCGCGCAAAAGGAAGGCACGGCCTTCATCTCAGGCAACGGTGTGGCGCGGCCTGAAGGCATCCTCACAGTAGCGGCAATCACGAGCCCGGTGGCCGGTGGCATGAACCAGTTTGTCGGGACCGATACCTCGACCCACAAACTCCTGCCATCCGACCTGATCTCACTCATGCATGTCGGCAAATCAGGCTATCGTGCAACGGGCACGTGGCTGATGTCCAACTCCACCATCGGTATCTGCCGGCTGTTCGCTGACACCACGACCCGGCCTATCTGGACCATGTTCGGTGATGTCTTCTCAGAGACGCTCTTTGGGAGGCCGATCGTTGAAATGCCCGATATGCCGAACCAGGCGGGCACCTTCCCGGCCTTCACCGCTGGTCAGTTCCCCGTCATCTTCGGTGACATCGGGCAAGGCTACCAGATTGTTGACCGCGTGGGACTGACATTCCAAACACTCAAAGAGTTGTTCGCCATACAGAACCAGGTAGCGTTCCTGGCGCGGCAGCGCGTAGGCGGAAAAGTGGTCCTGCCTGAAGCGATTTCTGTCCTGAAGATGGGCTAAGCCCGAAGGAGATACACATCATGTCTTTCATTGGACCAACCGGAAAAAACCCGTCCAGGTACTTCTGGACGATCCAGATGCTTGTCGCGGCTGTCTACAAGACGGCTCAAACGAGCGCCTCTATCGACCGTTATCGCAACGGCGGCTACGCATCCCTGACGCTTGAACTGTGCCCTGGCCTCTGGACAGATGGCACGCACGCCTTCACGATCAACGAGTCGGACGACAACTCAACCTTTACGGCTGTCGTGGCGGCTGACCTGATGCCCAACCCCGAGGTGGGCGTGTATGGCACGGCGTCTACGTTCTTGCCGATCAACGCTGCTACGGCTGTTGTGCAGCGTATCGACTACATCGGGCGCAAACGCTATGTCCAGGTGGTCTCGGCGGAGACAGGGGCAACGGGCGCAGCCTATGCGCTGCTCGGTCATCTGTTCGCGCCGAACATCTTCCCGGCTGCATAGGTAACTTTGGGGTAACGCTGAGGTAACGCTATGGCTGACGCTCTAAAGCTTGACTGGCAAGTCACGGTCCCGGTTTCGGTAGAACCTGTGGGATTGACTGATCTCCGGTCAACCACCACAGGCTCCTACCTGCGTGTGGATTTCACCGATGACGATACCGTACTCTCGGCGCTGATCTCGCAGTGCAGAGCGGACGCCGAGCGTATGACCGGCAAGGCGTTCGCGCCACAGACCATTCAAGCGCAGTGGACGATGCCACAAATCAATGCGGGCAGCCTGTCAGGCTTCAAGCTCCTGTACGATCAGGACTTTTACCAGTACAACGAGAGCCTGGGAGCCAACCCGTTCTCACCGGCGCCGTTTATGCTGACCTTGCCGATGCCGCCCCTGGTCGCTGTCTCATTGTTTGAGTACAGGATTACGGTGTTCAACGCCTGGCAGACGTGGCCTCAGTCGGTGAGTGGCGTGCCGAACTACGTGGTGGACACGCTACCTATCCCTGGCGTGGTGCTCTTGCAGTATCCGCCACCGGCCTATCAGTATCGGCTGACGTACACCTGTGGCTACACGACGCTGCCGCCTGAACTGAAACTGATGTTGTTGCAATACATCGCCTGGAAGTATGAGAACCGGCTCGGCGAGGACAAGGGAGACGAGCTGCGCAACATCTTCCTGGGCAGAAAGAGTTGGGTGCTGTAATGCCAAGCCTCCCAGGACTTGATTTCAATGGAAATACCGTGCCGTATGTCTTTAAGCCGATTAAGGCGGTAGCGATTACAGCAGGCACGCCCGTTGCCGCCTGGACGCCTGCCACCGGCAAGCGGTTCAGGTTGCTTGGCTTTTGCATCGTGCCGACGGTGGCGGCATCCATCCTGTTTGAAGACGCCACAGGCGGGGGTAATGAGTTTCTGCGCTTCCCGCTGACGGCGGCGGTGCCTACTGCGCAAATACCAGTGACTTTAGGGCAGTTCGGCTATCTGTCAACTACTGCAAATAACGCGCTCTTCCTGGATGTCACGGCATCGGCAACGGTCAGCGGCTACGTCTACGGAACGGAGGAGTAGCTCATGCCATCGCTCTCAAGTAGAAAACAGGTATCCAGCACAGCTTCAGGCCGCAAGGTGATTATGAAGTTCCAGCAACTGACCGGCACACCCAACGGCCAGGGCGGCTTCGTGAATGGTGGCACCTGGAATGATGTGGCAGGACTGACCAATGTGCCGATCACGATCAGAACGTGGTCGCCCTATGAGAAGTTTCTGGCCCAGCAGTTGTACCCAGGTGTGACGAGTAGGGCGTATATGCGCTGGCGACGCGGTGTCAATGTGCTGGTGAGCATGCGTGCGATGTATGGCACACATGTCTACTGGATACGCGGGGTGAGCAACTACGATGAGGCCAACACGGATATCATCTTGTACTTGGAAGAATGGCAACCAACGGGGACAATCAGACAATGAGCGATGAAGTCACGATCAGCGGCATGGACGAGGTATTCGCGCAAATTGACGCGCACTACGAGAAGCAGGTCAATCGCGCCAATAAGTTCGTGCATCTGGCGGGGTTCACCTGCCAGAAAGTAGGCAAGATCAACTGCCCGGTTGGGACACCAGAGTCAACAGGCATCAAGAACTATCACGGTGGCAGGCTGCGGGCATCGATCCAGGTGGACAACTCGGTGTTTCTGGAAAGCACCATTGGAACAAACGTCTACTACGCGCTGTGGGTCCATGAGGGCACGGTGAAGATGGCCGGGCGGCCATTCTTGCGTCAAGGCTTCGATGCAGGCGCAAAGCAATTGCAGGCTGATCTGGGAGGGAGTGACATTTGAGCACGCAAACATCGCTGTCAGAAGTGCAAACGGCTATATACAACAAGCTCACCGGCGATACGACGCTGATGAACATGCTGGCGACGCCCATGATCGGCACCTACGCGGTGTTTGGCTTCGGCAACGTGCCGGAGAACCAGAGCTTTCCGTATATCACGCTCGGGGATGCTATGGAAAAGCCGCTCAATGCGTTCGGCACGCGCGGCTATGTCACGATGGTGAAAGTGCATATCTGGGATAGCCAGTTCGGCGGCTTCCAGAAGGCACAGCAGATTCTAGCCAGGCTGAATACCTTGCTCGATCAGCAGCCGATGACGCTGGCAACACAGAAGCTGGTGTACTTCCTGTACCAGAGCGCCATCCCCATGAACGATCCGGGGGATTACAAGATACTGCACATTTCCGTGGAGTACGAGAGCTTCACGCAAGAATAATAGAGACACAATGTTATGCACATGTGCATAACATTGTGCACACAAGAAGTAAGGAGATGCCATTATGGCTGTAGCCGCATATCCAGCGACTCTTAAAATCGGGGCCAACGCCATCTTAGACTTAATGACCCACGACTTCCCGTTCAAGATGGGCACGGTGGAAACCA
>Ga0209647_1004706_pt1 | contig 10173 bp, 8 predicted proteins | sample GraSoi_2013_60cm_FD_185827 | JGI IMG/M metagenome (GOLD analysis project Ga0209647, IMG submission 185827) | Grasslands soil microbial communities from the Angelo Coastal Reserve, California, USA - Sample 9_17_2013_60cm (SPAdes) (version 2) | ecosystem: Environmental > Terrestrial > Soil >...
GAGGAAAGGCCGCAGTTCTCGGGCGTGTCGAAGAAGAAGCGGACCTGAGCGCTGGCGGCCATGATCAGCTGGGCGTTTCCGCTCACGCTCAGCGAGCAGACCCAGTAGTCGCCGCCGCTGACCGTCAGGGTGTTGTTGGCGTCGAGCGTGATCGCGCGGGTGCCCGGGTTCCAGGGTTTGGTCGAGTTCCTGTTGCCGCTGTAGGTGTCGAGTTCGCAGCCCGTCGGTTCAGGTTTCGGTTTGGTCTTGGTGCACCGGACCAGGCGGTAGTCGGAGTTGCTGGTGGCGATGTTCGACGGCATGAAGCTGCTCACCGGAGGCAGGGACTTGTTCCCTTCGCTCACGGTGTAGCCGGGGCACTGTTTGGCGTTGCCAGTGGTCTGCCATGCCTTCCCGACGCCGTGACGGATATTGCCGCAGACGTCGGCGTTGCCGACCGCGGTCACGTTGCCGTTGGTCCCGATGCTGACCCGAATGTCGGCGTTGCCGTTGATTTCGATCCCTTCCTGTCCGATCAGGCCCTCGACCGCGGTCGATCCACCCTGCTGGGTGGTGCCGCTGCTTTCTTCGCCACTGGTTTTTTCGCCGCTGGTTTTTTCTTCGATCGTTTCTTCCACTGCCGATTCGTTGTAGGCGACCTCGATCCGCCGGCTCACTTCCGCAACGGTGCCAGTGGAGACCACGCAGAGCTTGTATTCGCCGCAGATCGAGCCGGCCGGGCTGACGCGGTAGGAGTAACTGCCGCCCCCCACCGTTCCCTTGACGGCCGGGCACCAGCCGTCGCTTTCGGCGACCGTGCCTTCGAGCGTGCCGGTGCTGCCCGTCCTCAGACAGGGTTGGGTCGCCAGCACCACCGCGTAGCGGTCGATCCGCGCTCGGGCGATGTTCGCTCCGGCATCGGCGACGGCGATCGCGCTCTTGGTCGAGGCGTCGCGGTGGGAACCCTTCTGGACGTTGACCGTCGCCACCACCGCCGCGCTCGCCAGCGCCATGCCGGCGATCATCGCGAAGAGGGCGACCGGGAGCGCCATGCCGCTCTCGCTGCGGGCGAGCTTGCCGAGATGACGGCGCAGGCGGTCGAGTGGGCCCATCGCCAGTTGATCGACCTCGGATGTCCCGCGCTTGAGCCGTACTAAGCCACAGGGCCCGCCCAGCGGACACCCGTTCTAATCGCTTCTCTAGCTTGCGAGCTGCTCGATGCCGCTCGCGCGCTGGCCGCCGGCGGAAAGCATCAGTTTGAAGTCGTGGGGGCTGGAGGCGTAGTCCATCGCGACCTGCTCGGAGATCTTGCCCTCCATCACGTAGCCGAGAAGGGACTGGTCGAAGGTGCGCATGCCGTAGTACTCGCCCTCGGCGATCACTTCGGTGATCTTGCCGGTCTCCTCCGGGTTCATGATCAGATCCTGGACGCGGCCGGTGACGACGAGCACCTCGGAGGCGGGGACGCGGCCGTCGCCGGTCACGTCGGGCACGAGGCGCTGGGCGATCGCGCCCTTCAGGGTCGAGGAGAGCATCACCCGGGCCTGGTGCTGGAGGTGGGGCGGGAAGAAGTCGATGATGCGGTTGATCGTCTCGGTCGCGTCGAGGGTGTGGACGGTGGAGAGGACGAGGTGGCCGGTCTCGGCCGCGGAGAGGGCGGTGCGCACGGTCTCCTCGTCGCGCATCTCGCCGATCAGGATCACGTCGGGGTCCTGCCGCAGCACTCGCCGCATCGCGCGGCCGAAGCTCTCGGTGTCGGAGCCGACTTCGCGCTGGTTGACGATCGACTGTTTGTCTTCGTGCAGGTACTCAATCGGATCCTCGAGCGTGACGATGTGGTGTGTGCGCGTGCGGTTGATGTGGTCGATCATCGCCGCCAGCGTCGTCGACTTGCCCGAGCCGGTGGTGCCGGTGACGAGGATGATCCCGCGCTGCTCCTCGGCGAGGTTGGTGACCACCTGCGGCAGTCCCAGCTCCTCGACCGAGCGGATGTCGAAGGGGATCGCGCGGCAGACGATCGAGATCGTGCCGCGCTGCTTGAAGGTGTTGACGCGGAAGCGGGACAGGCCCGGGATCGAGTAGGAGAAGTCAGCCTCGCCCGCTTCCTCGAACTCGGTCTGCGAGCGGGCCTCGGCGATGTCGTGGAACGCCTTCTCGGTGTCCTCGGAGCTGAGCGGCTGGTAGCCCTCGAGGTGGGCCAGCTCGCCGTGGAGGCGGACGATCGGCGGCGCGTTGACCTTGACGTGAAGGTCGGAGCCGCCCCGCTCGATGAGCGTGCGCAGCGCTGAGTCGATCTCGAACATCCCGACCTCTATCGGCCGGGATGCTCTAAGTCCTTAACGCTGACGGGCGTGGCTGGCAAGGACGCAGTGAGCGCCGTGTGCTTCGCACACAAGCGATCGAGGACGCCGCCGGCCGCGTCGTCAGGCGACCTCGCGCAGTTTTTGGGCCTCGCCAAGGGACTGCAGCTTTTTCAGGCTCTGGTTCTCGATCTGGCGGATCCGCTCGCGGGTGACGTTGAAGGTGCGGCCGACCTCGTCGAGCGTGCGCGGGTGCTCGCCGCCGAGCCCGTAGCGAAGCTCGAGGACGCGGCGCTCGCGGTAGGAGAGGTTCTCCAGCGCCTCCTTCAGCGCCTCTTTGGTCAGCAGGTCCGCGGCGCGGTCGAACGGGGACTCGGCCTTCTCGTCGGCGATGAACTGGCCGAACTCGGACTCCTCCTCGTCGCCGACCGGCTTCTCCAGCGAGACCGGGGCCTGGGCGGAGCGCTTGATCGAGTCGACCTCCTCGGGATCGATCCCGGTCACCTCGGCGATCTCCTCCGGGGTCGGCTCGCGACCCAGCTCGGTCACCAGCTTGCGCTCGGCACGGCCGATCTTGTTCAGCTTCTCGACCACGTGGACCGGGATGCGGATCGTCCGCGCCTTGTCGGCCAGGGCGCGGGCGATCGCCTGGCGGATCCACCAGGTCGCGTAGGTGGAGAACTTGAACCCCTTGCGGTAGTCGAACTTCTCCGCCGCGCGGACTAGGCCCAGCGTCCCCTCCTGGATCAGGTCGAGGAAGGGAAGGCCCTGGTTCCGGTAGTTTTTCGCGATCGAGACGACCAGGCGCAGGTTGGACTCGACCATTTTCTGCTTCGCGTCGAGGTCGCCGCGCTCGATGCGCTTGGCGAGTTCGACCTCCTCCGCCGCGGTCAGCAGGCGGACTTTGCCGATGTCCTTGAGGAACAGTTGCAGGGAGTCCGTGGTCATGTCCGGTTTCAGGTCGAGCGCCTGTTTCTGGCGGCGTCGGCCTTTTTTGCCGGTGTCCGCGGGCATCGCGTCCGCGGCCGCTTTCTGGGCCGGGTCCATGTCCTCGACGAGCTCGATCCCCGACTTCTCGAGGTGCCCGTAGAGGTCCTCGACGTCGGACTCGTCGAGATCGACCTCGGACACGGCCGAGGCGATGTCGCCGAAGGTCAGCACGCCGAGCTGCTGCCCGCGATTGATGAGGGTTTTGACCTCCTCCAACTCCTGAAGCTCTGCTACCAGCATCTTGTGTCTACTCGTTTCTCTGCGCTAGATGGTTTAGTCCCTGGCATGAAAAGACCCCGCGCGCCGAAAAGTCGCGGAGTCAAACAACTGTTCGTATGGTAGTCGCTTCAGTTTGTAAAGTCAATGCCCAACTCGCCGCCCTATCCCCGACCCTGGCTGAGCGCCTTCTGGCAGCGCGTGTACCGCGAGAACGTCACCGGGCTCTCGGCGATGGTCGCCTACAACCTGATGCTCGCGGTCTTCCCTTTCGCCCTGCTGGTCCTCTTCGTATTCGGCCAGGTGCTGAAGATCGGCGGGGTCGAGACCAGCGTCGTCAACGACCTCCAGCGCCTCTTCCCCAACGTCGAGCAGCACACGCTGACCGACGTGCTCAGCCGGATCCAGGACAACTCGACGACGATCGGGATCGCCGCCTTCGTCGGCTCGCTCTGGATCGGCGCCTCCTTCTGGGGAGCGATGGACACTGCCTTCTGCCGCATCTACCACGTCGAATGCCGCGGCTGGGTCGAGCAGAAGCGCTTCTCCTTCGCGATGCTCGGCGTCGTCCTGCTCTTCGTGCCGGCGATCGAGAGCGCCCTTGTCTCGAGCACCGACCGGCTCCCGTTCGGCCTCTCCCACATCAAGGCGATCGACACGGTCCTGCTGCTCGGCGCGGCGCTGCTGATCACCTTCCTGATCTGCGCTGTGATCTTCTGGGCGGTGCCGAAAGCGCAGATGCCGTGGCGCGCGGTCTGGCCCGGGGCGGCCTTCGTCACGGTCGCGGCCGGGCTCGCAAACTGGCTCTTCCCGATCTACCTTTCGAACGTCTCCAGCCTCTCGCGCTTCGGCTCGACCCTGGGCTTCATCCTGATCGCCCTGCTCTGGTTCTACGTGCTCAGCCTGGCGCTGCTGATCGGCGCCGTGATCAACTCGCTGCGCTACGAGGTCCACGACACCGGCGAGCTCCCCTACAAACGGCCCTGCGACGACTGCGGGGACGCGCGCGACGCCGAGGCAAAGCCTCCGGCGGCCGGCTATCCGTAGCGCTCGCCGATTATCTGGCGAAGCTTGGAGCGATCGTGCTGGGCGTGGACCCGGCGCACGGTGCCGGAGCGGGAGCGCATCACCAGCGACTCGGTGGTGGCACCGGGGCCGCGGTAGCGGACCCCCTGGAGGACGTCGCCGTCGGTGACGCCGGTGGCGGAGAAGAAGACGTCCTCGCCCGAGCAGAGGTCGGCGGCGGTGAGGATGCGGTCGAGGTCGTAGCCGGCGTCGATCGCCGCCTGGCGCTCGCCGGCGTCGCGGGGCCAGAGGCGTCCCAGCAGCTGGCCGCCCATCGACTTCAGGGCGGCGGCGGAGAGCACGCCCTCGGGGGTGCCGCCGATCCCCCAGAGGAGGTCGACCGGGGAACGGTCGCTGACCGCGAGCAGCGCCGCCGAGACGTCGCCGTCGGTGATCAGGCGGATGCGGCCGCCCGCCTCGCGGACTTCGCGCATCGCCTGCTCGTGGCGGGGGCGGTCGAGCATGACGACGGTGACGTCGCCGACGTTGCCGCCCTTGCGCTCGGCGATCAGCTTCAGGGTCTCGGGCAGCGGCCGGTCGAGGTCGAGCAGGTCGGCGATTTCCTCGCCGCCGGCCATCTTTTCCATGTAGACGCAGGGGCCGGGGTCGAACATGGTGCCGCGCTCGGCCAGCGCGATCACCGCCAGGGCGCTGGGCATGCCGAGCGCGCAGAGGCGGGTGCCCTCGAGCGGGTCGACGGCGATGTCGACGACGGGCGGCGTGCCGTCGCCGATGTGCTCGCCGTTGAAGAGCATCGGCGCCTCGTCCTTCTCGCCCTCGCCGATCACGACGACGCCGTCCATCGAAACCGAGTCGAGCACGTGGCGCATCGCGTCGACGGCGGCCTGGTCGGCGGCGATCTTGTCGCCGCGGCCGACCCAGCGGGCGGAGGCGAGCGCCGCCGCCTCGGTCACTCGCACGAGCTCCAGCGCGAGGTTGCGGTCGGGCTTGGCCTGAGAGCTCTCCGGCATCGGCGCCGCAGGCTATAGGGTCGCGCTATGTCTCAGCGTTGGGGGCTGACCCTGCCACTGCCAGGCATCTCACTCGCCGATCACGAGGAGCACGTCAGGCGGGCCGAGGCAATCGGCTACACCGACCTCTGGAGCGGTGAGACCGCCGGCCCCGACGGCTTCACTCCACTCGCGCTGAGTGCCGCCTGGACCGAGCGGGTGCGACTGGGGACTGGAATCGTCGGGGTCTTCCAGCGCGGGCCGGCGCTGCTGGCCCAGGAGGCAGCGGCGCTCTCCAGCGCTTCTCGCGGCCGCTTCGTGCTCGGGATCGGCTCCTCCTCCGACCGCATCGTCGAAGGTTGGAACGGCATTCCATTCAAAAAGCCGCTGAGCAAGGTCCGGCAGACGCTTGACTTCCTCCAAACCGCGCTTGCCGGCGAGCGGACCGATACCGGCTTCAAGCTGGAAACGCCTCCAGGGGGGCCAATCCCGATTGTGCTTGCAGCACTGCGCGGCAAGATGCTCGAACTGGCCGTCGAGCGAGCCGCCGGGGCCTTCACCAACTTCCTCCCACTCGGCGGTCTACCCAAGGTCACCGCCCAGCTCGAGGACGCGCCACCGGACTTCGAGCTCCTCTGCCGCTTCTTCTGCATTCCCGGCGAGCGCGAGGCGGTCGAGCCGCTGGCGCGCTTCATGTTCTCCTCCTACATCACCGTCCCCGTCTACACCGCCTTCTACCGCTGGCTCGGCTACGGCGAGCAGATCGACCCGATGATCGCCGCCTGGGAGGCCGGCGACCGCCAGGCGGCCGCAGCTGCCGCTCCCTGGGAGCTGATCGAAGACATGTTCATCTTCGGCACTCCGCAGGAGATGAAGGTACGCCTAGCAGCCTTCGTTGACGGCGGGATTACGTTGCCGATCCTCACCCCAATCGTTACTCCGGACCGCCTTGCCGAGACGATCGAGTCCCTCGCCCCGGAGGATGCCGGGTAGGGGTGGAGGGTCCTGTACTTTTTCGGCGTCTCGGCCCTCGGACGGCGGCAGGCGATCCCTCGAAAAAGTTAAGCGGAACCCCTACCCGGCATCCTCCGGGGCGTCGACCAGCTGCGAGTAAACATCAGGTCGCCGCGTGGAGAGGAAGGGGAACAGCTCGAGCCAGTCGCGGCGCTGGTCTAGGTCGAGGTCGGCGACGAGGACGGCGGGCTGATCGCGGGGAGCCTGGGCGAGGATGCGGCCGTAGGGGTCGGAGATGAAGGAGCTGCCGTAGAACGTGAGGGGGGGCTCCTCGCCGAAGCGGTTGACCGCGACCATGAAGGTGCCGTTGGCGATCCCGTTGGCGACAATCACCCGCTGCCAGAGCGGCTCGGTGTCGAAGCCGGGGTGGTCCGGCTCGGAGCCGATCGCGGTCGGGTAGACGATCGCGTCCGCCCCCTCGAGGCTGTAGGCGCGGGCGACCTCCGGGAACCACTGGTCCCAGCAGGTCGGCAGGCCGAGACGGGCCTCGCCGAGGGCGAGAACCGGGAAGGCCTCCGGGCCGGCCGGGCCGGGCCGGAAGTAGCGGTCCTCGTAATAACCGGCGGTGACCGGGATGTGCAGCTTGCGCGTCCGCGCGACCAGCTCTCCCCCCGGCGCGACGACGATCGCGGTGTTGAAGCCGAGCCCGTCCTCGCCCTCGGCGCGCTCGTAGAGCGAGGCGTGAACGTGGGCGCCGGTCTCGCTCGCCATCCGGGAGGCGAAGCGGTGGGTGGGCCCGCCGGGCAGCTCCTCGGGCTCCGCGCCGGCCGCCGCCGGGCCGGCGGGGTCGACGGCGAAGTAGCGGCTGAGGGTCAGCTCCTGCAGGCAGACGAGCAGCACTCCCTCGCCGGCTGCGAGCCTGATCCCCGCCGCCAGCGCCGCCTCGTGCTCCTCGGGATCGGGATGCCAGCGCTGCTGGACGGCGCCGATCCGGAAGGGCGAGCGGCTGGGCGGGCGCGTGCGGGCCGGCGACGGAGGCACATCGGGAGCGACGATGACGCGGAACTCCTCCATGCGACGGACAATAGGTGACGTGAGCGTGACGATCGACTCCACCCCGGCCGCTGACGGGTTCCGGATGCCGGCCGAGTTCGAGCCGCACAGCGGCTGCTGGATGGCCTGGCCCGAGCGTCCCGACAACTGGCGCCTGGGCGCGGAGCCCGCCCAGGAGGCGTTTGCCGCGGTGGCCGAGGAGATCGCCGCATCCGAGCCGGTGACGATGGCGGTCTCCGACGCCCAGTTCGAGCGCTGCCGCTCGCTGCTGTCGCCCTCGATCCGCGTGGTCGAGATCTCCACCGACGACGCCTGGATCCGCGACACCGGGCCGACGTTCGTCGTCAGCGGCGCCGGCGGGCGGCGCGGCGTCGACTGGCGCTTCAACGCCTGGGGAGGGCTCGAGGACGGCCTCTACTCCCCCTGGGACCGCGACGACCGCGTCGCCGCGAAGGTCCTGGAGATCGAGGGGGCGGACCGCTACCGCGCCCCAATCGTGCTCGAGGGCGGCTCCATCCACGTCGACGGCGAGGGGACGGTGCTGACGACGGAGGAGTGCCTGCTCAACCGCAACCGAAACCCGGAGCTGGGGCGGGAGCAGGTCGAGCGGGCACTGTGCGACTACCTGGGGGCCGAGAAGGTCGTCTGGCTGGGGCGCGGCGCCTACGACGACGAGACCGACGGGCACGTCGACAACATCGCCTGCTTCGCCCGCCCCGGCGTCGTGCTGCTGACCTGGTCCGACGACGAGGCCGACCCCCAGCACGCGATCTCCCGCGACGCCCTCGAGCGGCTCGAGGCGGCGACCGACGCCCGCGGCCGCCCCTTCGAGGTGGTGCGCATCCCCTCGCCGGGCCCGCTCCTGATCGAGGCCGAGGAGGCGGCCGGGGTCGAGACGGCCGCGGGGACGCTGCCGCGCCGCGCCGGCGATCGCCTCGCCGCCTCCTACCTGAACTTCTACCTCGGCAACTCCCGGGTCATCCTGCCGCTGCTCGACGAGCGCTTCGACCGGGAAGCGGCGGGGGTCCTGCGCGGCTGCTTCCCCGACCGCGAGGTCGTCGGCGTCCCCGCCCGCGAGATCCTGCTCGGGGGCGGCAACGTCCACTGCATCACCCAGCAGGTGCCCGGATAAACCACCGCCTCCTCCACTTCGCGTCGGGGGGCGGTGGCAATCGCCGCATCAGCGCCGCTCACGGGGAATCAGTGTGAGACTCGCTAATCGGTGCTTCGGCGGGCGAGGCTGAGCGCATAGTCGCCGGCGGCGTCGGTGAACCAGCCGCGCATCTCCAGTCCCGCCTCGGCGTAGACGGACTCCAGCCGCTCGCGGGTGAACTTGGTCGATATCTCGGTCCGCATCTCCTCGCCGGCGGCGAAGGAGATCTCCAGGTCGAGGCCGTCGAGGCGCACCTCCTGCGCGGCGAGCGAGCGCAGGCGGATGTCCATCCGCTCCCGCTCGCCGTCGTAGCGGGCGACGTGCTCGAAGGCGGCGAGGTCGAAGTCGGCGCCGAGCTCGCGGTTGAGGACCTCGAGGACGTTCTTGTTGAACTCGGCGGTGACGCCGGCGGCGTCGTCGTAGGCGGCCTCGAGGCGGGCCGCCTCCTTGACCAGGTCGGTGCCGAGCAGGAGGTGGTCGCCGGGACCGAGCAGCGCCGCGACCCGCGAGAGAAAGGCGCGCCGGGGCCTCGGGTAGAGGTTGCCGACGGTGCCGCCGAGGAAGGCGATCAGCCGGGCGCCGTCGCCGCTGGGGATGCGCTCGAGGTGATGCTCGAAGTCGCAGACGAGGCCGCGGATCGCCAGGCCCGGGTACTCGTCGACCAGGCAGGCGGCGGTGGCGTGGGTGATCTCCTCGGAGATGTCGACGGGGACGTACGTGTCGAGGCTGCCGGCGTCGCGCATCGCGCTCAGCAGGTGGCGGGTCTTCGCCGCCGAGCCGGAGCCGAGCTCGACCAGGGTGCCGGGACCGCCGGCGACGGCGAGGATCTCGGCCGAGCGCTCGCGGAGGATCTCCCGCTCGGCCCGCGTCGGGTAGTACTCGGGCAATTCGGTGATCCGCTCGAACAGCTGCGAGCCGCGCTCGTCGTAGAAGTACTTCGGCGCCAGCTCCTTGGGCTTGGAGCAGAGGCCGGCGCGGACGTCGCGCGCCATCGTCGCGGCGGCGTCGGCATCGAGATGGACGTCGATCGCGATCAAAGGTCCCTCGCGCAGCGCAGGCCGGCGAAGATCTGGCTTCGCCGCGGCAGGTCCCAGTTGCGGAAGCTGGGGCGGACGACGCGGGGGTGCGTCGCCCACGAGCCGCCGCGCAGCACCTTGTGCTCAGGGCCGAAGAAGACCTCGGAGTACTCCCGGTATGGGAACGCCTCAAAGCCGGGATAGGGAAGGAAATCCGAGGACGTCCATTCCCACACCTGCCCGACCGTCTGCAGGCCTGGGCGGGCGGCCTCCCACTCCTGCTCGGTGGGCAGCCGCTTCCCTGCCCAGCGGGCGAAGGCGTCGGACTGGTCCCAGGAGACGTGGATGACTGGGCGCGCCGGCTCGATCGGGGACCGCCGCCCCATCGCGGTGCTGACCCATCCGCCCTCTCCATCGCGCTCCCAGTACATCGGCGGCTCGGCGCCCGTGTCCTCTATGAACTCGGCATACGCGGAGTTGGCTACCGGGGTTCGATC
>Ga0209647_1004708_pt1 | contig 10170 bp, 8 predicted proteins | sample GraSoi_2013_60cm_FD_185827 | JGI IMG/M metagenome (GOLD analysis project Ga0209647, IMG submission 185827) | Grasslands soil microbial communities from the Angelo Coastal Reserve, California, USA - Sample 9_17_2013_60cm (SPAdes) (version 2) | ecosystem: Environmental > Terrestrial > Soil >...
ATACATTGTTGAAGGAATTGAGCGAGCAACAGAAAATGGAGGATGTCCAGATCGTCGCGCTTGAAGAACATGTCGATTACTGGAATCATCTCGGCTGGAGGGACCCCTATTCCGCAGCCGAATTTTCAGAGCGGCAGAACGATTATTCGCACATTTTCGGAACGGACGGGGTATACACGCCACAAATGATTGTGGACGGGCAAAACGAAATTGTGGGCAGCCACAGCCGGGCGGCCAGGGAAGCGATCCAGAAAGCGGCGAGTCAGCCGAAAGCGGAAATTGAACTGCTCGCCAGTGCGAATGCCACGCCTGGAAAACCCGCGTTCGAAGTGCTGATCAAGAGCCTGAACGGAATCTCTCCGCATGGCGCCACGGAACTTTGGTTGGCCGTGACCGAGAAGGGCCTGCAAACGGACGTCAAAGCGGGAGAGAATTCCGGCGAAACACTGAAGCATGCGGCGGTAGTTCGCAGTCTGCGAAGGGTCGATTCGATCCGCGATCCCGCGGGCTACAGCCGCCAGTTTCAGGCAGCCATCGAACCTGGCTGGAAAAAAGGAAATTTGACGGTGGTTGTGCTTTTAACGGAAAAAAGCTCGCGCAGGATCATTGGAGCTGCGGCAACGCCACTCAACTCCTCGGGCGCTTCCAACTAAGCAAAAAACTTCGGCGTTATGTGAAAGCCGATCCTTATCTATTCGTGGCTTAAATTTGGGGATTACGAGCGAGTGGTAAGTACCGGGCACGCCGCCTGGCAAACCAATTTGTAGGCGATCGCGGAAGGAAGCTGGCCGTCCGTGTGGACACCGGCCCGCAGTCCCAGGATGATTAAATCCGAATGCTGTTCGCGGGCGACGGAAAGGATCTGCTCCCCCGGATCGCCAAAGCGCACCTGGAACTCCGGCTCGCAATTCCCCACGCATTCCGCCGGCAGGCCTTTCCTCAAGCGCCGCAACATGAAGTCGCGGATGATTCCCTGGCCGCTCTCGCGCGATTGCAGCTGATCTTCAACCACGTGCAATACCGTCAATTTCGCGCCGTGCTCGCGTTCCAGGGAATGCGCAAAAGTCGCGGCGCGCTCCGAGTGGGGTTTGAAGTTGGTGGCGTAGAGAATCCGCCGCACGCCGTCGGCAGCAATCGCGGGCTTTTCGGCGCGGGCCGTCACAGTCATGATCGGGCACTCGGCCAGCCGAAAAATTTCTTCCGCCACGGGGCCGAGCAACTGCTTCTTCGCCGCGCTGCGGCCGTGAGTCCCAACGACAACCAGATCAACGTCGTGTTTTTCCCCAAATTCTTGCAGCAGCGGCCACACTCCGCCTCCGCACAAAATTTCTTCGTGGACCATTCCCCCGCAGTCGGCATCCTCCACCATCCGGCGCATTTCCCGGGCGGCGAATTTCTTCGCCTGTTGAATAACCCCTTCGGAACCTTCCGGAGACACGTATTGCAGAACTTCGGCGGGGATCACATGGACCAAAAAGACCTTGCTGTTGTAACGCCGGGCGATACCCAGGGCGCAATCCAATGCGGCACGGGCCCCGGCGGAGAAATCCGTAGCGACCAGAATCCTCTGGAATTGGGAAGCGGGGGTGGTCAGGCGGCTGATGGCGATCACTCTACCTGTCGACATAACATTTCGAAAATCGGTCGTCCTTCGTAACAGTCCAATGGGTGGGCGTGATGCACATCACATGCCAGTGTTCAGTGGCCGTAAATTGCTGCAATTGAGCAGTTTATTATTCCCCGAGAAATTGGCGATTTCGAGCCTGAGCCACTTCACCCAAATAACGAGGAATTTCACCCTAGCCGTGCGAGAGTAGCCGCAGTTTCGTCGGCCAGACTCCGGCTCGCGAATAGCTGTGTGAAGCCGCTCTCTGCCGGATAAGTCCGGTGGTATCATTCATTGAATGGCTTCCCCGGACCCTAGTACCCCCCTGCCGGAGAGCTTCGTCGACGAGATGAAGCGCTATCTCCACTTGCTTCCCGCTGACACCCTGATTCTCCGAGAACTCGGCCCCCGGATGGAAAAATACCTCCCCGAAATGGCCGATAGGTTTTATGCGCAAATTCCCCACCACCCTGGGGCTAACCGCGTTTTTACGGGCGGGGAAGCGCAAGTTCGGCGGCTCAAGTCCACTCTGCAGGCATGGGGGCGCGGCCTCTTCAACGGCGTTTACGATGAGCGTTATGCGGAAGACCGCTTCCTGATCGGTTTCCGCCATGTGCGCATCAGCCTGGATCAGAAATATGTGATCAGTGCGATGGGCGTGGTGCGTTCGTTCATGATGGAAAAATTGTTCGACGAATTTCCAGCGCGCGAAAAGCGGCTGGCGTTTTCGCAGGCGCTGGGAAAAATCCTGGACCTTGATTTGAACTTGATGTGCGATTCCTATTTTCGCGCGACCATGGCACACCTGCATACCCTCAATCAGGAACTCGAGCAGGCCGGCGGGCAACTTGCCGATGCCAACGCCATCAAGGACGAGTTTCTTGCGCAGGTTTCGCACGACCTGCGCACGCCGCTGAACTCGATACTGAGTTTCACGAAAATGGTTCTGGACGGCTTGTGCACCAGCCCGCAGGAGGAGAAGGAAGTGTTGCGCGACGTCTTCAGCAGCGGACAACTTTTGCTCCGCCTGGTGAACGACCTGCTGGATATTTCGGCGATTGAAGCCGGCAAACTGGCGCTGGACGTTGAAGCACTCGACCCGCGCGCGGTGCTCGATTCCACGCTGCCGCTTGTGGCGGTGCAGGCTGCCTCGAAAAATTTGCAGCTCATCGACGAAACGCTGAACCAGACGTTGCCGTCCGTCCGCAGTGATGAAATCCGGTTCCGCCAAGTGCTGCTGAATCTGCTTTCGAACGCCGTGAAATTCACGGCCCACGGTTGCGTGTGCATTCGCGCGGTGGAAAACCAGCCGGAAGGGCATCTCCGTTTTGAGATCGAGGATACAGGGATTGGGGTCCCCACCGAAAAACGTGACGCTGTGTTTGAGAAATTTGTGCGCCACGATCCCAAGGCGCTGCACGGCGTCACCGGTTCCGGACTTGGTCTGGCCATCGCCAAACGCCTGGTGGAAATGATGAGCGGAAGGATCGGGCTGGAAACCGGGGCCGACGGGAAAGGCTCCATCGCCTGGTTCACGCTGCCGCTGGCGGAGCCGCGGCAAAAGCAGGAGGCCAAGAGCGCGTGAGCTCCCAGGCTCATCCACTGCAGGGGAAACGCGTGCTGATCGTGGAAGACAACGACCTGGTGGCGAAATTTTTTCGCATGGCGTTGGAGCGGGCGGGCGGTTGCTCCTGCCTTATCTCCGAGGATGTGCCTGCGATTCTGGAACACGTAGCAACAGGAGAGATTGATCTGGTGCTGCTCGATGTTTCGCTGAACAATTCGGAATGGGAAGGGCGTTCCATTGGCGGAGTGGAGCTGTGCCGCATGCTGAAAGATAAATCCCCGCGGCGTTTGCCCGTGCTGCTCGCTACAGCCCACGCGATGAGCGGCGATCGCGAACGCCTGCTGGAATCATCAGGCGCGGACGGCTACCTGGAAAAACCCGTTTACGATTCCGCGGTACTCGTTGAGAAAGTTCGTAGCCTCATCGAAAACGCCTAAAAAGTATTCGCCACCCAGGAGCTCGGATTAATTGAATAGGGTCAAGAAGGCTGGGGGATATTTCTTCTAGCCGAGGGTGGCTTCCAGAACCTCGCGGAGCAGTTCCTTTTTCTGTGGCGTAAGTTTCACTCCCTGCGCGGTCAAGTAGAAAACGTCGATGGCCTTCTGCCCTTCGGTGTCGATCAGTGCCACATCGATGTTGCAGCCCTGGCGCGCCAGCGCGGAGCCCACTTCATACAACAATCCCGGCCGATCCTGGGTCACTACTTCCATCAAGGTGGAGTGGTCGGAAGAGCCGTCATCAAACTGAATGGACGTGCGGAACGTGACTTTGGGCGGCTTCGCAACCGCAGCTGCCAGCCGGCCCTTCAGCAACGGCTCCAGCGGTTGCTTGCCGTTCACCACATCCGCGATGCTTTGCTGAAAGCGCGCTCGTTCGCCGGGGTTCAGTTCCAACGTGCGATGCATATCCACAAAGTGAAACGTGTCCAGAACAACGCCGGCGGAATTCGCGAAAGCGTCTGCTTTCACAATGTTCATGCCCCACGCCGCCAGGACCCCGGAAATCGCAGCGAAGAGGGCCGGGCGATCCGCCGACAACAGCGTGAGTTCGAAAGCGTGATGGCGCTCTTTCAAATTCGTCTGAACCGGCTGTGCGGCAAGCTTCTGGTAAAGCGCAAAGTGCAGAGTCACTTCTTCAGGCGAGTGAACGGTGAGATAGCGGCGAGGGAAACCTTCCAGGAAACGTTCGATTTCCTCCTTCGAGGCGGTCTGCGATTGGCGGCTGACCTGGTCGAGCAGCAGCGCTTCGTCGGAAACATGCAAACGGTCGCGGTCCACTGTGCGACTGAAATGGTTGGAAGTGGCCACAAACAACTGCCACAGCATTTCCGACTTCCAAGGAGTCAAGGCTTCCGGGTTTACGGCGTGAATATCGGCGTAGGTGAGCAGGCAAAGCCGCTGCAGGCGTTCCTGGCTGCCGACGACAGCGGCGAATCCGGAAACCGTGGAGGGGTCGAAAATGTCGCGGCGCTGCACGGTCGCGGACATATCGAGATGGTGCTCGATCAGGAAATGGACTTCACTTTTTTCCTCAGGACTCAGTATCAGGCGGTCAGCCGCGGTTTCCAGGGCTTGCAGACTTCCGGCGACGTGGCTTTCGACGGGCATGCCTTTGCCAACATCGTGCAGCAATAGCGAGAGGATCAGCAGATCGCGCCGATCGACTGTTCGCCACAGGGGAGCAAAGTGAGCGCCGCGCTGGTCTGGGGGCGCGGAAAGCTCCTGCAGATGCTCGATGGCACGCAGCGAGTGTTCGTCCACGGTGTAGCGGTGATAAAAATCGCGGACCACGAGAGAATCAATGGTTCGAAATTCCGGCAGCGCTTCGATCAACAGGCCAAGCCGGTGCATCGGCCGCAGCGCCAGGGAAGGGAATGCACCACCGAGGATTTCATTCAAAGCGGCCCAGGTGATGCGGGTATTTTTCTGCTGCAGCTCGGGATGCAACATGATGTAGGCGATGCCGCGTTCGGCGTCGCGACTCAAGGGAATTCCAAGCCGCGACGATTCCGCAAGCAGCGCGTAAATCGCGCTGCGGTCAGAGAAGGCCTGCTCGTTGGTCAATTCCAACAAGCCCTCGCGCACCGCAAATGCTCTTCCGCTTCCCGCCTCTATTTTTCCGCCCGGCATGGCATTCATCAGGCGCTGACGCAAGGAAAGCTGCGTCACCTGGCGCTGCTCCATATAGCGCAAAAGTTGGCGGTTCAGCGTGCGCGCGTGCCGGAAGTACAGGCGCATCCACTCTCCCGCATTGCGGCGAAGATTGTCGTCAATTCCCAGCGAGCGTTCCGCAGCCTCGGCCTGCAATTCATAGGTGAGCGTATTGTCGTTGCGGCTGTTGCCGTAGTGGAGGAAGCAGCGTATGCCGCTGAGAAATTCCACGGCGTTGCGCGTGAGCTCATCTTCGTTCATCGGGCTGATGCGCGGGTCGCGGCGGTCGCCCGCAAGCTGGCGCATCCACAGCGTGGCGTGATAATCGCGCAGGCCGCCGGGGGCTTCCTTTACGTTCGGTTCCAGATGAAAGATCGTATTGCCATAGCGCGCCAGGCGTTCGCGCGTCAGGCGCTGCAGTTCCGAATGCAACAGGGGACGCGCCTGCTTCTCTGGGATCAGCAAAACTTTCGTATCCAGTTTTTCAAACAGCTGCGCGTCGCCGTCCAGGAACCGGCGATCGAGCATCGCAAGATGGAATTCGGAGTTGGATTCTTCGATGTGGCGGCATTCTTCCAGCGTCCGTCCGGCGGAGCTGACGCGAAAGCCCAGATCCCAGAGCGTGCGGGAAAATTCAGAGATGAGCGGGCGGAACTCTTCTTCAGACTTCTGGCCGCCGAACAGAAACAACAGATCCAGGTCGGAATAAGGGAACAGCATCTCTCGCCCATAACCGCCAAGGGCCAGCAGCGACATGCCCTGCGCCGGACCTCCGTGGACGCGAAGCAATTCCCCGAAAACTTTCTTAATCGTCCCGTCCGCCAGTTCACACAACTGCCGCAGCGTCTCGCGGGCGCCGGCTCCGTTCTCAAATAGTTTACGAATCCGCTCCCGCTGAGCTTCGCATTGTGGCCCAAGCTCAGACAGCGGAGTGACCTGCGGTTCATCCATCATTTTGCTTTTCGGGCGAAAGCTTGGAACCAGACCTGGACGCGGTGAGGACATCGGGATTCCTATAGAGCGCTTTCGCCGCGTTCCTCATTGCGGATCCGAATTGCTTCTTCAACCCGGCTCAGGAATATCTTACCGTCTCCGATTTTTCCTGTCTTGGCGCTCTTTAAAATCGTTTCTACCGCGCGGTTCACCAGGTTGTCCGCCAACACCAACTCCAGCTTGATCTTGGGCAGCAGGTCCACGGTGTACTCGCGGCCGCGGTAAACCTCCGTGTGGCCTTTCTGCCGGCCGTGGCCGCGCACCTCTGTCACCGTCATCCCGTCAATGCCGATTTCCAGCAGTGCGTCCTTCACTGATTCGAATCGCGAAGGCTGAATGATCGCTTCAATTTTCATCATACGGATGTTTGCTCCCGCCTGGCTTTGTTCCCGATTTCCATACTTACTCTACGCTTCCAGGTTGTAGCCTTCTTCTCCATGCAGCGTGATGTCCAGTCCTTGGGTTTCCTGTTCCTCGGTCACACGGACGCCGGTGACCGCGTCGACGATTTTCAGAATCACGATCGTCCCGACGACGGCGAACACCCACGCCAGCAGAATGCCCATAATCTGGTTGCCCACCTGGCCCCAGTGGCCGTCGAAGCCGCCAACGGGTTTCCCGTCGCCAAAAATTGGATTGATGACCATGCGCGCGCAAACGCCGGTGAGCAGCGCGCCGATGGTACCGCCCGCACCGTGCACGCCGAAAGCGTCGAGCGCATCATCGTACCCGAAAATGGCTTTGAACTTTGTGACCATCCAGTAGCAGAACGCGCCCGCGACGAATCCGATGCCCAGTGCGGACATCGGGTCAACAAACCCCGCCGCCGGCGTAATCGCGACCAGTCCGGCTACTGCGCCGGAAATCGCGCCCAACGCGCTGGCACGGCCATTTTTCAACCACTCGGCCAGGCTCCAGCTTAAAGCCGCCGCGGCAGCCCCGAAATGCGTGGCCACAAAAGCGCTGCTGGCCAGGCCGCCGGAGGAAAGAGCGCTGCCTGCGTTGAACCCGAACCAGCCGACCCATAGCAAGCATGCTCCGATGAAGCTGAGCACCAGGCTGTGCGGCGGCATGGGCTGTTTCGGATAACCCACACGCTTGCCCATATAGAGTGCGCAGACCAACGCGGAAACACCGGAGGTGATATGAACCACTGTGCCGCCCGCAAAATCCAGCGTGGGAAATCTTCCGCCCAGCGAAGCGTTCAGGAACCCGCCCTTGCCCCACACCATGTGAGCCATCGGCGCGTAGACGATCAGGAACCAAAGAGTCATAAACAGGCAGGTGCCGGAAAATTTCATCCGCTCCGCCGTCGCGCCGGTAATCAGCGCGGGCGTGATCACCGCAAACATCAACTGGTAGACCATAAAGGTGAGTTGCGGAATCGTTGCGGCGTAATCTGCGTTGGGCGCCACGCCTACGCCACGCAACAATGCAAACTGAAAATTCCCGATCCAGTGTCCATCGCCGCCAAAGCACAGGCTATAACCGACCAGCGCCCACAACACGGTGATCAGCGCCATCAAGGCGAAGCTCTGCATCATGATGGCCAGCACATTCTTGTGGCGCACCAGTCCACCGTAAAAAAGCGCCAGCCCCGGCCCGGTCATCATCAACACCAGCGCCGCGCAAACCAGCATCCAGGCGTTATCCGCGTTGGACTGCGCCGCGGTCACACGTTGATCCATCTGATTCAGTTTTTCGGCGACGGCTTTCGCGGAATCGGCGCTGGCGGCATTGGCGGCGGACGCAGTGACGGGAGAGGAGGAGGGGGATTGCTGCGCGCGAATGGGAAGGGAGCTGAGGACCAGGGACAGAATGCAACAACACAGAATGCCCATGCGCTTCATCGATAAGTTCTCCGGAGCGAAAGGTTTGAGCCTGCCCGTCGCGGGGTCGACCACTGATTGTTTCGGGGAATGTTCACTGGACCGCCAGATTATACGCATTGGGCTTGGATGCCTGCGCTTGAAATTTTGCTTGAGAAAATTCATTTTTCGGATGCTTGGCCGGCCAGGATCTTCCTTTTTATTTCGCCTGCGAAGCGGTCGGCATCGCGCGTGGGGCGTGGGATGCGGTAGCCGTCGGTCACGGCAAGCGTCAGCCGTATCGAAGTTCCGAGGCTCACCCGATGGCCTTGCGAGACATAAATCGCCTTTACCCCGGTTCGAGTGCGGAGCACGGCGCCGATGCGCTCACAGTCATTTTTTTTGTCTATAAGAGGTACCCAACCTCCCACCTTCGGCGGCAAGGTCATGTGTGTCCCGATCAACAGGCTCTTCGCGCAACCTATGGAAGGTAGGTTCAGTACCACGCCCAAGTGTGAGGCTAGCCCCAGCCGGCGCGGGTGGGCGTAGCCTTGAGCGTCGCAGAAGAGCAAATCCGGCATGGCTTTCAATTTCCTCAGGGCAGCGAGTAGCACCGGAATCTCCCGGAAGCTCAACAATCCCGGCACGTAAGGAAATTCCAAAGGCATGACTGCGTAAACCCGCTCGACCTCTTCCATTTCGGGAAAGCGGTACATCACCGCGCAGCCAATAGCTCGATTCGCTTCCCGCAAACGGCTCCAGCGACTCGTCGGCTTCTTTAGCGCCTGCGAACCGGCAAGCAGAAACGAAGCGTCCAGGCCTGCCACCGTGCGGATTGGGCCAAAGGCGTCCTCGCCGATCCAGTGGGTTCGCAGCTGTTCCTGGATTTTGCGCGCCTCGGCAGGAGTGACATCCCACCGGTGCTTGTGAACAACCCCAATTGGCTTGTCCTTCATCCTTATCATCGTATAATGCAAAGGCCGCCGGCACCCGGATGGCCCGCGGCCGCCGGGTAACTCTGCAAAAGTGGAAGTAAGGAATACTGCGATGACTCTGCATCCACCACTGGAAATTTCTTCTCGCGCCGCTGACGGCATCCACTATGTGGATGTACATGGGCGGCTAACCATCGGCGATCCCAGCGACCACCTCAGCGCATTCGTGCAAAAGCTGGTGGCCGAGGGCGCGCGCAAGGTGATCGTCAACCTAAACGAAATTCCGCAGATTGACAGCTCGGGAATCTCTGCCGTCGTGAAGCTTTCCATCTCGCTCGCCCGCCAGGGCGGCGGGCTGCACCTCGTCTGCGGAGAAGGCCGCGTCCGCGACGCCCTCACCGTCACCCGGCTCGTCGAAGCCATCCCCACCTACGAAAACGAAGCCGCCGCCCGTGCCAGCTTTTGATTTTTTCTCTGAATTTAAGTCAGAAACGAAAACAGCTACCCGCCCTTTTTGAGTTCAGCGAGGCCCATTGTGGCGAGCTTCGTAAATCTACTTCTAGCGAATCTCGACGAGTCTTTCCCCTGCCTCAAGCGCGGACACGATCGATGGAAGTAGCGACTCGAATGCTGCCGGCAGAGTTGCCTTGCGGCAATTCCCGAGACGCACCCAGACAACTTGAACCGTCGCCCCTGGTCGAATTGCTTGCCGGGAAAAATCTTCATCCTTGGCCACTATTACCGATGCGTGGTCGGCGGCGTAGCCGCAGATTTCTCAGTCTTTCGCGGAGCCGAGTCCGACATTCAAAACGTGGACCGCATTGTGTCTCTTGTTGCAGAGAAACTTCGCCAAGGATTCTGGGAGTTGGTTATCGATCAGGAATTTCACGCCGATTGCAGAACGATGTGCTCGGTCTGAAGGGCCGCGTACTCAATGGCGGCGAGAATATCTTCCCGTTCCAGAAACGGGTAATCGATGAGAATCTCTTCAAATGTCGCGCCAGCACTCAGCAGATGCAGAACATCCGCCACCCGAATCCGCAAGCCGCGAATGCAAGGCCGGCCTCCACATTTCCCAGGCCCGATGGTAATCCGCTGAAGTAGTTCCGTG
>Ga0209647_1004710_pt1 | contig 10169 bp, 11 predicted proteins | sample GraSoi_2013_60cm_FD_185827 | JGI IMG/M metagenome (GOLD analysis project Ga0209647, IMG submission 185827) | Grasslands soil microbial communities from the Angelo Coastal Reserve, California, USA - Sample 9_17_2013_60cm (SPAdes) (version 2) | ecosystem: Environmental > Terrestrial > Soil >...
GGCTTGGCCGATGCGGCCCATGCCGATATAGCCGATCGTCCGTCCGGAAAGTTCGCGCGACACGGCCCGCAGCGTATTGATGTGAAAGCGTCCGGCACGCAGCTCGGCATCGACAAAGGGCAGCCGCTTGCAGACTGCGAGCATCAGCATCACCGTGTGCTCGGAGACGCCGATTGCCGTTCCCTCCGGTGTGATGGCGAGAGCGATCTCACGCTGTTTCAGCGCGTCGGTATCGACCGTGTCGTGATAACCGACGCCCTGATGCAAGACGAGGCGGAGCCGCTTTGCGGCCGCGATTGCCGCGGCGCCGAAGCGGTGACCGGCAACGATGACCACCTCGCAATCGGCGATGCGCGCAATTCGCTCGGCGTCGTCGTCGCGTTCGAGCGTCACCAAATCGAAGCCCGGCGGCACGTGCTCGCGGATCATCGCGTAGAGATCGGGCGTCGCGTGACTGAAATAGAGAACCCGGACGGCGTTGCTCGGCGGCATGGCGGGGCTTCTGTTCCTTTATTTCGACGCGTGCGCGAATTCGGTCCCGGCGCGTCGAGATTACAGGTTTTTAATTCTCGCGAAAGGCCCCCATTAGCCGTGATGACTATTGTGTCGCAGACCAGAGGCCCCCGGTTCCAGCCGGTCGGCGCCGAATCGAAGGAGATCATACATGGAGTCCAACCGTTACCTCGAAAGAGGTGCTGCACCGGCGCCCAAACGGAGCTTTCGCGGCGTCCTCTTGGCGACCGCAATCGGCACCTCGCTGGTGCTGTCCTCTATCGTGCCCTACGCCGTGGCGCAGGATCAGGGGCAGAATCTGACGCAGCAGACGCAGCAGCAGGTCCCTCAGCTGCTCCCCAGCCTCTCCCCGATCATCCAAAAAGTGATGCCGGCCGTCGTCAACGTCTCGGTGACGATGAAGGGCGACGCGGCGATGAGCAGCGATGACGACGAAGCCAGCCCCGGCAGCGCGCCCGGCGGCAATGGTGGCATGCCCAATTTCCCCTCGAGCCCGTTCGACGAGATGCTCAAGCGGTTCTTCGATCAGCAGGGCCGCGGTCCGGGTAATGGCCCCGGCATGGGCCCCGGCATGCCGCAGCGGCCGCAGACCGGCAATCGCGTCGCGCTCGGCTCCGGCTTCATCATCGATCCGCAGGGCTACGTCGTGACCAACAACCACGTGGTCGGCGAGTCCGGAACCGTCACCGTGATCTTCCAGGACGACAGCAAGCACCCGGCGAAGATCGTCGGCCGCGACCCCAAGACCGATCTCGCCCTGCTCAAGATCGAGACCACCCAGCCGCTGCCCTTTGTCGCCTGGGGCGACAGCGACGCCGCCAAGATCGGCGACTGGATCCTGGCAATCGGCAATCCGTTCGGCCTCGGCGGGACGGTGACGACCGGCATCATCTCGGCACGCGGCCGCGATATCCACTCCGGCCCGTTCGACGATTACATGCAGCTCGACGCGCCGATCAACCGCGGCAACTCCGGTGGCCCGACCTTCAACCAGCAGGGTCAGGTGATCGGCATCAACACGGCGATCTACTCGCCGAATGGCGGCAGCGTCGGCATCGGCTTTGCCATCCCCTCGAACCTCGCCAAGACCGTGGTGGCGCAGCTGCGTGAGCACGGCAAGGTCGATCGCGGCTGGCTGGGCGTGCAGATCCAGCAGATGACGCCCGAGATCGCCAGCAGCCTCGGCCTCAAGAACGAGCACGGGGCCCTGGTTTCGGACGTCACCCCGAACAGCCCAGCCGCACGAGCCGGGCTGAAGCAGGGCGACGTGATCGTGAAATTCAACGGCAAGGACGTCGACAAGTTGCATGACCTGCCGCGGCTGGTCGCCGACACGCCGGCGAACAGCTCGGTCGACGTCACCGTCTGGCGCAACGGCCAGAACGAGCATCTGCAGGCGAATGTCGGCCAGATGCCGAACGACAAGCAACAGGCCTCTGCCGACGACCAGGAGCAGGACCAGGCGGTGCCCGAGAAGTCGAGCGCGCTCGGTCTTCACCTCGGCCAGCTCGACGGGCAGACGCGCAAGCAACTCGGCCTCAAGGGCGAGGTCAAGGGCGTCGTCGTCACGCAGGTCGCCCCGGACAGTCCGGCGGCCGAGCGCGGCATCCAGCCCGGCGACGTGATCATCGCGATCAACCAGCAGCCCGTCGGCACTCCCGCCGACGCGGCGCAAAAGCTGAAGCAGGCGAAGCAGAAGGGCGACAAGAACCTCCTCCTCCTGCTCAACCGCCGCGGCGTCAACGAGTATGTCGGCCTGAACGTCGGCTAAAACACTGCAAAAACCCGAAACTAGCGAAGGGCCGCCTCGGCGGCCCTTCGTCATGTTGTGCGCGTCATGACGCTCGGGCGAGGTTCCACGACAAGGTGATCCGCGGCCGTTCGCCGCCATAGGGATGGACCCAGTGCACGACCTGGCTGGGAAAGATGATCATCGAGCCGGCTGCGAGCTCGGGCAGGAACGGGTGAGTGGCACAGTGCGGCTCCTCGAGGCAGCACACCGCGAGCCGGGGGTCGACGATGCTGAACCGGCCGCTCAACGGATCGTTAGGATCCGGATCGCCGAGATCGAGAAAATAGACGATGCTCGCCACCGCCTCGGTGTGGCTGTGAGGCACTGAATAGTCGCCGCGCTGGTAGATGCTGGCCCAGCTGAGCGCGAGACGTGGCCTGGCATTGGTCACGGTCTGGTCGAAGAGGGCCATGGCCCGCGCGCTGATGAGATCGGCCTCCGGACAGCGCCAGCGCTCGAGGTGATAGACCTTCGTGCCAAGCCCCCTGCCGACCGGCCGCGTCGCCTTCTGCTGATCGCGGCTGAGCTCCAGGATCCTGGCGATGAGGCCCGGGTGATAGTCCGCCGTGTCGTTGAACGTCGTCACGGCAATGGTGCCGTTCTCTTCGATGGCGCGCCGTTGTCCCGCGGGCCAGACCGGTATTTTCCTCGGTCCGATATAGCGGGCGTTACCGTCTCTTGCGTCTGTCACGACGTCTACCTCTGGCCTTTCGTGTTGGAGAGACGCGCCACCTCGCTCAACGTACGTGCTGCTATTCCTAGCGAAGCAGGCCTCCGCGATGCCGGCAAAGCCTAACAGGCACCGCCCAAAAAGCGAGTCGTCCCTGCCGCCTGCCAAGCATGGCGCCGCCCGCCTGCTTCCATGCTTGGAGGCGGCCCTCCGGGCTGACATACTCGACCGCCCAGCGAGACGGCCCCGCCGCCTCCACCCTGCCAGGACGTCGGACGTATCATGGCCGATCTTACCATGCTCTCGGCGCGCGAGACCGCCACCCGCATCGCCGCCGGCACGCTCACCGCCGAAACCTTGACCCGCGCCTGTCTCGATCGCATCGCCGAGCGCGAAAGCGTCATCGGGGCGTGGGAGTTTCTCGATCCCGACCGGGCGATCGCCGAGGCGAGAGAGTGCGACCGCGCAACGACGCGCGGGCCCTTGCATGGCGTCCCCATCGGCGTCAAGGACGTCATGGACACGCACGACATGCCGACCGCCTACGGCTCGCCGATCTATCGCGGACATCGCCCGGCCGCCGACGCCGCCTGCGTCGCGCTTGCCCGCGCCGCCGGCGCCGTCGTCATCGGCAAGACGGTCACCACGGAGTTCGCCACCTTCCATCCCGGCAAGACGGCGAACCCGCACAACCTTGCCCATACGCCGGGCGGCTCGTCGAGCGGCTCGGCCGCGGCGGTCGCCGATCGCATGGTGCCGCTCGCCTTCGGCACGCAGACCGCGGGATCGGTCATCCGTCCTGCCTCGTATTGCGGTGTCGTCGGCTACAAGCCGAGCTTCGGTACGATTTCGCGTACCGGCGTCAAGCCGCTCTCCGATAGCCTGGATACCGTCGGCGTCATGGCACGCAGTGTCGCCGACGCCGCATTCTTCGCCGCGGCGCTGAGCGACCGCCCGGCGCTCGAGATCGAGGGCAAGCTGACGCCGCCGCGTATCGGGCTCTACAAGACGCCGGAGTGGCGTCACGCCGAGCCGGGCACTCTTGCCGCCCTCGAGCACGCCGCCGCGCGGCTCGGCCGTGCCGGGGCGACCCCGATCGAGGTTGCGGTCCCGCCCGGGCATCAAGGGCTCGGCGAAGCGCAGAAGATCATCATGGATTACGAATGCGCGCGCTGCCTCGCCTTCGAGTATGCCACACGGCCGCAGGATCTCTCGGCGAGCCTGCGCGAACGCATCGGCGTTGGCCGCGGACATAGCGCCGAGACCTATGACGCGGCACGCCGCCTCGTCGCCAAGGCGTTGGACGGGCTGAGAGCGTTCTTCGGCGAGTTCGATGCGCTCCTCGTTCCCGCCGCGCCGGGCGAGGCGCCGAAAGGGCTGGAGCGGACCGGCGACCCGGTCTTCAACCGCTCCTGGACAATGCTGCATGTTCCCTGCGTCACGGTGCCAGCCTGGCGGGGCGCCGGCGGGCTGCCGGTCGGCGTCCAGCTTGTCGGCCGCGAAGGCGAGGACGCGCTCACCCTGCGCGTCGCCGCCTTCCTCGAGCGCGCCCTCGAGGAATAGCCGTGGCATCTGCGCCGCTGGCCCGCGCGTATTCCTGGTCGACGCTCCTCCTCCTTGCCGGTCTCTCCTTGTTCTGGGGAATGAATTGGCCGGCGATGAAATTCGTCCTCGCCGAGATGCCGGTGCTGACCTTCCGCATGATGTGCGTGTGGCTCACCGGCCCCGCGCTGCTTCTGCTCGCGCGGCTCGGCGGCGAGCAGCTTGGTGTGCCCGTCCGCGAATGGCCGGCGCTGTTCCTGGCCTCGTTCTGCAACGTCACGCTCTGGTATCTCGGCACCGGGATGGGCGTCAGCCTGATCCCGGCCGGTCGCGCTTCCCTCATTGCCTTCACCATGCCGGTCTGGTGTGCGCTCTTCAGCGCCATCCTGTTGCACGAGCGCCTGGGGCTGCGCCGCCTCGCGGGTCTTCTGCTCGGCATGACGGGAATCGCCGTCCTGCTCGCTCCCGACGCCGCTTCCTTTCGCGCCGCGCCGCTGGGGGCTGGTTTCGTGCTGATGGCCGCGATGGGCTGGGCCGCCGGCACCGTCACCATGAAGGCGGCCGGTTTCTCGCGCTCGGTCGCGCAGATGACGGGATGGCAGCTCATCATCGGCGGGACGCCGATCGCGCTCGCGGCGCTATGGCAAGATCCGCCGCTGCACGACCTTGCGCTCTCGCGCGAGACGTTCCTTGTGCTCGCCTACATCATCGCGCTGCCGATGATCTTCGGCCAATGGGCGTGGTTCAAGGCGCTCGACCGGCTGCCTGGAACGGTGGCGGCCGTGAGCGCGCTTGCGGTGCCGGTCGTCGGCCTCCTGTCAAGCGCATTGCTCCTTGGCGAGCCGCTTGGTCCGAGCGAGATCGCCGCCCTCGTGCTGGTCATCTCGGCGCTCACGCTGGTGCTGTTCACGCCGGCGGCGCCGCCACGCGCCACAACAGCGAATTCCCCCCTGCGGTCATGAGAAGCCTCGTTGCAACGCGATTTTTCGGGCTTTGCCTGTGCGCCCTGCTGCCGAGCGCTTGCGGCAGCCTGGTCGCGCCGTACGAAAGCGTGCCGCGCGAGCCCGAGCCAGGGACGGTCGAGGCGGGCCCGCGCATCGGCGTCTGCTACAATGCCATGTTCACGACGCCGCAAGAGGTGCGTCGGGTCGCCCAGGAGGCTTGCGGGTCCAGCGCCGCGCCCCAGCCCGTCGAACAGGATATGAGGCTCAGCTGCCCGTTGCTGACACCGGTACGCGCCAGCTTCGTCTGCACGCCAGAATAAGGCCGCGACCTTCAGCGCATCATGCGCTGCATGATTCGCCGCATCTCCTGCTGCTCTTCCGCGTGGTCGGGCGCCTCGGCGGCCGGCAAGAGGCGCGGGGCCGAGCGCGAGGCGCCGCGCGAGTCAGCGAACGGCCGCCAATTCGCCCAGAGGACGATCGCGGAGAAGAGGACGCCGTACCAGCTGAGCGTGGCGATGTCACGACGGGTGAGCAAAGGCACCTACCGGTCAATCGACCGATCATAGGCTGCGCCTATTAAGAACTCCTTGCGCTCGCCGCAGGCCTCGACACCGGCTTCGGAAAGTCGCGGGTTTTATTGCTTTTTCTGGAGGTGGAGCGGGAGCGCGGCGCCGCCATCGACGCGGCGGCGATTCGCCTCGGGAGCGCTGAGGGGCGCCGCTTCGACGAGGCTGGCAAGCGAGCGCCGGGCCAGTTCGTGGTACTCGGCGGTCGCCTCGATCTTCCACGCGAGTTCGGCTTCGGTGAGCGGGCGCAGCAGCTTGGCCGGAAGTCCGGCGACCAGGCTGCGCGGCGGGACGACGAAGCCGGCACGGACAAAGGCCATCGCCGCTACAAACGCCGATTCGCCGACCACGGCGCCGTCCATCACGACCGCGTTCATGCCGACCAGCGCGTTGCGCTTGATCGTGCAGCCGTGGAGGACAGCGCCGTGCCCGATATGGCCGTCCTCCTCGACGACCGTGTCGCTGCCGGGAAAGCCGTGCATGATGCAATTGTCCTGCATGTTGGCGCCCGCGCGCAGGATGAGCCGGCCGAAATCGCCGCGCAGCGAGGCGCAGGGTCCGACATAGCAGCCGGCCGCGATGATGACATCGCCGGTCAGCACCGCGGTGGGGTGGACGAAGGCGGCCGGGTCGATGACCGGCACGACGCCGTCGATCGCATAGACTTTAGCCACCAGGCCGCTCGTCCTCCCGCATCATGTGTTGGAGCATGTCCATCCATTCGACGACCCGGCGCCGATTGACCCCCATGTCGCCCTTGCCATAGCGCGACCGGCTGTCGATCGCGAGGCTCGCGCGATCCACACCCAGGGGAACGAATTCCACCGTTACGATGTCGGGAAAGCGCAGCATCGCCGAGCGCTGGATATAGGTCGCGCGCCGGCGCTTCTCGTCCCAGCCGACTTGCTCCACCCTGCGCTGGGCGGCGATGAGCTCGCGCCAATAATCGTGCAGTCGCTCCCAGCCGATCCGGAACACCGGGCTCGCGAGATCGCCGGACGGCGCACAGAAATCCACCGGGCACATGGCGAAGACGTTCGCTCGCCCGGCGACGTTGCGCGCCCCGAAATCGATGACCTCGTCGGCGGCGACCCGGCTCTCGGCCTCGCGTCCGAGATAGATACGCAGACCGAGCGCAGCGAGGGCAATTCCGAGCAAGACAACGGCGACACACACCAACACCACCCGCTTTGCCCGCCTCAATCGCCGCTCCATCACTGCCCGATCTCTGTAACTATGGCATGGAACGCCATGTCCCGGACAGCGATCTGTCCGTTGCAATCGCCACGCTCGGAAGCGATGCTGCCGTCATGCGTGCCGCCTCTCCCCTTCGCTTATCCGCGCCGGCGCTACGGCCCCTCGGCGGGTTGGCGCCGCATGGGCTGCTGCGCGGGGCACGGCACCTCGCGCGCCGCGACCGCGACCTCGCGCGCGTCATCGAGACGGCCGGCACGCCGCGCTTCCCGCTGCGCCCACCGGGCTTTCCGACGCTGCTCCACATCATCCTCGAACAGCAGGTCTCGATCGACGCCGCCGCCGCGATGTTCCGCAACTTGCAGCGCCTATGCACCCCGCTTGCTCCCGTCGGTTTCCTCAGCCTCGGCGAGGCCGAGCTGAAGCGCTGCGGCTTCAGCCGACAGAAGATCGGCTATGCGCGCAATCTCGCCGAATGGATCAGCGACGGTCGCTGCGACCTCGCGGCCCTTGAGGAGTTGCCGGATGAGACGGTCCTGGCCGAGCTCATCAAGCTCAAGGGCATCGGGCGATGGACGGCGCAGGTCTATCTGCTCTTCGCGCTCGGCCGGCCCGATATCTGGCCCGCCGACGATCTCGGCCTGCAACTTGCGATCCAGCGTCTCGACGAGCGCGCGGAACGCCCGAGCGCAAGCGAGCTGATCGCCCGCGCCGAGAATTGGCGGCCGTGGCGCTCGGTCGCCGCCTGCCTGCTCTGGCAGTTCTATTTGCATGCCCTCGGCCGCCTCGATCGGCCGCGGCGAAACGGCGGATGAGACCGGCCTTTACCAGCCATTAAGCGCTTGCCGCGACACTGCGCGCTGCGGCACGCGCTTCCCGAGGATCCCATGCACCCGGTCGTCTCGATCACCGATCACACCGACTTCCTCGATCGGCTCGGCCCGTCCTTGCCGACCGAGCTCGGCCGGTTCGAGAGGGCGGATGACGGCAGCGGGGTCGCGGCCTCCTCCTCCGTCGTCCTCCACTTCACCTATCTGGACGTCCCCTTCAGCGGCCGCATCGAGCGACAAGGCAGCGAGACGATCCTGCGCCTGACCGGCGCAATCGGTCCCCTTCCCTTCACCGCGCAAGCGGCACGCCGCCGCGGGCGCGCTCTCAGGACCCTCGCCGCGGCCAGCCGCACGGCGCTCGATTGGCGCGTCTCGGCGACACAGGAGATCAGCGTTGCCGGCGCCATCGCGCTCGCCCACCCGGTGACGCCGGTGGCGATGGTAGCCGGCGCCGTCCAGCTGCTGCTTCGGGGCGAGTGCTATCTCGGCCTGTTGCTCGACGTCCTCGGCGAAGCCGACAGCCTCAATTCTTCGCAGGCAGCGTAAAGACCTGACCGGGATAGATGAGGTCGGGATCGCCGATGCGATCGCGATTGGCGCTATAGATCACGGTATAGCGCTTCCCATCGCCATAGGAATCGCGGGCGATCCGCCACAGATTGCTGCCCGGCCGAACGACCAGGCTCTTGTCCTGCTCGGCGTTTTCGGGGGCAACCGCACGCGGCGGTATTGCCGCGGCGGCGAGCTTGGCCTCCGCTTGCGTCGCGGCAGCCACGATGACGGTAACTTGATCGTCGCTTGCCGCTTGTCCGGCGCCGGGGATGGGCGCGCTCAGCTGCAGCGTATGCGTGCCGGGCGGCAACACCGCGGCCGGAACGATTACCCATTCGCCGCGCGCATCGGCCTTCGCCCGGCCGATCGCCGTGTCGCCGTCGAAGGCGGTGACCTCCGCATTGGGCGCGGCGCGGCCGGCAAGCACGGCCAAACCCTGGGGATTGACGCGCACGACGTCGAATTTCGCCGGCGGCGGTAGCGCCGCCGTCACCGCCGGCGCGGGCGTTGCCGCCGCAGCGGCAGGCGTTGCGGGCGGCTCACCCGTGCGGCGCAACCACAGGCTCCCCGCCACGATCGTGACGATGGCGACACAAATCGCTGCGCTAAGAATGACACGTTTCATGCGACGTCCAGGCGAACACACGCACGCGTCTATATGTTAATACCATGATGTATCGCGCGCAATGTTGATGGCACAATTCCAGTCGGTCGAGCGACCGACCCTTCCCAGACGACGAGGAGCAGGAATGGCGACGGTGAAGCGGCTTTGCGTCTATTGCGGTGCATCCGATCTGGTCGACCCGGTTTATCGCGCGGCGGCCGTCGAGCTCGGCACGCGGCTCGCCGACGCCGGCATCGAGCTCGTCTATGGCGGCGGCCGGATCGGTCTCATGGGGCGGCTTGCCGATGCCGTGCTGCAGGCCGGCGGCCGGGTCACCGGCATCATTCCGGCCCATCTCGACAATCGTGAAATCGGCCACCATGGCGTCAACGACCTGATTGTCGTCGGCAGCATGCATGAGCGTAAGCAGCTCATGTTCGAGCGGGCCGACGCCTTCGCCGTTCTGCCCGGCGGGATCGGCACGATCGAGGAGACCTTTGAGATCATCACCTGGAAGCAGCTCCTGCTGCATGACAAGCCGATCGTCATCGTCGACGTCGCCGGCTATTGGCAGAAGCTCGTGGCGCTCGTCGACCATGTCATCGAGAGCGGCTTTGCCTCGCCCCGGTCGCGCGGGCTGTTCCAGGTCGTCGACACCGTCGATGGGCTGCTGGAAGCGCTGGCCACGGCGCGCGAGCCGATCGTCGAACCGGAGGCCCGGTTGATCTGAACGCCAGGGTTGCAATCCGGCTTGGCCACGCTTGCGTCGCGGACGGCGCATGACTATGGTCGCCGCTTCCCCCCGCAGATCGTCGAATGCACCGTTTCCGAGGAATTCCGAGCCATGAAGAAGATCAAGGTCGCCAATCCGGTCGTCGAACTCGACGGCGACGAGATGACGCGGATCATCTGGCAGTTCATCAAGGATAAGCTCATCCTGCCTTATCTCGACATCGATCTGA
>Ga0209647_1004711_pt1 | contig 10169 bp, 9 predicted proteins | sample GraSoi_2013_60cm_FD_185827 | JGI IMG/M metagenome (GOLD analysis project Ga0209647, IMG submission 185827) | Grasslands soil microbial communities from the Angelo Coastal Reserve, California, USA - Sample 9_17_2013_60cm (SPAdes) (version 2) | ecosystem: Environmental > Terrestrial > Soil >...
CATGCAGCAAGACCTCCAGCAGTTGAAGCTTCTCAGCATTTTCTATTACATCTGGGGCGGCCTCGCTTGTTTAGGAGCAGTGGTTGGCGCGATCTCGTTATTCGTTGCGGCAGCCGCCATGTCGTCGCTACCTTCCTCTTCTTCGGAAGACGCGCAAACTCAAGCCTTCATGGGACCCTTCTTTATTGTGATGGGCATCGTTCTACTGATCCTGGGCTTGATCTACGGGATCTTGGCGATTATGGCCGGCGGGAAATTCAAGAAACATCAAGGCGGCTATGTGTTCTGTCTCGTGGTCTCTATTATCACCTGTATTACCAGTTTCCCGATCGGCACCGCACTCGGTATCTACGCAATCGTCATTCTGATGCGGCCTACCGTGAAAGCGCTGTTTAGAGGCGAAGCATTGCCAGGCATGCCTCAAACCGCCGCTATACCACCGGTTTCCTGAGCAGGGCTGGGGGCTAGGAGCTAGGAGAAGTGAAAGGTGAAAGGTGACAGGCTACCGAACGGCGCTGAGCCGAATTGGCTTCGCGACGGCTCTCCGGCCGCTTTTCACTTTTCACCTTTCACCTTTCACCTTTCACCGATTACACCCCGACTGGAGCTCGCTTCTGCACCCGCGTCTCGTACAACGGGGCTCCGGTATAATCGATGACCTCGACATGCATCACTTTGGCGGTCAAGGTTATGGCCATAAAACCGGGTGTACCTCGATAAAAACGGCTTCCTTCCGTCGGACCTGGCTCCCGCACTTTAGATCCGGCGCCAGTATTAAAGTATTCAACCGACCCTCGAACAATGTGTTGAAGGTCATGATCATGCCCGTTGAAATAAGCTGGCACCTGATGCTTCTCCAATAGCGGATTGATGTCGCGAATTAGCTCCGGCTGATCACCGTGTTCGCTTCCTCCGGAGAAAATCGGATGATGTCCGATCACAATTTTCCAGGACGCTTTCGAATTCGATAACGCTTGGTCGAGCCACGTCACCTGCGCTGCGGTGTCCTGCGAGATGATCTCGTCGCGCATATCCTCCTTCTTACGGTACTCCTCAACAAAGGGGCTAGTATCGATGAAGAAGAATTCGACTTTGTCGTTCTCACCAATGGGCTTCACGGCTGAGAAATAGCGGGCCGGCATCTTCCATTTCGGATGCGTTTTGGCGTAATCAAGCTGGGCTTGCGGCCGGCCTTTGTAGTCGTGGTTACCCAAAATTGAATACCAGGGGACACCTAACGACGGCGCTGTGTACACTGCTTCGAACGAACTCTTCCATTGAGGATCAGTGGCACTCTGGACGCCTTTTTCGTAAAAGTTATCACCAACGGAAACGATGAAGCGACAACGCCGTTTCGCTGCCGCCAAACCCATTTGGTTCGCGACATCCCGTTGGTGGAACTCTCCTCCCCGGCCCCAGTCCCCGAAGATCAGAAATGTTAACTCAGGCGAACTAGACTGGTCGGCGACCCGTCTCTCGGCCAGCACTCCTCCTCGAGCTTGGAACAACCCGAAGAGACCTGTGAGAAACGGGAACAAACCGAACAACCATTGCAGAAAATTTCTTCTGGTCTGTTTCATGATGTCTATAAAGATAGCGCTCCTACGGAGCTGATGTCACGCTTCGGCTGCCGGTTAGAACTTAAATTTCATTCCAGCCTCGTACGTAATGTCATAGTATTCCCGCTGGATCGGGCGATTCGCCGAACCCTCATAAATACGCCAAGGCGCATTCGTCAGGTTCTTAGCATTAAAGTACACACCAACTCCATAGCGCGTCATATAGCTCACGGCCAGATCTAGAGTGAACCGACTATCGAAGTACTGGTCGAGACGAGAGGTTGTACCAACCGAGGACAGGTTATGGTCAGTGTATTGTCCAGCCAGCGATATGAGGAAACCGTATTTCTCATAGAACACGGCGAGGTTATACACGTTCGGAGAAGTAAACGGTAGTTTAGTATGATCCGTTGGCCGGGCCCTGCCTTCTGAGTCAACATAGGTGTAATTAGCGGTGAAGCCTAATCCGCTCAGAGGACCCGGAAGAAACCGCATGTGTTCTTCGAAGGCTAGCTCGATACCCCGGGCATAGGCCGTTCCGCTGTTGAGGAACGTGCTCTCATTGAAGATCTGCCCTCCGATTACGGTTCGAATCGTTCGCGTAAAGATGTAGTTGTCGAATTCTTTATCGAAGAGATCGACCGAGAAGTAGGAGTCCTGCGTCGGTGTATACTCGAGCGTAAAGTCAAAGTTGTTCGCTGTGGTTGGCTTCAGATTGGGGTTACCGGTAGTGATGGTCAGGTTCCCGGTATTGACCACGGTAGCAGCCGTAACTTGACTGAACGCAGGCCGGCCAATGGCAGTGGAATATGCTAAACGGGTCTGCAAGATATTGGGAATAATTTCGAAGCGCGCCTGAGCGGTTGGGAAGAAGTCCGTATAGTTCACCGGCCGATTCACGAAATGGTAAGAACTGGCCAAGTTCGGATCGGAACCAGGCGAATTGGCGTTGGCACCGTATACGGCATTCGTCACCTCTGCTCGTAAACCGGCTAACAAGTTTAACCGGCCAAACAAAGTGATGTCGTATTGTCCGTAACCGGCAAACACATTTTCTGTATCATCATAAAATGCCTGGACTGCTCTTAACTGATCGGCGGCTACATTCCGGACAAAACCGGGATGAGTGCTGGTAAAGCTGTTAAATCTCCCGGGGTCTGGAGAGAAGCCGATTTGATAGAAGCCATTATAATCCGTATTCAGATGACCTGCCATGGCCTGGGCCAGGGTAAAGTTGTTAGTACCAGTCGCCGGATCAACGAACCCGCTGTAGGTCGCCGGGTTGTCCGAAAACGTCTTGCTTCGAAAGCGCAAGCTGGTGCCGAACTTCAAATTGCTAGGGTTACCTTGGACATCAAATGGCAACGTCAGGTTCATGCTACCGGCAATCTCGGTATCGAGGGTATGATTATTGTCGATGGTTAGCCCGCTGAAAACATACTGAGTCGGATTGAACCGGTTTCCGTTTAGGGCAGGGTTGAGCGGATTGCTGTATTGGAAGCTTGGCTTGTTCGACAGACCAGAATTATTATACACCACGGTCTCGCTAGGGGTGGTAGAAAAGCTGGGATTGAAGTCGTGCGGGTTGTTATCCCAAGCTTGGGCAAACGATCCTTTATAATCGATAATGAAAGGCCCGATCATGTTTCGTCCACCGCCTTGCACCATCCAGTTTTCGAAATGCTCGATATTGAAACGTAAAGCCTCAGTTAGGACTACGTTTGTTGCCGTGAAAGACCCGTTAGGATTGGCGCTAAGAGTGCCGGGGGTGACTCCATCCGGACCAAGGTTAGATCCATCCAGACCGCTTAAGTTGAAGATCTGTCGACGAACTTGTTCCGAGTAACCAGCATTAACAAAGCTGATGTAAAAGCTGTTGTTGCTATCCGGTCGAAAATCGAACGTGCCGCCGACACCATGTAAGGTTCGATTGTAGGTATAGCGGCGGAAATCGATGGCCTTTAAAATTTTGTCCGCTCCAATCGGCGGTATTGAATCCGAATACGCCGGTTCAAAATCGTCGACTCCGCGGTGATCTTCGTAAAAGCTGAATTCACCTAAAACACCAAACGGCCGATAAGGTGTTATTGGGCCCTCCCCACTCCCCGCGTCCTTCGTGTCGACAGATTTTCCGTCCGGAGTCGGGGCCCGACTGCTGAAGCCGGCGCAGGAGCGAACGGATTTCCGCCCGGTCCAAAGCCGAAAGTCAGACCACCGACAACTTCACCGTCGATGATGCCATACTGGTGTCGGAGCGGCTCCCAGCCCGAGCCGACATGCCCTTGGAGAAATGGTTGGTTGAGATCGAAAGCACTTCGTGGCGAAAGCTCAATCGTACCGCCTAAGGCCTCGGCATCCAAATCCGCGGTATTCGCTTTGGTAATGATGATGTGGCTGACTAAGCCGGCTGGGATCTGATCGAAGGCTACATGTCGCCCAGTCGAATCGGTTGACGGCACACGTACACCGCCGAAGGTTACGCCGACTAAGTTCGAATCTAGACCGCGAATCGTGATATAGCGTCCTTCACCGGTATCGTTTTGGACGCCGGCTCCCGGCATTCGTTTCAAAGCGTCCGCAATATTGACGTCGGGATATTTTCCGATCTCTTCCGCCGATCGAACATTTTCGACATTAGGCGCCAAACGCTGGTCTTGGAGCGCCCGGACCTCAGTAGTAACCGGTTCTTCGCCGGTTACAACCATCTGTTGCAATTGGTCCCCTGGAGAGGGTGAACCAGAAGGGTTATTTGTGTCTTGCCCCAGCAGACTCAGACTGGAACCAAGAAATAATAAAGAAAAAACTATCCTCCGTGATACGGCGGAGAAACAGTCAGAACGACGCGCTGCTAGATCATCTCTAGCAGACGCAAGGTGTAACGCCGGCGAGTTTTTCACGCCGCGAATCTATGGCCCGAGCGTGGCTGGAAAATCGTCTAATTGTTAAATCTTTTTAACAGAATAATTACGGCTCCGGCAGGTCTAGGAACTAGGTCGTCTAGCGCGTGAGCACTAAACATCGGATTATTCTTCCAATTGCCGGATTCCTTGTCTAGATGGCGGCACCGAGCTTCCGCAGACCGAATGCGCGCCGCGAACGGATGGAACCTATCGGACTCATGGGACCAATGGGTCAGCCTCATTAGTCGCACAAAAGTTACCTAGGTCCCGTTGGATAGCGGGGCACGGCCGCGTGATGAACCGGCCCCGCGTCTACATTGACACGTCCTTACGCTCCCTTAACTCTGCCCGACGCTCAGGATGCTTTCAGTTCTGCAATGTAGGAGGCGCCTTCTTTCGGGAATGCGATCCAGACTGAATGAGTTTCGGGATCGACTGCCAGCGTATGCGTTCCCTTTGGTGTTTCTACGTCGCCTAACGATTTGGCGCCGTCCACGGTCTCTTCCAGAACCGAGAGCTTACCCTGACCGCCGCTGGCACAGTAGATTCGTTGGTTCCCTGGATCGAACGCGATCTGATCTACGCCTGGGGCGATGTCGACCGACTTCAGACAGACGCCCGTGGTGCAGTCCATCACCACCAACTTCCCATTCCCGCCCGCCGAAAAGAGCCGTCGGGTCTTGGGATCGATCGCTAGACCGTGGGGTTTCTCGGCTGGCAAGGTTGACCAGGTTGCTGAGACGGTATTTGCGGTGGCATCAATGACCAGCGTCACCGGCTGTGACTTGATGTTTTGGAAGATCCCGTCGAAAGCCGGATCGTATAAAATGTATTCTGGAGCTGTCGGGATCTTAATCGTAGCGACGATTTTCTGGACGGACGGATCGACCACCCAAAGATCTTCTCCGTCATCGTGATCGACATACACCATGTTGGTCTTCGGGAAATAAATGACAGCATCCGGAGACCCAGGCAACGCAACGATATTTTTTACGTCGAGCGATCTTCGATCGACCTCGACCAGCTTCTTCTGATCGCTAACCGTGACGTAATAACACTCATGTTGCGCGTCAACCGCAACGCCTTGTGCCGCACCGGTCTCAACGATCTTAATTAATTTCCCATCCGGAAGATTAAAGACATCGAATGATTTGTTGCCGGTATGATTTGCCAACAACCGATGCAGCTGCTGGTCCACCTCAAGAAAATCGAACCCACCTTTTGTTCCGGGGACCGCAATCGGTTGGCCAAGAGTCAACGGAGCAGAAAAAAGATGCAATGGGCAAAGCATTGCACAGAGCGCTAACCGCCAATGAATGACATTCCAACGAGAAGCCAGTCGCGAAGGTCTTTGCATAATTTTGGGCGAACAGTATCCAGATCCGCGCCGGGGGGAAGAGAGATTTGTGAAAGGTGAAAGGTGAACGGTGAAGGGCGGCTGAAAACGATCGCAGCGCCGAGTCGGTCTGTCGCGCCGTAGGACATTCGGCGAGCTCAGTCGAGTCGCTTTGCGAAGGCGGAAGGAGCGTTGTATTCCGCGTTCACAGCTCCAATGGGAATCGACGCCTCGGTAGGTTCGCAGCTGCCGCGTTTGGATAGAAGCGATGCCTCTTCCGCGGTCGTCCGATGCCGATCGAGGCACGGACGGCCTTCGGACCGGACTATGGCGGCCAGGCCGACTCAGCGCGACACACTTCCGTAACTTTTCACCTTTCACCTTTCACTTTTCACCAATCCCCGCCCCGCCCCTTGCGATCTACAGACTCCGCCAATAGCTTCCGGCCATGCGTTGGACTTTGTTGTTTGCTGCGGTCAGCTTGTTATCCGCTCCACTTTTTGCTGATCCCGTCACGGTCGATTCTCTGCCTGCTCCCGTTCAAAATAGTTTGAAGGGTTATCTCCAGAACCCTCAAGAGCGCGTAGAAAATATCGAAACCTACGACTGGGGTCCGGCGGTGATCTACAAAATCAGTATCACTCTCGATGGCAAGCCATACCTGGAGCTTCATATCGCGGATACCGGCCAAGTCCTCCGCACCGATGAAAATGGCGGCATGCAAGATAGTGACGACGATGGCGACAATGCCGATGCCAGTCCTAGCCCGAGCGCGAGCCCGAAGGAGAATAGCAAATAGCAGATAGCAAATTCAGGCAAGCCGTGCGCTCGGCGCTTCAGCGATTGGCTATTGGCTATTCTCCGATGTCCTGTGGCGAATTCCAGTTTCGAAAGAGTGGTGCTTCGCCGGCTGTAACCGGTCTGATGTTTACCAGTCCGTTCTGTACTAGTCGCCGAGCAAAGGCTTGAACACTGCGTTCTCCTCGCTGCACGCAGGCGAATGCGGTTCTCACTGCTTCCACCGGATAAACCGCGGCGACCGGTTCCAGCTCATGCTCAATCGCCGGCACGACGCCGCGTCCAGGTGCTGCCGCTTGAACCAAAGACGCTAAGTATTCCGGAGTGATGTGCGGCAGGTCGACCGCCAAGACCAGTACCAGCGTTGATTGGGCGACCTCTAAACAGCTGGCAATACCGGCCAGCGGCCCGGCATCTTTAATCTTGTCGGGCACCACCGTGACATCGAGCGGATAGTCGAGATCTGGCAGTCCTGAGATCAATAATTCCGCCGGCGCCAACCGGCGCAGCACGTTCAATTGTCGTCTCCAAAGCGGAACCGGTTCTCTTTCCCAATCGACAACCAGGAGCCTTTTGTCACGCCCCATGCGCCGAGATTGTCCTCCCGCCAAGAGAGCGGCCGAGAATGGAGGAAGCGTTGAGGGCACTGGTAAAATAGCAAATAGCAGATAGCAAATCGCAAATTGTTGTCCCGGGATATACCGCGGGGCGGTCCGCTTACTTAGAATAGCAAATAGCAAATAGCAGATAGCAAATCGTTATTCCGGGACCACCTCGGGCCTGTCCCCTTAATCACGAGAAGTGCATCCCAAATCTTAGGGTGGTTTCGCTTCGGAAATACGACTCCCTTTATTTGCTATTTGCTATTTGCTATCTGCTATTCTGTCCAAGAATCATGACAAACCGGATTGACGAGAAGTTTGCCGCTCTCAAAGTAGAAAATCGAAGCGCCTTCATTGTGTATATCACGGGCGGCGACCCTAGCCTGGACAAAACCATTGAAATCGCGTCGACCCTGGAACGAGCTGGGGCTGATGTCTTGGAGATTGGGGTACCGTTCTCCGACCCGCTGGCCGACGGGGTCGCCAATCAACTGGGAGCGCAACGGGCACTTCAAGCCGGGGCAACGCTGCCGCGACTGCTCTACACCATTTCTCAGATCCGGACCCAGGTCAGTGTGCCGATCGTTCTGTACAGCTATCTCAACCCAATATTCCAATATGGCTTTCCGCAATTTGAGGAAGATGCGCTTGCTGCCGGGGTCGACGGCGTTTTGCTGTTGGACCTGCCGCCGGAAGAAGCCATTGACGCGGACCATCCTCACCTGATCCACCGAATCCGGTTGATCGCACCCACAACGCCGGAGGAACGGATTCGGTCGATCGCCGGCCAAGCCAGCGGTTTCGTTTACTATGTTTCTCGGGAGGGTGTGACCGGTGAGCGAGATGACCTGGCCAGTTCGATCCCTGAACGTATCGGCCAGATTAGAAACCACACTTCGCTGCCCATCGTAGTGGGTTTCGGTATCTCCAATCCGGCCCAAGCCGCTCAGGTTGCTGCTTGGGCGGATGGCGTTGTGGTCGGCAGCGCTATTGTCCGCAAAATCGGAGAGCTGGGTAATGACCCGACTCTGTCTCAGAAACTACTCGATTTTGTGGCCCCAATTGCCGGCGCCGTTCATTCGGTTGCAAAAGCCAACTCAGCGTTGGAGACTCGGACGCACTAAAAACGATGGCATGTCCACGGCGCGGCTCAAATCCGGCGCGATCCAATCCAAGAGTTAGTCGGATCAGGGGCGCGCCGAGATCTTCGCCCCACCGGGTCTTCGCCCCACCGGCTTCTGCCCCACGGGCTTCCCTTACGGAACCAGCTTCGGGAACAGTTTCTTGCACTGTGCCGAAATAATCGGGTACTCCCACTTCTTGCCTTGGAACGCGTTGATGACCCCCAGGAGCCACAGAATGAATCCCCCGAACAACAAAACTAGGTAGAGAAGCCCCAACAGCAGCGGGCCGAGAAACGGAATGTGTACAAAGATCGCTGCTAAAATCGAATAAGCGATCCAAAGCACTATCCAGCTAACACCGAAAAAAATGCTTTGGACGGCCCAGTGCCGGGCGAGCTGGTCCTTCTTTTCGATAAAGTAGAAGATAACCCCTGCCAGAGGAGGAAAGAACGCGGAAATCCCGGAGGCAATATGGGACGCAAGACCGGTATCGCTATTTGGATTTGACGTAGGTGAACCAGACATATCTGAATAAGGTTGGGAATTAGTGGGAAGAGGGCTCGGGGGGGATCGTAGGGCTGCCCTAAGGAAAGTCAAGATTTCGCGTGCTTGATTTCTAGGTCGCCATTAAGTTTGCCGCCCTTATGTTAAGCGCCGGTATTGTTGGGCTGCCAAACGTCGGAAAATCGACTCTTTTTAACGCGGTTACTCGAACTCGAAAGGCTGAAGCAGCTAACTATCCTTTCTGCACCATCGAGCCCAATCAAGGCGTCGTCACGGTCCCAGACAACCGGTTGGACCAGCTATCGGCTCTTTCCAAGTCGCAAAAGACTATCCCCGCGGTTGTCGAATTTGTGGATATCGCCGGTCTGGTGAAAGGGGCCAGCCAGGGAGAAGGTTTGGGCAATCAATTTCTCAGCCATATTCGGGAGGTAGATGCAATTGTTCAAGTGGTCCGCTGCTTTGAGAGTAGTGATATCCATCACGTGAGCGGCACGGTTGACCCGCTGCGAGACATCGAAGTCGTCAACACAGAATTGATCCTGGCCGATCTAAGCACTCTGCAAAAGCGAGCTGAACGGTTACAAAAGCAGGTAAGAGCCGGCGATAAACAAGCCAAAGCTGAAGCCGCTCTGATCGAAAAGCTCCAGCCTAGCTTGAACAACGGCCTACCCGCTTCTGCTGTTTCTCTTTCCGCAGAAGAAAGCGCATTACTGAGGTCTTTTTTCTTATTAACCGCCAAACCCACGATCTTTGCCTGCAACGTCGCAGAAGGCGACCTAGCAGCCATGCTCTCGGCAAAGGCGCCGACCGGTTACGTCGCCCAAGTACACGATTTCGTTCGCACCCATCTCAATACAGAAGCCGTGGTGATCAGTGCCCAAATCGAAAGCGAATTAGTGGACCTCGATGCCGCTGAAGCCGCCGAATACCTGGCTAGCCTCGGTTTGACGGAGACCGGTGTCGGCAACTTGATTCGTTCTGTCTATCATCTGCTTGGCTTGCGCACCTATTTAACTACTGGCGAAAAGGAAAGCCGAGCTTGGACTATCCACGCTGGAGATAAAGCGCCGGCGGCAGCGGGAGTCATTCATTCCGACTTCGAACGCGGTTTTATCGCAGCCGAGACAGTCAGTTTTGATGATCTGGTCCAGCTAGGCTCATTTGCGAAAGCCAGAGAAGCAGGCAAGCTCCGTATCGAAGGAAAAGATTATGTCGTCCAAGACGGAGACGTGATGGAGTTCCGATTTAACGTGTGAGCGCTGGTAGGGCGAAAACCTCGGCGCGCCGAGGATGTAACAACGCGTTTGACACAGTCGCGCCGGGTTTGAGCCGCGCCGTGGAGATGA
>Ga0209647_1004712_pt1 | contig 10169 bp, 5 predicted proteins | sample GraSoi_2013_60cm_FD_185827 | JGI IMG/M metagenome (GOLD analysis project Ga0209647, IMG submission 185827) | Grasslands soil microbial communities from the Angelo Coastal Reserve, California, USA - Sample 9_17_2013_60cm (SPAdes) (version 2) | ecosystem: Environmental > Terrestrial > Soil >...
CGCTACCGTCGAAATCAACGGCATCGTCGTCGGCACCACGCCATTTGAAAAAGACTATCCGGGCGGCTACTTTCACCGCACACACACTTCTCTCGGCGCCCGCCTCGAACACCCGCTCGTCGCTCGTCTTAATCTTAGTGGCTACGCAACAAAGGAAATTCCTCTCACCGAAGGTCCCGCCGAATGGATCTCCTTGAACGGCCGCAGCCACGGCGAATACTTTCTTTTCAAAACGAATCACTTCGATGTGCTGCTCGATTCCATCACGCAGACTTTCACTGGCGAAGTCGGCACAGCCCGCGCCGCCGCGGCACCATCCGCTCCGCGTCCAGAACTCCCGCTCGAAGAACTCGTCGCACGCGCCAAACCCGCCGTCCTTTATCTAAAGGGACTCGATCGTTCCGGCACCGGCTTTTTCGTAACGGACACGGGCTTGATCGCCACGAACGCGCACGTCGCCCGCGGCGAAGGCGCTCTTCTCGCCAAAATGCCGAGCGGCACGCAACTCGACGCAAAAGTTGTTTTTCTCGATGCCGACCTGGATATTGCTCTGCTGAAGGTCGAAGGGCAAAATCTTCCCGCGCTTCCGCTCGCCGCCGCAGCCGCGACTCATCAAGGGGAAACCGTCGTCGCTATCGGCAATCCCGGTGATGCCATGCTCTTTAGTGTTACGAAGGGAATTGTCAGCGCCGTCGGTCCGTTTCCCGCCGCCGGACCTGGCACTTGGATTCAAACCGACGCGCCCATCAATCCAGGCAACAGCGGCGGCCCGCTCGTCAATCTTTACGGCGAAGTCGTCGGAATCAGCACTCTAAAACTCGTCAAGAAAAACACCAATGGCATCGGTTTCGCCCTTAGCGCTTCCGACCTCATGACCGTGCTTCGCCGCTTCTATCCCGACGCACAGTTCGCCTTGCCCGCGCAGGAATCCGCCGTTTCGGTGCTGGAAAATTCCGCGCAGACTCCCCTCGCCGCGGAAGCTTCGTCCGCCGCCATTGCACCGCAACTTCCCGCACCAGAAGGCAACGGCACCGTCTCCATCACTTCCGATCCGGACGGCGCGGAAATTTTCGTCGACGATAGATTCTTCGGCAACGCTCCAGCTGTGCTCAAATTTTCCGTCGGTTCGCATGTGATTCTCCTTAAAATGCCTGGCCGCCCCGATTGGCGCCGAACTCTGGAGGTTCTGAAAGGAAACAAAACAACTCTCAAAGCCGTTCTGGATCCGGCGCCGTAACCAATACCTCGTAGCTGGCCGCCGGCTTATTGCGGCCGGTACGGCGTTGTTTCATCGGGATTGGTGTTCCAATCCGGATTCGTCTGCTTCTGCGACACATTCTGCAAACTTGGATTCAGCTCGGAGTTGCGGTATTTCGGCGCGCTCACGTATCCGTGGATGCTGTCCTTGCCGATTTTGTTTACCACAATCTGTACCGGTTGCGGATCGTCCGTTCGATGAATCCAGACCGGCTCATACAGATTGATCTTTTTCTTCGTCAGCTGGTTGTCGTCCACAATCATCGCGATGTCGTAACTTTTATTTTTGGTGTCGGCCTTGCGCAGTGAAAGGGATAGCGGGCCTTCTCGTTGAAAGAACTTCGATTTTGTGATATCGAATTCAAAATAGTTTCGTTCGCCGCGCTTCTGCAGGGCAATGAGTTCTTCGTGCGTGGTGGCAATCGATCCATTCAGTTCGTCTTTCGTCGAACTCAACGCGCCTTCCAGGTCGGTGCGGTTTTTCGTCACCAGGTCCTGCGTGTCCTTCAGTTCTTTCTGCTGATCGGTCAACGCAGCTTGCAGTTGCTTCAACTGGCGTGAACTTGCCGCCCGCTGTTTCGCGGAAACGCCTTTGCCGCCGTTCTGCGTCGTCGCTTCCTGCTGCAGCGCGGTAACTGCCGCGGCCGCCTGCGTCGAAACGTCGTTCATTTTTGCGTTGAGCGTATCCACTTGCGAATGCATTTCGTTCATCGCCGACGTCATTTCCTGATTCTGCGAAGTCAGCTGCCCAACCACGGATTGCTGGTGAACTCCGTAGCCGAGAGCGACCGCCGTTGTCAAAAGAGACGCACCAACAGCGACTGCAATCCATAAGCGCGATTGCGGTGCGGGAGCACTTTCGGGCGACTCGTGCTCATATTTTTCGGGTTTGAAATCCATGCGAATCCTCCGGACGGGCGTCAGCGCCAGATGCGCCGCGCATCCAAGTGAACGTTCAGATTTGGCCGGGTAATCCAAGCAGGACTGGAGCGAGCTGGACGAACAGCACATTCAAACAGAGAGAGTCAGTGCAAGATTATTTCCACTATGAAAAATTCAATATCGGGCGTCGAGAACGGTAAGTGCAACAAATAGAGCCGTAAGCGGCGGGAAAAAAGTGCGCACTGCGAATCAATCGGAGTACTAGTTCCGGGAATTCTTACGCTGGGAACGTGAGTTTTGCGCCACCCCAGAATGTGTGACCCAATTCATTGCCGCTGTACTTTCGTTGTGCTAGCATCCGCCTCGTCAGGAGAACGGACCAGGGAACTTTCGTTCGTCCTTCGCCCCTCGCTTCTTTTCGAGGGACCCAGGCCGTCAGCTTTCATCCGGCTACGCAACCAAGGCTACGCTCTCCTCCCCCAACACTTGCTCGCCATCGGCGCAGGCCCGCGCCAGACGTTCGGTTGTCGGACCTCGCTGTTCGCTGCGAGTCGGTGAACACATCAGGAGGTCTTTATGAAGACGTATCCCACTAAGGACATTAGAAACGTTGGCATTGTCGGCCACGGCGGCACCGGAAAGACGCAACTGGTGTCGTCGTTGCTTCACACGGCGGGCATGTCGCCGCGCTGGGGAAAAGTTGCGGAAGGAACGGCGGTCACGGATTGGGATGAGGAAGAAATCGCGCGGAAGATATCATTACAAACGGGGCTTGCGTACGCGGAATGGCCCTGCACACTTTGCGGCGGCAGCAACGTAAAACTAAATTTCATCGACCTTCCCGGCTACGGCACGTTCATCAACGAAACGAAAGCGTCCCTCATCGCCGCGGACGCCGCACTCATTACCGTCGACGCGCACGTCGGCGCGCAAGTCACCACGGAAAAAGTTTGGGATTTTTGCACCGAGTACGATATTCCCCGCGCTTTCGTTCTCACCTGGATGGATCGCGAACTCGCAAGTTTTGAACGCTCGATGGAATCGCTCGAGCAAGTATTCGGCCGCAACGTGGTGGCGCTGCAATTGCCGATCGGTAGCGAACGGGGATTTCGCGGCGTAATCGATCTCGTCGGAATGAAGGCGCACATGTACACGCTTGGCGGGGACGGCAAACCGAAAATCGAACCGATTCCGCAGGCGCTGGAAGAAGATGCGAAGCAAGCGCATGAAAAGCTTGTCGAGACGGTTGCGGAAGGCGACGACGAATTGATGGAGGAATTTTTCCGCGAAGGAACAATCCCAATTGAAGATCTAATTCCGGGCGTGCGCAAAGCCATCGTTGCGGAAAAGATATTTCCCGTGCTGATGGTTTCGTCGACACAAAATGTCGGAACGGCAAGTTTGCTCACATTTCTTGCGGACGTTTTCCCGCATCCCGACGAGCACGCGCAGGAAGGCTTCAAGGAGCTGGGCGGAAAGGGTGACCGCGTCGAACGCAAATACGATGACGGCCAGCCTCTCTCTCTCTTCGTCTTCAAAACGCTCGCCGATCCTTTTGCGGGCCGCATCAACTATTTCAAGGTGAAGAGCGGCGTCCTGAAGAACGATGCAACGCTTACCGATTTCACGCGGGGCTCGCAGGAGAGGTTCCAGCACATTCAAGTTGTGCAAGGAAAACAACTCACCGAAGTCGGCGAACTGCATGCCGGCGACATCGGCGCAATCGCAAAATTGAAAGAAGTCTTTACGGGCGACACGCTTGGCGACAAAGCGGCGCCGCTTTTCTACAAACCCGCGGTGATTCCAGAGCCTTCGATCACGTTTGCTGTGGAACCGAAAACGCGCGCCGACGAAGACAAAATCGGCGTTGGCATCCATAAAATCATGGAAGAGGATTGCGCGCTCCGGTTCATTCGCGATCCGCAGACGAAGGAGTTTTTGCTTGCGGGCAGCGGCCAGCAACACATCGAAGTCGTCGTCGCCAAACTTCACAAACGCTATCACGTGGATTTGACGCTGAAGCCGCCCAAGGTTCCATACCGCGAAACCATTCGCGGCAAAGCCGACGCGGAAGGCAAACACAAAAAGCAGTCCGGCGGCCACGGCCAATTCGGAGTCTGCCGCGTGAAATATGAACCGCTCGAGCGCGGCAAAGGCATCGAATTCGTGGACGATGTTTTTGGCGGTGCGATTCCGCGCAACTGGATTCCTTCCGTCGAAAAGGGGATTCGCGACACCGCCATTCGCGGCCATCTCGCCGGATTTCCCATGACTGATTTCCGCGCCTCGCTTTACGACGGCAAATATCACGACGTGGATTCTTCGGACATGGCATTCCAGATCGCCGGCTCGCTTTCTTTCAAAGAGGCCATGAAGCAGGCGCGGCCCGCTCTGCTTGAACCCATCATGCACGTCGAAGTCTACGCGCCGGATCAATATTCCGGCGATCTGATGGGCGACCTGAGTTCGCGCCGCGGCCGAATTTCCGGCAGCGAAGTACGCGGACACAACGTCATCATCAAAGCGCTGGTGCCGCTCGCGGAAATGCTCAGCTACGCGACGGACCTCACATCCAAAACACAGGCCCGCGCCACGTACTCGATGGAATACTCGCACTACGACTACGTTCCGAACGAGCTGGCCGATAAAGTGATCGCGGCGCACAAGCCGCACGCCGAACACTTGGTGGAAGAGGAAGCGTAAAGCCCACGCCGGGTCGGATTGCAAAGCGGATCTTGCATAACTTCCATGTAGCCGACAATCCGCCCGGAACTTCGCTTCGTGGTATTCTGCAAAATAAGCGCGGACACCGAAGATTGCGTTGTCCGAGATGCTGCCCCTCTCGTTCCTTGCAGGGAAGGAAGACTTTATCGGCGGAACGGCAGCAGGATCTAAGACTCGGCACCAGCGGTACGGACAAATCCCGGTTGGCCTATGGCGCAAACTTGGTGGTGGCTCCCGGGGAGTTCGGGCTAAATGATGGAATAAGATCGAGGCACTGAGTTCCAGGATCGTCCTCGCACTTTGGTACTTCCGGATCGGACACCATTGCTAGACGATTGTCGGAAGTGCGGCGCAACGATCCTAGCTCATCGATCAAATAGCCGCACACGCCGTCTTCGTCGTAATTGACTGGCTGCGCCGTGAGGATGTATCCAGTGCGGGCCCCGGACGAGTCTGGCCGAACCGCATAACGCAACCGGTACTTGGGGTCAGGAATCTGAACGTTCCAAGTGTCAAGGGAATTGAGCGCGACGACAAACGAATTGGAACGAAAGTCTGACCGGGAAGACTGCGTCCGGTCATAGACAGAAACGCAGGGATAGCCATAAGGGCCTATTTTGTCGAGCAAGGGTTCCGCAGTGATCGGGAATTGCTTGCTAGAGTCGGCATCGCGGATTTGCGCAAGACAATCGTGAAGCTTACGCAATCGGGAAGGCAAAGCAGTGTAAAGTGGGCCGTTGCGACGGAAGGGTGCGTTTCCGGCCGGCTGCGAATTTGGAGGATTGCCCGGGGAATCGATTGGGATCGATTTTCTGGTGAGACCGGTGGTCACCCCGGATTCGTCGAGAAAATAGCCGAGGTCATCGGTCGTAGGCTCCGACTTCAAAACAAAGACATGAAACCGAGTAACGGCACCCGAGGGATCAGCTGGCCCCGCCTCGTAGCGAGCTTGGTATCCATCGATTTTTCCGCTGACCTGGGCAGTGGTTAGACAGTCTTCTCCGCCATTTCCCGGGCCCATCGCCAAGGCGTCCGCAGCAAAGCCTTGCCCGGGATGCTTCTGGCGATATAGAAAAGCGCAGCGCCCATAGATCTTAACGAGCTTCCAAGCAGCGGTTTGGCGGTCGTTGGCTGCTTTTTTTTCTGGCGTGGCCTTGGGAAAGCGTGAGAACGTGCTGTAATTCTTGAAATTCGTCTGGGCCTGCGGCCACGCAAGGACAAAGATCATAGGCACGATGAGGCCCGCGCCTAAACTCCCGGCCGGAGAAGTGTGCTCCCTACTTACCCGCCAGAGTCCGACAACCGCAAACACGGCCAAAAAGAGATAGGTAGCAACGCCCAGCGAAATCATAGGAAGGGTCGCCAAAACTCCGATGCCCAGCAGGAAAGGCACTCCGAGAGTGTCCTGTGTACCGATGCCAAGGAATGGCGCGAGCACACAGGCCAAAGCTGTCCCGCAGACGAGCGCGAATTCGAAAACGGCAACACGCCGGATCAACTGGACTGCGGCGACTATGTAACTAGCGACGGCAAGGAAGATCAGCGGCATGAGCGTGCGAATACCTAGCGCAGACCCTCCACCCGAAAAACGTGGGAGAACAAGTGGAAGCCAGCCCCACAGGTAGTACGAGTAGTCCGCTGCGATGAGGAGAGATAAGGTCACTACAATCCAGCGACTAGCAGTGAGCAAGCCGTCCGTGCCATGAGCAATTGGCTTGGTGAGGCTTGCTGTCGCACTATCAGGAGTTTTGGGGAACGGCGTGGTGTGAGGTCCGGAATATTCCGGTGGCTGAAGACCGTAGCGCCAGAGGAACGCGAACGCGGCGAGGGAAACCACAATGCCGGCAATAGGAAAACCATAGTATGGAAGAAGGCGGACGGCGAGACTTTTCGAACAGGGATAAATCGAGCCTTCAGCGCAATACGTGAACTGCTGCCCGTAGACTGCAATGTTTCCCAGCACCACCGGAATTTTGAGAACACAAAGGGTGGCGAGGGCCTTGCGAGCCCATGCGTCTCTCTGCCAGAGCGACCAGCCGAGCCCGAGACTGAAGAGAAACAGTAGTGTGTTCGAGGCGAACGAAACAGCTCCGTGGACACGCTCGAGTTCATTCCAGGCTTTGAAGAATGACGCTAGCGCCCCAACCGTCGCCGGATGCGGGAAGAGTTCCAGCAGAGTCCACATCCACGTGTATGCCCACTGGATTGGCTCCTTAAAGTCGACTGTGGTAGGACGGTAAAACTGAGAGAGCAGAAGTGCCAGCGCAGTGAAAAAGCAAACGATGGCCGAACTTGTCACGAACCAATGGCGTTTCAGGCGCGGCGTACCAGGGCTAACGCTCATGCACAGATTCTACTCAAATCGCGAATACCTGTTCCGACTTGGGCCAAGAGCGTATTCAACGAGATAATGGAGAGTAGAGACCCGCCTTCTGATTCCGGACGGATCACAGGCCACCCGGAAATAGCCGCTCGGCGATTCGATGCAATACCGGGGCTGAGCTGTGTCCGAAGCGCGGCAAGAACATGCCGGTGTGCTTGGCGTGTTCGGCGAATCCTTCGCCCAATTAAGAACTACAACGGGCGGCGTTACCTATTGATTCGCCTTCTATTTTTTCAGGAGGGAGCGCACGCGCGCTTCTTCCGACAACGGGAGCGCGTCCCCGTGCCCCAGGCAAGTGTAAACGTTCACTTGCTTGCCGCCCATCTTCGCGGTGGGCGCGCCGCTGGTCTTATCCCGGTTCAAACAGAAAATGCCTTTCTGATCTTTCGCGAACTTTGGTGAGTTCACCCACGCTACATCATTGCGCTGGGGAAACCGCACGATCACTTTGTTTCCTTTGACTTGTCCCCCCTTCAAGACGGATTCGACTGTCACTACCGCTTCATGCCAATCGGGGTCGTGCTCTGTGACATGCAGCGGCGCGCCCGACTTCGTCTTGGGAACATTCCATTTATGAACGTCGGTGACTCGACCGACGACGACAAAATCCGATTCGTTCATGCGGTCCTTTAATTGTTGGTCGCTAAGCTGGCCTTGCATTTGTCCTGGTGCATTCTTTCCTGCTGCGGGAACCGGCTCGCCAGCCGCACCGAGCGAGTGCCCCAGCTCCTTCACTGCCACGCCGGAACCAAAAATCCATCCATCGGTATAAAACGTCGCCTGTGCGCCTTCTTGAAACGCCGACGCGTCTTTCACTTCCACCGTGACGCTATCGCCACTCTTTAACGACACGGTCGCGGGCTTCTTCAGGACGGAATCCACATGCACAACAATGGTCCGCGCCGACTTTGGCACGCCGGCAAAGGACGTGGCCGCGACGTGGCTGACCGTGCCCGCAAAAATGATGCTCGATTGTTTGACCAGGGCAGCCTGGTTGTCCGTTACTTGCGGCAACGCCCCGGGCGAAAGCAGGCTCATCCACAGGATGCCTGCAAGGAAAAATCTCGAGGTATTCATACCGCCTTCTTTCTCCCTCGTCATGGTGCGAACGCGCTTCACGGCATCACCGGAACGCTGAAATAAAAGGGATCAATCGAAATCGCCACGGGATTGCCGGAGCCGTCCGTGAGAGTCTTGGTGTTGAAGTCCGCCGTTCGCTGGTACGTAACTCCTTGCGGAAAATTGGCCTTGTCCGGCGTGTTGTTCGCGCTAAAAACTCCGCGAAACTCATTCCCGACTGCAAGCAAGTAGTCGTAGTCTCCCAGATAGGGCAAGAACTGCGCGACTGGAGTATCTGCTGGGACGCTTGCGAGAATGGTGTCCTGAATCGTCGCGAAACCGTCGCGCGATTGCACCACGTGTGTAACCCAACGGCCGCCAGAAAGTTGCTGGTAGAGAAACCCGGCGACGCCATTGTTCGCTACTGCCAGCGCAATGTTCGTGGCATTGCTGATCGTCGTGTGCGGCAAGTCGGACTTGGACCAGGTCACACCGCGGTCGGTCGAGCGGCGCACATGGAGGGTGTAGATGTCTCCTTTGCGTCCACGATCCGCCCAACCCACGTACACGGTGGAACTGTTATTCGGATCGACTGCGATGGAGAGCGTCGAACCGATTCGTTCCTGCCCCAGCGTGGGGGCATTCGACCACGGGATGGCGACCTGCTTGACGACCAGCCGTCCGGGCAATTTGTCCGATGGATCTTTCAGAGCCTGAAAGGGTTGGGGGCCAGTTGCTCCGCCATCATCCCGGACCACGACTACGTCGCTGGTGGCGATGGAGCCGTTGAACTTGCGCCAGCCGAAAAAGGCTACGTAGACCGTATTGTCGGGGGCCACGGCTGGACGGATGGATGGTCCATCCTGTCCCATCGTCTTGCGGGATTCGATCGAATATGACTTGTACGTCGCACCGCCATCCAGAGATACATCCACGGTCGCAGTGTGGCCACTCGACTGGCCGAGATCGTTCAGGCCCACATAAACGTGGTCGATATTGGAGAAGGGCAATGCGCGTACAAAGGGTTGGTCCACGTTGGTGCGGCTTGATTGCACCTTCATAACGTCGCTCGAAGAAACATCGTCCGATTCCGACTCGTCCAGAGTGATGGATGCGGCACAAGCGAGCGTGCCCGCGTGGAGGTCTCCCCGCGGATGGTTCTCGCCAGCGGACATGGCATGGGTGATGTCGCAAGTCATCCGCTGGACAGGAGTGATGGCGCTAAGGACCCAGGTGTTGCCCCCGTCCTCGGAAACATATACGGGGGCATTTCCAGCATTCGAAATCGGGTTGGGAGTGAACGCCGAGGCGACCATGACGTGAGGATTGGCCGCCTGGACAGCCAGGAAAGGTTCGCTATCTTGATTGGTCTCTCCACTGAGGCTTGCCGGAATCAAATCTACAACCTTGGTACGTGGAGGGGATTGGCCGCCCGCGAACAAAGTTCCCGCCAACATAACAAACACGGCAAGCGGCAGCACACGCGTCCAATATTCAGCTAAGACTCTCATGACAGTGGTCCCCACAGTCAGTTGGCGAATAGCACGTAGGGCAGGCCAGCCGGTGTGCTGGGGGGTTCCGCGTGGCAGGCGTACGTCTTCTGAAACGTAATTAACACGGCCCGTAAGCCGGGATTTGCGTTTTAACTTTCCCGTCGACCGGTACTATACTCCCGGCATCCTCAGCGTACAACACTCTCTGCGTCAGAACTGGCAGGAACTCAGCCGAAGCGCGGCAGAAACATGCCGGTTTGTTTGGCGTGTTCGGCGAAGCCTTCGCCAAATTCTTCGGAAAGGAATCTTTCTTCGCGTATCGCTTTGCGGTAGAGCGCCAGCAGCACGAAGACAAATCCGAGAAGCGCGCG
>Ga0209647_1004713_pt1 | contig 10165 bp, 6 predicted proteins | sample GraSoi_2013_60cm_FD_185827 | JGI IMG/M metagenome (GOLD analysis project Ga0209647, IMG submission 185827) | Grasslands soil microbial communities from the Angelo Coastal Reserve, California, USA - Sample 9_17_2013_60cm (SPAdes) (version 2) | ecosystem: Environmental > Terrestrial > Soil >...
TCCCGCCGCGCCGCATCTCGCGGCTCCGGCCGCCCCGCGCTTCGCCGCTCCGGTGGCACCCCATGTCTCTGCGCCGCCGCATTTCGCCGCGCCACAGGTTGCGCCGCAGATCACGGCCCCGCGTGCTCCCCACATTGTCACGGCGCCGCAAACAACGACGCCCTACGTCACCCCGCATGTGGCGACGCCGCACGTTATGCCGCAGATCACGAGTCCCACACCCGAGCAATCCGCGCGCCCATCGGTGCGCTACGTGCCGCCGCGCAATCTCGCCACGCCGACGCAGCCCGGCGGGCCCGTCGGCCGCAATCCGACGCAGCCGTTGCGCGACCGCGCCGCAGCGAGCGCCTTCGCGAGCGCCGTGCCGAACCTGCGCGGTCCGAACCAGACGGTGCTCGCGCCGACCGCCGACCGGCCGTTCGCCGCGCGTGCGTTGACGAACCGGGTTTTCGCCAACCGAGTCGCCGGCCTCCGCGGAATGGCGCTCGGGCACAGAGAATTCCAGGGCGCCTTCGCCGGGCGCCATTGGCACCACTGGCGCCATCACCACTTCTTATTCCCCATCGTGATCGGCTGGATCGGCCCGCTGTTCTGGCCTTACGCCTACAACGATTTCCTCGACTACACCTTCTATCCTTACGGATACGACACGTTTTGGCCGTACGCCTACGACGACGTTTACCAGGGAATCTTCGGCCGCTACGCCTACGACTACGGCAGCGCCTATGCCGCGGTCGAGCAGCCTTCCGGCGGCGGGGTGCAAGTGCCTGCCATCGGCGGCAGCGTACGTCGCGTCGGCACCGATCTCTGCAGCAGCCAGGTCGCCGGACTGACCGACTGGCCGGTCGAGCAGATCGCGCAGACCGTGGAGCCCGACGGTGCGCAGCGCGCGCTCCTCGACGACGTGCGCGCCGCGAGCGCCAAGGCGATCGGCACTCTCAAGGCGGCATGCCCGACCGACCTGCCGTCGACGCCGACCGGCCGCATCGGGGCGATGCACACGCGGCTGAGCGCGATGCTGGACGCAGTACGCACGGTGCGGCCCGCGTTCGAAAAGTTCTACCAGTCGCTCAGCGACGAGCAGAGGGCGCGCCTAAACGCGCTCGGCCCGGACGAGCAGTACCGGCAGCAGGCGCAGCAGAACCTGGCGCAGTTGTGCAACCAGCGCGCCTCCGGCATCGCCAGCCTGCCGATCGAGCGCATCGAGCGGCTGGTGCGGCCCGACGACGCGCAGCGCGACGCGCTGCAAGAGCTGCAGGATGCCACGGCGCAAGCGGTCAACCTGTTGCAGTCGGATTGCCCGACCGGGCAGCCGCTCACCATACCCGGGCGCCTCGCCGCGATGGAGCAGCGCCTCGACACAATGAGGCGCGCGGTGGAATTTGTGCAGCCTGCGCTCGAGCGGTTCTACAGCTCGCTCAGCGACGAGCAGAAGGAGCGCTTCAACCGGCTCACGCCGGTGCAGGGCTGATGAGGCGGAACGAGCGCGCGGGATCGTATCCGTGCCCGTATTTGATGGGATCGTGGCCGGGTCGGCGTTCTGCTGTTCCCATGTCACGCCCGACCCGACTCAACAAATTGCCCACCGAGCACCTTCTTACGGATCTCTAGTGCGCCCGTGCGGTTTTGACGCGCTAGTCCGCCAACCTGGATCGCAGAGATTTTGAACTATTGGACACCGTAACGCGCGAAGTCCTTGGCGACATCCGGATTGATGGCCTTGGCGGCGCTGATGTCTGCATTCCCACCAGCAGCATCCCCCTTCTTGAGGCGCGCCATGCCGCGCCCGTGTAGCGAGCCTGCGAGTTTCGCATCGAGCCGAAGTGCCGCATCGTAATCGGCGATGGCGTTATCGAGTTGGCCGAGTTTCAGATAGACGAGACCGCGGCTATCCAACGTCTCGGCCGCGTCTGGCTCCAACCTGATCGACTCGTTGCAGTCCGCGAGCGCCTCTTCCAACCGGCCGATGATCGCACGCTCGAAGCAGCGCTCATTCCAGAAGGTGGCGTTCTCTGGGTCGAGCCTTATCGCTTCGTCGTAGTCACGGATGGCCCGCTCGTAGTCGCCTTTGCTGTCGTACGCGATACCACGATTGCCATAGGCCTGCGCATAATCGGGAGCCAGCGTTATCGCCGCGTCTAACTCCTTGATGGCGCGATCGTAGCTGCCCTTGGCAGTGTATACGAGACCGCGGTTGTTGTAGGGGAACACGTAGTCGGGATTGAGCTTTGTCGCCGCGTCGAAATCCTGGATGGCGCGGTCGTAGTCGCCCTTGGCATAGTAGGCGAGGCCGCGATTGTTGTACGCGTCGACATAGTTCGGATCGAGCGCAATCGCTTCGCTATAGTCTGCAAGACCGGAATCGTAGGCCTTCTTACCGTAGTAAGCCCAACCCCGTCCGCCGTAGGCGGCGGCATACTTCGGATCGAGCGCGATCGCCTCGCTGTAGTCCGCGATGGCACGATCGTAATCCTGCTTCTGGCTGTAGGCGTTGCCGCGGCTGGTATAGGCGAGCACATATTTGGGAAAGAGTCTGATCGCTTCGCCATAGTCTGCGATCGCCTCATCGTAGTCCGTTCTGGCGTAGTAAGCTTCGCCCCGATTATAATAAGCAAGCGCATTTCTCGGATCGAGCTTGATCGCCTGGTCATAGTCGGCGATGGCCCGATCGAATGCATTCCTGTCGTAATAGATCTTTCCCCGGGCGTTATAGACAGCCGGATACCTGGGATCGAGTCCTATCGCTTGGTCGAAATCTGCGAGGGCACGGTCGTAATCATTCTTGCTATAGTAGGCGCTTCCCCGGCCGGCGTAAGCAAAGGCATTCTTCGGGTCGAGCTTTATGACCTCATCGTGGTTTACAATAGCTTGATCGTAGTTGCCCCTTCCAGAGTAAACTTCGGCGCGGAACAGGTAGGCCAAGATCATTTTTGGGTTGAGTCGGACCACCTGGTCGAAGTCAGCAGCGGCGCGATCGCTGTCCTGCTTGGTGACGTAATACATGAATGCCCGCGACAGGTAGCTCGCCGCATCCGAGGGATTGAGGCTTATCGCATTATCCAAGTCCTCGATGACGCGGTCGCTTTTGCCCATGCCAGCTGACGCAAAGCTGAGGACGAAGGTTTGAACCGCGGACACGGTCCGAACGCGCTCTTGCTCGGCGGCCTGCTCCTGTTTGAGCGCCTCGCGCCATTCAAAAAATGAAAGAATTGCAAACAGGGTCACGACCACCAGTGCACCGACCGCGGTCATGAGCACGCGCCGTCGCAGCGACTCCTTCTGACGCCACTCCCGCTCCTCGCGCTTGAGGCTCAGGCCGATGAACTCGCGATCGGCCTTCGGCAGGTCCTCCGCGCGCTTGGCGAGCCAGCTCTGCGCCTGCGCGAGCGAAAGGCCCATCAGCAGTGCGTCGTCGCGTGAGCCCTCGGAGGCCTGCTCCCAGCTGCGGCGATCGGCTTCAAGCGCACTCTTCCAGACCAGGAACTCGCGCTCGTTGGCCATCCATTCGCGCAGCTTGTCCCAGCGCCGGAAGATCGCCTCGTGCGCTACCTCGGCATAAGTCTCGCCGCCCTCCGGCGTCGCCGTCACCAGCAGGCGATGCGGATGATCGGCAAGCTCGCTGATCAGCCGCCACTCCTCGTCGCTGAATTCCGAGCGCCGCGCCAGCCGCCGCGTCGGCTCGCCGTCCTCGCGCACGGTGGCAAGCTTGAGCGTCAGCATTCGCCGCAGCGCCTCCTCCGCCTTGGGATGGCACGCCAGAAAGCCGTTGGCGCGCTCCGCGAGCACCCCGCCGAGCTCCATTGCTTGTGCCGGCAGGCGCAGCACGCCGTCGCCGCGCTTGACCATCTGCGTCCACATGTCGTCGAGCAAGTAGGACAGGAGCGGCAAGGCACCCGCATCCTTGGCCGATTCTTCGGCCGCCCGGCGGGCGATATCAGCAGCAAGCTCGGCGGTCTCGAAGCGCGCGGACAGCAGCTCGGCCGGACGGCTCACGACCTCGCGCAGCTCCGCTTCGCGCAGCGGCGCTACGTCGATCTTGTGATGCACCGCATAGAGCGGCTCGTCGTTCTGCAGTGCGCCGAGGAAATCGGAACGCATGCTTGCCAGCGCCACCAGGCGCGGATCGGCAAGCTGCTGCGCGAGAAGCGACGAGAAGCGGCGACGTTGTTGCTCGTCGGCACGCACGTAAAGCTCCTCGCCCTGGTCGACATAGAGGAAAAAGGCGGGAGGCCTCGGCTGGTTGAGCTCGTCATAGCGGCGCTCGGTGGCATCGAGCAGGTCGCGCAGACTGGCCTTGCCGTCGAGCAAAAGCTCGATCCATCCATGCTGCTGCTTGATCCGCACGGGATCGGTGGCGCCGAGCTGCCACGTATCGAGGAACGACGCGACCAGCGCCTTGAGCGGCTCGGTGCCGGGCTTCATCGTCAGAAAGCACCAATGGCGGCTCTCGCGGAAAGCGCTCGGCCATGCGCCGCTGGCGCTCGCGCCTTCAGGCCAGGCTTGACGCTTCAAAGCCGCGAGCACGCCGGCCTGAGCGAGCGAGGATTTGCCGACGCCGGAGTTGCCGAGCAGCACCGGCAGCCGGTCGGGGTCAGCAGCGACGGTGGCGAGCACTTCAACCGCTTCGCGCTCACGGCCGAAGAAAAAGTCACTGTCCGCCTCGGTCATCGCGGCAAGGCCGCGGTAGGGCGAGGTGTAGCGCCACAGTTCGCCAGGCCGCGCGCCGCCGCCGGACGCCGCCTCGGCGAGCCGGGCGACCGCCTGCTCGGAAGCGGGATCGGCCGCAATGATCCAGTGCAGCTGACGCAGGAACGGCAGACCCGGTGCGGACTGACCCTCGAGCAGCACGAGCACGACGGGGAAGTCGGGCGACTTCACCCGCTTGTCCAGCGCCTCGTAATACTCGACCACCTGCCAGGGACCGAGCCCCTTCTCGCCAACCACCAGCACGAAGGCCGAGGCCTGCGCGATCGCCTCCGCGAGCGCCGGCTGCCAATAGCCGCCCGCCCGCAGTGTCTTGTGCGCAAAGAAGACCTGTACGTCCCCATCGCGCCGCCGCAGCGCAGCCTCCAGCCGCTCGGCCAAAGCCAAATCCGGCGAGTGATAGCTGAGGAACCAGCGCCGCATATGGTCAGGCCGTGTGCTGTTGCGCGATAGGGCCCTTGGGGCCCATTCAGGGCCCAACAGTGGAATTCCTCGAGTTCAATTTACCGTGAGGGGAAAGGCCGGGCAATTGATCGCATTCGAGGTTGCCCAGGAAGGCCGACTCTTGCGCACCCCTTTACCCCCTCGCGGGGTGGAGGCTCCGTCCTGTCAGTGCGGGTCGCCGAGCTATTCGAGGTGCTGCGGAACGCTACTGTGTCCGGGTCGGTCGCGGCAGCGGCGTCGGGCGGTCGATCCTGTGGCGGTTGCGCAACAGCGGGGAGGATTAAGGGGCGTATGGAAAAACCCTCACGAAAACACGCTTCATGATCGCAACAAAACCTGCCCTTTCCGAGATGGTTTTTGCTGTATGCTAAAACAGCCGATTGTTCATACGAACTATGGTACTCTGCCCCTGCAACCTAGAAGAGTTTAGAGCCATGCGCCGAGCGGTTGTCTACCTTCGCGTCAGCACCATCGAACAGACCACGGCCAACCAAGAGCGGGAGCTGCGCGAGATCGCCGGCCGCATGGGCTGTGAGATCGTCAAGGTTTACAAGGATCATGGTATCAGCGGCACCAGGGGCCGCGACAAACGGCCGGCGTTCGACAGGCTATGCCGCGACGCCGCGCGACGGGAATTCGACATGGTCATGGCCTGGTCGGTGGACCGACTGGGCCGCAGCCTGCAGGACTTGGTCGGTTTCCTGTCCGAGCTGCACGCATTGAAGATCGATCTATTCCTGCGCCAACAGGGGCTCGACACCACGACGCCTGCCGGCAAGGCGATGTTTCAGATGATGGGCGTATTTGCTGAGTTCGAACGGGCCATGATTCAGGAACGCGTCCGCGCCGGGCTTGCGCGGGCCAAGAGCGAGGGGAAGCGGCTTGGCCGGCCTCCGATAGCCCCTGCGCTGGAAAAACGAATCCGTGAGGCTCTGGCGACTCGTGGGCGGCCTGGCATACGGGTCATTGCCGAGCGGTTCGGCGTCAATCCATCGACAGTGCAGCGCATCAGCCGCCCTTTCGACGGCGCAAGCGTCGCCGTGGCATAGCCGTTACTGCTTGATGAAGCGCAATCCACGGCGGCCGGGCCATCCGGTTAGGGCGTGCACTTATTTAGTGCGCAGATCGGAGTCCGCTTTCGGGGGTAATCCGGACATTGAGCAGACATCGCCGAACGACCGAGTGTGACCCACACCGGTCATATGCCAGATTGAAATCCCGCAGCGCAGCAGTGCTGTGCTATCCTTTGTCGGGAGCACGGGAGGTACTGGGCAGTGAAACGCCGCGAGTTCATCACGCTGCTCGGCGGCGCAGTGACAACGTGGCCGCTCGCGGCTGTGGGAGGCTGGCGACGAGTCCAAGCTGGACTGGATCTTCGGCGAGGATGAAGACAATGGGGATCGTCGCCGTTGGGCGACGCGCGTTCATCACGCTGCTCGGCGGCGCGGCAGCTGCGTAATCTGCGGGCCATCCACAGGCTTATTCTCCCTGCGCCCTGCTGAACTCATTCAGGGCTTCTTCATGTAAAATCCGAATCTGCGCCAAGTATCCTTGCGCCTCTTCAATGTAGTGCCCTACGGCGTCTAGTTCTTCCCGGACTGCAATCTCGCGGGCGTGATTCAAAGAGACTTCAAGGCCCTCGATGCGAGATGCGGCAAAGGCGGTAAAGGCATTTCGCTTTTGTACTCCTTCGCTGGTTGACATCGTCCCCATCCTCAAGTTTTGCCGAACCTGGCGTTGAGCGCGGCGTCAATCTTGTATTTTGCCCCTCCGTGTCGGCACCGACCTCCGCAGATCGCGGACGTGCCCTAGCTTGCTGAAGATCATTCTCCAGAGTGGCCTTCAGGTCCTTGGGCTAGATCTGAATTGTTCTGAATCTGAAGGCGCTTTAGCGGCCGCCCGATTACCCTCGATTCAGAACAATTCAGATCTGCCCCAAGGACTTGCCGGCCGCCGAGCAGTAGGCTGAGAGTGCGGAAGACTGGGCACCCCCAGTCGCCGGCGCTGAGGGCGCATCGGGGAGGAAGTCCCCAATGCTGGATAAGCAGCGGCGTGAGTTCATTATCCTAGCCGGTGCGGCCGGCCTGCTGGTCGCGGCGAAGGCGAGCCGCGCGCGAGGGCAGCAGCCAGGAATGCCGGTTGTCGGCTTTCTGCGGGACTCCACGGCAGCGGGGTCTGAGTTCATGGTCAATGGACTGCGCAAAGGACTCGCCGAAGCAGGCTTCATCGAAGGTCGGAATGTCACCATCGAGTATGCCTGGACCGAAGGCCGGAGCGAGCGGTTGTCGGCGCTCGCGGCAGAATTGGTGGGCCGGCACCTGCCCGTCATCGTTAGCAGTGCCCTCAACGCGACGTACGCTGCCAAGGTAGCGACCTCCACGATCCCAGTTGTATTCGCGGTCAACAACGATCCGGTGGCAACCAAGCTGGTTGCGAGCCTAAACCGGCCGGGCGGCAATCTCACCGGTGTGGCCTATTTGGGCTCTGCACTTGGAGCAAAACGGCTGGGACTGATGCACGAGATGGTGCCAAAGGTTGCCGACTTCGCCGTGCTCGCGCATCCGACCTATCCGGCCTCCGCGCCGTTCATTAGCGACGTGAAGGCGGGCGCCCGCAGCATGGGCTTGCGGATCGAGGTCTTCAACGCGTCGACTGAAAGCGAGATAGACACAGCTTTCGCGGCGCTGAGCGCGCGCAGGCTGGGCGCGCTCCTGCTAGCGAACCACCCGCTGTTCACCACCCACCGGGAGCGGATCATCGCGCTCGCCGCCCGCTACGCGGTACCGACAATGTATGTGCAGCGGGAATATGCCAGCGCCGGCGGCCTTATCACCTATGGGACGGATTTGCCCGATGTGTATCGCCTGACTGGCGGCTATGCGGGTCGCATCCTCAGGGGTGACAAGCCTGCCGACCTACCGGTGCTGCTGCCGACCAAGTTCGAGATGATCATAAACCTCAGAACGGCGAAGGCACTCGGCCTCGACGTGCCGGATAAATTGCTGGCGCTCGCCGACGAGGTGATCGAGTGAAGCGGCGCGATTTCATCGCGCTTCTCGGCAGCGCGGCGGCGGCGTGGCCGCTCTCGGCGCGCGCGCAGCAGCCGGCGATGCCGGTGGTCGGATTTCTCAGAAGCACCCCGGCTACCGGCTTCGCATATACCTTAGCGCCGCTGATGCCGTGATAATTTCGCGCGGCCGCGCGCGGCTGCGCGCAGGCGCTGATAGAGGCCGAGCTTCTGCCAGCGGGCGAGGATTTCCGGCTCCTTCTGCGGCAGCCCGGCGCGCATAGGAAAATCCGTTTTGGGCAGAAATAGAGTCTCGCTGTAATCGCGGGCGGCGTCGGTCATGATCGTATGGGCGCTCTAGCCGGAATTGGATGGCAACAAGGACAAGCGAGCGCAAGTCCCGCCGACGGAATCAAGCGCAGGGCAGGCCCATAATTCGCCGCGCAAGCAAGCCGAGCAAAGCAACAGATGAAGCACATGCCATCAGCCCGCCGATCTAGCAGATCGCCCGAGAGGGGAAAAGGCCGCGCTTCTTGGGCGCGAGCGGTGGGAACTTAGCCCGACAATCTCGCGTTGAGTTTTGCAGACGTCGTGGAGGTGAAAGTGGAGTTTCTACGTGCCCGTCGCGAGAAGGGCGAGGCGCCCGGCGTCAAGGATCCAGAACCGCCGGAATCGATCGAGGATATCTGGACGGTGGCCGCGCGGGTGGCAACCGTCGGCATCTTCGTTGTGTTGCTCGGGATGTGCCTTTACTTCTGCCGCCCGGTCTTGCTGCCGGTCGTGGCGGCGCTGGTGATCGGCACGACGCTTGCCCCCATCGTCAAAGCCGCGGCGCGCCATCGTATCTCGCCGTGGGTGACCGCCATCGCGCTCGGGGCGCTCCTTCTCGCCCTCGCCGGGACCGCCGTGACCTTGCTCTCGAGGCCGGTCAGCGAGTGGATCGCCAAGGCGCCGGAGTTTGGCGCCACGATCAAGCAAAAGCTCTACGTGCTCGATCGCCCTTTCGCGGCCTTGCGCGAGTTGCAGGACGTCCTGCTGCCGTCGGGCAAGGCGGTCGCGGTCGAGCAGTCGCAATTGGCCATCGTCACCCCGGTATTAAGCTTCATCACGCCGGCGGTGATCCAGATCACCCTGTTCTTCGTGACGCTGATCTTCTTTCTTGCCACGCAGATCGACTTCCGCAGGTACATGGCGTCGTTCTTCACCACTCGCGAGGGCAAGCTCCGCTTCATCCGCATCGCCAACGACATCGAGGAGCATCTTGCGACCTATGTTGCCACCGTGACGATCATCAATTTTTGCTTGGGCGTGGTGGTTGCGCTCGGGGCGTGGCTGTTCGGCTTGCCCAACCCGATCATTTTGGGACTCGTAGCCATGACGCTCAATTACATCCCCTACATCGGCGCCGCGTGCACGACGCTGATCCTGCTTGGCGTCGGGCTCGTGAGTTTTGCCTCGCTCGGTTATGCGCTCGTGCCGCCGGCGGCTTTCGTCGGCGCGGCGACGATCGAAGGCCAATTTATCACTCCGACCGTTTTGGGCCATCGGCTCACGCTCAATCCGCTGGCAGTCCTGCTGGCGCTCGCGTTTTGGGCGTGGCTGTGGGGTCCGATGGGGGCATTCCTCGCCGTGCCGTTGACCATCGTGATCCTGGTCACGATGACGCATCTTTTTCCGCCGGATGAGAGTAAGCTGCCGGACTGACAAGCCCGCGCCGAGGCGGAGCTTTTTTCCTTGCGCCCCGTTGGCGGGCCCGCCGAATTACCAGTCATCCAGCCAGACAAGTTGGAGCTGGCGCCCAGCAACCTGTCAAAACCGCCGCCTGAAACTGTCCACCATCAAGGGCGCACTCCAATGCGACATAGCAAGATCGCGGATGGACGTCCGCTTTCGGGGGAAGAGCGGTCGTGCAGCGGACATTACCGGGATGACCGAGTCTGACCCGAACCGGTCATCGGCGGCCAAAATTTGCTGTGATGCACAACACAGTTCCTATGAACGGTGGTAGGG
>Ga0209647_1004714_pt1 | contig 10164 bp, 6 predicted proteins | sample GraSoi_2013_60cm_FD_185827 | JGI IMG/M metagenome (GOLD analysis project Ga0209647, IMG submission 185827) | Grasslands soil microbial communities from the Angelo Coastal Reserve, California, USA - Sample 9_17_2013_60cm (SPAdes) (version 2) | ecosystem: Environmental > Terrestrial > Soil >...
CCAGGTCCACCCTCGGCTCCAGCCGCCAGGTGCCCTCCGCACCCAGCCGTGGCACCAGCCACTCCCGCTCCCGCCACAGCTTGAGCGTCTCCAGCAGGTACAACGGCTGCCCTCCCGTCTGCGCAAATAGGACCTCGCCCAGCCCGACCAGCGCTGCCTCCGATGCCGACGTTGGCAAGAGCCCTGGCCTTGTGGGGGAGGGCTGCGCCGGACCAGGCTCATGCTGCTCATCCCTACTGCGCATGCCAGGCTCCCCCTGCCCGACGAGGGCATCCAGGAGCTGGCGGGTCTCGGTCTGACTGAGTGGCTGCAAGGGTAGTTGCGTGAGCGGCAGGTCGCGGCCCAGGTCGGCCAGCTCGGCGGCAAGCGGCGGGTTGGGCTCCAGCCCTTCACTGCGCACCGTGGCCAGCAGCAGCACCTGGCTGCCATGCTCCCTCCAGGCGTGTCCCAGGTAGCGGAGCAGGTCGAGGGAGGCCCGATCCACCCACTGCAGGTCCTCCAGCAGCAGCACCAGCGGCGCGCGCTGCGCCAGGGCGTCGAAGAGGCGCGCCACCGCTTCAAAGAGCCGCCCCTTGGCAGTCAGCTCATCCTCGGTGGGGACCGGCAGATCGGAGTAGCGCACCCGTAGCTCGGGCAGCAGGCGCGCCAGTTCGGCCAGCCACAGATCCTCCAGCAGGTCCTCCGGCGCGTTTTCCGCCTCCAGCCAAGGCCGCAGGGCCTCCACCAGCGGCTGATAGGGCAGCCGTCCCCCCATCTCGATGACGTGCCCGCTGAGCACTTCGGCGCCCTGGGCCCGGGCCCAGGCCACAAACTCCGTGGCCAGCCGTGTTTTGCCGATACCAGCCTCCCCCATCACCAGCACCGCCTGCGCCTGCCCACCCCGCGCCTGCTGAAAGTTCTCGACGAGGTGGCGGAAGGCGGTGGCCCGGCCCACCAGCGGAGCCACCAGTTCACTGGGCGGTCGGCTCTCCCCGGCCGCGGGACGGGCAGGGGTGCTCCCGCGGCTGGCCGCCATGGTGGCGCGAACCTGTTCCGCCAGGGTGAGGGTCTCCGCCGCGGGCTGGACGCGCAAGTCCTCGGCCAGCCGCGCCCGCAGGGTGGCATAGACCTGCCAGGCGGCGGTCGGGTCCCCCAGCGCCAGGTGCACGCGCATGAGGCGCCGGGAGGCCTCCTCCGCCAGCGGCTCGAGGGCCAGCCAGCGCATGAGCGTGGCTTGGGCCTGCTCCAGCTCCCCGCCGACCTCCTGCCAGGACGAGAGCCGATCCAGGAGGAGGTGCAGGCGCACCTGCCACTGCTGCTGCTGCTGCTGGACCCATTCGTCAAAGGGGGCGTCCTCACCCAGCCAGAAGCCGTCGAGGAAGGGGCCGCGCACCAGGGCGAGGGCCTGCTGGCACTGGGCGGCCAGAGCGGCGCGCTGGGGCTCCGCCGGGGGCGTGGAGAGCCGCTGGGCCGCTCTGTAGGCCTGTTGCACCACTTCCAGGTCCAGCTCGCAGGGAGCCTGCGGGTTCAGGCCGAGCAGGTCCCGCTCACTAAGCAGATGACTGTGCGGGGTAGCCGAGGCGTCGGAGTCGGTGAGCTGGTGGCGCAGCAGGGTCAGGGCGTTGCGCAAGGCCGTGCGCGCATCGTGGGGCTCACTGTCGGGCCACAGGAACGCGGCGAGCTTGCTGCGGGGGTGCATGCCCCCTTCGACCGCCAGATAGAGCAGCAGGGCCTGGGCTTTGCGCAAAGAAAACGTGAGGCGGCTACCATCATACAAGACTTCGGGGGGGCCGAGTACGGCCAGACGTAACAGACCCATGGGATGTTCTCCTCGTGGAGGACAACGGATGTGACAAACCGTTCCTCACAAGCTAAGCTTCGCCTGCCGAGCTGCGTTGCTACAGGGTGTTCTGCCATCGATGGCTCGGATGAGCGAGGGCAAAAGCTGTGATACTTAGTGACGTATTCTGCTATCTTTATACTATAGAGGAAATCTACCTCCCAGGACAAACTCAAGCATGGCCTCACCAACCATCGTCCTGGGGCAGACAGGTGGCCTCGGAGGGAGGCACTCCCCGTTCATGACGATGCTCATGCAGGGCTTCACGCCACTCGAAGGCCCGTATGGGAAGGCCAGCACTATTCAAGCTCACGCCTCCCCATACTGGTGTGTAGATCCCTCACTGGCGTGACACCCTGATGCCCTTTTTTCACCCTCTGTTTCACTCCTTTCCGCGTTGTAAACCGTCAAATAGCAATGAGGTGAGGACTTCTGGGAGTTCTTCAATGTACAATGAACAAGTATTTCTGTCAAGAGGAACGTTAGCGACCAGGCACGAGGAAGATCATTTCCTGCGATACGTGCGGTCTGCTTGAGAACACCAGGGGTACTCTCTGGCAATTACTCAGCTTGCGAGATGGCCCAGGCCGCATTCACAAGGCCGATGTGACTGAATGCTTGCGGGAAGTTGCCAAGCAATTCACCGGTTGCCGGATCTACCTCTTCGGCGAGCAGCCCGACATCATTTGCATAGGCAATTGCCCGTTCGAAGGTCTGCCTGGCCCGTTCGATCTCCCCAGCCAGCGCCTGCGCGTGGGCAAGCCAGAACGTGCAGAGCAGGAAGGTGCCTTCCTCGCCAGCGAGCCCATCCGCGGCGCGGTAGCGGTACACCAGGCCATGCGCATCGGTGAGCCGCTCGGCGATTGCATCGATTGTTGCCCGCATGTGTGGATCGGTGGCGGGCAGAAACCCGACAATCGGCATCATGAGCGCGGAGGCGTCCAGTTCATCAGAGCCAAATGCCTGGGTGAACGCCCCTGCCTTCTCACTCCAACCGCGCTCGAGGATGGCGGTGCGGATCTGCTCCCGCGTCGTCGTCCATGCATCTATGCGGTCAAGCGCATCCAGTGCAGCGGCGAGCCCGATGGCGCGGTCGAGTGCCACCCAGCACATGAGCTTTGAGTAGAGGAAGTCTCGCGGGCCGCCGCGTACCTCCCAGATGCCCTGGTCAGGCTGCTGCCAGCACGCTGCCGCAGCATCAGCCACCTCAACCAGGAAGTTGCGCATGACCTCGTCAAGCTCACCTAACTGGTCGCGCAGGCGGTAAGCCGCACTGAGTAGCTCGCCGTAGACGTCGAGCTGGCGCTGCTCCCAGGCACCGTTGCCGATGCGCACGGGTCGACTGCCACGCCATCCCGCTAGATGGCTGAGCGTGCGCTCGCTGAGGTCGTGCTCGCCGCCAACCCCGAACATGATCTGTAGATCAACGCCACGCCGGATCTGGGTAGCTACCGCACCCGCCATCCAGGCGAAGAACATGTACGCTTCATCGGGGCAAGCGGCAACCCAGAGCGCCTCCAAGGTCAGGCAGGAGTCACGGATCCAGGTGAAGCGGTAGTCCCAATTACGCTCACCACCGATCGATTCGGGCAGCGACGTGGTCGGCGCAGCAACGATGGCCCCTGTGGGACGAAACGTCAGTGCCTGCAACACCCGTCCACTGTGATGGACCAGCTCTCGCCATGGACCTTCATACCTCTGGTGCAAGCTCGACCAGGTGCGCCATCCCTTCTGCGTGTCATGCAGGTAGTCGCTGATCGCAGCCGCTGTACATACCTGTGGAGCTTCTTCCCAGCTTGCCCGGTGCTGAAGGGCGAAACTCGCTTGCTCACCGGCCTGGAGGGAAAATCGAGCGTGTGCAAGTGAGCCTTCTATGGTTAATGCTACCTGTGAGGAGAGCACCAGGACATCCGCGCCGCCACGGGTGGTAATGCCTCCCTCAATCGGTCTGAGCAGGGGATAGATACGGCCGTATTCGAGCCGGGGCGCATACTCAAGTTCCATCTCCACTGTCCCACGTTCGCACGATACTGAACGGAGCAACATTCCCGGGGAGGCGACGCCTAGCTGGTGGCCGCGCTCATTGCGCCCGATTGCCATCGCGTCGACCAGCACTGCAGTGCCCGTTGGGGTGTTGAACCTCGTCTCGAGCACCATCGTAGCTTCAATGTAGCGGCGGCTCACCTCGTAGGTTCCAACCGGGTGAATTGACCAGTGTCCCGCTTGATCGTCCAGCAGCCGGGCAAAAACCGACGGCCCATCGAAGCGGGGAAAGCATAACCAATCGACAGAGCCTGCGCGGCTCACCAGCGCGGCTGAGCGACAATCTGACAGTAAGGCATAGTCGGCAATTGGCAAGTCACTCATGGGCTCCCCCTTCGGCTCTTCATAGTTGTCTCACGCCACGATCATATTCACAGTATACTATGGGCTAGCAGAACAAAGCCATATACCTGCTATCAATATCAGAGCAATCTAAAAATCACATTTCGTCATCGTTCTTCGCGCCTGCGGCGCTCGTAAGGTACATTATTGAGGTTGTTGTGGGCATTCGCCCACAACAACCTCAATAATGTATACTGGAGGTAGGCCCGCTTGCGGGCTCCTCCATAGACGCGGACTTTGGGGCCAGGGCACCCGCAAGGGGATGCCCCTACTATACACGAAGCGGCTTACCAAGCCCGTGTATAGCAGGGGCGGGGCTTGCCCCCGCCCTGGAACGGCGCCCATACCTCCTAAAGTCCGCGCCTATGGCGGGCTCCTCTTGTGCTGTGGCTCAAACTCTCCACACGTCACCAAAGGCAGTCACAGGTCGTGATGCCAGAAGTATGGTATAACGTAATACTTGTAGATAACGAGCCTGGATACACAATCCGAGCGTATAAAGAAAAATCTTAACATATCAAGGAGCGAATAGTGATGGATCGGTTTCGATTTTTCCTTTGTTTTGTGCTGCTTACCGGCCTCCTCGTCGCTTGTAGCAGCCCATTGATGCCTGCAAAGACAGCAACCACAACCGCGACAGCTATCAGCACACCCACCCGTCAGTCTTCCTCCTCCTCACCCATCGTCGGAACATATACCATGACGATCACGCCGAAAGATATCGCTTCTGCAAACAACCCCCGAATAACATTCGAGGTGCAGCCAGGAGGCTGGAACCTCGTTTTTCGGAGTGATGGATATTATACGGTGACAACGAACTATCACCCATATGGCATGAGCTATGTCGGTGAAGGAGCCTACACAATCGAAGCCAATCGTATGGTTATGAAGGACGGTAATTGTTGGGAGTACTTTGGCTCTAAGGGCCGTTTCGGCACCTATACCTGGTCGCTTCAAGGAAAACGCCTGGTGTTCGCTGCTGTTACGGACCAGTGCCTGTCTCGCAAACTCGTCTTTACCCTCCATCCCTGGCTCCTCCAGACCTGAGCACCTCTCCACATCAGTACTTTCCCCAGGTTGATGCCCCTTGAAGCTTGTGATCCTTCCGAACCCTCAGAAGACTCGACCTTTTTTGCGTTTTTGAGCATGACCTTATACCACAAAAAGGTACTATAGACGACGGTGATTCTGGTAAAGATGTTATTATAATCCGTAACAGTCAGGTTTAAAAAAGCTAGCCTGGCTAGCGTGCCGTTTGTCGATGAGGAGTTCTTAATGCAATCGTCCTGGATAGATAAATTCACTCGCGGTTTCTTCTGGTTTGGCTTTTGTGTCTTCCTGGGTGCATCCATTCCGCACATCGCCGCGTATTATCGCCATTTCGACCCAAACACTACCGGCCTTGCCGATACTGCCGCCTGGGTGATCGGCTACTTGATAGCTATCGTGATTGATGTCACCGATGTGCTGGTGAGCATAGCCGTGCTCAAAGCACTTAATAGCGGCACGAAGAAACGCCACTTACTCGGCTATTGGGCCTTCATCGTGTTCGTTATGGCGCTATCCTGGTTCATTAATTGGCAATATGACATCGTCTACGGAACGCAGGCCTTCGCCAGGGCGGACAGCCAGCAGATATTTGGTATCTTGATTGGCAGTGTCAATCCCATCATCGGCAGCGCTTTCCAAATGTTGCTGCTGGTCTACACGGCAATGGCGCACAAGTTCGCTGAGAAGCCGGTGAAAAAGACTGCTGAACAGCTCAGACTGGAAGCCGATGAACTGGAGCAAGTGGCTATGCAGCAGGCGCGTATCGATGCCGTAAAGAAGATGCAAAACGACTACAAAGTTGGTAGCCTGATCGATAGTTTGGGCCAGGCAAAAGAGCGTGCCAAAACGCTTTTTAGTAATGGGCAAAACCAGGCGATTGAACCTACCAAAATCGAAGCAAAAGATGAGCCAGAAGCCGAGGTTCGCGACGAACAAAACGAGTTCAAAACCGAAGTTTATGACCAACACAACGAGTTTAAAAACGACGCAAGCGATGAGTCAAATGATCAGCCAAAACAGGAAGTTCCCGACCCGAATAGCGGCGAATTTGCAGCGATACATGAGAACATTTTAAGCGTGCTAAAGAACTATCCAAAGATCGAGGCGTTGCTCTCTACAGGCCGACCTACGTTCACACTTGAAGAGGTCAGTTTAGCCACCGGCTACGGCGTTAAGCTGCTTGCCAACCGCATTGCCAAGGGTGAGTTGAAACACCCGCCGCGTAATGACAAACGTATTGTCAAAGCGTCGCTTTTGCAGTGGCTAAAAACCGCGCCAGCGGTACGCCAGAACGATAGAAAGACAGACAAGATTGTGGCGTTCAAAGCGAGCCAGGGCGAAGAAAATTTGGAGCTGGTAAACAGCAGGTAGTAAGGCGTGCCGATCCATACAGAACAGAGGACAGGCGATCAGATGATTACGCTGTTAATTTCATGTCCAGATCAACCAGGCATTGTAGCGGCTGTCTCTCGCTTTATTTTTGAGTATCATGGGAATATCTTCCAATCCGACCAGCATTCTACAGACCTGCATGATGGCACATTTTTCATGCGGGTCAGTTTTACGGAGGATGGTTTCACACTCAACCAATCCGACCTTGCCAAAGCATTTGCTCCTATCGCCGAGATGTTCCATATGAATTGGAGCGTCCATTACTCCGACCATCGCAAACGCGCGGCTCTCCTGGTGTCAAAATTTGACCACTGCCTCACGGATCTACTCTGGCGGTGGGACAGCGGGGAACTGGCCATGGAAATCCCTTGTATTCTCAGCAATCATCCAGACCTGGAGCCGGTTGCTCAGCGCTACCATATTCCTTATTACTACTTTTCTATCCGCAAAGACCAGCGCTACGACGATCAGCTGCGTATGCTCGATTTCCTCGCTGACAACGTAGATTTCCTCGTGCTTGCCCGCTATATGCAGGTACTGGAGCCGTGCTTTGTGAACGCCTATCCGCACAAGATTATCAACATCCATCACAGCTTTCTCCCGGCGTTTATCGGAGCGAGTCCTTACCAGCAGGCCTTCGAGCGTGGTGTCAAGATCATCGGCGCGACGGCTCATTATATTACGGAAAACCTGGACGAAGGGCCAATCATTGCTCAGGATATTATTCATTGCAACCACCGCGATACGCCTGGCGACCTGATCCGCAAGGGTCGCGATGTGGAACGGAGAGTGCTAGCCGAGGCTGTACGCTTACACACGGAAGATCGCGTGCTGGTATATCGAAACAAGACGATAGTGTTTTAGCAAGTGTCCTTCTTCACAATTGGCAGGATTCTCCGCTATAGTATTCTGTAGTCACTGTGAAGGTACATACGCTCTCCTCTGCTTTTTTGAGACACATATGGGGACTGATGTGCATGAACGATAGCGACGATATAGAGAAGAAGTAACGAATCTAATGATAGACAAAGGAGAGATCTAATGCTTGCCCTCGTGAATACGCCAACGAAGCAAACCCCGGTTGAACTGCGTGATGTTGCTGAGCCAGAAGCGGCTCCTGATCAAGCGGTTGTAGCCGTGCAGGCGTTTTCTTTGAACCGTGGAGAACTGTCCTTACTCAAGAACCGCCCGGAAGGTTGGCGTCCTGGACAAGATATTGCGGGCATTGTGGTACAACCCGCGGCAGATGGCAGCGGACCCGGCAGGGATACACGTATTGTTGGGCTCGTTGACGATGCAGGCTGGGCACAGCGGGCTGCTGTACCGACTGCGCGTATGGCAGTCCTGCCGGATACGGTCAGCTTTGCTGCTGCTGCTACCCTGCCTATTGCCGGGCTCACAGCTCTACGCACGGTGCGTCTAGGAGGAGCGCTGCTGGGTCGCCGCGTGCTCATTACAGGGGCCGCTGGCGGCGTCGGTCGCTTCGCCGTTCAACTCGCCGCACTGGCCGGGGCAGAGGTAATGGGGGTCGTTGGGCGACCTGAGCGTGCGACGGGCTTGCGCGAACGCGGTGCCAATACTGTTGTTACTAATATCCAGGAGGCCACTGGCCTGTTTGATCTCATTTTAGAGTCGGTTGGTGGCGCTTCACTGGCGGCTGCCATCCGCCTGATTGCCCCTGAAGGAACTCTTGTAATGTTTGGCAACTCGTCCGGAGAAGATACTACGATCAGCTTCCAATCGTTCGTCGGACACCACGGCGCTCGCCTGATCCCGTTCTTCTCGTACCTCGCGGGACCGCCTGCCTCATTTGGGGCCGACCTGGCTGTGCTTGTCTCACTCATCGAGGCAGGCAAATTAACGCCACCAATTGGCTTAGAAGACAGTTGGCACAATTTCGGCCCGGCTACTACTGCTCTGCGCGATCGGCGAGTACAGGGAAAAGCGGTGTTCCACGTCGATTAGGCATAGCAGTTTCAAACCCGCCAAAGTTCCACATTGCCCGCGTTGTCCTCAAAGAGCAGGTACTTGCCATCTGGCGACCAGGCCACGGACAACACACTCCTATGGTTGGGATTAGTGTAGGTTTGTTGGTGCTGGAAGCTCTCATTGATTATACTCCCAGTCTGACCAGTCTGGATGGACTTCCAGGTTTGTATCGTGCCATCATCGCTGGCGGTGGCAAAGGTCTTGTTATCAGGAGCCCACGAAATAGCATTAATCTGCCCGTTATGTGCGTGAAAACTGTTGGTGTAGGTCCAACAACTACAGTTTGTATCAGAGAAGAGAGACATATTGCCATTTGCATCTCCGATGGCCAGGTATGTTGCATTGGCTGACCACCCGGTAGCAGTTAAAGCACCATCTGGCTGACTATAACTATTTTTAAATGTAAAGGCTATCACAACGGCACCCGTATCCCAGACATCAAACTCTTGTCCTGGTTGTGCCCCTGCCGCAACGAGATAGAGTCCTCCCCAGGCCAGGTCTGTAACCGGGTCCGCCTGGGTCAATGTGAATTTTGTTGACTTGCTATCCGGATCCCACACGCGAATCTGCCCATTGATGTCACCCGAAGCAATACCGTGGCCCTGTGACGACCAGGCCAGGCTGAGTACACTGGCGCTCCCATGCCCCTGATAGGTCTGGAGAATCTGGCCGCTCAATGCATCCAGAATGCGTACATTTCCATCGTCGCTTGCTATGGCCAGGCGTTGTTGTCCACTATTAGCGGGCGACCACGCAAGTGACCAGATTTTCGGTACGGTTGTCTGCCACTGCTGCGTGCGTGTGGGCTGCCAGACTTTGATATTCCCGTTGGCATCTCCAGTTGCATACAATTTGCTGTCAGGAGACCAGGCAACACCGCGCATGGTAAACTTTGTACCAGACACAACTGTGGGTTTTGTCTCCGGCGTAGGGGTAGATCCTACCTCTGGTGTAGGAATAAGTTCTCTATTCGACACACCAGTAGGCTTCGTAATCAGCAGCGGGGTGGGTTGAGTAAAATGGTTTGCCAACTGGTAACTACCAAGTGCCAGGGCTAGCACACCTCCCGCGCTCAGGCCGAGCTTGAGAAAGGTGCGCCGCGAACTTTGGATCGGCCCTATTTGCGCTACAACCTCCTCAGCCCTTCCCCTCAGCGGCTTCTCGCCGACCATTTCAAAAGGTATTGGCTCGAGCGGTAAAGGTAACTCCTCAAATTCAACACCCTGCGCTGCCTGCTCAAGTGCGTCAGCAAATGCCTGGACATTGAGAAAACGTTGCTCTGGTTCCTTGGACAACGCTCGCAACAAAACCTGTTCAATCCCATAGGGCAGGTCAGGGCGTTTCGCACGCAGTGAAGGAATAGGATTGGTAATATGCTGCAACGCAACCTGGATCGGCAGGCCATCAAAAGGAGGAGCGCCACAGAACCATTCGTAGACGATTGTGGCCAGAGCATACTGATCGCTGGCCGGGCGGGCCTTCTTGCGTAATTGTTCAGGAGCCATGTAAGAGACGGTGCCGATCGCGTC
>Ga0209647_1004715_pt1 | contig 10164 bp, 10 predicted proteins | sample GraSoi_2013_60cm_FD_185827 | JGI IMG/M metagenome (GOLD analysis project Ga0209647, IMG submission 185827) | Grasslands soil microbial communities from the Angelo Coastal Reserve, California, USA - Sample 9_17_2013_60cm (SPAdes) (version 2) | ecosystem: Environmental > Terrestrial > Soil >...
GATGTGGCTAGCATTGCCCGACAGATTGGGGTAAGCCGACAGACCGTCTATACCTACCTCCAGATGAAGCAGCCACCAGCACGAACGCGTCTTCCTCGCAAACGCGAGAAGCTTCTCGACCCTTACAAAGACTATCTCGTCCAGCGATGGAACGAAGGATGCCGCAACTCGAAGCCCGATGTATCGTGAGATCAAAGAGCAAGGATACACCGGCTCGGAGACCGTTGTAGGCCGCTTTGTAGCTCCTTTGCGAGCGAAAAAAGGCCAGGCCCGCAGCTTCAAATCCGTCGAACCGGAGCTTGCTACGATGGTCAAGCCGGAGGAAGTCAAGAAAAAACGGCCTCCCACGGCTCGCCAAGTCGCGGTTTGGACGACTTTTAAGAAAGAGAAGCGCCTGGCGTGGCAGCAAAACTACCTCACTCAGCTCTACGAAAAAGATCGGCAAATTGCCCAGACCTACGAGTTGATCCAAGCATTCACGACCATGCTGCGGGAGCGAAAGGGCGAGTGCCTGGATGAGTGGCTCGATCGAGTGGAAAAAGAAGGCGTCCCAGAGCTTCAAAGCTTTGCTGCTGGACTGAAAAAAGATTACGATGCGGTGAAAGCTGGCCTCACCTTGGAGTGGAGCAACGGCCAGACGGAGGGCCAGGTGCATCGCTTGAAACTTCTGAAAAGGCAGATGTATGGCCGAGGCAGCTTCAAACTCTTGCGTAAGCGGGTTCTCCATCGGGCTGAGACCAAGAGGCGTCTCCGTCGAGATAAAGAACGGTCTCTTGGCCAGAAAGCTGGATGATTAAGGAACTCTGGGATAGAAAGAGGCGCACAAGATCAGAAGAAGGCGTGCCAGAAGGATTCGCTATGGGTTCTTTGTCCGCTTCAGGCTTTTTCTTTGCGAGAGCGAGTCGTTTCTGACCACAAAAGCTTCTTGTGGATCGGGCGTGTACCATTCTGCACGCTGCAGATGCAGGCTTGAGCGCAAGATTTCTCTATATGAGTTGTGAGACACTTGGAATTCGGTGTTTTCTCTGAAAACGCGTAAAACATTTTCCAGCTTCTGGGAAAAGCTCTCTTAGCCAACTCAACCTTGATTCATCAAAAGTTTGGATGAGCCCGGCTCGTTCCTCTTCAAATGTGGTGACGAGCGGTTTGAAGGAAGCCCCGGCACGTTCGTTTTCCTGCCGCGCGGCATCCCGCACAGCTTCAAAGTCGTCGGCGAGACGGTCGCCAGGTGCCTGGTTCTCGGCACCCCCGCTGGCGTCGACCAGTACTTCGTCGATGCCGGGACACCCGCTCTGGAGGAGGGGCTGCGTCCACAGCCCATCGATTTTCAGAAGTTGGCTGCCATCTCGGCCCAGTATGGGATGGAGATCCTGGGGCCTTCGCCTTTCTAGGAGGCGAGCAAAAAGGAGGGGATCTCATGGTACCAGAAGAAAACCAGCTTCTGAGTCGTCGTTCCTGTGAGGAGGTCTTCAAGAACGAGAACCCGGCTGCCAACGATGAATGTGGTGCTGGGAGTTGGCAGGAGGCACTTGCCAAGAAGATCTTCGTGCTGGCACTGGCTCTGGCCACCGAACCGTCGAAACTGGCAGACGTGCGCCAGATGCTGGTCCAGCTGCAGGACCAACAAGAGATCCCCGAAGTCTTCTCTACCTGGGCAATGGGACAAATCGACGAACGAGTGAGGTCAATGGCCCTTGCGTATGCCCATGACGCCGAGGTTTTGGTGCAACTGCTCTCGTTCCAAGGTGGGACTTTTGACGGTCTCGTGCAGGCGATTGAAGACCTGTACCAACACGAGCAGATTTCTCAACGGGTCTATGTCAAAGCCAGACTGTTGCTCAGGACAGCCGGACACCAGGAGGCACCAAGCTGAGGCGAGGGAAGAGTCTGGACGAAGCTGGCTACAATTGTCTGCCCGTTTCCCTGCGCGCCGCGACCCGGTGCGTGGCTGGTACTGCTGGGCAAAGAGGAGCGCGACCAACTCTCTCCGACTGCGCACGGCAACGTGCCTCAAGAGGGCCTTGGTCTGATCCTGCACAGGAGTGGACGAGTTATGGAACGAGGTTACAATCTCGACCGTCGACAGCCTGAGCAAAACGGTCTGCGTCCGTCGATCTTGCCAGAAGCAAGTCGCAACTCATAACGGAAAGCATCATGCGGCAAGGGCTCAGCGGTCTTACCCTTGCGAGACATTCACCCACAGTGGAGGTTGGATCAACACGATATGGCCCCGACGACGCCGTCGCCGCACGGGTGGGTCAGTGCGGAGGATCACAAGCCATTCCACCTCGCCTGGCTCCCACAAGGGCTGCTGAGGGCGAGGATTCGGGTGATCGTAGAGGCGCGGGTTGCCCACGCGCAGGAGGTGGCGGGCGTCGGGCTGCCATTCGACCGAGTAGCGGGATAACGGATGTTCTCCGTACTCCAGTGTCAGGGTGTCTTGAAAAATATTGACCAGCGTCTTGTTGCCAGCCAATCCCTGCTCTCCATAGAGTAAGAAATTGCGGAATTTGGCACTAGCCGCTTCCCACATGTCTGGCAAAAACTGGCATTATCAGCATTATTTGCTCTACATCGGTTACAAAACATCGTTGGCCTCCTCGCCTCAGCATTTTTCCTTAGCACTATTTCCAAAGCCTGATGATAAACCCAGGTCGCACAAGAAGACTCATTCGTGTTATCTAAAGGATACGCCAGCAGGTGCAAAAAATTATGCGCAACATTACCCATTTTTAGGAAGTGCCGGTTCGGTGTTAAACACTCGCTCCATGAGAACGGCAACAAACTACCAATCCCAGTAGAGCAGAAGAGAGACTGGCATGATAATGCACATTGACAAAATAATCCGGCCATCGGTAGGGCCCGATGATGCACATTGACACATTCTTTCGATCAGCCGTAGGTGCCTCAGCGAAGCGAAGCGGAGCGCGTATCACTACTTCGTGCACACCGCCGATTATGAGTTTTAAGCAAATACCCCGGATACCAGTAGGGGCCGATTTATCGCGCCCACCGCCGATTTATCGGCCCTTGCTGGCTGTTCCGATACCCCACATAATTTATTAAACTTCATTATCGGCCCTCGGTGGATATGCTGGTGTCCGCATTTAAAAGTTACTCTGCATAATCGGTCAATGAGAGTCGCTACAAGCGCGGTTCGCATTTCAGCCTGTTGAAAAAGTGCCATGTAGAGGTAGCTCGTTTATTGCAAGTGTTGTGTTTTTCAGGTACACTCTCTGATGGATAGATCGATCTGTGTGCATCGTGCCGTTTTCGTGTTGATCCCTTGTCTCTTCGTTTTTAGTGTAAGCATGCTAGTAGAAAGGAGGCCGCCCTTGGCAACCATTACCAAATCGATTGACATCGATGCTCCAGTGGAGAAGGTGTTCGACCTTCTTAACGACCCGAAACGCGTGCCCGAGTACACTCCGGGTGTCACCAGCGTGGAGGATGTCCGGCAGAGTGAGCAGCATATCGGCGACTCCTTCCGGGCGACCTATGCCGTGCTGGGGTTACACTTCCCCATGACTTTCACGGTCACCGGATATGAGCAGCCGACGAAACTCTCGACCCGCTTCGAAGGGGGTATGAAAGGCACCTGGCTATGGCAATTAGAGCCACGTGGGAATAGCACTCACCTAACGACGCAAATGGAGTATGAGATGGCTGGTGGCATCCTTGGCAAAGCCATGAATGCCATGCTCGTCGAACGCATGAATGAGAAGAACGCCGAGCAGTTGCTGGAAAATCTGAAACTGGTAAGTGAGGCAACCCCTTAAGCTCTCTTCATGAGGCGAGGAACTCCTGCCGAGTTCTTTTGGATACGTGCGATATGCCTGAGAACATAAGGACATAGTGCGAAGCCCAACCAGTGCGAGGATAACTTCAGCCTTTAGAATTCCATGAGTACGACGCGGATTCAGGCAACTCATCTCGGTAGTGAACACATCAAACAAGAACATATTCAACAGGAATTTGCATCATCTGACAGACTCAGCTTTTCAAGAAGTGAAACAAGTTGTTCTACCTCTTCATCGGTTAACGCATCAAATAACTTATTCAATGAGAGATAATAAGCTTTTTTAACTTGGTCAAATCGGCTTTCTGCAAACTCGGTAAGCCTGATGCGTTGCAATCGCCTATCACGAGCATCTTCCTCGCGTCTCACGAGATTTTTTTCAACCAACGTATCAATAAACTGAGTAACGGCTCCTTTCGTCACATTGAGGAATCTGGCAAGCTCTTTTACCGATACCCCATCTCGATGATGACCTATGAAAAAGAAAATAGTGATCTGAGGCCTCGTCAGTACCAGATCGCCAAAGGAAAAACCATGAGGCGCACTGATACTGCGGGAAATATATCCTAAGTGATTGAGCACTTGTTCTAGTAGCTGTGTCCTTGTTTTGTTCATGAGCATGCATGGAGAGTTATACTCATTCCCCTTCCTTTCCTTACCAGTAGATCACAACGGTTGCTTCAGAGCAAGAAACTGCTCAAAGGTAAGCAGGTCAGGAATTTCAGCACGATTCATTGTCAGATCTGCCTGGTAGCCATATGTGGTAATCCAGGTAAACATCTTGCCGATATCTCCCCTTGAGAAAAGAGATGAAGGGAACCGCATACTGGCTGGAGTTTTCCCGTAGACCTTTTTGTACGCTGAAACCATTTGAGAAAACGTGACTTCATCCCCCGCAATCTCAACTGCTCTAGATACATAGCGCTCTGGATGCAAAAACATATGGACAGCCCATTTGCCAATATCTTGGACCGCTATCATTTGCAGTGGTTTCTCAGCAAAAGCGCCACGGGACATGGATAACGCAATAAAGCGCATAGCGGCTGGCATTTCCATGAGGTTTGTCATAAAGGTGGTAGGGCGGATGATACTGGATGCTAAAGCAAGTTTGCGGATGTGCTGCTCAACATGCCATTTGCTCTCAAAATGGGGCACACCACTGGAGCGATCAGCCCCACCAACTGATGAGTAGACAAAGTGCTCTATCCCAGTCTTTTTAGCAGCATCAGCAACACGCTTGCCTCGTGCTTCTTCTTTTGCAACTCCTCCATCCTGAAAATTGATCACACTAAAAACCCCATAACACCCATTCATAGCATGCGTAAGACTGTCAAAATCATCAAGGTCACCCTCCATAATTTCAATGCCCTGTTCTTTGAGCTTGTGAATTTTAGGATTTTGAGGTTGTTTCGGAGCATGTGTACGCACGAACGCTCGTAGCGCAAAATCAGTTTTCAAGAGAGCTTGCACTACTGCTACCCCTTGATTTCCAGTAGCACCAATAACCAGGATTGTGTTCTTCATGGTGGCCATCCTTCGTTTAGTTACCATACCGTTTAGTTACCATATAGTTTAGTATCTAAATCAATATTTGTCAAGAGACTCTTTTTTGGACGAAGAAAAGGTGGGTACAGGGACTATTGAGATGCGCTGCCTAAGCGAAGGGGTCGCCCCCTCCGCTCGGCTCCAAAACCGTGCGTGAGACTTGTCGCCTCACACGGCTCCTCAAGAATGTAGTCAGTTGTTACGGATACACCCTGTCGTGTTTGGCATGCCTTTGGTCGTGGCAATGTCGGTGAAGCGCAAATTTGTTACTGAGTTCTTCACCACCGCCCTCGCTTTTTGGAGTGATATGATCGATTTCGATCTGATCCTCCTCCCGGAAGAGAAGTTCACACCAGCGGCATTTTCCTTGCTGTTTCTGGAGCAGTTTTCCTAGCGTCGTCTTCGTTAATGGGTGGTCCTTGAGACGCTTGGCCCAATAAAGCAGGCTCCCGTCGAACGGGCTTGCTCGGCCTTTTACCTTGCTGTGGCGTTGGATGGGTGTAGCCGCGTGCCAGCGAAGCATCCGCCTCGTTGACTCATCTGGCGTGGCAAAGGTCCAGGTATTTCCTTTGATTGTTCGCCAGTAGTGCTTTTTGACCCATGTGGCGCTTTTCTTGGGGTGTTTTCGGGTCATCTTCTGCCAGAGCATGCGTGTCAGGAGATAGTCGCAACCCGTGAATGGCTTCTTGGAGACAACTGTGCGATAGTACAGTGTCCAGCCGTAAATCACTGGATTTAACTGGTCAATGAGTTCCTCTTGAGAGAGAGATTGACTCCTCTGTAATATCCTCCTGAGTGCTTGCAAATGGCGTTGGACTCCTTCTTTACTTGGCTTAATGAGCGTCTTGAAACCAAGCGGTTTTCCCCTGCTCGTTCCGGTGTGAGTTTTTCCTACGGGGTATTGTCGAATAGTGAACCCCAGAAAGTTGAACCCGATATTACCCTGATAGTCCTTCAGGGTATGAGAAAGCCGGGTTTTGCTCGGTTTCAGTTCCAATCCGATGCCCTGTAACCACGTCGCGATGAGTTGTTGCGCTTTGAGCACCTCTGCGACCTCGGCATGCAGCACCACAAAATCATCGGCGTAACGGATAAGCTTAGGTGCTCCCTGTCGCGCAGAGAGCGTTTTCTTCCCATCCATGTACGCGTTGATGAGTGCTTCTTCCATTCCAAAAAAGGGCGATATTGGCCAGCAGAGGCGACACGACCCCACCCTGCGGCGTACCCGCCAGAGTTGGAGAGAGTTCCATACCATCCATGACACCCGCTTTGAGCCAACCTTTCACCAGTCGTCTCATTGCTGGGTAGGTGCGCAGTTTCCCTAAGAGCGCTTGATGGTTGATGTTATCGAAGCACCCTGTGATATCCGCGTCAAGCACATATTTGCTCTTATAGCGTATACCATTGAAGATTGCTGCGATAGCATCGTGGGCACTGCGTCCCGGTCGGAACCCATAGCTGTCGGCTTCAAACAAGGCTTCCCATTGGGGTTCGAGGGCTTGTTTGGCTACTGCTTGACATGCCCTATCGACCATCACGGGTATTCCGAGCGGCCTTTGCTCCGCCTTTCCTGGCTTGGGTATCCAGACACGCCTGAGCGGCTTAGGTTTCCTCTTGCTCATCCGTTTCGGGTGAATGGCTTCGGCCAAGGCCAGTCTTCCGACAGGCGAGACGGATTTGACTCCATCTATGCCAGCGGTTTTCTTGCCCTGGTTGTCCTGGGTCACTCGACGGACGGCTAAGAGTCGGGCGGACCGAGACTTCATTACCAATTTCTGTAGCTTGTGAACTGTTTTCAGATCTCCACGAGCAGAGGCTTTGAAGATGCGCTTTTGTAGGCGGTACAGGTGTTGCTCTAGCTTGCGCCAGGGCAGGTTTGCCCATTCCTCACTCGGATTGGTCTCCGGTGCCTTGGTTTGTTCCATACGACTGACACTCCTTCATTCCACACGCTCGGATCTGCGTCAGCCTATCCTGGGCATTACCCCAGGCATTGGCTTCTCAGATCATCCCACCAGACAGATCCATGCGGTTGGTACCTGCTCCTGTCATCGACCTCACCTGAGAGTGATCTGCTGGTTACTTCGTTCCAATAGTCCGTTTTCCGTTGCCTTGAGGTCCCTGCTGTCCGCCGGGTTTCGTGGGAGTGAATACCGATCACGGGATGATATGTCGGCCCCTATCCCTGTCCATTTTGGACCAAGCCCCGCTTTGGCTTTCGGCTACTTGCGTTAACTCGCTTTGGCTTGTTAACATTCACGACGGTTCACGTACAGGTTCGCTTTCGCTAACCAGAGCAACTTGCTTGAGGGTTTCCCCCATCGAGTTTGGGGGCCGTGCCTCGTTTCCTCCCGCTTCTCGGATTGAGTTAAACTAAGCAAGAGAGTCGCCTCTCTTACTTGTCTCCAGAACCGTGCTTGCTGATTTCTCCGCACACGGCTCCTCAACCATATGGTCCTTGTCATGGATACCTTTGGCTTGCAACTCTGCATGCCGCTGATCATGGCAATGTCGATGGAGAGCTTGAAGGTTCGCAATTGTGTCTGTGCCTCCTAGATTCAGGGGCCAGATGTGATCTACTTCTATCAAATCCCCATCCTTGAAATACAGTCCACAGTATCTGCATCGCCCTTTGTCGTTTTTCAGCAGCTTTCCAAGCGTACTGTGCGTCATTGGGTGATTTTTTAGTCGTTGTGCCCAGTAGATAAGATTTCCATCGTAGGGGCTTGCTGTTCCTCGAACTTTGATGTGGCGTTGGATGGCAGTACGAGAGTATCTCCAGAGGGACATCTTTTCAGTCCCAAATGTCCACCCTTTTCCCTGGTTCAGTAACCAATATCTCCTCACTATCCATGCCATGTTTTTGTTCGGGTGTCGGCGTTTGGCCCATCGTCGAAGTTTGTTGTAGAGCAGGGCATCACACTTTGCGAAGACTCTTTTACTGACCACGGTACGGTAGTAGTTGGTCCAGCCTCGTATGATGGGATTGAGATCTCGCATGAGCGTCTCTTGGGGAGCCGCTCTAAGTTCTCGTATCTTCTCTGCGACTTTAGTCGTATGTTCTTTGATGGCTTTCTTGCTGGGCTTGATGATGGTTTTGTATCCGAGAGGTTTCCCATATGAGTTCTTCCCCGTATGAGTTTTTCCTACTGGGAATTGCCGGATGGTGAACCCGACAAAGTCAAACCCTACATTTCCTTGATGGATTTTAAGTGTATGGCTGACTTTCGTTTTACTCGGTTTCAATTCCAGTCCCATGTTCTTTAGCCATGAGGCAGCGATGGCCTGTGCTTTTTGGATGCCTTCTTCCGTTGGGTGCAAGATCACAAAGTCGTCGGCATAGCGTATGACTTGAGGTTCGTCCTTGTCGCGATAGGCCGTGACGATGATCTCTTCTAACCCATGCAGCGCAATGTTGGCCAAAAGGGGTGAAATGACCCCGCCTTGCGGCGTTCCAGCCTCCGTTGGTGCAAACTGGAACCCGTCTAAGACACCCGCTTTGAGCCACCCTTTGATAAGTCTCCTCATCTGAGGGTGGGTCTTGAGCTTGCCTAAAAGGGCCTCATGACAGATGTTGTCGAAGCAGCCAGCAATATCGGCGTCTAAGACATATTTGTCTTTGTGCTTAATACTGCTGTGGATGGCTTCAATTGCATCATGACAGGAGCGTCCAGGGCGAAATCCGTAGCTATTGCGCTCAAACTGTGCCTCCCATTGTGGTTCGAGGGCTTGTTTCGCTAAGGCTTGACAGGCTCTGTCGATCACCACGGGAATACCAAGCGGACGCTTTTCCTCCTTTCCGGGCTTGGGTATCCACACCCGTCTGAGGGGCTTCGGTTTGCGGTGTTCCGTCTGTTTCGGATGAATAGCTTCGACCATCTTCAGCCTTTCCGCTGGCGGGACGGATTTCACTCCGTCTACGCCTGCGGTTTTCTTTCCCTGGTTGTCCTGCGTCACTCGTCGCACTGCAAGGAGTCTTGCCGCTTTTGACTTCATCAGGAGTTTTTGGATTTTGTGAACTGTTTTAGTATCGCCACGTTTACTCGCTTGAAAGATGCGTTTTTGCATGCGGTAAACGGCCACCTCTAGCTTTTTCCAGGGGAGCCGTTCCCAGGCCACATTCGGGTGATCCGATGGATTGCCATTCATGCTACTCATTCCTCTTTCTTCCATATGATCGTGTCTACGTCTGCCGAGGCTCGGCTTCTTAGACAATCCCAACATCAGCGACTTGCGGTTGGTACCTACTCACCGTATGTATCGGCGATGAGAGTCTGCTGATGGTTATCTCGTTCCGAGAAGTTGTTTTCCGCTGTTGTAGGCTTGCACTTTCCGCCGGGTTTCTTCCGAGGAGGAATGAGTCACTGGCCAAATTGCTCATCTGGTATCCTTATCCGTTTTGGACCAGGTCTGCTAACCTGCGTAGACCTGTTTAGCGTGACGACGGTTCTCGTGCATTCGTGCTCCTAGCCATGACAGCCAGCTAGAGGCGTCACCGTATCAGGTTTACGGCTTATCCCCGTTACCCCCCGCTTTACGGTTTGAGAACCAGTCGCTCCGTAGGGGTGTTGCTATCCGTCCCTCCTTGACGGGGAAGGAATTTCGCCTTCCTTCAACTTCTCAGTTATCGAAGATGTGTTTCTTCGTCACTTTCCCCCATGTTGGTACACGGTTTCAAGTGAACGAGCCGCACTGACCAGTCGCTACCGAGGGGAGAATGCTGTTCCTCTTTCACCTAGAGGAGTGGGAATTGCGCCCACCATCGAACTATCAGTTGTCATCGAGACCGATGTCCCGTTGCTGTCCTTCCCCCGTCTTCA
>Ga0209647_1004716_pt1 | contig 10163 bp, 10 predicted proteins | sample GraSoi_2013_60cm_FD_185827 | JGI IMG/M metagenome (GOLD analysis project Ga0209647, IMG submission 185827) | Grasslands soil microbial communities from the Angelo Coastal Reserve, California, USA - Sample 9_17_2013_60cm (SPAdes) (version 2) | ecosystem: Environmental > Terrestrial > Soil >...
GAAATCCTGCTCCACGTGGTCAACCACACCAGCTATCACCGCGGTTTCGTCGCCGATCTCTTCTATCAGGTACCGGGGGCCCCCCGCCCGCCGACCACCGATCTGCCGGTCTTCCTCAGGGAAGGCGCCGCGGCTCTCGCCTAAAGGCAGGGCGGCGCAGGCCCTGCTTCAGCGCGTGTAGCGATCGTGCAGCTCGACCGGTCGGACGGCGCGCTTACGCATGCGCAGGTTGAGCATCTCCACGCAGACCGAGAACGCCATCGCAAAGTAGACGTAGCCCTTCGGGACGTGATGATCGAAGCCGTCCGCGATCAGCACGACGCCGATCACGAAGAGGAAGGCGAGCGCGAGCATCTTCACCGTGGGATGCGCCGACACGAAGCGCCCTATTCCGCCGGCGAAAGCCATCATGAGGAGCACCGAAGCGATCACCGCCGCGATCATGACTTCGACGCGGTCGACCATGCCCACCGCGGTGACGATCGAATCGAGCGAGAAAACGATGTCGATGATCATGACCTGCAGGATCACCCCGGAGAGCGTGGCGCGGGCGGCGGCCGAGGCCTCGCCCTTCTCGCCCTCGAGCAGCTGGTGGATCTCCTGGGTGCTTTTCCACAGAAGGAAGAGGCCGCCCGCGATCAGGATCAGATCGCGGCCGGAAATCTCCTGACGGAAGACGGTGAAAAGCGGCTCGATCAGCCCGCTGACCCAGGCGAGCAGGAACAGGAGCCCGATGCGCATGAACATGGCGAGGGCGAGGCCGATCCTTCGCGCGAGCTCGCGGCGCGCCTGGGGCAGCTTGTCCACGAGGACCGAGATGAAAATGATATTGTCGATGCCGAGCACGAGCTCGAGCGCCGTCAGCGTGAGAAAAGCGATCCAGGACTGCGGATCGGTCAGCAGTTCCATTGAAGGGCCGGAATTCCCGTCTATGCCCGCGCGTTGGGCGACTTGGTGCGGTCGACCGCGGGCCAGCGCTGTGCGGCCTCGGGCAGCGGAGTCTCCTTGCCGCTCATGCGTTCGACGGTGATCGCGTACAGCGTGATCTGGTCGATGCGCGGATAAAAACCCTTCTGGCGCTCCCAGTCCTTCTTGGCGTACTTCGCCATCAGCGCATCGAAGAAACGCTCCCGGGTCTTCAAATCCTCCACCACGCGGATCCTGCCGAACACGATCACGCTACGGTACTCGACCGTGGAATCGCATTCGAAGCGCCCGTAGGCGAACACCTCACCGGCTTCGTCGATCTCGAAGCAGACGCGCGGCTCGTGATCGACGTTTGCGCGCAAGTGCCCCTTGGCGCGCGTGTTGTGCACGAAGATCTCCCCGTCCATGCAGACGTAGAGGAGCGGTACGCAGTACGGCCAGCCGTCTTCGCCCACGGTCGCCAGGCGCCCGTGGAAACCGCGGGCCAGCGTCTCGCGCGCGCGTTCCTCCGCCATCAACTTGTCCGCACGCCGCACCTGGGGCGAACCGCTCATCGCAACCTCCGCTATCGCCGATCAAAGGACAATTAGAGCACAGCGACGAGCCCGGTCACGATTTTTCGGGCCTTCTGGATTTCGCGGCGCGCTGCTCCGATGAGGGCGACGCTTCGGGTGAATCGCCTGACCACACGTGTTTCCTCATGGTCTCGGTGTCGGCGACCTTCGCGAGCATTCTTCGATGCTTCCAGTTGCCGTAGACCTTCGCGATCTTGCCCAGTATCCACCACGCGACGATCGCGACGACGAGCGCCGCGGCTCCGAGCACCCACCACTTGAAATCTTCGCAGAACGCGTTGCCGAGGTTCCTGCCCGCGCAATACTGGGTCACGAAGGAGACCCACTCCCAATCCTTCGAGAGCTCGGCGAGGAGCCTGTCAGATTTCACGGCGTGATTGTCTCAAGCCGCACATCGTACCGCCAGACCCCTTGCTATAGAACTTCGGCCGTGCGCGTGATCTCCCCCATGCGGCCGCTCTGGTAGTCGCGCACGGCCTGCGCGATCTCCTCCTGCGTATTCATGACGAAGGGACCGTAGCGGGCGACGGGCTCTCCGATCGGAACACCGGCGAGCAATAGCAACCGGCCTCCGCCTTCGACGCCGCGAAAGCGCACGGCGTCGCCCGGACCGAGAAGCGCGAGCTGGCCGTCGCGAATCTCCTTGCCGCCGACCCACACCGAGCCCTCGAACACGTACGCGAGCGCCTGTTGCTCGCGCGGCAGCGACACGGTGACGTCCGCCCCGGGTGCGATTTTCCAATCCTGATAGACGATCGGGATGTGCGTGTCGATCACGGCACGCACGCCGAGCGCTTCGCCCGCGATCACGCGCACGCGCGCCTTCCCGTCTTCGCTCACGCCTTCCGGAATCTTGCCCGCGGAGACCTCCTGGTAGCGCGGCCGCGTCATCTTCAATTTTGCGGGAAGGTTGACCCAGATCTGGAAGCCATGCACGCGGCCGCCCTTCTCGCGAATCCCGTGAGAAGGCATCTCCGAATGCACGATGCCCGCGCCGGCAGTCATCCATTGCACGTCGCCCGGACGGAGCACGCCGCGATGGCCGGCCGAGTCCTCGTGCTCGAACTCGCCCTCCAGCATGTAAGTGATGGTCTCGAAGCCGCGATGCGGGTGATCGGGCGCGCCGACCGCCTCGCCGGGGCCGTAGTCGGCCGGCCCCATCTCGTCGAGCAGGAGGAAAGGGTCCGCCAGGTCCATGCCTTGCGTGGGGAAAGGCCGCCGCACGATAAAGCCCGCCCCTTCGCGCTGGCGGTGGGCGGTGACGATGCGGGTGGGCTCGCGGACGGCGCTCGTGCTGGATGTCATGGCTTTCTGCTCCTTTAGAGCCTTGGATATGGGGACATATGGTACGTGAACAAGCCCCCGGGTCGCGCCGAGCTCCCGGTCGTGGCGGCTCAGTCACACAGGGCCTTGCCGAAGGTCGGTCCCAGCCGGTATACTGTATGTAATCCCAGTAATACCCGCCCGCTCAACCGGGCCCGAGCTTTCAACTCCATATATAGTTATAGGCAACGTGAACGAACCCCTTTCCCTCGTCGCCGACGCGATCCCCGAGCAGGCCATCTGCCGCGAGGCCCTGCTCGAGAAATACGCCAAGGACAACGAGCAGACCATAGCGGACGTGAGGGCCCGCGTGGCGCGCGCCCTCGCCGCGGCGGAAGCGCAGGACAAGCGCGCCCACTGGGAGCGGCGCTTTTACGAGGCGATGGAGGCCGGATTTATCCCCGCGGGCCGCATCAACTCCGCCGCCGGCATTCCGATGCAGGCCACGTTGATCAACTGCTTCGTGCAGCCGGTGGGCGACTCGATTTCGGAGGTGGTGGACGGCAAGCCCGGCATCTACACCGCATTGCAGGAGGCCGCCGAGACCATGCGCCGCGGCGGCGGCGTCGGCTACGACTTCTCCTCCATCCGCCCCAAGGGCGCGGAGGTGAGGGGCACGCGCTCGCGCGCGTCGGGCCCGGTGTCCTACATGCGCGTGTTCGACCGGTCCTGCGAGACGGTGGAGTCGGCAGGCAGCCGCCGCGGCGCGCAGATGGGCGTGCTGCGCTGCGACCACCCCGACGTCGAGGAATTCATCCATTCCAAGGACCAGGGCGACCTCGCCAACTTCAACATCTCGGTCGGCGTGACCGACGCCTTCATGCGCGCTGTCGAGAGCGACACCGAAATCGAGCTGATGCACAAGGCGCGGCCGCACGCGGATGCCCTCTCAGCCGGCGCCTACCAGAGGGCCGACGGCCAGTGGGCGTATCGCAAGGTGCGCGCACGCGAGCTCTGGGACCAGATCATGCACTCGACCTACGACCACGCGGAACCGGGGATCCTGTTCATCGACCGCATGAACCAGGATAACAATCTCAATTACTGCGAAGCGATCGAGGCGACCAATCCCTGCGCCGAGCAGCCGCTGCCCGCGTACGGCTGCTGCTGCCTCGGTTCGATCAACCTCACCCGTTTCGTGGACCGCGCGTTCTCGGAGAAGGCCGCATTCGACTACGAGCGTTTCGGAAGGGTGATCGAAGTCTCGATACGCATGCTCGACAACGTGCTCGACGTCACGGCCTGGCCGCTCAAGGCGCAGCACGAGGAAGCGATGGCGAAGCGCCGCGTGGGGCTGGGATTCACCGGCCTGGGCGACGCGCTCATCATGCTGAGGCTGCGCTACGACAGCGAGGAAGCACGCGCGGCGGCGGCGAAGATCTCCGAGTTTATGCGCGACGCGGCGTATAAGGCATCTACGGAGCTCGCGAAGGAGCGCGGCGCCTTTCCGCTGTTCAACGCCGACCTGTATCTGTCGGGCTCGAGCTTCGCCGCGCGCCTGCCCGCGGAGCTCAAGGCGCAGATCCGCAAGAACGGAATCCGCAATTCGCACCTCCTCTCGATCGCGCCCACGGGCACGATCAGCCTCGCCTTTGCCGACAATGCTTCAAACGGCATCGAGCCGCCCTTCTCCTGGACCTACACGAGGAAAAAGCGCATGGCCGATGGGACGTTGAAGGAATTCCCGGTCGAGGACTACGCCTGGCGCCTGTACAAGCACGGCCGAGGGGACGTGAGCGCGCTGCCCCCGTACTTCGTCACCGCGCTCGAACTCTCGGCCTCGGCGCACGAGCGGATGGTCGCCGCAGTCGCGCCCTATGTCGATACAAGCATCTCCAAGACGGTCAACGTGCCGGAGACTTACCCGTACGACGATTTCCAGGACCTCTACTTCGAGGCATGGAAGTCGGGGCTGAAGGGGCTCGCGACTTACCGGCCGAACAACGTCATTGGCTCGGTGCTTTCCGTGGGGCAGGAATCCCGGCCGCAGGACTTCGTCAACAACGACCGCAACCGCCGCATCGAGATCAAGGCGATCCCCGAGCCCGTGCTCGCGTCGTTGCGCTGGCCCGGAAGGCCCAAGCTCGCCGGAGGCAACCCGGCCTGGACCTACATGATCGAGCACCCGCACGGGGAGTTCGCGATCTTCGTCGGCCACGTCGAGACGCCGGAGCGAGCGCATCCCTTCGAAGTCTGGGTGAACGGCGCCGAGCAGCCGCGCGGCCTCGGGGCGGTGGCGAAGACGCTCTCGATGGACATGCGCGCGAACGACCCGGTATGGCTGCGCCTGAAGCTCGAGACGCTCGCCAAGACCGCGTCGGACGACGCCTTCGAGATGCCCTTCCCTCCGCACGGCGAGCTGAAGAAGATGCCGAGCGTATGTTCGGCCGTCGCGCAGCTGGTGCGCTGGCAGTGCGAGCAGTTGAACGCGCTGCCCGACGAAAAACACGGACCGGTGATCGACGCGATGTTCAGCCTGAAGGAGCCGAAGACCGGCGCCGACGGCACGATGTCGTGGACGGTGGACGTGCTCAATCCCGGGACGCGCGACGACTTCGTGCTCGGGCTGAAGGAGATTACTCTTCCCACGCACGACGGCTCGGCCGTGGGAGTGACTCGCCCATACTCGATGTGGCTCTCGGGCGAATACCCGCGCGCCCTAGACGGCCTGTGCAAGATCCTGTCGCTCGATATGCGCGTGGTGGACCCTGCGTGGATCGGGATGAAACTGAGGAAACTCCTCGACTACCCCGAGCCGCTCGGTGACTTCATGGCGTTCACACCCGGTTCGCGCAAACAGCAGAACTGGCCGTCGACCGTGTCGTACGTCGCGCGGCTCATCATCCACCGCTACGCCATGCTCGGCATCCTCGACGAGGAAGGCTACCCGGTGCAGGCCATGGGCGTGCTGAGCTCGCCCTCCCCGGGGGCGGCGCCGAAGATGAAGGGCGTGAAATGCCCCGAGTGCGGCAACTACGCGCTGATCAGGAGGGACGGCTGCGACTTCTGCAGCGCGTGCGGTTGGGTGGGGGTGTGCGGGTAGCATCCCGAATACCCCCCATGGGCTGAAAGGACTACGCGGAACACCGACAGCTGTAACAACGCTCGCTGAATATGCTCCCAAGAAAAAGGGGGGGACGAACGGGAGAGGTGTCATGCCGGTCGTCGCGTTCAGGGAGAAGTCTGTGGTGCTGGCCGAACAAAACGGCTGGCCGATCACCAGCGCCAAGGGTTACGTCGATGGCGAGGTATTCCGCAAGCGGCGCAAAGATCCGCCTTTGCACGCCATGGTCGGAATCGACGGCTATTCGGAGGGCTTCCGGGCCGGTTACTTCGACCGACCGCTTACCGCACATGAATCTGCGGACAGCGGATGCGAGTTACAGGATTCCGATCGCGCGTGACGCCAGCAGCGCGATGATGATCAACGAAATCGCGGACTGCAGCATCGTCAGCACCTTGGCCCATCGCGACAGTACCGGCGTATCCGACGGTGAAAACGCGGTGCTCATGTTGAAGGCTATGAACAGATAGTCTATGAATCTCGGCGACCAATTGGCCTCGGTCGCCGTTTTCGAATACTCCGTCATCTGAGGAAAAAGGAAGGCGCCTTCCGTGTGAGCGCCCCGGCGGTCCCGTTGCAGCGGACCGCCCCCGTCGAGTCTCCAATACCACAGGGCGAAGACGAGGATATTCGCGAGCCAGAGCGCTCCGGCGGATCGAAGCAACTCGGGCGCCGCTTCCGCCCGCGTCGGTAGCGCCTTGATCAGGAGCACAAGGGACACGACCAAGGCGAGCGTGATGACCGCGCTGACCACGTAACCCAGGGCGCGATTGAGTCGGTAATGCCCGGTGCGAAGAGATACAACCGTCGGGATCAGCAGACCACTCACTACCGCCAGAAGCAGCCAGCGCGGGCCCAGGGTGAGGAAAGGCGGCAGAGCGGTATAGATGCCGCCCACGGCAAGCAGCGCGATGATGGCCGGCAGCCGCGGTTCCGTCCTAGGCGCGGGCATGGTCGATCTTCATCTCCGCCCTTCCGGGCGCCCGAGTTGGATGCCCGAGTTCGCGGAACCGGAGGCGGCCGCGGCGGCGATCGCCGTCGCGAGCCTCGGATCTGCGATCGATTGCTGCTGGGGAGTGAGTCCCGCGTAGAGCTTTTTCGCGGCGGCGGCGATGTCCTCCACCGCGGCAAGGCGATTGCGCGCCACGTCGACTGCATGATCGAGGCGCTGCAGCACTTTCATCTGCATCACTTCCTTCATCCTGCCGCGCTCGCGGGCGATGTCGGACGCCAGCGCCTCCACGTTGCGCGCGTACGCGTCCCAGGCGGCCTGCTGGTCCGCCGTGAGCTTGAGATCCTGCTGCAGCTCCGCGAGGATCAGCGCGAGCTGATCGACGCTGCTCTCCGGGTTCTCTTGGACTTTGCCGGAGCGGTCCACCACGCCGTCACGCCCGCTACCGCGCCGGCTCCCCATTTGCGCCGAGGCGTCCGCCGCCGCGATGACCAGCATGAACACCGAAAAAACGATGAATCCCTTCCGCATGGCTCGCACCTCCTCGTTCGCCCTCGCACGGGAGCGAGCAGCGGGATTGTTGAAGGGTCAGAACCCCTTCCTCGCCTTGGCGAAGGATTCCCTCAGCACCTCGTAGCTTTTCACGAAGCCTGTCTTGACCTGCTCCCACGATTCCGCGGAGCTGTGCTTGAGCCCGCCGTACCATTCGGCGGCCTCGTTGCGTTCCCGGCGCAGCGCGTCGAGCGTCGCCCGTGCCCTCTTGCGGGCGCCCTGGTCCATCCGTTCCCATTCGCTGTCCAGTTTCCTTTCCATGCGATCGATGCGCCTGTCCGCGTCGTCGAGCGCGGTCTTGGCGCTCTTGATGGCCTCGTCCCGCTGCGCCACCGTGTAATTCTTGATCGCCTGGCCTGTCTCGTCGGCTTTCTTTGCGATGTCCTTCGCCGTGGATTTGTTGCCCGAGGGTTCGGCTGCAAAGGACAAAGGCGAAGCCGCGAGCAGTGTGCCAAGCGCGAGAGCCCGGACCGAAAAGGCGATGGTTCGAGTCTTCATTTTTTCTCCTCTTCCCATGACGAATGAAGCTATGGTATGAAAGTCCGAACCGTGAGGTCAATCTAATTTCAGAAATGCCCGCGCCCATCAAGGTTCTCGCTTCGCTGGAAAACTCCGCCGGCGATCACTGCGTCGATATTTTCGTGCGCGCCGACGGCACGTTCGGCTTCGAGGAATATCGAAGGGATCCGGAGGACGTGAGCGGCTGGTTTTCGCTTCACCGTTATTCGGGTCAGGTCTTCGCTACGGCAGAAGATGCTCTTGCGCAGGCGAAATCGAAGGTGGCATGGATGGTCGTATGATTTACTTGCCCGAGTAATCCAGCGTCGTCAAAGGCGTTACGCCTTTTTTTCCCGCCGCGCCTGCGACTGGCGCGACGGCGACGGTTTCCGCATGAGCAGCGCTTCGAGCTCCTCCGCCGGGACCGGCTTGCTGATGAGGTAGCCCTGCATCTGGTCGCAGCCGAGCCGCTTCAACTCCTTCGCCTGTTCCTCCGAATCGACGCCCTCGGCGGCGACTTGCAGCTTGAGCGAATGGGCCATCGAGATGATGGTCGAGACGAGCACCATGACGTTCGGTTTTTCCAGCATGGTGATGATGAATGAGCGGTCGATCTTGAGCGAGTGCACCGGCAGCTGCGTCAGGTAGCCCAGCGAGGAAAACCCGGTGCCGAAGTCGTCGATCGCGACATGCATCCCGAGCAACGATACCGCCTCCAGCTTTTCCACGTTCGCATCGATGTCCGCCATGACGACGCTCTCGGTAATCTCCAGATCGACGCCGGGCGGAGCCGATCCGAGCCTGAGCGCTTCCTCGACGGTGGAGACGAAATCGCGTTTGCGCAGCTGAATCGGGGAGACGTTCACCGCGATGCGGGGCGCGGGCAGCCCCCGGACTTTCCAGTCGCGGTGCACGAGGACGGCGCGGCGCAGCGCCCAGGCGCCGACCTCCATGATCAGCCCTGTTTCCTCGAGAAGCGGAATGAAATCCAGCGGCGGCACCAGGCCCAGTTCCGGGCTCTGCCAGCGGATCAGGGCCTCGACGCCGTCGATGCGCCGGGTTACGGTGTCGACCGTGGGTTGGTAGTACAGCACGAATTCCTCTTTCTCGAGCGCCTGCCTCAGCTTGTTTTCCAGGGCGAGCGTCGCCCCGGTTCTCTCGGTCATATGCCGCGCGTGGAACAGGTACTGCTCCCCGGTCGCCTTCGCTCTTTTCAACGCCGCTTCGGCATTCCTGAACAAGGCGTCCGCGTCGGGACCGTCGTTGGGAAACAGCGCAATCCCGGCCTTGGCCGATACTCTGAGATCGGTGCCGCCTACCCGGAAATGCGGACCGAAGCATTCTGCAAGCCACTGCTCGATCAGCCGCGCCACTTCACTCTCGGAACTTACATCCGAGCGAAGGATCGCGAAGCGGTCGGCGCTGATCCGCGCCATCCGCACCGGCCCTGCGTGGCGCTCGATGCGTTCGGCAACCTGCTTGATCAGCTCGTCGCCCGCGTGCCTGCCGAGCGAGTCGTTGACCGCCTTGAACCTGTCGATGTCCACGAAAACCAGAGCGAGTTTGCCTTGATCGGCGTGTGCCGCGCTCACGTACTGCACCAGGCGCTCGTGAAACAGGGTGCGGTTGGCCAGGCCGGTGAGCGAATCGTAGTAGGCGAGGTAGTCGAGCTTTTCCTGATTTTGAGCGTAGTCGAGCGCGAACGAGATGTCGCCCGCGAGCTCCAGCAGCAGTTTCATCTCGTCGTCGTCGAAGAACCCGCGCTCGCTCGCATACAGTGCGAGGACGCCGACTGCCGCGCCCTCGACCAGCAACGGCATGATGGCCAGGGAATTGATTCCGCGCTCGGCGCATTGCTCTTTCGTCATCACGTGTGCATCGTTCTGAACGTCGTTCGAGACCACGGCTGTTTTTTCCCTGATCGCCCGTCCGGTCAGGCTGTGTCCTTCAAGTACGTCGCTCCTTACGTCGAGCGGAGCGGATTCGAAGTAACCCTCCGCGGCGCCGCCCCAGGCCACAGGCGTCACCTTCATCGTTTCGCCGTCCACCACGCCCACCCACGCCATCCGGAATTGCCCTGCCTCTACCACGATCCGGCACGCTTCGCGGAACAGCTCGTCGCGGCCGCGCACCCTGACGATGAGTGCGTTGATCCCGCTCAGCACCGCGTAGACCCGGTTGAGGCGCTGGATTTTCTCCTCCGCCTCCTTGCGCGCCGTGATGTCGCGGGCGATGGCGACGATGATGTCTCCCTCGCCGGACGGGATCACGC
>Ga0209647_1004718_pt1 | contig 10160 bp, 8 predicted proteins | sample GraSoi_2013_60cm_FD_185827 | JGI IMG/M metagenome (GOLD analysis project Ga0209647, IMG submission 185827) | Grasslands soil microbial communities from the Angelo Coastal Reserve, California, USA - Sample 9_17_2013_60cm (SPAdes) (version 2) | ecosystem: Environmental > Terrestrial > Soil >...
CCGCGTGTTTGGACATCGGCTTGGTCAAACACCCGGAGGAAACGGTGCACAAAATCCGACAAGGATTTGCGCCGCTTCACCAGCACGAGACGGCCATCCCAGACCGCCTCGAACTCGGCTCGCGTCATGAATTCGGGTTGCGGCGAAGAGGTGCTCACCACGAGCGCACTGTCCTCGGCAATCTTGCCCAGGAGCAGGAAGCCGCCTGTACGCAGCGCTGCAATCCCGGGCAGCGGCGTCCCGGCCAGTCGTTTCCAACTTGTCGTACGGGAGCACACCTTGAGCCCCAGCTGCCCTGCACAGCGCAGCATCTCGGCGACGCCGATCCTTGCCGTCCCGCAAAGGCGCCGAATCTGCTCGGGCCCGCCACCCACGCCGTGAAGGCGCAGGAACACGGCCAGTGCCACAAACCCAGGATCCATTGCACCGGTATTCTGCGTCGTCATATCAACTCATCATCTAATGATCACGCTTCAGACTATTCAGAGTATGATGCACAAAACTGGCCAGCCAGGACGCACACAACTGCTGCGGTGGCAGCCTGACAGGCTGCCACCGAGCACCCGCGATTTTGTCGTCCAGGTTTTTTGTCGGGTTTGGTCAGTGGCTCGAGTTGGCCAGGACCCAATCGTTGTGCGCCCAGGACGAATGGGACGTGATCTCACCCTGGCCGGTGTTGCCGTTGAAGTCGCCTGCCAAGTGCTGGTTCAACAGGGCGAAGCTGCTCATAGTGGGATTCGTCACGGTGATCGTCTGCGCCGCCGAGGTTGCCGACCCTCCAGCCGTCGAATCGTGCGCCGTCACCGTCAGCGTTGTGGCCGGGTCACCGGAGTGCCAGGAGTTCGATTGCAGCGTCAGGCCGCTGTCGACCTCCGCCTCGCTCAGCGTAATGGAGCTACCATGGAAGGTCTTGTGATCCAGATTGTCGGTGATCGCCTCGTACCTCGGAAGCCCGCTAATCGTCACAGATGCGTCGGCTGAATCCGGCGCTGTTACGCTCAGCCCCAAATCAATTTTGCCGTGTGCCGGCACCGAGAGCGACGGGTTCTTGATCGAGACGGTTGGCGCCTCTGGCGTCGTTGGGTCGACCCCCAGGCCCGCAGATGTCGTCGGTGTGCCCGAGAGGTCAGCCGCGGTGGCGGCCGGGTCCTTGTTGGTCGGATGGTCCGACGCAGCCGACGTCGGTGGGTCGATTCCTAAGCCTGAAAATGTCGTCAGTGCGCCGGAGAGGTCGGCCGCGGTGCCGGCCGCGTCCTTGATGGCCGCATGGTGCGGCAGGTTGACTGCCGTGACGGCCAACGCCGAAACGGTTTGGTCGCTCGACTGAACCGTGTCGGTAAAGGTGAGCGTATCGGTGCCGGAGCCGCCCGTATAGGTGGCGGTACCGCCGTCATTGAGCGAGAGCGTCGGCTCGCCTCTGACCGTCACGGCCTCGTTGAATTTTAGCGTCAGGCTGATCGTGTCCCCAGGGAACTCGATGCCAGTCGAGGGCGAGGCGACGACCCCGGTGACCGACGGCTGGGTGGCCGGAGGTTGAGTGACCGGCGGCGGCGTGGTGTCGACTTGCAGACCGGTGAGCGTCGTCATCGCGCCCGAAAGGTCAGCGGCCGTGCCGGCTGCATCCTTCACGTTTGCGCCGCTCGGCAGGTTGACCGCCGTCACGGCCAGCGCCGACGTGCTGGTGTCGGTCGCGCCGACCGTATAGCTGAAGGTCAGTGCGCTGGTCCCCGATCCGCCCTGGTAGGTCGCGGTGCCGCCGTCGTTGAGCGTCAGCGTCGGGGTGCCGGTGACCATCACCGCCTCGTTCAGGTCGAGCGTCAGGGTAATCGTCTTGCCGACGTTCTCGATGCCGCTCGTCGGCGAGGCCACGACCTGCGTCACTGCAGGCATCGTAGCCGGCGGAGAGGGGGTCGTAACCGGCGGAGAGGGGGTCGTAACCGGGGGAGAGGCGGTCTCCAGGCCGGGCGGTGGATCAGCTTGCAATTGCTGCGGACTGAGCGAAGTGAAATAAAGACTCTGCCACTGAGTTGTCAGTTTGACCCAGTCGCTCATCCCGGCTCCGGGATTGTTAGAAAACCCGTTGACGTATGAAGCACTGGAGTTTAGCCACCAATCAGCGCCGAGATTCGCCACGAGATTCTTGTTCGGATCGTCGGTCTTCATGCTCGCTTCAACGAAAACACCATCCACCGTTCCGGGCGCGTAAGTCCCGCGTGCCCCCGGCCAAAGATGGTCGTTGTAACCATTTTGCGGCGCATCCACGCTTACGCTGCCGTCTGATAATGTTGTCTCGTTCCATGCAACGGTTGAGTTTCCAGAAAAATCAGCGAGAAAATGGGCCCCGCTGATGGGGTCCGTCGACTGATCTTGCACCAGGACCCAGGCACCACTTGTGAGATGCACATAGGTCTGGAAATTCGCTATCTGAACACTGGCGCTCGGATTGGAATCGGCCGGCGCCCCGGCCTGGGGATAAACCTGTCCCCATCCCGTGACAGCCGAGAAATTGGAGGGAGGGGTGTTCCCTGTAACGGTGTCGGTGCCGCTATACCAAGACCAGCTTGTGGGGACGCCTAGTGGGTATCCCTGGCTGTTCCCTGCCGTATTTTGATAGATGGCATCAGTCAATGCACTTGTGGACATTCTAAGATCTCCTTTGCAGGCCAAAGTTGAAGACGGGGAATTCCACTGCCGTGCACTGCGAAGGCGCTCGACACACTGCATGCTCGCAGCCTCGGCCGCGAGCAGATTCAAAGCAGCAGGAATTTGGAAGCTGGCCATTCCCTACTGCTGGGTCGGTTGGTTAATAATCAAAAATGGCGAAAAAACTTTCAAAGTGTGATTTATACGCGCGTATGTGGCGCCCGACACTTGCCCTACACGCACGTATGGTGCGCCGACACGTGCTCGATTCGTCGGTTCAAGACGCACGCTCGATTTTTCTGTCAGATTGCGTCGGCGTCGGAGTTGCGGAGAGATCGCGAGCGACCGGGAGCCAGCCGAGACGAACGCACGTAAGTGTCAATCGATTTTAGCGCGTGGGTGCGAGGGCGCTTCGTCCACGCTTGGGTCGGTGCTGCGGGTCGTCAAATTTGAACTGCGCGACAAGTCGCCAACTCCACCTCGTAAGCATCCGCTAACCGTCTGGCGCGCTCTTTCGCGGAAATGTCGTCTGCGCAGTCAAGGTTAAGCACGCCCTCCAGCTGGCCGTGTTCGTCCAGAACATAGACACGATAATGCGGCATCGCTTATCCCCGCTTGGGTCTTTATGAGCTACCTCTGATGGGCGGCGCGCTAAACGAAGCAGTCTGCCCGGCGCGCGGACCCGCCGACGGCAAAATTCCATTTATGGTAACTCCGGAGCCTTGGAGCAGTCGGACGCCGTGACGGTAGAGATGCCTGGACCGCTCCTGCACCTCTAGACGCTACCGTGTGGCGCGCTATCTCGTCTCGGTCCTGTTTGCGAGCCTACTTAGCAACGGTTTTGCATGGAGCACCTTGTTCGTCAACGTGACTGGGTCGTTCATCATTGGCTTTATTCTGCACTGACTAGTCCCGATGGCCGATTTATTGCGAGCACCCGGCAGAGGCAGTTCGTTATGATCGGAATCTGCGCGGGTACACCACTTTTCGTCGTTTAGTCTCGAGACCTTGCGGCTCGTGCAATCTGGAGAGGTTCAGACCGCCTTCCTCAATGTATTCGTCTCGATCATAGCGATGACAGCCGTGTGGATCGGTCATGCACTTGCTACGCGTCTCATCGATTGCATGGATGCTGATCGTGAAGCGATTCCTGACGACATCGCTGTCCTGAAAGAGGCCTTGGCGGTCGATCGCGTTAAGGCTTTGGAGATCGCTGCGAAACTCGCGGTCGCCCGCGCGAAGGCGTCGGAAGACAGCGCGCTGATCGCTCAGCAGAAGCTGCGAATCGCCAAATCGAGCGCCAGATTACGGACAGCGATCAGAGCGTTCATCGCGGCTCATCGACCAGCTGGCGCTTACATTCGAAGAGCTGGAAGCCGACGCGAATGAAGACGAACTTGCGGCGGAGCGGGCTGTTGCCAAGACGACGGTGGTGCGCGGATTTACGCGCAAGCGCGCCGAGCGCCAGACGTTCCCCGAGCATCTTCCACGCGAGTCGGGTGGCGATCGACTCGCCGACGAACTGCGAATGCTGTGGCAGCAATCGCCTGCGCAAACTCGGCGAAGACGTGACGCGGACGCTGGAATGCTCGCCGCGTCAGTGGGAAGTGGTCGAGGCGGTGCGGGAGAAGTTCAGCTGCCGCGACTGTGAGAAGATCAGTCAAGTTCTTTGCCCAGGGACGGAAATCGTGGCTCTTCGCTGGCTCCGAACGTGGTGCCGACCGCGCCGCCGTGGTGGCGACCCTCATCACGACGACGAAGCTCAACGACGTCGATCCGCAAGCCTGGCTCGCTGATGGGCTCGCTCGCATCGCCGGCATCCCGCAAGGCCGGCTCCATGAGCTGCTACCCTGGTAATGGAAGAAGGCGCTCGCTGCCTAATCCGTCGACGTTATCACCCGCGGCTCTCACCGGAGGGTTATCGAGTGTCAGTAAGCCTATCCATACTGACAGTCAGCTAGATCCCGCCCAATTCGGCAAGGCGGCCTACACCGGATGAATACACCTAAACGGAAAACGCTCCTCTAAGCGTAGACATACACTTGTCCTTCACTATTCACGGGCTTCGTACGATCTCACGGCGTGCGCAAACCAAGCGCCGTAAGCAGCTCCGGAATAAATGTACCGTCGTCGTTGGTAATACGAAACGACTCATCAAGGTCGTGAACACACCAACTAAATCCGCTGTCCTCGACAGCCTGACGCACTGTCTGCAACCACCTCGCCCGATCCGATAACCCGGCACCGCTGCGGCCGGCGAAGTCTCCAAAACATCCGAACTCACCGCACATTATGCGATTACGACCAATTTGGTTCCTATCGGCCCAAGCGGCGACCTGATCGACTCTGCCACGGATGTACGCGATGTCCTGAGGGACGTCGAAATATTGATCGATACTTTTGATTAACTCCCCGATGAGAGCCTGCTTTCCAAACACGGAAATGTCGTTATCCGAGTTCACCAGAGCCGTCGCGCGCTCGACCACCCCAAGGCGTTCGCCGGATTTTGGGGGGAACTGGAGGCGATGAACGTATTTGTAATAAGACAGATTAAGGCCCTGAAGAGTGAACAGAAGCGGTTCATAATAATGAAATACGAATACCGTATTTGTGTCGAAAGGTGTTGCATCGATCAAGACGAGACCGTCTATGCTCGCGAAATTGGTTCCTGAAAGAATTAGAGTATGTTTCGGAGCGACTGATCGTACTGCGTCGTACAAATATCTGAGCTGTTCCGTCCAAGCTGTCTTGAAATAAAAATCCCGTAACGGCGGTGGTTCATTGAACAACTCGAACGCTACCGAATGAGGACTGTACCTCGATTGCAAGGTTCTAGCGATACTCGTCTCTAGTTCCACAAGACGTACTCTTGTTCCATCAGTTAACGTATGAATGTTCCAGATCGGATGATCCGCACTGACATGAACGTCAAAAACGGCCTTCATGCCGGTTTGAAGGACGGCGTCAATTGCTTGAAGGACAGTTTCGATGCCTGAGGCCAAATCAACCTCAGTCCTAGCAGCGAGCAGCGGCGCAGGATCGATACAAATACGCAAAAAATCTACGCCACTAGCGGCAATTGTTGCAAGACGGTCTCTCGGTAACCAATTGTCCCAGCCCTTTTGCTTGTTCCATGGCACACCTCTTTCCCAATGAGCGAACGGCTGCTGGATGTTTAAGCCGCGCAGGCGATCGCGCGACGAAACGAACGTGGCATCTGACTGGCGATCGAGGGGCAGCTCGGCTTTCCGCTGGCCGAAAACAGGGGATCGCGCCACGCTGTACACGGCGGCGCTGGCGACGGCCCGAAGTGCAAGTCGCCGGCTCAATCCATATTTAGATTTAGGTATGACGCCCTTCTTCCGCGACCACAAGGCTATTGTCCTCCCAATGCTTCAATCGCGCGCGAACCAGAGGTCATCGAGACGTGCGAGTAAGGTGATCCGACGTCACGTTCGGTGACTGCTTCAGGTTGAGCCAGCACCACAAAAATACTGACGATTAAGTGCGAAAACGCCACCGTTTCTCGATTGAAGCTTTGATCGAACAATGCAACCAGCGTCACGCCGGCAAACATAGCAATCCAGAAGTGCAGAGTTCCAATTTCTGCTGACTTTTTTCCATATGAGATAACAAGCCGCTGCCGGTCCGACATTGCGACCAGCGGAATACTGAACCAAAACACGGCAAAGGAGATCAGGCCGACCATGCCCGTGTCGAAGAATATTTCCACGAACTGATTATGCGCCTGCAGGGAAAACGGGCTGTATAAAATCTCTTGACCGGGACCATATCCAATCCATGGTCGTTCCAATGCAAGTGTAGATAGATAGTACCAGTGATGAATGCGCCAATGGACAGAGGTCACCGCGGTGCGCCAATCCCACACCACATATTCGCCTCTCAAAATATATTCTGGAACTGATCTCAGGTCGGAAAACAATTCTCCAAATGGAGATATCCATATGACTACAGCGAATGCTGCAGCGGACACTGGTAGGAGGGAAGGTCTCTGAGCAAGAAGGAATATGCCGATGGTCACCCCCAGTAGCGCGACCCCGGTTCTTGAAGCAGAAAGGACCAGCGCGACGAGAAACAACATGTACACCACAATGTGGAAGTGCCTAATGGGAAGGCGCATTTTTCGGCGCGATAGCTCGCAAACGCAAAAGGTCAACACTATTTCCAGGCTGAAAGGTACGGGGTGCGCAGAAAGACCCGCCACCCGTTCATACTTGTCGTATTTTGTGGCGAGCTCTGCATTGCCGGTCAAGTATTGACCTAGTCCAACCACTGCAATTAGAAACAACAGCAATATATAAACACGATGAACGTCCAGACAAAAAGTTGGATATCGATAAACAGAAGAAACTAATATCACAAACATAATCAGATATGCATACCTCAAGATCTCGTACCAGGCAGCATATTGGTCGATAATGTTCCTGGCTTCAAAGGCGTTGACGACAAATGACAGTCCGCAAGTGACAACAAAGACCGATAAGCATATCAACAGCGTGAAAATTCTCCTGTGTATTCTAACATGTCGCATATGCCAGGCGGCCATAAGACCAATCACCATAGCGGTGATTGAAAGAGCCAGTGAAAAGCTCGTATTGCACAGACGATCGACCCCATTAGAGAGTGATCTTAAAAACGTAAGGACAAGAAAATATAATGGGAGTGCAGTCATTTTGAGCGGCGCCTTAGTTCGATCAAGGTCAGAATACAGCCCAACTGTTGGAACGGCATGGCCCCTAGTGCGTGTGACCCCAAAGCGGGACGGACGGCTTTGCTGCCACGCCGCGTGAGCAATCCGCTAGGCAGCGTGGGGCGGTGCCGTCCGAGCCCGCACTTTGCGTGGCTCGATTGCTCTACGATAGCATCCGAGGGTTCGCTCGGCGACAGAACGCCAGTCTTCCCGTTCGGCCACCCAGCTGCGCGTTTTCTCACGGAGTTCCGACGGCCACGGGTTGTGTGCAAACGACGCCAGGCGATCCGCGAGCGCTGATACGTCTCCCAAAGGGAAATAGTGCGCGTTATCCAATCCGATCTCCAAGTGAGCGGGAATGTCACTGGCCACCACCGGCAGACCGTAGCTCAAGGCCTCCATCAACGCGATCGGCAAGCCTTCGTGCGAGGATGGCAATACGAAAATCCCGGCATGGGTGTATAACTCCCGCAGTGCGAGTCCGCTCTGGTAGCCCGCCATGACTGCCCCGGCAGTCGCCTGAGCGCGTGCCGCCACCGCTGCAGCATAGGCGTCGGGGTACTCAGAAGCCCCAACCAACACGAGCTTCCATCCGTCGAGTTTGGCATCGGCAAAGGCCTCGATCAGGTCCGTGTGCCGTTTCTCCGGTACCAGCCGGCTCACCATCAACACGTATCGGCCCGCCGCGAGCCCGAATTTCTGCAGCACCGAACTGCTCCTCGGCACTTCAGGCAAGGTGACGCCGTTTGGAATAAGGTCGGAATTCAGACCGTACTTATCCCGTACCAGCTTCCGAATAGTCTGGGAGATCACGATGCGGCAATTGGAAAACCGCATGCCCCAGGCCTCGCCAGCATGCAGCGCCAATCTGGCCAGTGGGCCCCATTTCTCTCGTTCGTAATCCGGGCCGTGGTGCGTCACGACAACATGCAGTCCGAGCAACCGCGCGAGCGGCACCATCAAGGCCGGCCCGATGGCCTGGATGTGCAATACGTCCGGCCGCTGCCATGCTGCCACCAGCACTCCGAGAAACGAATGAACTATCGTCTCAAGAACCGAGACTTTCGGGGACCAAACCCGCAAGTAGCGTACCCCCTTCCACTCGTCGCCCCGGTTAGGCGGCATATAGGAGGAACGGACAATCACTTCGACATCGCAACCCAGTTCCCTGAGCCGGGGGCACAAATGCTCTGCGTGAGCTTCCACTCCCCCCTGTACATCGGGGAATCCACGCAAGCCAAGCATGATCACCCGCAGGTCCAGATCATCCGCACTCACTACACCCTCCTAGTTATTCATGAACTCCTTGAGCGGGTATCGGGCGTCGACAGAGTCTCTCCCGCGCACCAGGCGGGCCTTTTGCTTTTCGTTTAGGAATGACGTTCGCTGAACGCGCGGAGTGGGCGCTACGTTGGAATAATCAATGTACTGATCGAAGCAAATCGGCTTGCCAAGCGCGACTTTAAACTTGTTCTTTAGCACCCACATTAGCGGTCCCCTCTTCGGCACCTGGGGGAGCAGCGTTGAGCGCATTGCCGTGCGTGCGGTCGTCACCATCCAACAATTCTGCTCGCAAGTGTGCACTTTACCGACCGCGTGCTTGGCCGCGTCACTTGCGATGATCTCATTCCAGGACTGCCGCGCCAGGTTACCCATCAGCAAGTCCGATCGCACATTGCAGGCCCACACATCGGACCAGGGATCGATGAATGCAAAGTCCGTTCCCGCGGTACAGCGTATCAGTCGCGGCTGGCCGAGGATCTTTTTGATCAGGCCCAAATTCAAATAGGCGCGAAACCAGTTCTTTGGCTTACTACTTTTGAGCATCGCAGTGATAAGCCCTTCCACTTGTCGTGCCACCGCAACGCGCTCGTAGAAGTAGTTATCATTCTTGTAGAATTGCCACGCGTTGTGCAGCGTCGAAGTTGCGAGTTCGAACCCCATTGAACACGCCAATTCATAGGTTCGCACCAGCTGAGCCACATTCTCGTCCTGGATGACGAAGGCGAACCCCAGATCTTGCCCACCTGCCTCTTGCAGCATTCGAAGCCCGGCCACCTTTGTGGCATAGCCTTCCTTTTCGCCGCGAATGGAGTTGTTGGTGACCTCGTCACCCTCAAGGCTAAAGCGAACCTTAATTTTTGGGTGCTTCTTGACGATGGGCAGGAGGCGCTCGGGATGTAGTCCGTTCGAACTGACTTCTATAACGCGGGCCTTGGGATGGAGCAGGTCCACCATCTCGGCCAGATCTTTCCGCAGGGTTGGTTCTCCGCCGGAAATATTCAGGTTATCGAACCCCGTGGGAAGCTTCGCGAGGGTCTCGAGCGTGACCTCCTGCTTGGGATCGGTCGGATTTTGCCAAATATAGCACATCTGGCATTTCGAGTTGCACCGATACGTGGATATTATGGTAAGGTCCATTTGTGGTCCTCATCGTCATGCACGCCGCTCAATTGCTCACCAGTGATTGGTAGACGGCCATCAGCTCGGCGTTATGCTTCTCGAGAGAGAAGTCCCTTTCCACTTGGATCCTTCCGGCAGCTCCCATCTGTGCGCGGCGCGCGGCGTCACCCATGAGACACTCGAGGTGCATTCGAAGCTCCTCTGTGTTTCCCGGCTCAAATAGAAGTCCCGTCACCCGATCGTTCACAAGTTCTGGAATGCCGCCAATGCGGGTCGCTACGACCGCCTTGCCAAACGCCATCGCCTCCAGCACCGACATCGGGCAGTTCTCGCACCACTCCGAAGGCACAACCACCACAGAGGCTTCAGCGATCGTCGTACTCAATGTCTCCCCGGACAACTG
>Ga0209647_1004719_pt1 | contig 10160 bp, 19 predicted proteins | sample GraSoi_2013_60cm_FD_185827 | JGI IMG/M metagenome (GOLD analysis project Ga0209647, IMG submission 185827) | Grasslands soil microbial communities from the Angelo Coastal Reserve, California, USA - Sample 9_17_2013_60cm (SPAdes) (version 2) | ecosystem: Environmental > Terrestrial > Soil >...
ACGGATGTATTTGACAAGCGTTTTTTTGTTAGCCGATTTGATGACTCCTGTGCTCGGGTGACCGCGGGGCCAAAACGCGGGATTGGGGCTGAGAGCCCGCTGCGCGGCCTTAGAGTCTGCGCGCCTCGATTGCGGCGCCCGAACGCTCGGCAGGCGGGTGTGCCTTCCACGCACAGACGAAGCGACGGTACTCTTCCTCGGCGAGCCCGAGCCACTGACACTCTTTGTCGCGGACGGACTTCAGGCTGTAATCGGCAGCAGGGCCTTTCTTGTTCCCGCCGCGCCGCGACGGCTGGCCTGCTTTCAGTTCAAGCTCACGGATCTTCCAGCTCATGAGCGCCGGGCGTTGCCACACGTAGTCCTTCCCCTTGGTCAGCATGTGCCAAACGAGCACTGTAAGTTTTCGTGCTGTAGCGACTGCGGCAACTTGCATGCCGCGTTTCTCCTGGATACGGCGGAAGAAGGCGCGCAACGGGCCCGGCGCCATAGCAATCGACCACGCCGCCTCGACCAGCATCGCCCTGGCATGGCCACGCCCTTGTTTCGCAATGCGGCCGTGAAAGGCGGGACGGTCACCGGATTGCCGCACGCGAGGATTCAAACCGAAGTAGCGCACCAGCTTCTCGGGCGACGAGAAGCGAGTGATATCCCCTATAGCCGCCAGCACACTGCCCGCCACGATGGCGTTGACGCCGCCGATGGTCATCAATCGACGTACGCGTGGATCGCCAAGCGCTTCCTTCGCCAGTTCCCGGTCGACCACGGCCAATTCGGCGGCAAGTCGATCATGTTCGCTCAGATGTCGCGACACGACACGCTTCTGGTCTGCCGGCAACGGCGCCTCTTCAAGCCATCTTCGGCCGCCCTTCGTGAACAGCTTGCCTTCGTATCGCGGTATCAAGTTGGCGTGAAGCACCGATTGGACACGATTTTTCAGGCGTGTCAGATGCGAGACCAGCTGCGTTCGCTCGGCCATGCGTCGGCGGCTCGACTCTGTCGCCTCGTCAGCGACCCACACCTCCGGAAGAAAGCCGCTCGCATGCAGTTTCGCGAGCATTCGCGCGTCAATCTTGTCCGTCTTTACCTTTGCTTCCGCGATCGCACGCACCTGCAGTGGATTGGCCACCACCACCCGGTGCACGAACGGTGCGAGCAGCCTAACGAGGATTGCGGTATTCCCGGTTTCCTCGAGAACGACATCATCGCTTGGCCGAAGCGAACGGCCAAATACGAGCACGGCTTCTCGCTCCATCGCCACACGTCCGGCGTCTTGGCATTCGCCATCTTCAAGAATGGCGATCCGCCCAAAGGACCGATGAACATCCAGACCGATAACTCTCATCGACGTGCCCTCCAGTTGTTGTGCATCGAAGGGAGCAGCGGGTCACACGACAAATACGGATTCGCGCTCGCAGCGCAACCAGGCGAGTCGAAGGGGCGGCCAGATAACAACACGAGCTCGCGGCTCAAAGTCGATCGCGGCCTGCCCGCTGTTCATGCTCCCAGCACCCCTATCCCGGTCACGCAAAGATACTGCTTGGGCGTATCCGACTGCGTGGATAGTGATGCTCGGAATAGCATGCCCGATAACAACGCGTTCGAGCGGCCCGGGACGCGCCTCACTTCGGCGCGCGGCGGGCGCGCTTCTTATTCTGCGCCGTCCGCGCGCTTGAGTGCGCTGCGGCCGGCCGCTCAACGCGAGCGTTAGGTGTGCTCATGAGGCGCGCTGCTATTGCCCTGGCCGCACTATCGCTTTCAGCCGCATCGCAAGCGGGCCGTTGGGTGGAAGTCTCACGCGGCACGTTTAATGTCCCTCCGGAAGTCTTGGTAAGCATCGAGGCTTCCCTGCCGGCCGAAATCGCGAGGGCAACCACGGCTCGCGGCCACGACGCCATTCCTTGGGGTGACTATCTAGACCAATACCGAGGTGTCACGCTCGGAGACGAGAAGACGGTTGAGATACATGGTTCCTGTGCCCCTCCGCCGGCAGACTTTAATCTGAGAGGTTTCTTTCTTGACGAGGCGGCGCTAGACGGCGGGGAGTGCTTCTTTACTGTCAACTACTCAATCGCCACGAAGCGGTACACCAAGGTAGCATTTCATGGATATGCTTAGGTGAGCACACCTAACTACGCGTTCGAGCGGACGGTCATGCATCAAGTGCCAAGTGGCCGGCGCGGTCACGCCGCCGCTCAACGCGGGCGTTAGATGCGCGTGACTCAGCTCAAGCGCCGTTTCTTCTACTGTGCGTTTGGTGCCGTGCCAGCATCGTCTCTGCTCTACACCTCGCACGTGATCCCTGATTCTCTAAATTCTGTACGCTTTGATGGGCTATTGAGTGGCGCTCCGTTTGCTCTGATGGCGATAGGTGCTTTACTAGGCACGCTTGGGCTGTGGATCGCGTTGGCAATGCGATTGCCAGCACGGGAGCGGCGGCATCGTTGGGGCATCGCTGTATTAATGGCGGCGGGCCTTGCTGCGGCGCTACCCTGGTCCGTCTTAATCTCTTATCTCTCTGTGGCAAATCTCGTAGAAGGACATACGGCAGAGGACTTGCGAACAATTGCAGGTAAAGCCGCCTACCTCTCGAACACTATGTATGTAAATTGGTTGATGGTAGGCCCTTCGGTTGTGGCATTGCATTATCTGGTTCGCTATTCAAGACGCGCATCTAACAACGCGTTCGAGCGATCGCGCGGCCAGTAGCTTCGATAGGGGCGGAGGCACTCTGCAGCTCAGGATAAAGTGGCTTCGATTAGCGACCGCGATGCCGCGGCTCGCTCAACGCGAGCGTTAGATGCCACTATGATTGAGGTTGCAATCGAGGTTGGTGGTATTGCAAATCTGGCGTTGGCGGGAACGCGGCTCGCGGCCGTTCGAATGATTCGAGCGGGGACAGTTCCTGTCCACCTGAAGTGGTATGGAAAAGATATAACGGCTGCGAGCCTGGCGCTTGCTGCGATCCGGCCAGTATTCGTTCCCCTCGCATTCGGCCTGCTCTCATTGATGTACACAGAGCAATTTGTCTCAACCCTGCTCGGTATGGCGCTTTCGCTGGTGATTGGCGTCAGTCTCGTGCTCCGATTGGCCGAGTGCGTTCTGATTCCTGAACTTAGGGCCGCACGCTCGTTTTTGTTTGTGGAGGGTGGGCTATCCTTGCTCGGTGCCATCGCCTATTTTGTGGTAGTTGCCCGTGGCATCTAACTACGCGTTCGAGCGGACCGGCTCACTCTCAGCGCGGGCGCGCGTCCGGCGCGTCTGTCATTTTGCGCCGGCCACGCGCTTGAAAGCGCGTCAGCCGGCCGCTCAACGCGAGCGTTAGGCGACACGTATATGACATCAGACGCCAGTCGCCCGCCCAAGCTAGATTGGTGGCGGTTCATTGTCGCGGCGACGATTGTGATACTCACTGTCGGTTTTGTGACTGTGTACAAAATCGACGTGAAGCGCAACGTGGCGATGGCGGTCGCCATGGGTGCATTTGCTGTCTCTACCATCGGATATGCTGCGGTTCGGTGGCACGGATTGAGAAGCGACTTAGCCTCGGGCAGGCTGACGCCTCAAGGCTTTTGGGCAGATCCACAGCGACACTTTCTTGGGCCAATGAGATCACTTGCAATTTGGGTTTCATGTACTGTTACCGCCTTTGTTGCGGTAATTGTGCTGTTTGGCTAATCGCAATAGCGAGATGATGTACGGTGCTCCGCGCCTTGATTTGTGACCTGTCGCCTAACTACGCGTTCGAGCGGCCGATGAGACCGCCCACTTCGGCGCGCGTCCGGCGCGCCATTCATTTTGCGCCGTCCGCGCGACTTTGGGCGCGGCGGCCGACCGCTCAACGCGAGCGTTAGAGGGCTCTAGATGTCACCGCACCAACCCATCGCAGTGGGCGTTCGGCTTTTCGCGGTGTGGCTTGTCGTATACACGGCTCGTGCCGCGATGTCATTCTACGCGGAAGGTAACTGGCAGTTCGCGCTGGCAATCGCGATCCTTGCGGCAATACTTGTGGGGGTGCTCTGGTATTTCCCAAAGACTATCGCACACAAGATTCTCAGCTCTCCCACATCCAAAGCCCCGACGGCCTCCTCGGATACCTACCTTTCCGTGGGCTCCGCCCTTATCGGGCTATGGCTGCTGTCCGAGACTCTGCCGTATCTGGTGCGAAATGTGTACATGCTCTTTGTCGCCGGGAAAATGCACGATGACACGGAAAGCATTACTACTTTCGTCATCTATGATTTGGCAAGAAGCGCCATCGCCGTGTGGCTGATCCTGGGGGCAAGGGGCTTTAAAAGGATCTATTGGTGGGCCCAAAATGCGGGTCGCAAGTGAGCCCTCTAACAACCGCATGGAGCGCCGCGTGAACGATAAAGTGCCAAGCTCAAGCATGAGGGCCCGCGGCGCTCATGCGGAGCGTTAGGCTGCCTTAACGGCTGGCGTTTGACCGAATGTGGGTGGTCTGGGACGATGCATCATGCACTTCGAAATCATCGGGGATCTCACGAGCGTCGAGACCATCGCGACGGGCTCAGGGATCCGGGAGTTGGCGCGCCTGCGCAAGCTCCATGGGCGCGGTCGATGGAGGAAACGTAAGGGATTTGCTGAGGTTAGGCTTCGTGGAGGCGAGATCGCACGTGCTGAGATACACTGGTACGAGGCCACTGGAATAGGCAAACGCGAGTTCAAGATCAAACGCCTTCTTTGAGGCACTGCTATGGCAAAAACATCGAAGCGTTTTGTGATTTGTGTCAACAACACCGGGTACGAAGTGTCGTTGGAACGGCGCAAGATTTACGTAACCATACCGGACGCGCGGGCTGAGAAGCTCGACCAAATTCGCGTGATAGACGAATCGGGTGAAGACTACCTTTACCCTGCGGATTCGTTTGTTTCTCTCACTTTGCCCCAACCCATTCGTAAAGCCGTACTGCAGGCAGCCTAACTACGCGTTCGAGCGGCCCGTGAGACGCCACACTTCGGCGCGCGGCCAGCGCGCCATTCATTTTGCGCCGTCCGCGCGCTTGAAAGCGCAGTGGCCGGCCGCTCAACGCGAGCGTTAGAGTCCGCGAGCAAATTCGACGGTGGAGCCAATTCAATGCACGTAAAGAACGACGGCAAAGACTCTTCGTTTGAATTGGCCGGAAAGTGCGCACGGCGCGAACCCTAGTGGGCCCGTATCGCTTCCATCGCCTGCGCCCATATTTGCCCCAATTGCGGCTGCGTTCGGTGTCGGGGCGCGCGCCCAGACAGCGTTGTTTCAGGTGGTTAATGAGATTAGCACCAGCGCAAGCGACGCGGGTGCCTCCGCCAATCGTCTACAAGGCGCGCTTACCGTTGCGGTTGGTGGGTTTAGTTTGCCCTGAAGAAGCCGTGCGCGCACAGTAGGCTGGTAAAGGCGGCCTCTAACAACCGGTTCGACCGCGGCTGCGGCGCCGTCGGCTTCGGGAAGGTCGGGGGAGGGTCGATGATTGGAATAAACGTGCTTCGTTTCGCGTCACCGCCGGCGCGGCGCGGTCAACCGGCGCGTTAGGCAAGGCATTGGGCGTCACCCTCTGCAGGTCAACGCTTCCAGCGGCTCCGGTCAGAATTGGGGTGGCCTCAGCGTGAACTGTGATGGCATTGCACGGATTGAAGCGCCCTCCGTTCGGGAGCGCGCGCTGTCATTCGATTCGGGTTCGGTATCGTTGAGCCGACGACTTTGGCGGTCATCGGGTCGGTGAAGTCACACTAGCGTCGACATGCCCGCGTGCTGCCAAGGTCAGTCGAGGCGCGGCTCAACCTCTGAAAGCCTGACAGGGCAATGCACGGCGATGCGTAGCAGTCGCGCGCGCTTGCAGTGGATTCAGGATCGGCGCATGTTTGGCCTAACTACGCGTTCGAGCGACCGCGCGGCAAGTAGTTCCGTTGAGGGCAGAGGGATGTTTCAGTTGAGGATAAAGTGCCTTCGATCGGCGGCAGCGATGCCGCGCTTCGTCGCTCAACGCGAGCGTTAGACGGCATGAAGGGCAATCAGCTTAATCGTGGAATGCGGCGTCGTCTCATGTACGTCGAGGACAAGAGCGGTGATATCGACGGAGTGGCAGCCCGCATCGGTTGGGTGAGCTTTTCTAAGTCCGGCCACTCCGTTTTCTACCGTGATCGGGAGTTGAAGCGCATCAAGGGCGGTGGCATCAGTGGTAACTTCTTTGACGTAGCCACAAGTGAGGAGTATTGGATCTCGGGTGTCAAGACTCGCGGTTCCAATACACACTGGGCGGCATCTACGAAGTGCGAAGTGGACATTGACGCCGCTCAGGAGTACCAGCGTGTTAGGGCAAGCAATGCCGTCTAACAACGCGTTCGAGCGGCCCGTGAGGTCCCTCACTTCGGCGCGCGGCCAGCGCGCGATTCATTTTGCGCCGTCCGCGCGCCTGATGGCGCTGCGCTCGGCCGCTCAACGCGAGCGTTAGATGTCGTAGTTTCGCCTATGCCGATATTTAACCTCTATGCCCTTGTGTCTTTGTGGTTCCGTAAGCACGTACTTGCGATTATCGGCATAACGCTCTTGTCTTCGGCAGCGGGTTTCGGAACGTACCGCTTCGGTGGGGGTCGGACTGCCGAGGTCGCTGGCAGAGTTCAGTTGATATTCCTTGTCGCGTATTTCTGGCTCTTTTTCACTTACTTCGTCTTTCGGCCCTACCAAGGTCGTGTTGGGGCGTTTCTTCACACTATCCCAATGCGGTACCTTGCGGTTCTACTGAGCAGTGTTCTTTTGGTGCTCGCTCTATATATGATCGGGTTTACATTGCATTCGATAGTGCGCGACGACATCTAACAACCGGTTCGACCGCGACGGCGGCGAGAGTAGCTTCGGTAAGGCCGGGAGAAGGTCGATGGTCGTGATAAAGGAGCTTCGTTCCGCGTCACCGGCGCCGCGCCGCGGTCAACCGGGGCGTTAGACTTCATGGCATACCGCATCTGGGCCGTCGCGCTGGTGCTATCGCTCATGGCGGGCTGCTTTCCGATGCGCATCGTCAAGACTCCTGGCGTTGCAGGTAGGGTGGTGGGTTCCTCGAACTCGGTGCCGATACAAGGTGCCACAGTCTCAGTCATGTTTGATGGCATGCGATCTGGACGCGCCCCCGTCCGTTTGAGTACCGACGGCGCAGGTCGCTTCGTTTTGCCCGCAGTACACGGGTGGATTATTTACATCGTGCCTATGGATTTTATGGGCTATAGGGGCGAAGTTCGCGTTGACGCGAAGGGTTACCAACCGTCGTCTAAGAGCGTGCGATCCTCACCTGAAGGGCCAGCCACCGTTGATTGCGGTGACATCGTGCTAGAAAGGGTGCCATGAAGTCTAACTACGCGTTCGAGCGGCCGGTGACGCCAATTACTCCGGCGCGCGGCCGGTGCGTCATTCACTTTGCGCCGTCCGCGCGCCTCGGGGCGCAGCGGCTGGCCGCTCAACGCGAGCGTTAGACCGTTGGGTGCCACCACCGCACAGACCACTGCCGCGCTGATCAATGCGGCGCCAGCATTGAAGGCTGGATCACTCCGATTCTGGGGTGAGTGGTTTGGTAGGCCCTACGACAACGTCCACCGTATTGCCAAATGCGAGGCCATAGGAAACGTTCTGGTCGTTGATTTTGACGATGGTGGCAAGCTCGAGGTAACTGATCCGGACGGCCCGAAGATTGACGCAAACACATTTCAGATTCGAGGCGCGTCGTCGGTTCGCTGGCAGTGGTACTACTATGGTCGTCCTCAAACTCCGGGCAACCTGTACTACTATGAGTTCAAGCGTAGTGGTACTGAAATTACGTCGACCACTAACGTTGACTGGTGCAAGCCAACGCTATCGCCGCGGGGGAAGGACAACGCATGTGAGATTCTCTGAACAACGGTCTAACTACGCGTTCGAGCGGCCCGGCTCACCTTCCCCGCGGGCGCGCGACCGGCGCGCTGTCCATTTTACGCCGGCCGCGCGCTTGAAAGCGCCGCGGTCGGCCGCTCAACGCGAGCGTTAGATGCCAGCAGTGACGCTCCAGCGGTGCCCGTCGCCTCTTCCAGACGACATGGAAGCCGCAGTGCGTGCTCTTGCGGTTCTCTGGGCAGCTCATCCAAGTCGTCCACAAATCGCTGCGGCTGCCTTATTGCATTGGGATGCGTTGATCAGTGACTGGGCTAACGAACCGACAATGCCATTGCTAGTACGAAAATCACAACGCGGCGTCGCGCGCGGCGAGGTCGTTATGCACAGATCCGGTCGCGAGTTGGTTCTCACGGACAATAGTCCGGCCTCCTGGAGTTACGTGAACGCGCACGCACAGCAATTGCTCAGCTTAAACGATGTCAAGGCGGCTCTGGCTGCAGACCGGATTCCAGTTACGATGGTGGTTGATCGGGCCACCGCCGAGCGTGGTCGCTATAGATGTAGTAAGGCATCGTCGCCAACTCCGAACAAGTTAGGGTGGAAGGTGTGCCACACGCGCGCGATTGGCATGAACGGTAGGAAGCGACTTGAAGATCGAGACATCGCCGCCCTCAAGTCACACTTTAAAGATTTCGTTTCTCCATCCAATATGTTTCTAGTTCCGCTCCACCTGGGCGGGCTGGGCGAGGTGCCTCAAGTTCTGGAGGCCATTACAGGAAGCAATGGTGGCATCTAACAACGCGTTCGAGCGGCCTGTGAAGCGCCCGGCTTCGGCGCGCGGCCAGCGCGCCATCCATTGTGCGCCGTCCGCGCGCTTGAGAGCACTGCGTGCGGCCGCTCAACGCGAGCGTTAGGGGTGTTATGGCACGCTGGTTACAGCTCGGTCTAATCGCCACCTTGGGAGCTCTCTCGCGGCCGTCGCACGCCGCTGGCTTGCCACCTTGGGAGCTTGGCATGTCTCGCGCGCAAGTTACCAACTTTGTGGACTTCGGTCCTTACAAGACATTCACGAACGGCGACTTGGAAACATTCAACGGCATCTTTGATGGTCAAAAGGAGAACGTTCAGTTCTTCTTCAATGACTCTGGGCTGCACCGAATTGGTGTCTATTTGTATGAAGGAACGGACCTAACGGCCGCAGCCTCAAAATGGAAGGAATGTCATGAGACTTTGGCCAGGCTCTATGGATCGGTCGAAACGCCCGGTATGACGGCGACCGCACCCACATCGACCGCCGCGCTAGAGGAAATGGCTTCGAAGGCAATCGCCAGAGTTACTGGTGGCGACAGAGTGCAGATGGCACCGGAACGTCAGCCCGATAAGGTATTCATTTATTCCAGCTTCTGGATGTCAACGGACCAAGGGACGGACTATTACTTCTTGACTATCTTCTTCGACCCGCCACACCCCTAACAACCGCATCGAGCGCCGCTTGAACGATAAAGTGCCAAGCTCAAGCATGAGTGCCCGCGGCGCTCATGCGGAGCGTTAGAGGTCGCTTCGGCTTGGCGCCATGCCATACGTCAGTATGGCTCTTTCTACATACTTAGGGTAGAATGGCCCAATGGCCCCTACCTTTGAGTGGCATCCCGCTAAGGATGCGGCAAACCAGCTTAGGCATGGGGTTTCCTTTGGTGAGGCCCAATTGGCGTTCCTGGACGCCAGTCGCGTGATTGCCAAAGACATCACCCATAGTGGGGTGGAGGACCGATTCTATTGCTTCGGACGAGTAGCCCTAGGCGTGCTCACCGTTCGCTTCACATACCGGGATGGGAGAGTTCGAATTATCGGCGCAGGCTTTTGGCGTAGAGGAAGGAAGATCTATGAAACGCACCGCAAAGTACACGGATGAAGCTCTTGGCAGGCTGGAGATAATCAAGGACTTCTTGCCCTCACCCGATCAACTCGTCTTGAAGGAGGACGGTGTTAAGGTCACGCTGTCCCTTAGCAAGCGCAGTGTGGCATTCTTCAAAGCGCATGCTGCTCGATCAAAGGTTCCGTATCAGAAGATGATTCGAAGTCTCGTCGATAGTTATGCTGCGCAGTATGGAGATGCGACCTCTAACAACCGCATCGAGCGCTCGCGGGGGAGATAGAGTGCCCAGCTCAAGCATGAGTGCCCGCGGCGCTCATGCGGAGCGTTAGGCCCACTGTGAGCAAGCCCGCACTGATACTTGTCCTGCTTCTGCAGGTCTGCATTCCCGCTGTGGCGAGGCCACACACGGATTTGGCAGAGGCGGTTCGG
>Ga0209647_1004722_pt1 | contig 10158 bp, 6 predicted proteins | sample GraSoi_2013_60cm_FD_185827 | JGI IMG/M metagenome (GOLD analysis project Ga0209647, IMG submission 185827) | Grasslands soil microbial communities from the Angelo Coastal Reserve, California, USA - Sample 9_17_2013_60cm (SPAdes) (version 2) | ecosystem: Environmental > Terrestrial > Soil >...
CGTCTTCCGCCCGATCCGTCCGGCTGCTCGCTCGCCGCGTCAGTTCCATACGCTCCGCGTTCGTCAAGGTGATGGCGTCTGTCATGGACGCCATTATAGTCTACAAATGACTGTTACAGTCCACTAGTCAAGCTACTCTGGCCGCAGGAGTGAGGCCCAAGGGTCCCGACCACCTGGTCAAAACCAGAAGTTCTCCAATCCTAGGCCGTCTCAAGCCCTCACTCATTACCCATCGGACTATTTGTCTTTAGATAGGCCCTCAGACAAGACACAAACTCTTGAACCAGAGGCGTATCCGGGTCATTAGCCGGAAAGAACAACGAATACGTGAATCTCAAGTCGGCTGAGAGAGGTCGGATGACGACGCCGTTTTGTGACCAGTGGCGCGCGCCGAATGGCTCCAGTATTGCGATTCCAACGCCGGCTGCCACCAGGCTATAGGCCGTCTGCGATTGCGGCGTAGCAATTCGGCGCCGCGGGCGAACGCCGTTCGCATCGAATAGCTGATCTATGCGACTCCATCCGATAGGGGTGTTCGGAAGCAAGCTTATAAAATCTTGGCCGTCGAAGTCCCGGATGTCGATGGTCGTTTTTCTTCTAAGCGGATGATTAGTCGGGAGTGCGCATACGAATTTAACGTCGATCAGGGGCTCTTGGCGCACCCCTGGCACCTCAGTAAAGCTCACTGACATTGCCACATCTGCTTCCTGAGCCTGAATACTTTCCACGATCTCGGTCATTTTCAGGGTATGAATATCGAGCGTAACGTCTGGGTGACTTTCCAAAAAGATTCGAACGGTGTCGGGAATGATCGTTGCAGAAAGAACCGGAATCGTGGAGATGGTTAGGTGTCCGCTGTAGGAGTGTCTAATTTGATCCGCTACACGCTTTAGACTTTCCATGCTGACAAAAGCGCGCTCTACAGCAGCATGAAACCGCAACCCCTCTGCCGAGGGGGTCACCCGTCCGGCACGCCGGTGGAAGAGCGGGAATCCGGTCGAAGCCTCTAGGTCGACGATCAGGCGACTGACCGCCGGCTGGCCAATCCCGAGTAAATGCGCCGCCTGGGTGACGGATCCGGTTGAAACGGTCGCTCGGAATGCCTCGATTTGTCGAAATCGCACGGTAATTCTCCTCACATGTCCACTTGCAGGTCATCATATCTAAGCATGCGCGCATGTACTAACTGCATTTGACAACATAGCCTAATCCGCGTCAATTTACTCACCGTGGTCTCTTGAAGTCGGTGTGCTTACGAGTTCACCACCTTTGACATTGGGAAAACGAGAGTTCGAAAAGCAGTGGCCTCACCGTTAGACCTATCTGTCGACGCCGTCAATTTCCGTCCGCAGCGCATGGGCGGTGTCAGGATCGTCATCGCCTGCGGGCTGGGCAACGCCCTGGAATGGTTTGACTTTGCTGCCTACGCCATGTTCGCAACGGCGATAGCGAAAAACTTTTTCCCCACCGGCAACAGCGTGACTTCGCTTCTTGCAACATTTGCCGCGTTTGCCGTTGGGTTCGTGATGAGGCCTGTTGGGGCCGTGCTACTAGGAAACTACGCTGATAAAGCAGGACGCAAGGCCGCGTTATCCGCGTCGATTCTGCTAATGGCCTTGGGTACGGCCATCACTGCCATGACGCCTAACTTTGCGTCTATCGGCATTACGGCCCCCGTGCTAATCGTTCTTGCTCGCCTCCTTCAAGGCCTTTCAGCGGGTGGCGAGATTGGCGGGGCGATTTCATTTCTGACGGAACATGCCCCCGCGGACCGGCGCGGCTTCTTCGCAGCATGGCAACAGGCGAGCGTCGGCCTTTTTTATATCCTCGCAGGTCTTATCGGCTACGCCATTACCAATTATTTCACGCCCAACCAAATTGATAACTGGGCTTGGCGCCTTCCGTTCTTCTTTGGGCTGATCATTGCGCCGATTGGACTCTACATTCGGGCAACACTTGCGGAAACGCCAATATTTGCGCGATTGGCGAACACAGTCCAGGTGCCGGTTCCTTACTCTGACCTCCTGCGCCGTAATTTCCGAGCTCTAGCGATGGGCGTCGGCGTTGTGATGGTCTGGACCGTTTGCAGTCAGATGATCAATTACATGCCAACCTATACCCTCCAACAGCTCGGCATGACAAATTCGTCCGCATTCCTAGGCTTCTTTGTTGTAGGCGCCGTTTCATTGCTTTCGCCGTTCGTCGGGAGCTACTCCGACCGCATCGGGCGCCGACCATTGATGATCGGCGCAGCAATCGGGTTGTCAATCTTGGCTTATCCGCTATTTCATGAGCTGACGCTACACGCCGAAACAAAGACTCTGATCGTAGTTGAACTCGTTCTCGCAATTCTATTGACGCTATATAGCGCCCCTGGCTCCGCCGTGCTCGCGGAACTGTACCGGACAGCCAATCGTTCCACCGGAATCGGGCTCTCCTACAGCATATCGCTGACCCTTTTCGGCGGCTTTACTCCAATGATTTCTCTGATGTTAGTACGAGCAAGCGGCAATAAGGCCGCGCTCGCCTATTACTTAGCCGCCGCGGCACTGATCAGCCTGATATCTCTAGTACTGATCAAGGACCAGGCACGTCAGAACCTGGAATGACTCTCTGCACATGAGCACAGAGAAGACAACAGACATCTTGGCCGTTCTCGCTACGTTAGTAGAGTTCGAAACGACCTCTCGTGAATCCAATCTTGGCCTGATTGAATGGGTTCGCGATTATCTTGGCGGGCATGGTGTCGATGCCCAGCTGATTTACGATCGGAACCAAAGCAAGGCGAATCTATTCGCAACCATTGGTCCGGCGGTGGACGGCGGAATAATACTTTCCGGCCACACAGATGTCGTTCCGGCGGCAGATCAACAGTGGGATAGCCACCCATTCCGCGCGTCCATAAGAGACAACAAACTCTACGGGCGCGGCGCCTCCGATATGAAAGGGTTCCTGGCCTGCGTCCTCGAGCAGGTTCCTTCTTGGAAGAACCAACCGCTTCGCCGACCCATACATCTCGCTTTTAGTTATGACGAGGAGATCGGCTGCGTTGGCGTGCACAGTCTGATCTCCCACATGGAAACTACCGGTTTGCGGGTCTTAGGGTGTGTGGTTGGTGAGCCCACCAGTATGGAACCAGTGGTGGCGCATAAGGGAAGGATCTGCGGGCATTGCACCGTGCAAGGCAAGTCCGTTCATTCCTCGCTGGCGCCCCAGGGCGTCAATGCCATCGCGTTTGCCGCGCGAATGATCGTCTTCATCGAGAGTCTCGCGGATAGGGAAATACGAAGCGGCCACCGGGAACCGGGATTCGATGTTCCATTCTCCACGATAGCCACTACCCTCGTGCAGGGTGGGTGTGCGGACAACATCATACCCAATAAGTGCAATTTCTCTTTTGACTACCGCTACCTGCCAGGTGTTGATCCGGCCCGCATCTTTGATCCTATCTTGGAATTCAAGGATCGCCTAGTTGCTGAAATGAGGCTGCTCGACGCCGAAGCTAACATTGGGTTGCACCGTGATGAAAGCTGCTTGCCTCTCAACGCTGATGAGCATTCGCCTATAGCGGCGCTAGTCAAGGCTCTTGCTCGTAACACATCCACTAGAAAAGTCGCGTTCAGCACGGAAGCCGGATACTTCGAGCGCCAAGGTATAGCTGCCATTGTGTGTGGCCCAGGCAGCATCGAACAAGCGCATCGCGCAAACGAATATGTGGACATCGACCAGCTGATTGCCTGCCGTCACTTTCTCAACAAGCTCGGAGTGTCGCTCTGTGATCGCTGATATGTCTGTGCAGTGGGGTTGCTTTTATTTATGCGTAATTTATTAATTAGGGGGAAGATCATGACTAATCGTCGCCAATTACTGCGGAGTAGGGCGATCGCAATCCTATGTGGCCTCGCGCTGCCGTTCGGAGACACGATCGCTCAAACTCCTGCTAGTCAAGAAAATCAGAACATAGAAGAGGTGGTCGTTACCGGCTCCAGGATTGGGCGAACTGCGGAGGATCAACCGGTACCGGTTTCGGTAGTCAGCGCAGACGCCATCGCCCAAAGTGGATTCAGCAATCCTTCTGACATCCTACTACGAACACCCCAGGTGGGTGTCGGCACCGGATCGGCGAACGGAGGTCTTGACGACTACGGGGCCGACGCAGGTGCAACATTTATCAATCTGCGCGGGCTGGGGACGAACCGAACTCTGGTTCTCGTAGACGGGCTGCGCAGAGTTTCTGGAACCGGAGCCTCGTCTGCTGTTGACCTCGCGACCATTCCCGCGAACATGATCGAGCGGATTGAAATCATCACGGGTGGAGCCGCTGCGGTCTACGGCGCCGATGCCGTGACGGGGGTGGTCAACGTCATTCTCAAACACCATGCCGATGGATTGGAAGTGACTGCCAGACCAGGCATCTCCGGGCACGGTGACGATCGTACGGTGTCGTTGAGCGCACTGTACGGACAAACTCTGCAAGACCGTGGAGAGTTTTCCGTAGGAGTTTCGTACAACCAGGAAGATCCTCTGGCAACGACGAGGCGCTCTTTTGCCTCAATCAATTCCTGCCCAGGGCCCAATCCCAACGTAAGCGCAGCGAATCCGTACACGAACATTGCCTATACAGGCTGCAGATTTCCCAATACGAGTTACGGGGGCGCATTCACCATCGGTGGAACTCGCTACACGATAGACGCGAGCGGAGCGTTGCGGCCGACGCAGAACGGCTCCCTCCCGTTCCCCTGGCTGGGTGTTGGCGGCGGTGACGGTTACAATGGCGCAGACTTTGGCGTGTTGAGAAGCGGGTCCAAGATTCTGTCCACACTGGCCCACTTCGGCTATGAACTTGGTGGCGGCGTTAAGTTTACTGCGGATGTGCAGTTCTCGAACAGCAAGACCTCGGTCGATCTGCAACCGCTGTTCGAATATGCGAATCCGATCAATCGCGACAACCCATTCGTTCCAGCGAGTGTGGCTGCGTTGATGGACCAAAATGGTCTGACGCAACTGTTTGTTGGGAGGACCGACTGGGATCAAGGCCGCAATGTTCGGGAAAGCAACCGCAATACGTATACCGTCGTTACTAAGCTGGACGGCGATCTCGGCGCGTCCTTCAAGTGGACTGCGTTTTATCAATATGGTGCGTATGAAAACTCGAGCACATTTACCAATGAACGGATAACGACTCGATACAACCAAGCCCTGGACGCCGTGGCGGGACCGGCCGGTCCGGTCTGCGCGGACCCGGTGGCTGTCGCCGCGGGCTGTCAGCCTCTCGACATCTTCGGACCAAACGCGGCGAGCGCCGGGGCGTTGGCTTACTTTCACTATAATGCGGTAACCGGCACAACTAATACCCAGCAAGTGACCGGTGCGCAGCTGACCGGAAGGCTGCTGAGTTTACCGGCCGGTCCGCTGTCTATGTCATCTGGAATCGAGTATCGCAAGGAAAGTCAGAATATTCATCAGGACGGCTTGGGGCAGCAGGGGCTGCTTTTCTTCACGTATGGACCGTCCGCGGCAGCGGACTTCTCAGTGAAGGAGGCATTCGTCGAATTGCTCGCGCCTATCCTCAAGGACGAGCCGTTCGCGAAAGCGTTGGAGTTTGAGGCGGCAGCGAGGTACTCGGACTACGATACGATCGGCCACACGCTCGCATGGAAAACGAGCCTGCAATGGGCGCCGAACAGTGATTTGAGATTCCGCGTAACGCGCTCTTCGAGCGTGCGTGCGCCGAATCTCACTGAGCTATTCAACCCGGGAACGACTTCCTTCTCGTTTTACTATGACCCCTGCGACTATTTGCACATAGGCTTGGCTGCCAATCGGGCCGCAAACTGCGCCGCGCTGGGCGTTCCAGCGAACTATATTGACCCGCTGGCGCAAGAAGGTCGCATCGCCAATACGCAAGGAAATGCGGGTCTCAAGGCCGAAACGTCTAAGAGTTGGACCGCAGGCGTTGTCGTCACTCCCGGCTTCGCACCGTCTCTGAGCGTAGCGCTGGACTGGTGGAGCATTGACATTAGTGATGCCGTTAACACGTTGCCCGTGCAGGACATTATCAACGGCTGCGTCGATGGCCCCACTCTTGACCCCACACTGTGCCCGCTCGTCACGCGGGGAAACAGCCGCTATGGCGGCGGGACCACGGATCCTCATGCAATTACAGTTACTACCCTCACACCGCTCAATGTCGGGCTTCTGAAAGCAGAGGGAGTTGATGTGGGTGCGACGTACGGCATGAACATTGGATCTGGGCTGCTCCATGTGGCCAATAGGCTGAAGTTCTCGCTCAACGGATCGTACACCATGAAGAATGATACGCTCGTCAATCGCGACAATCCGCAGAACGTTATTCGAATCGCAGGCAATTCCGAAATGCCAAAGTTGCGGCTCAATCTGACCCCAGAGTTTGATGCGGGACCATTAACTGTCGATTGGACGGTTCGCTATCTCTCAAGCTCAAAAACCAATGTCAACTACGCGCCGCTTTTTTACAATGACAACGACGTTCCGAGTCGTACGTACAACGACGTTTATGCATCGTTCGTCGTGAAGTCCGGCATCAAGTTAGCGGCGGGTATCAACAACGTCTTCGACGTCGTGCCACCGTCGAATCCGGAAGCTAGTTGGGGAACCGGAACATTCGGAGCTCTGTTCGACAACATCGGGAGGTATTTCTTTGTTCAAGCCACGGCGAGATTGTAGGTGTCGCATTTATTAAGTATCCAAGGAAGGTGTGGAGTCAATGCGACAGGAGATGAGTGCCATGGGCGGAAAGCTAACGATTTGCGCGATACTCCTGATATATCCGGGAGTCTACGCACAGTCTTCCGATCGGAACAATGATGGGCTGGAAGAGAAAGTGGAGAAATTGGCGCGGGTTGGAAGCGCAAATGCGCCTAGCTTCTCACCCGATGGTTCTCGCATTGCTTTCGTTGGGGATCTTACGGGAATTCCGCAGGTCTGGGTTATTCCGAGTCGCGGTGGGTACCCCGAGCTTGTGACGAACGGCAATGATCCGGTGACCGCTGCTCGGTGGTCGCCCAAAAACGAGAACGCCCTGGGCTTTGTGGTGGCGCCGGGTGGCGGCATGAATACGCAGATCTACGTCGTGCGCCCAGACGGCACCGACGTAAAGCGTGTAACGGCAGGCGGTAAGGAGAGCAATACCCTCGCCGGTTGGACGCACGACGGTAAGCGGCTGATGATGGGTTCGAACCAGCGCGATCCATCCGCAGTCGATCCGTACTTAACGGACCCGCTGAGCGGCAAGCTGGATCGGCTGCAAGCGGTCCCGGGCTTCAATTCTGTGGAGGATGTCAGCCGAGACGGGCGGTTCGCGCTGATTTCACGGGTAGTCAGCCGTAGCAGCAACGATCTCTATTTGTTCAATCTCGAAACACACAGGGAGGTTCAGCTAACCCGGCACGACGGACCTGGTCGCTACACCGGGCAGTTTGCTGCGGATGGCCGGACGGTCTACCTTCTATCCAACAGGGACAGTGACTTAGCGGCGTTCGCACGTCTAGCGATCACCACTGAGGGCGTAGCCGGCCCAATCGAACTCATCGCCGCGCGAGGGGACGCGGATCTCGATAAGTTTCTCTTGAATGAACAGGGTACGCTGGCGGTACTCGTCTGGAATGTGGGCGGGAGAAACGAACTTGGGTTCGTCCGATTGCCCGCAGGCACGATGGTGCGCGGTCCGGGGTTACCGGCGGAGTTGGTTACCGGACTCGCATTCTCCCGGGACGGTCGCCAACTGGCTCTGACACTGACAGGGTCACGGGCACCGTCCGACTTGTGGGTCTTGAATGTGGATTCCAACAATCTGCGGCAGCTAACTTTTAGTGCGCATGCGGGAGTGAAACTTGCTGATCTTGTTCAGCCAGAATTTGTCACATTTTCCGCGCAAGACGATCTGCCGCTGAGCGGCTGGCTATACCGCCCAAAAGGTCTTGGGAACCACGCCCCATATGTGTTGAGCTTCCACGGTGGACCAGAATCCGAGGAAAGGCCCGGATTTCGCAGCGACTATCAGGCGCTGCTCACGCAGGGTATCGGTGTATTCGCACCGAATGTGCGCGGATCAGCCGGCTTCGGGAAACGATTCGAGAATCTTGACAACGGTGCGTTGCGGGCGAACGCGGTCAAAGACATTAAGGCTTGCGTCGATTTCCTCATTACGAAGGAATTCGCTGACCCTGCACGAGTGGGTATCGCTGGTGGAAGCTACGGTGGCTACATGACCATGGCCGGAGTGACCGAGTATCCAGATCTATTTGCTGCCGCCGTCGATCTTTATGGGATCGTAAACTTTGAGACTTTCTTTGCGCATACCGAGCCGTGGATGGCCGCAGTATCCAAGGTCAAGTATGGCGATCCTGTTCTTGACGAAGCAACGTTGCGAACGCTCTCGCCGATCCACAAACTCGATCGCATTAAGGCCGCGATTATGGTGCAGCATGGTGCCAACGACACCAACGTACCCGTTGTCGAAGCAGAGCAAATTGTGAGATCGCTCCGGGAGCGCGGCGTGCCGGTAGAGTACATGCTGTTCGCCGATGAAGGGCATGGCTTCCGGAAGCAGGCGAATCAGACTAAGTCTACTCTCGGCATGGTGGAGTTCTTTGCCAAGCATTTAGCAGCTGACGTTCCGATAGAGGCGAAATGAGGGCTTTAGAGCAGGTCCGGGGCGAGTGACCACGTCCGCTCTGCCCCCCACCCGTTTGCTCTAAGTCCTGTCATGGTGGGTATGTCCGGATGAGGGACATGGGGTTCCTAAAGCAGGCCAAAAGGATTCGTTCCACGGTAACTCTTATGGAGTACTTTCTTGAACATCCATCACCATCTGCTATGACCAGGTGACTCTTTGCCGTACCAGGTCATTAGCGCCTCCGACTTTGGTTGTAGAAAACCCGACATGCGCGACGAGTCGCGATTATCAAGAGTGGCAAAGGCAACCCTTTATGAGCAGGTTGTCACCGAAGGCTATTTAAAGTTCAAAGACATCGCGACCGGCGAAAACGCAAAGTATATTCCTGTTCTGGCGAACGTTCCGTCGGATCTCTTTGGAGTAGCGCTCGCCACAGCACGTGGAAATGTGTGGACGGCGGGTGACTGTGACGTGCCGTTTGCGTTGCAGTCAGTGTCAAAGCCTTTTACAGCGGCATTGTGCATCGAACAAGAGGGTTCGGCACAGTGCCTCTTGGACAAAATAGGCGTTGCAAATACGGGATTTCCATTCAACTCAATACTTGCGACACAATTCTTCGGCTGTCCATCGGTTAATCCAATGCTCAACGCCGGAGCAATCGCATCAGCAAGCATGATTAAGGGCGGCAATGCGGCGCAGCGCTTTGAGACGCTCTTGAATTGGTATATGAGATGCTCCGGCTCAACGCTGTCAATGCTGACAGATGTATACAAGTCTGAGGCTGCTAGCAATTATCACAATAGAGCTCTTGCGCACATTCTCGCCGCTGCTGGCCGCGTTTACTGTGATCCATTGGAGGCGACAGACCTATACACACGTCAGTGCTCTGTTGGGGTCACCGTAAAGCAACTGGCGCAGATGGGCGCGACGCTGGCAAACCACGGTACGAATCCGGTCACGCGCGAACGGGTGATTCGGTCGCAGTATGTACCGTGCATTCTTTCAATGATGATGCTAAGCGGCCTCTATGAGGAATCTGGTCATTGGGCTTTCACAACTGGAATACCGGCAAAAACTGGGGTCGGCGGTGGAATGGTGGCCATCGTGCCAGGTACCTTGGCCATAGCGGCCTTTTCTCCTCGCCTAAATCACGCGGGAAACAGCATTCGTGCGATGGGCGTCGTTCGGCATATAGCTGAGCAGCTTCGCATAAACGTCTTCGACGCGTCAGCGGTTAGCCAAGTCTAGTGCTAAACAGGTGCGTTGGCGTGGCGCCGCCGCCGGAGCCGAGTGCAAAGGTTCTTGAGTAACAGAGTAGGCGTCATCCCACGGCGGCGTAAAGGGCACAGCGAGTACTGCTCTTGACTGGAGTGATTGACCTGCGGGTCGATTTTCGGTCCAGTTGATACTTTGGGACAATGGCCCTTCGGGAAGCGAGGGGACCATGAAGAAGACACGGTTTTCAGAAGAACAGATGGTCAAGATTCTGCGCGAGGCGGACA